>Ga0209068_10000120_pt1 | contig 48180 bp, 46 predicted proteins | sample ColStrG_CSR_2012_FD_187200 | JGI IMG/M metagenome (GOLD analysis project Ga0209068, IMG submission 187200) | Freshwater sediment microbial communities in response to fracking from Pennsylvania, USA - Cold Stream Run_MetaG_CSR_2012 (SPAdes)... | ecosystem: Environmental > Aquatic > Freshwater >...
CCCCGCGACAAACGCGATGGAATGGAGCAGCGTAATTTTCATGTTCTTTCTGCGCGATTCAGGGCTTGCCAGCTCATCATAGCTTATTCCCGTGATATAGGAGACATAGGAAGGGATCAAGGGCAGGATGCAGGGAGACAGGAAGGACAACAATCCCGTGGAGAGCGAGAACAGCAGAACGGTAAACGTCAACCCCTGTGAAAAGTCCATGAAGGTTTCTTCTCCCTTGGTAAGGGTACCATACTACCAAGGCTAAATTAGTATAGTCAAGAGAAAGATTAATATTTTTTATTTGACAAAAATCCGTAATTTCACTAATCTCTATAAGCTCTCAATCTTTCTGGACCGGCGATACCTTGTAAATAAGTCGGCAGCACTCAATTTACCCAAAAAGGAGATCGAACATGACGGCAAAGTTAATCCTGGGCACTGAAATTCGCGAGCAAATTCTGGAGGAAATTACGGCTGAAGTAAAAGCAATCAAGCAAAAACACGGTGTGGTGCCTGGGCTGGTGACCATCCTGATCGGCGCAAACCCAGCCTCGATGTCTTACGTCACCTTGAAAATTCAGACCGCGCACCGGGTCGGTTTTAACGAGGTGCAGGATTCCCAACCGGTGGATATTTCAGAGGCTGCTCTGCTGGCGCTTATTGACAAATACAACAAGGACGACTCCATCAACGGGATTCTGGTACAATTGCCGCTTCCGAAGCACATCAATGAAAAGAAAGTGCTGAACGCCATTGATCCTGACAAGGATGTCGACGGGTTCCATCCGGTGAATGTCGGACGGCTCATGATCGGCGGTTCTGAAGTCAAATTCCCGCCCTGCACCCCCGCCGGAATCCAGGAAATGATCGTACGGGCCGGCGTTGAAACCAACGGCGCCGAAGTCGTGGTTGTCGGCCGTTCCAACATCGTCGGCAAGCCCATTGCCAACATGATGCTCCAGAAAGGCCGAGGGGCCAATTCAACGGTTACGATCGTACACACCGGCACAAAAAACATGGACGTTCATTGCAAACGGGCTGACATTCTGATTGTGGCTGCCGGCGTTCCCGGTCTGGTCAAACCCGAATGGATCAAGCCGGGCGCCTGCGTGATTGATGTCGGCGTCAACCGGGTCGGCGAGAAAGTGAGCGAAAAAACAGGAAAGTCCGTCGCCATTCTTAAAGGAGATGTGGATTTTGACGCGGCCAAGGAAATCGCAGGCTTCATCACGCCCGTGCCCGGCGGCGTCGGCCCCATGACCATCACCATGCTGATGAAAAACACCCTCAAATCCCTGAAATTCAAGCTGGGTATTGCGTAGTCCTTCATCTAAGAAACCCCGGAAGGCTGCATGCCCTCCGGGGGTTTTTTAATTCCTTTTCTGTATTAATCCGTGGTTCCAACCCTGTGTTAAAAATAAAAATTCGCGCTGACCCCAACGGTACGGGTACCGACATAGGTGTAATCAGAGTTCGGGGCTCTGTTGTCCACCGAGCCGAAACCGAGTCCGACGCTGCCCTCGATGCTGAACTGTTTATGCAGGAAATACTCCGCGCCGAGAACGGCCGATACGTCAATTACCTTCCGGTCGATTCCGTCGAGATCCCTCTTCTCCTTCTCGTACGACAACTTCCCTCCGACAAAAGGGGCGAAATCGCTGACCTTGAGATATTTTCTCACGCCCACGGAAATCCCGAAGAAATCAGAGCTCACGTCACCGGAGCTGGCCTGCGCCCCGAACCCCGCAATTAGAGCAAGATCATTTTGAATAAAATATTTTCCGGAGATCATGACGACATTCGGCTCTCCCAAGGCGCTCTCGCCGAACCCTACGTTGAAACCGAACGTGCCGGCTTTAAGGCTGTTGTCTGCTGCCGACGCGCTCCCGATGCCCAAACCCATGACTGCGATGATTGCTGCTACGACTACGAGAAACTTCTTCATTAATTATCCCTCCAGTGAATTAAGATATTAACGGTTTCGAAATAGTAACTACATGAACATAAGGCCTTCAAGCTGTCATTCCCGAAGTGTTTTAAAGCTTGCCCCAGCATGCTTGAAGCAGGGGGAAATCTGGTGTTAGAAACACCCTGCACTCGTTTATGGCCGCGCTTTCGCAAGAGCAGGCCACGCGAGCACACCCTACATTCGCGCTTCGCACTCATAAGCGTTGGGTGCAGGCTCTAACCGCTGGGTGCAGGCCATATCCCCGATAGAGTCGTTCGAGGATGACACACAGAAAAAAAATCCTCCGGAAGAAGTTTTCTTCCGGAGGATTTCGTTATGCTTAACAGCCCTGCCGGCAATCAGCCGACAGCGGCATCATGCTGCAACTTAGAACGTCATGGAAAGTATGCCCTGTGCACCCCAGGCATCGTCGGCCTTGCCAAGGTTGGTGGTGTAAGCTGAGCCAGGCTTGAAGTAGCCGAGCTGCCAGTTCCAGGACACTTCCTTGGTGATCTGCCAGTTGGCTTTCGCATCGAGTTCCATACCCAGATCGCGCGAGTTGTTGGCGTTCGTGCTGCCAGATGCCAGTGCTATGTTCGTCGCCTCGGTTGCCCGGAGGAACCACAGATCGGCGCCGACTGCGAGGCTCTTGGTAGCCTGGAACATGCCGCCCACTTCAAGCGCAGTGGTGTTTGAGAAACCGGTGTTGGTAAATCCGGTAGCACCCTTAATTCTGTACTCATAGAGCAAGGTATAGTGTTGGCCGATGTCCGTAAAATCGAGGAATTGAGTCATTTTTCCATTAAACGGGGCCGCCGTCGTGGGAGATTGTCCCGCCACGTTGCCGGAACCGCGTGCTGCTGTAGCATTCAAGGTAAGCGCGCCCATCGGCATGGTGCCCTGGGCCACGATCTGATTGGCTGTGCCGCTCACTGCGCCGGCGGAATTTTCAACCTTACCCTGCTGAACATCTGCCTCAGCCTTAATTGCTGCCGGTCCGAGCTTGCCGACGAAGTTCAGGCCCACGTTGTACAGCCGGCCCTTCTGGTTCATGCCGGTGGTCCCGACGTTATCAGTTTGCGCGGAACCATAAGCACCATTGGTGGTGCTTTGGGGAGCGAGATAAATTCCAGCATCGTCTTTGAGCATGGACAGGTTAATGCCGAGGGTATTATCGCCCATCTTCATCTCTGCCATGGCCGTATACAGATCGACATCATTGGCATTCGTATTATTCATCGTCGCGACTGGTGTTGCTGCGCCTGATGGATAGGTGCCTTCAGCTAACTTCACGTCCTGAACGGCGAAGGTAGCATTCCCCATTTTCCCGTACACAACCCAAGCGTCTACGCCGCCGTAGTTATCGCGGAAAAACCAGCCGTTGCCGATCTGCGTGAGCATGTGACCGGCCTTGACGCCCACGGGTGTGTCGGGGATCATCACATCCAGCCATGCTTCGCGGATATACGCCGAGCTGCCCTGCACTGCCGAGGCACCGCCGTTGCCTTCATTGGTTATATTTCTCTGGTTGTCAGCGTTGTGTTTCGCATTTATACCCCAGATATCATGGTCGTTCCAGAGCGACAGCTTGGCCTTGGCATTGTCTGCCTTGACATTCACGTCGATACGGAACGCTGTTTCCGTGGTCGTCCTTGAGGCCGTGTCTGCGTTGTTCATGGACTTGTTCAGGTCCAAGTTTTCAAACAGGCGGCTCCGAACGTCCACGTAACCGTTCACGGTCACTTCTGCGGCAAATGCCATGGAACTCAGGCAAGCAATTGCCAATACTACAGCTACTACAAATAACTTCTTCATCGTTTATCCTCCCTTAACATTGATTTTGCTCCGGCCGAAACCGGAACGCTTATGTAACCTCTGATTTTTGAATGAAGCAATATTGCAGTATTACGGCATGAAACGAAACAAAATTATTACGATATCAGTTCACCCCCCCCTTTCGTGTGAAAATTATGAACAGAGATTTTACTGAAACAGAAAGAAACAAAGACGTGTGTATGGATTTTATGATGAGCGCGGAACCCCACAATACGGCCGTGGGTCACGCTCCCGATAAGTCGAGAGATGGAGTGGCAATCGTGATATGCAGGTCTGATAGTGGATATCATATGATTGTTTGGATCGTTTGAATCTGCCACTATTACAAACTGCTACAAACTACAGATCGGTCAATATTGCAAAAGAAACATGCCGTTTACTGCTGTTACGCGAAAACTTAAGGCGGACTATAGCAAAGTTGCATAATCAAGTCAAGCGTTTTTTACCTGTTTAAAAACGGCCTGTTCCTGTTGCAATTTTGCGAAACTAGCTGCAAAACGGGTCATTCAGGAGAGTATAAAATAATACCCATAAGCTGAGCTATTATGACGTCACCTCCCCTATAAAAGAGGGGGACATGAGGCAGAATTTTATCTTTGGATGAGAGCATCCTCGCCCTCTCCCAAGAGGGAGAAGGGCGAGTGGAAGGGGTTCAAGGAACAAGCGTGTTAGAACTTATAACCGATTCCCAGCGCAATGACATGGGCATCGGACTTGTAGGCGCCGTTCAAGGCATTCGTATTTGTAGATGTTGCTCCATCGTCCTGCATGCTGTCATCGATATGCCTGGTAAGAAACTTCAAATATAAGTATGAAGCATCAACCGTCAGGTTCCCGAGGGAATATCCGGCGCCGATCGAAATGCCTACCCTGTCGGAGTCCGGGACCCTTGTCTCGAAGTAATGCTCAGGGACCGGGGTCTGGTCGTACTGGAGCCCGGCGCGCAGCTTCCACTCGTCTGTCAGTTTGTACTGGCCGCCGATACGAAGATTCCAGACGTCCTTCCATTGTTTCTGTTGTGTTATGGTATCGCCGCCGCCGAGTGGAATAAACGTGGCGGACTTTACGGTAAGGGTGTCGTAGGTCGACCACCACGTGTAGCCGATGTCCGCGTTCAGCGTTAACCTGTCCGTTGCCTTATAAGAAGTCCCGAATTGAAGTAAGTCGGGCAGCGTGATCGTCGTAGAAGCGGGGTTTGTTTGCGCGATCGCATTCATTTGCGCGGTGCCGTCAATATCTATCTTGACCCTGCTGTGGTAGGACAGTCCCAGATTAAGCTTGTCCGTAGGTTTATACAGGGCCGCCAGATTGCCGCCCCAGCCGTATCCAGCGCCGCTTAATCTAAAATCCTGGCCGAGAAAAATATTGTCCAATACTGCGTCTAATCGCACATACGCAACACCTGCCGCTATTGAGAGTTTGTCGGTTAGCTTGAATGCGATGTTGGGGTTTATCTCGGTGGCTAAAATCTCCGACTTCGTGGCCTCCTCCCTCGCCGTACTAGTAGGGCTCCAATTCGTGGAGAGGCCGAAGGGATTGTTGATGCCGAGACCAAGTGATATCCTGTCATTCAATTGATGCGTGGCATAGAGAAAGATAGGATAATGCCAACGTCGCTCGGCAACATCGGTGGTCCCTCCCGGAACCTCGTGGGTGAGGGTCGGATAGATGGCGACGAATCCGCCCATGAACCTGGTCCCGTCGAGTTGGGTCATGCCGGCGGGATTGTACCACACAGCCGAAGCGTCGTCAGCCTGGCCCACGAAAGCGCTCGACATCCCCATGGCGGACGCGCTCTGCTCCGGCAGGGCGAATCCTGCGGCAGAGGCATGTGACGTAATCAGAAAAAGACCGACTGCGGATACAATTAATGCACAAAGAAGTTTATTCATGAAATACCCCTCCCTTAAAATATCTTAGAAATCGATGTTATGACAATTATAGGGCTAAAGTAAGCTCAGGTCAAGGACGGAAAAAATTTTCCCGCCATGTTTCGATAATCCTCCTCGGTATCCATATCGAGGACAACTCCTTCGTCATCAACCTCGACGGACCGGACCCTTTGAGGATTGCTACGTATAATATCCCTGAGCGTCATGCCGGAAAAGAGTTCTTGGATGATCGTTGCCGGAAACAGGGTCGGGTGGCCCCGCCTGCCGTTGTAGACGGGGACAATTATTTTCTCCTGGTCCGCGCGATGTTCATTGCAAAGAGCACTGATCGTCTTCGTTGATACCAGCGGATGGTCGGACAGGCAAACGAGGACGCCCGTCGGTTTAAGACCGAGCCCCCGAAGGCCGATCCGCATCGACTCCGCCATATCGCTGTTCGGGACGTCATTCACCAGAATGCTCACCGGTGTCCCACGCAGCGTCTCCGCTATATCTCCGCCTTGAACGCCGATGACGACCACGATGTCCCGAACGCCTGCATCAAGAAGCGCGTCAAGGCAGCGCCTGACAACGGGTTTATCCCCGAGCAACAGGAGTTGCTTGGTCCTGCCCATCCTGCTCGACAAGCCTGCTGCAAGCAGCACGGCCGACACCATCAGTTCCATGTTTTCTTCTCCGCTGAATAATCTGCGCCATGATGCTCACGGCGATCTCTTCGGGTGTCACCGAGCCGATTTCAAGGCCCACGGGAATTATGATCCTGTTGATATCGTCTTTTAAAAAACCGTTTTGTTCGAGCGTCTTCAAAAGCAGCGCTTTTTTGCGTCTGCTTCCGAGAAGTCCGATGTAGACGGCCTCTGTCTTTAATGCGGCCTGAACTGCGTCGAGATCATGGTTATGACCTCGCGTCGCCACAACGATGTATATATCTTTTTCCACCTGAAGCGTTTCGAAGACACGATCAAAATTCACGACCAGCAGTTCGCTTGCATCCGGGATGTTCTCCTGGTTCGCGAATTCCGGCCGGTCGTCCACGACGGTCACGCGAAATCCCGTGAACCGCGCAAGCTTCGACAGCATCTTCCCTACATGGCCCGCACCGAGGACCACGAGGTGCGGTTCCAGAAGATTGGGTTCTATATAGATGAGGACCGTCCCCCCGCACACCAGACCGCCTTCACGCTCCGTAAGCTCAAACGGGAGGGTCAAGGGACGGCCGTCCTTTATGGCCATGAGCGCGGCCTGCACTGCGTCGGCTTCAAGACATCCCCCGCCGAGCGTGCCCATGATCGAGCCGTCGTCACGCACCAACATCTTCGCTCCCTGCTTCTGCGGCGACGAGCCCTTGCACTCGACAATAGTTGCGATAGCGGACGCTCTGCCCAGACGTTTAAGCCGCAAGGCCTCTTCGTAGATTTGCATGGTCAACCTCATGAAAAGAAATTAAAGCAACCACGTGTAAGCATGGTAAAAAAAAATCGGACACGGATATAATTAAATCCGTGTCCTCTGAGTCAGGCCTGCTTCATCGCTTCCAGCATTGTCTCCGGCTTCATCGGCAACCGCCTCACCCGCGCGCCAATCGCGGCAAAGACCGCGTTCGCGACTGCCGGCGCGATCGGCGGAACGCCGGGCTCGCCGATGCCTCCGGATTTTTCTCCGCTCTTCACGATATGCACGTCCACTTCGGGCGCCTCGCTCATGCGCAGCAGTTCATAGTCGCTGAAGTTCTCGGATTTCACGCCGCCTTTCGCAAACTCGACCTTTTCCTTCAGCGCCGCGGAGAGCCCCATGGTAAGCCCGCCCATCATCTGATTTTGAATGATCGCGGGGTTCACGACCGAACCGCAGTCAACAGCGCAGGTGACTTTATGCACTTTGATCGTCCCGTCCTGCTGATTCACGGAAACCTCGGCAACCTGCGCTACGTAGCTTCCGAATGAGAAATGGTACGCAATGCCCCGGGCCTGCCCTTTGCTCAGCGGCTTGCCCCATCCCGCCTTTTCAGCCGCAGTCTGGAGCACGCGCCGCGCCCGGGGGTGTTTTTTGAGCAGAGTAAGCCTGAATTCGATCGGATCTTTGCCTGCCGCGTTCGCCAGTTCATCCACAAAGCTCTCGACCGTAAAAGCATTGTGCGAACTTCCCACGGAACGCCAGAAACCCACGGGCACGGGAGTGTCCGTCCGCACGTACTCAACCGCGACATTCGGGACTTCATACTCCATGTTCTCCAGCCCCTCCACGGCAGCAGGATCGATCCCCTTCTTCATCATGCGCGGGAACACTCGAGAAAAGATGGAGGGGCAAACGATCTTATGGGACCACGCTGTCACACGGCCTTCCCCGTCCAGCGCCCCCTGAACAGCGCTGCAATTCGCGGGACGATAAAAATCGTTCTGTATGTCCTCTTCCCGTTTCCAAACGAGTTTCACCGGCCTGCCCGTGGACATCGAAATAGTGAGCGCCTCTTCTACCACGTCGGTCTCGAAGCGCCTGCCGAACCCGCCGCCGAGATACGTCGTATGCACCCGCACCTGCTCTGGCTTCAGTCCCGTCATTTTCATTGCCAGCATCTGTACGCCCGTCTGGTTTTGCGTCGGCACCCATATATCACACCCATCCGCCCGCACGTGGGCCGTGCAGTTCATGGGCTCCATGGTTGCATGGGAAAGAAAGGGCAGAACATACGTTGCATTGATTTTCTTTGCAGCCGCGTTGATCGCTCGCGTAGCGTCGCCGTCATTTCTCGCCATGACCCCCTTGGCATCCAGCCGGCTTATGAATTCTTTTTCGAGCGATTCCGTGCTCAATTGCGGATAGCGGCCATCCTGCCAAGTTGCTTTCAGGGCGTCCCGCCCTTTCCACGCCGCATTGATCGTATCCGCGCACACGGCAACGCCGCTGTAGATCGGCACAACCTGCCGTACACCCGTAATTCTTTGCGCTGCCGCATTGTCCATGGAAGCAAGACCGGCGCCGTAAGCAGCCGGGCGCGCGATTGCGGCATACAGCATGTCCGGCACAAAGGAGTCGATCCCGAACATCGCCGCACCGTTCACTTTATCATGCGTATCAAGCCGCGGGATTGCTTTGCCGATGTAGCGGAACTGGCTTTCTTTCTTGAATGTGGGATTCTGCGGAACAGTCAGGTGTGATGCCTTTTCCGCGAGCCGGCCGTAGGTGAGGAAGCGCGCGCTTTTCGTGTGTCTCACTTTGCCCTGGGAGACCGCGCATTCCGTAACCGGGACGCCCCACTCCTGCGACGCCGCGGTCATGAGCATCTCACGTGCGGCAGCCCCGGCTTTTCTGAGCGGCTCGTACATATGCCGGATCGTGGTGCTGCCGCCGGTGGCCTGCGTGCCCCATGCGGGGTCCTTGTACGCGTCTGCCGCGGGCGCGGCCTCCATGCGCACGTTGTTCCAATCCGCGTCGAGTTCGTCCGCCACGATCATCGGCAGTGAGGTGTACACGCCCTGGCCCATCTCGGATTTATTCACCATGATGGTCACGGCATTATCCGGCGCGATCCTGAGCCAGACGCTCAGTTGGACGGCCGCGTCTTCCTTCTCCAGTTCCGTTGCCGACAGAAGGCGGAAACCCACGGGCGATGCGGCAACGGCAATGCTCAGGCCCGTGCCCGCGGTCATCTTCAAAAACTGTCTTCTCGAAAGGGTCTTCATTTCCCACCTCCCTTTGACGCGAGCCGGATGGCGCTCTTGATTTTAGGATACGTACCGCAGCGGCAAAGGTTGCCGTCCATGTGCTTGACGATTTTTTCTTCCGTGGGATGGGGGTCTTCATTCAGGAGCGTCGCGGCCTGCATGATCTGCCCCGGCTGGCAGTAACCGCACTGCGGGACCTGTTCCTGGATCCAGGCTTTTTTTACGGGGTGGTTTTCCGGCAACCCTTCGATGGTCGTGATCTTTTTGCCCTGGGCGTCGCCGACCTGCATTTGGCAGGACCGCTCAGCCTTGCCGTCGATGTGCACGGTGCAGGACCCGCACATCCCGATGCCGCAGCCGAACTTCGTCCCCGTGAGTTTAAGATGCTCCCGTATGACCCAGAGCAGCGGCACGTCGGGCGCTACATCTACCTGGTAACCTTTGCCGTTGACTTCAAGACGTATCATAGAACACCTCCGTGATCGTAGTAGTTCGAGCGGGGTTGATGATCCCGTAAAAAATCAGAAAACATTCTTTTTGTCATTTCGAGCAAAGCGAGAAATCTTGGTTTTTCAGAAGATTGAAAGACCCCTCTCTTCGTTCGGGGTGACACATTTTTACTTTTTAAGAATCCATCAGAATTGGCCGAACTTGTATCTGCAGAGGCGTGAGCATACGGCATGGCCGTATGCTCAAAGCTTATCATCGGTTAAGAGATTGTCAAGGGAAAGGCAAGACGGGTTGCTGCTTCCTAAGTATTAGTTGAGAATCAGGTTTTTCTCGAAATGGAAATAAAATTTCTCGCAGAGGCGCAGAGATCGCAGAGAGATTCTTGGATTGCTGGTTTTAAAAGCAGAAAAGGTTTTGTCTTTCTCTGTGAGCTCTGCGTGCTCTGCGAGAGACGCCTCTAGGTTCCGGCTTATCCGGATCAGAGCTTATTAAAAATCATTGATCGCATCAATTAAGCTTCTGAGCTTGCCGAAATCCTTACGGTTGAAATCAATCACGAGCCGCGGAAGATGAATAATGTCCGCTTCTTCCTTTTCCGCTTCCAATGCCCCCGAAGATACGATAGTTCCCTCCGGCAGCAGGATGTCATGAAACTTCCCGGTGAGCTTCTTGATGTCATCGGGGCTGAGCTCCGACATGAGCCGAACCACGAGCTGCCCGTTCACATATCGCATGCTGTGGTAGCGGCGATAAAAGCGCTTGATTTTCTCGATGGCCTCGTCCACGGAGCAGACCCGTTCAAAGAGCGCAAAGTCCGAGGGACTGATGTAGTTATGGGCCAAGAGCTCATCTTCGAGAAGCTTGAGCAGTTTGGACCAGTAGGAACAGGCCGGGTCATCCACGAGCACGAGCGGCAGCGGATTACGCTTGCCTGTCTGCACCAGGGTAAGCGTCTCCATGGCCTCGTCGAGCGTGCCGAAGCCGCCGGGGAAGAGGGCCACGGCGTCGGCCTCCTTGAGAAAAGCGACCTTGCGGTTGAAAAAATATTTGTACGTGATGAGCCGCGGGTTTCCTTCGAGCACGGGATTCGCCTTCTGCTCGAACGGCAAACGGATGTTCACGCCGAAAGAATGTTCGGACCCGGCGCCTTCGTTCGCGGCCTGCATGATGCCCCCTCCCCCGCCGGTGATGACCATGTAGCCCGCTTCGGCGAGTTTCCGGCCGAAGAGCTTCGCCATCTCGTACGATGGGTCGCCGGGCGGAGTGCGCGCCGAGCCGAAGACCGTGACCTTCCGCACGTTGCGATAGGGGCCGAAGACCTTGGAGGTGAACCGCATCTCCTTGAGCGTTGTGTTCATAAGCTTGAGGTCCGCGCTCGCGTCGTCCTCCTGTCCGGCCATGATCGATGCGATGATCATTTCTCGGACATATTCCGGCCTCCGAATTCCCCCGGCGGTCTCCATCAGCTTATTGATGAACTCGTCCACGGGGCCGTTGGTTTTTGTGAAATGAAGTTTCATGGTTGCTCTATTCTCCTATCAGTTCCTCTTAGTGCCGTAAATAATAAGCCATTTTGAGCATTTTGTCGAGAACGAAGAACGATTCAACCTCGCATAATTGTAAAAAGAGTTAAAGCTTTTCCGCGCCTTATGGTGTATACTATAACAATCTTCAGAGAAGCGTAGATTCAGCATTGATCCGAATTCGCACCTTTCTTTGAGCAACTTCACGAGACAAACGACATAACCAAATAGAGAGAGCAGCAACGAGGAGGCAGTATGTTGGAACAGAATTCGGCAGGTAAAAACATCGAGTCCTATTGTACAAAGTGCAAATTGAACCTCGACCATACCATTATGGCCATGGCTGGAGAGACGATTGCAAAGGTGAGATGTAAGACCTGCGGCGGTGCGCACAAATTCAAAAGTCCCGCGGACGCCCCAAAACCCCGGAAACCGCGAGTCAAGAAGGGGGCAGGATCGGAAGCCACGGCGGAGATCATCTGGGAGGCCGGCCTTTCTGAGGCAAAAGGAAAAGAGCGCGATTACAGCATGGCAGTGAAATATCGCGTCGGCGACGTGGTCAATCACTCCACCTTCGGCAAAGGCATCGTGTTGAAGCTCTATGCGAACAAATGCGACATGCTGTTCAAGGACAAAGAACGGCTGATGGCCTCGGCCAATGAGTACAAGCGCGCGTAGTTTGGGAACAGAATCAGTGTTCTGCGGTTACGAAGCCCGTATCGTGAGGCGGTAACGTGGTTCGTAATTACACGTAACCGTAAGACGCTCTACCATACGGGCGTCGTTACCGTAACCGTTTAACGTTCATTTAATGAGAAAGAGGTTTCAGTGGGTTTTTCACAATTCAAGTTTCATCCGCAGATCAATGCCGGCATCAAAGCGCTCGGTTATGAAACACCAACTCCTATCCAGAACCAAGCCATCACCCCGATCCTCCAGGGAAAAGACGTTATGGGCCTTGCCCAGACCGGAACAGGCAAAACAGCGGCCTTTGCGCTCCCGATCCTCGAGCGCCTGCTGACAGGACCGCGAGGACGGGTGCGCTCGCTGGTCATTGCGCCGACGCGCGAACTGGCTGAGCAGATCCATGATAACATCAGCCTCCTCGGACGCGACACGAAACTGCGCTGCATCACTGTGTACGGCGGCGTAGGCCTGAACCCGCAGATACAGAAACTGCGCGCGGGAGTTGAAATCGTCGTGGCCTGTCCCGGCCGCCTTCTCGATCACATCAATCAGGGCACGATCAACCTGTCGAACGTGGAAGTCCTCGTCCTGGACGAAGCGGACCGGATGTTCGATATGGGCTTCCTGCCCGATATCCGGAAAATCCTGAAACATGTGCCCGCGAAGCGCCAGACGCTCATGTTCTCGGCCACCATGCCTGATGATATTCGCAAGCTCGCGCACGACGTGCTGCACGCGCCCGTCACGGTACAGGTCGGCCACACCGCGCCCGCGAACACGGTAACGCACGCGCTCTATCCCGTTGCACAGCATCTCAAGACAGGCCTGCTTCTCGAACTCCTAAAACATACGAACACGGAATCGGTCCTCATCTTCACACGCACAAAACACCGCGCCAAACGCATAGGTCAGCAGCTGGAAAAGGCCGGCTACAAAGCGGCATCACTCCAGGGGAATCTGTCGCAGAATAGGCGACAGGCCGCGCTGGATGGATTCCGCGACGGCTCGTACCAAATTCTTGTTGCCACCGACATTGCCGCCCGCGGTATTGATGTTTCCTCCATATCACACGTTATCAACTACGACATGCCCGATACCGCCGACGCATACACGCACCGGATCGGCCGCACCGGCCGCGCAGCGAAAACCGGCGACGCCTTCACGTTCGTCACGCGTGAAGACGAAGACATGGTAAGGAGCATCGAGCGCGTCCTCGGCGAAAAAGTGGAACGCCGCAAGCTTGCGGGCTTTGATTACACCAAACCGGCCCCTTCGCGTGATACGGAGTTTGCCCGTCCGCCGCGTGAACCGCAGCGCCGCCGCGTACAGGAGAAGCCCGGACCGTCCAGGCCCCATACCGCCTCGGCTGCGCCGAAAAAAGCAAACCAGCCCCATTCGGCTTCCGGAGCCGCTCATCGCGGCCATACACCTCAGCATCCCTCGACACCAACGGCATATAAAAGCCGGACGCCGAAATCCCGCACGTACCGTTAAAACAAATGCTCTTGATATACCATCCAGCATGCGGCATAATGTCGTATGCTGCTCATTTACCCTCCTCTGGCAAAATCGTGCGAGCCTCCCGCTGGAATCGCTAAACTTTCCGGCGCGCTGAACGCGCATGGCATCTCGCACCAGGTTCTGGACGCGAACCTTGAGGGGATGCTGTATCTTCTGAAGCATCCGCGGACCGCATCCGATACCTGGACCCGCAGGGCAGTCAAAAATTGTACAAGCAATATCGCCGCACTCCACGACCTTCGGACCTATCAATCTCCTGATCGTTACAGCAGGATTGTCAAAGACGTGAACCGTGTTTTCGCGGTCTCATTCAAAGATAGCGGCATACTGTTAGGACTCGCGGATTACCAGGACCAGACCTTGTCCCCGCTCAGAAGTGTAGATTTGGTCGCGGCAGCAAAGCATCCCGAAGAAAACCCCTTCTATCCTTATTTTAAGGAGCGGTTGACCGAAGTCATTGAAAAAACCTTTTCACCGCGAAGTCGCCAAGGACGCCAAGAAAACCTTAATAACAGAGGAAGTGAAATAAAGAAGCAGGAACTTCTAATCGGGTTCTCGTTAAATTATCTCAGCCAGGCACTCTGCGCATTCGCCATGATCGGCTTTATTAAGAAGGAATTTCCAGACCTCAAGATCGTCCTCGGCGGTGGTCTCGTGAGTTCCTGGATGAAGCGGCCCGGTTGGAAGAATCCTTTCGGCGATCTCGTGGATCACCTTATTGCGGGACCGGGAGAGCACTTTTTGCTCGGCTTACTCAATGCCTTCGGCATGAAACAGAAGCACTATCCGCCGGATTATAGCTCGTTGCCTCTTCATGACTACCTTTCACCCGGCTTCATTCTCCCCTACAGCGGATCGAGCGGATGTTATTGGAGCAAGTGTACGTTCTGTCCTGAAACAGCCGAGGACAATACCTATATCCCTATTCCCGCGCAGACGGCAATGGCGGAGCTTGCAGTTCTGGTCGAGAAGACAAAACCGGTGCTCGTGCATCTGCTGGACAACTCGATCAGTCCCACGCTCATGCGCGCGCTTGCAGAGAAACCTCTTGGCGTTCCATGGTATGGATTCGCAAGGATCGAGAAAGAGCTTCTGGACCTCGATTTCTGCGTGCAGCTAAAACGATCGGGATGCGTAATGCTGAAACTCGGGCTGGAATCAGGAGACCAGGGAGTGCTCGACAAGATGCAGAAAGGAATTGATCTGGAGGCGGCATCGTGCGTTTTACAGAACCTGCGCAAGGCCGGGATCGCCGCGTACGTCTACCTTCTCTTCGGCGCTCCGCCGGAGACCGCAACGGAAGCGAGGCGGACCCTTGCGTTTGTCGTCAGGCATAAAGATGCAATCAGATTTCTGAACCTTGCGATCTTCAATATGCCCGTCTGCGGACAGGAAGCCGGGGAACTTGAAACAGAACCGTTTTATGAGGGGGATTTATCTCTCTATACCGGATTCAAGCATCCCCAGGGATGGGACCGGAAAGCAGTGCGACGCTTCCTTGATAATGAATTCAAGCGGCATCCCGCGATAGCCGCAATCCTGAAAAACGATCCGCCCTTCTTTACTTCCAATCATGCTGCGTTTTTTGCAAGATGAAATTTCATGTAACCATAAAAAGTAAGAATGTGTCACCCCGAACCCCTCATGTGTCACGTTAAGGCCCCTCGCTGTCATTTCGAGCATTGCGAGAAATCTTGCCTTTCATGTTCGGGGTAAACTCCGCGACTGAGGAATCTTGCTTAGAGCAGGCTCCGAGAGGGGGTTTCTTACCTCCTGGTAAACCAAGATTTCTCGCTTCGCTCGAAATGACAAATAGAACGATTTCAGACTTTTTGCGTGACTGTCACCCCTTCAACGCTTCTGTCCTTCCTGCTTTCCTCCCCGCTTCGCCACGTACACCACATGCCGCATTCCGCCTTTCCCCGGCCGCAGACGTTCGACGATAAATCCCGCTCCGACCAACCTCTTCTCGAACCCCGCATCAGGATTTTCGCCCCAGACCGCGAACACACCGCCCTCGGAAAGCGCGGCAGCCGTCTTCTCCAGAGCACGGCTCCCGTAGAACGGATCGTTCCGCGCGTCTGTTTTAGCGTGGGGGCCTTCATAAAGGTCGATGATAATGGCATCGAACTTTTCAGCCTTGTCCCGGGCGGCTCCCGCTATCACCTTCGAAACATCGTCAATTACGATAGTGACCCGCGAATCGTCAACAGCGTGATTCGTAAGTCCTGCGAGCGGGCCTTGGCACCACGTGACCGTGATTGGGTTCAGTTCGGCCACAACGATTTGCGCGGATGCGGGCAGGACATCGAGTGCCGCACGCAGCGTGAGCCCCATGCCCAGGCCGCCGATCAGCACGCGCGGCGGCTTTCGAGCAGCAACGGGCTTGCAGGCCAGCTCGCCGAGCGCAAGTTCAGAACGGTTCGCGCTGCTGTTCATCAGCACGCGGTTGTTGATCAGGATCAGAAAGTCGCGCTCGCCGCGTTGGCGCAGTTCGAGGACCCCGTCCGCAGAATCAACTTTGTCGATGGTTTGCCACGGTTGCGCCATGCGTTCTTTCTCCGAAACCAACTCTATCACACGATACTACGAACTATAAATTACGAACTTTTGTGTCTTCAATGCGCCGGCGGCGCGCCTTGCTGCGCCTCGGGCCGTTTCATTATAAATACCAGAGGGAGTGTGAAGATCATCAGTAAACAGATGGTCAAAAAGGCGTCGTTAAACGCGAGCGCCGTGGACTGTCGCACCAGCTCCCGGTACATCAGGCTGTCGGCTCCGCTTGTGGGCAGGCCGTGTGACCCCAAAAATGACGATAGTTTATCATGGAAAAAAGAATACGCCGGATCGAACGGAGACAGATGTTCCACGAGCCTGGACTGGTGAAACTGCGAGCGCCGGGAGACGACCGTGGTCACGAACGCGATCCCCACGCTTCCGCCCAGGTTCCTGAGCAGGTTGTACAGAGAACTCGCCTCGGTCATATGCTCCCGGGGGATATGCGAAAGGGTCATGGTGGTGAGCGGTATGAACGTGAAACCCATGCCGAGGCCGAGGAACACCCGCGGCCAAACAAAGGTCCAGAAGTCCGCCGTGACGTTGAAGAGCGACATCATGTAGGTGCTGAGCGCGCAGATCGTGATGCCGGCGGCAAGAATGCGTTTCGGGTTTACCTTGTTCACCAGCTTGCCCGCGATCGGCATGGAAATCATCGTGGCAAGTCCGCCGGGTCCGAGCACCAGCCCGGCATACAGCGACGTGTATCCCATGAGCATCTGCAGAAAGATCGGCAGCAGCACGATACTGCCGAACAGATTGAGGAACACGAAGAACATCACGGTGACGCCGCTCGTAAACGTCCGGTCCTTCAACAGCTTCAAGTTGACGATAGGGTGCTCGGAATAATATTCATTGATCACCAGCAGAATAAGGGCGACCGCGGATATGATGCCGAAGATCAAGACCATGTCGGAGGCAAACCAGTCCTCCCGCTCCCCCTTGTCGAGCATGAACTGGAGCGAACCGAGCCCGACAGCCAGAAAAACGAGGCCCCAATAGTCGATCTTCATCTTCTGCCGTTTCATATAGGGAGGGTCCTTGATGACGATACTGTTCATGACGATCGACAGGATGCCGATGGGAATATTGATGTAGAAGATCCAGCGCCAGGACCAGGTGTCCGTTATCCAGCCGCCGAGGAGCGGTCCGACAATGGGACCGAGCATGGCGCCCATACCGAAGATGGCCATGGCCGTGCCGTGTTTTTCACGCGGAAAACTTTCGAGCAGGATGGACTGCGAGAGCGGCACCAGACCTCCGCCGCCGATGCCCTGGATGACCCGGAAGAAGATGAGGCTTTGAAGGCTCCAGGCAGACCCGCACATGAACGAACTGAACGTGAAGAGGGTGATGGAGCCGAGGAGGTAGTTTTTTCTGCCGATCAGCCGCGAGAGCCAGCCCGCCATGGGGATGATGATCGCGTTCGACACCAGGTAGGCGGTGATGGTCCAGGTGGCCTCGTCGAAACCCGCGGAGAGAGAACCCCTGATGTGATCGAGCGACACGTTCACGACCGACGTATCGATGATCTCGATCAGGGTGGGAAGCATTACGGTAAGCGCAATTAACGCCCTGCTCATTTTATCAGTATCGTCGGCTCCACGGACATGCCGACGCGCAGAATGTGGTTTTTGTCCGCTCCTTCATCAAAGACGATCTTGACCGGAATACGCTGCACGACCTTCACGTAGTTGCCCGTAGCGTTCTCAGACGGGAAAAGCGAGAAGGTCACGCCTGTTCCGGCCATGATGCTGTCTACCTTGCCTTTGAAAACCATCCCGGGATAGGAGTCCACATCGATCGTCACGGTCTGGCCGGGGCGGATATGCTCCATCTGGGTTTCCTTGAAATTGGCCGTCACCCATATATCGGAAAGCCCCACAACCGCCATGAGCGGCTGGCCCGCCTGGACCTGGTTCCCGGTCTGGACGGATTTTTTCGTCACATACCCGTCAACCGGCGCGTAGAGTTTCGTGTACTGGTAATTAAGCTCAGCCATGGCAGCCGTGGCCTCTTTCTGTTTGATCGTGGAAGCCTGCGTCAGTTTCTGCGCTTCAGCCGACCGGAGCTGCTCTTCTGCCGCCTTCACCTGCGCCACCCCGACCTCATAGGCCGTCATGGCCCGGTCGTAGCGATCGCGGGGAAGGACTTCTTTTTGATAGAGGTTCTCAGACCGGCTTTTCTCAAGCTCCGCAAGCTTGAGATTCGCCCGCTGCAACTCGAGGTTCGCCTTTGCCGAGGCGATCCGCGTACCGGCCTCATCCAGCTTCGCCTTTTCAGCCCCCACCACGGATGACGCCTCGCGAAGTTTTACGGTGTAATCCGTGGGATCGATCTCGAGCAGGAGGTCGCCTTTTTTTACGAGCTGGTTGTCCGTGACATGGATCTCCTTCACCGTGCCGTTGATCTTCGCCGCGATCGTGTGGATATTGCCGTCGATAAAAGCATCGTCGGTCGAGACATGCGTCTTCCGGTAGGTCGTATAAAATTCAGCCGCGATCAGGCCGATAAGGACGATGGCGCCCACGATCATGAACGCTTTTTTCTTTTTCGAATTATTCCCTGTTTGTTCTTCTGCCATGCCCTTCTCCTCTTGAAGCACACTATCAGCTATGAACTATGAACTGTCTTTTTACTATTTCCCATACGTGCTCGCCAGGTCCCTGCCCATGGCATACAGCAAACCCGCCTCGGCCCGCTCGAACGCGTAGAGGGCTCGCCAAGAATTACTCTGCACCGTGGACAGCAGCGTGACCGCATCAAGGACTTCAATGGCCGTGCCCACGCCCTCTTTATAGCGCAATTGCTGGAGCCGAAGGTTTTCTTCCGCCTGGGCAACCGAGGTTTTCATAACGTCGATCTTTTGGGCAGAACTCTGGAGGTCGAGATACGCGCTCTTTACATCGAGCCGTACCGCGTCGATGATCTTGTCTCTCGTAAGTTTGAGCGACAGGAGTTCTCCTTTGCTCATGCCTATCTTGGAGTCGGTCGCGCCGCCGGACCAGAGGTTGATGTTCACCCCTGCGATCACCGACCAGTTGCCCTGGTGGACCTGATACTGGTTTTCCTGGTATTGGTAGCCGCCCGAGAGAAAGAAGCTCGGCATGTATTCAGCCCGTGCGGTATTTACGTTCTCTCCCTTGCTCAGGATCTCCGCGTCGATCACCCTGATCTCGGGACTCGCGGCCTCGGCCGTTGCCCAGGCTTCTTCAAGCGTGATGCCCGCCGAGGGGCTCGTCTTGACCTCTTCCAGTTGGACGATATCGTTCAAAGGCCGCAAGAGCAGGCTGTTGAGGCGCGACGCCCTGAGCGATTTGAGGTTCTCTGCGGTCAAGTAATCCTGGCGCGAGTTCGCGAATTTGACATCCGCCTCAAGCACCTCGTTTTTGGTGACCACGCCCGCGCTGAACCGGGACCCGGCGTCTTTTTTGTGCGCCTCATACCGCTGCACGTCTTGCCCGGCAACCTGCGCCAGCTTTTCCGCTTCCAGGAGATCATAGTACGCGATGATAAAATCCAGTGCCGATCTGTTCCGGGCTTTCTCTGTCTCGATTTCCTTTGCCTTAAGCTGGTACTTAGCCGCATCGATGGATGAGTATGTTTTGCCGAAGTCATACAGTATCTGCGTGGCCTTGATGCCGTAAGTCAGAAAATCCTTATCGGACGTAAAGGGTGTCTGTCCCGAAAATTTCGCCTGCGGCTGATACTGGAGCCAGGTCTGGTTCCCGTACGCGTCCACCTGGGGGTACAAGGCCGAACGCGAGAGGGATACGTTGCCCCGCGCCACGGCCTCGTCGGAGCGCGCGATCTTTGTATCGCGCCCGGTCTCGGTTACGATCTTCAGCCCCTCCTCCAGGGTCAGGGCATGGGCAGCGCCGGTTACGAACAGAAGGCATACGAACGGTAAAAGGTATGGTCGCTTCATAAAAACACCTCGATACTGGTCATATATAATGTAAGTAAGTACTATACTACACTAAAATGATGAAAAAGGGAAGCCCTCCCATGAATTTTGTAAGGCCGTTTTTTCGGGACAGCACAGTGCCGGACCGCGTGAATCAAAAAAAGGCCCGGAAATTCCGGGCCTACAATGGGCGAACAAGGGGAAGTTATACTTTCCTGACGTGCGCTGCTTTGGGGCCTTTGGGGCTGTCAACGACTTCAAACTCTACGGTATCGCCTTCAACGAGGGTCTTAAAACCTTCGCCCTCGATTTCGCTGAAGTGCACAAAGACATCTCCGCCGTCTTCCTTGGCAATGAATCCAAAGCCCTTGGACTCATTAAACCATTTCACGGTCCCTTTTACGGTTGCCATGTGCGGTCCCTCCTTTTCGTGAAGTAGAAGATTACGGAAATGCGAAACAAAAAAGCCCCGAAGCTGAGAGTCTTCGCGGCCTTTCGCACTGCAAACAACTTCCGAACTTCTATATATATGATTGCACTCCGTTGCTAAGAAGTCAAGCGAGATTCGGATGCTATCCCTCAAATTTAACCACAGAGCACACAGAGAAATCCTTACATCTCAAAAGGATTAAGATTTTACCAGCCCCTCTGCGTCCTCCGCTGGTTCCTCAATTTCGCAGCTTGCGTTTTTTCAAAATTCCTGGAGAACACAGAGATTGTTATGTTCTCATTTCTCAGTGCGCTCTGTGGTTCCTTTTATCCCTTTTCAAGAAACTTTTACGCGACTCTGTCGCGCCCTCGGCTATCTTCAACATTGACAAGTTACCGTGAAAAGCCTACATTATCCTTATCAATCACAATATGCCCCATGCGAAAAACTTTTCCAACACAATCAAAATTCCTGCCCAAAGGGCTCCTGGTGCTGTACGAGGACAAAGACCTCCTGGTGGTGGACAAACCCACGGGCCTCTTGACCGTTGCCACGCCCAACGAAAAAACTCGCACAGCGCATTTCGTTTTAACCGAATATATCCGCAAGGGCTGCGGCAGAAGTCAGAAACGCCTCTACGTCGTTCACCGGCTGGATAGAGACACCTCAGGTACGCTCATCTTTGCAAAGAGTGAGGAGGCCAAGTTCCGCTTGCAGGAACAGTGGAAAGAGACCGAGAAAAAATATCTTGCCGTGGTCCACGGCAAACTGGAAAAAACCTCGGGAATCCTTTCATCCTACCTGGCAGAGGACGATGAGTACAACGTGTACTCCACGTCCAACAGCGCCAAGGGAAGACTCTCTCATACGGAGTATATTGTGCTCAAGGAGACAAAGGGTTTGTCTTTGCTGGAAGTAACACTGCTGACGGGTCGAAAGAACCAGATACGCGTGCATTTCGCCGGTATCGGTCACCCGATTGTGGGCGATATCAAGTATGGGAAACCGGATGACCGGTTTGAGCGCCTGGCGCTTCATGCCAGATCCATTTCTTTCAAGCATCCCTTTACCAAGAAGCAGCTCTCATTCGAAGCGGAAGTTCCCGCATTCTTCAGCGCGTTAGTAGGACGCATACAACAGGAGAACAGCCCCACAAAACTTTCAGTCGCACCGAAGCAGCTTTTGTCGGCTGATAAGTAAGTTTTTTTGGTAGACTCATACTATTCGCTTCATCACGTGTCAAGGTGGCATGCATGATTCGGATCACTCGCAGGTGGTGGGTAATCGCAACAGCACTGCTGGTTTTGGCAAGCACAGCAGCAATGGCTTTGCTTTCATCAAGAGTAGAAGTGTACTCAATGATTCGCAATCCCATCTCCGCGTTTGCGCAGCCCGGCACAACCGTCTGGTGGTTTGTCCTTGGAGGGCCCTTTCAGTATGGTCCGCACTCGCCAGGCGGAATTGCGTTCGCCGTCGTAGCCAATGCGGCGTTCTGGCTATCGGTGTTATGGCTCTTCGTCGCACTTGCGCGCGTTCTCGTTCGCCTGTTTACAAGACGATAGCCGCGAGAAATCGATGCGATAGATTTTGCCCTCTAGTCTCAGTGGGGTTGACATGAATGTACAAAAGATAAAAAAACTACTAGCTATCATTTTTTTAATTTGCACCTTTCTACCTCTGTCTCGTTGTACAACATATGCACCACATTCTTCCCCCGTTTCCGCTACAGGAGACAAAAAAATAATAAATTTAGCAGAATCAGTTACAAAACAAGATAAGGACTTTGTGCCAATCAAAGAAGTAAAAATTGCTAATCCTGATAGTTGGATTTTTGTTTTGCCATTTATCTGGCCCCTGCCGCTTATAGCCGTTCAAGCGCAAGTTAAGCAAGCATGGCTAAAATGGACGCTGAGGCTATTAGAATTAGCACTCATTGCTTTCTCAATATATTGTTTATATTTCTGGATAAATATAGGGACCACATTAATAGGCGGTTATGTGGCAATAATCTGCATCCTCTCTTATTTAATACTGTTCTTAATTGATAATTTGTTTTTATTTTTTAAAAAACCGCTAACACAAACATGACAATGCGCCGGATTAAATAAACGCGACCCGAATTACCAATTGCACATCTTTGAAGTTACATGCTGAAAGGATTTATTGTGGAAGAAAAACCATTTGACGCTCAGAGCAAGTCACTTAACGTAGTGATGGGGGCAGTCTGTTTATTTGTCGGGGCAATGTTTTTTCTACCTGGCCTCTTTTTATTAAAAAACGTTATAATACAAATATTCATTGCAAGAACTTTCCCCGATGGCATATTTGTTTTTGCTACGACGATCATTCTTGCTATCGGCGTTATTTTAATTTTGCTTGCGTTTAAGTTTTCGTTGGGAACTATTAAGGACCAGTCCTTATCCACTCCTATGTTAGTCTTTGCAAGCTCGTTTTTTATTCTCATGTCAACCATGATGTTCATTACGACGTTTATTTTTAAAATTGGAACTGGCGGACATAACCCGGGCAGGGGCATCGGCGGCGGTTTTGCCGCTGGTATTATCGGTCTATGGGTTGCGTTTAAACGTAAGAAAGGTAAATGGCTGTAGGCAAGTAAGTAGGTCGAGTAGAGTCCCGCATTACTGCATTGTGGGATAAGCTCTGCGAAACCCGACAACTCTAGCACGACAATGCGTCGGGTCAAACAAACGCGACCCGATTTACCAACTGCATAAACAACGAGGGGAATTTGGCATGAGACTGAATGCTAATAAACGATTCTTGTGGTTCATCTGCATCTGTATCATATTTTCCTTACTTTCGTGCACAACCGATGCTCGCAAAGACCTTCTCTGCGAGATCGCGGAAACGCCCGCGAAGAATTTGCAGTCATATGAATTCGACAAAACATCCTCACTCATATCGAGAGTAAAACCAGCGCCTGACTTTGTGGTGAGCTTTTGGAATAAGACCGACAAGAGGACCGATTATTCCTCTTATACTCCCAGCAAAGGGGAGTTGATGATGATCGATGGTTATATTGCAAAGCTTCCACGCCATATCAAAGCAGTGTTACAGGACCGGCTTGTCGCGATATATTTCATAAATAATTTAGTGGGAAGCGGCATAACCGATGATATCTTCGATCAGTCCGGAGCGCTGTACACGGTCATGCTGTTCAATCCTGCAAGCTTGAAGACAGATTTATCGACATGGCTGACGTATCGCGAAAATACCTGTTTCCAGAGAGACGCGCCTGATGTGAAAGTTGAAATCAATTGCGGCACTGAATATACAGGCTTTCTGTATGCCCTCACCCACGAATCCGCCCATGTGGTTGATTACGTCGAGTCGCATACGCCCTATATCACCAAGAATACAAAAATTCTGCAGCAAATCACAACAAACGAAACCGCTTTTGTAAAAGACAGATGGGTCGACCTGGAAACACCGTCGAAACCCTATGATTTCGAGAGCAGGAAAAGCATCACGTTTTATCGTGCCGCCGAGTCCAAAATCAAGATCTCCGATGCATCCCGGCTCTACGAACACCTTATGGCGACGCCCTTTGTCTCGTTATATGGAAGCGTGAGCTGGTCAGAAGATTTTGCGGAATCGGTCATGTTTTATCATTTAACGCAGGTGCTGCGCCAGCCCTATGAAATACGGTTGATAAAAAATGCGGCAACCATTCAGGTGTTTCGGCCGATGGAATCGGCAAAGGTAAAAGAAAAGTTTCCCTTACTACAAAATCTTTATTAGTCCGGAGGTCGGGTCAAATGAACGCGACCCGGCCTACCAACTTAACCTGCAACGAGCTGCAATGATAGGAGGCAGGGCATGAGAAAAAGATTTATGATATCCAGTATCGGATTTTTAGGTATGGTTCTTCTGTTGGGCGGATGCGCGCTACCGAAAAGCACCTTTCGGAATAATATGACCTGGACGCCCGTCCCGGCAAGCGGTCTCATCGACGCGAATGTGCGGATCGAGCCGGAATGCAAATTCACGCCCGAGTATTACCAACTCTGGAAATCCTGGTTAAATCCGGACGAAAATATTCTGAACTATCAACAGGCATCCTGTGAGGCGATCATGGATGATATGACCGGGTCCCATATATTCAGAAATATTGCCTCTCCCGGAGACCCAAATTACGACCTATACATAAAATTAGTTAGCATGAATGCAAGAGAGTCGGAAAAAATCAATCTCTCCGTCATGGATCCCCAAAAACAAAGAGTCATTGCCAGTTATGACGGTGGCGCGGCCTTGTCAAGCTCGTCCTATCCAATATGGAATGCAGCCGTTCGGCAAATCCTTGCGAATATCAGGATACAGATGGTCAGTGATTATCAGGAAGGGAAGCGAATAAGAACGTTTCTTGCCGGAAAAGAGAGGATGCAATCAACGGCGCTGCAACCTCAGCAGCCCGCGCCAATCTCTGCTGAGGATCAGAAGGCGGATGCCGTTGCCTATCAGCAAGCGAAATCGCTCGACACGTTGCAAGCCTATACCGAGTTCCTCCACGCGCATCCTTCCTCGCCCAGCAGGCACGAAGCCCTGAAGGCCATGGCCGGGATCATCAAGCTACAAGGCGGCTCGTATGAAAGCTATAGGAAGTTCGTTGTTGAATACGAAGACGGACTGGAATTCGTGCCCACTCAGCACCGCCTCGCACTCACCGGCCCCGAAGGAACGCGGGTCCATGATATCATCAAGCTCCTCAAACGGCGAATCAAGGACACGGTGATCGCGGCGAAGATCCGCTCGCGGAATGCACTCTACAAGGATTTTGATATTGAAGAGATCGAGTCGTTGCAAAAAATGGGAATAACGGACGCTCTTATCGAGGCCATGATCGATTCGACCACCAGGGGAAAACGCGGACAGGAAGAGCTTCAAAAGAAAAAAGAGATGGAGAACCTTTTGGCCGAGATCCAGCGGACGCAGAAAAAACTTGACGCGGCGAAGGCCCAGGAACAGCAACAACAGCCCCAAACAGCGGCCCCGGCACAGCAGTCCAATGGCCCGTCTGTGGGCGAGACGGTAAAGAACTGCGCTGCCCAGATCACGGCCTTGCAGGCCTGCAAACAACTGCCTTGGCCCGCGAATTCCGTGTGCGCGGCCACTGCAAAATCCCAGTTTCCTTGCCAGTAAAAAAACAGGGGTGCATGAGTACCTCATAAGGCATAAGAGAGGATGAATTACGTATGTGGAACATGGCTGTTCCCTGGTGGGAATTAGTTGTTAGAGGTGTGGTTGTTTATGTCTTTCTTCTTGCGCTGCTGCGCATTACCGGTAAGAGGCAGGTGGGGCAGCTGGCGCCGTTTGATCTGGTCCTGCTTCTTGTGCTGGCAAATGCCGTCCAGAATTCCATGAATGCAGGCGATAATTCCCTGATCGGAGGGCTCATTATTGCAACCACCCTGATAGGTCTGAACTTTTTGGTGAGCCTCGTGACCCATCGAAACAAGAAGCTGGAGGCCATTGTTGAGGGGCGGCCGCAGATCCTGATTCATAACGGAAAACTATTCGAAGACGTGATGGCAAAAGCGCAGCTCACCCACCATGAGTTGAACGCGGCTCTTCGCCGATCCGGGTGCGGCTCTGTTGCGGAGGTTCACTCCGCCATCCTGGAGAACAACGGCGCAATATCCGTTGTCGCCGTGAAGGATAAGACGGCTGAGGGCAAAAACGGAAGTTCGTAACGAACTGTCCGGAGTGCGACGCGGAAACAAGGCAGGAATTGAAAATATATTGCACAGACAATGAAAAAGCATTATAGTATTGCGGTCCGTCATGAAATCCAATAAATTCATACTGGTGCTCGGCATCATCCTGCTCGCGATGTTGGCCGTAAAATCGCTGAAACAATTTGTCTATTTGTCATTCACCCTGCTTTCTCTGAAAATTGTCTGGGTCGGCATCGTTATCTTCGTCCTGTTTACGTACATTAAAAAAGCGTTTGCTGTCTCGGGAAACAAAAAATAATACCACGACCGGAGGAGCTACACCATGGGAAGAGGTCTTTTTCAACCGCTGCATCTGCTTATAATTCTGGCTATCGTCTTGGTCATCTTCGGTCCAGGAAAACTGCCGGAAATCGGCGAAGGCCTCGGGAAGAGCATCCGGGGATTTAAAAAAGCAATGTTCGGAAAAGATGAAGATAAAACAGAGGCAGTGAAAGAGGAACGGAAGTCTTAAACCTTCGGATCGTTTGAATTGATCATGAAAAAAATACTTACCACAATCATACTTATCATCTTCCTCTCTGCCTGCGCCCGGCCTCCAATAACGAAGCCCGAGGACGCGCTCGCGCCGGTCTCGTGGTGGAATGCGGCAACACTCAACGACGATATGGCGTTCAAGGACATTGCCGCGGCTGCTCGCCAGAGCCTGGAGTACTACAAAAAAATTCCTCAGGAGACGGTTTTTTACTTTGGGCAGGACAAGGCCACGGCCCTGGACATGACCGTAACGCTCCAGAACTTTCTCCTGATCGCTGAAAACGACACGCTCACCTTTGAGCAGAAGCTCGATCAAATCAGAAAAAATTTCGTGCTTTATCGTTCGGTGGGATCAAACGGTGCGGGCAAGGTGCTGTTCACGGGATACTACGAGCCGATGCTTTCGTGCAGGCTCGCGGCGGATGCCGCCTTCCGCTACCCGCTGTACCGGAGGCCTAGCGACATCATCGAGATCGACCTCACTCTGTTCGGCACAGGTTTCCCCAAGAACAAGCTCATCGGCAGGCTTGACGACAAAAAGGTCGTCCCCTATTACACGCGCGAGGAGATCAACCGAAAAAATGCCCTTGCCGGCGATAATCTTGAGATCCTCTGGTGTTCGGACCTTATTGATATCTATGTGCTGCAGGTGCAAGGCTCCGGCAAGGTGGACCTGGGAAACGGCAATGTCGTGAGCGTGTTGTACGACGGGCAGAACGGCTGGCAGTACAAGAGCATCGGCAAATATCTGATCGACACCGGCGCCATGACCAAGGAGAACATGTCCATGCAGGCAATACGGGAATACCTGCGCGGGCATAGTGACAAACTGGCCGACGTGCTGGACCAGAACCCCAGCTACGTCTTCTTCCGTCTCGACTCGGGCCCGTCGCTCGGCAACATCGGCGTTCCGCTCACCCCCGGCCGTTCCATTGCAACGGACAGCAAGCTCCTGCCCAAAGGCGCGCTGGGTTTCATGGTCTCGCAGAAGCCGGTGATCGAGAACGGTGCGATCAAAGCCTGGACGCCCTTCACCCGGTTTGTGATGAACCAGGACACAGGCGGCGCGATCAAGGGACCGGGCAGAGCGGACCTGTTCTGGGGACCGGGACAGGAAGCGGAGCTCAGCGCGGGAAACATGCAGCATGAGGGGGAGTTGTATTTCTTGATGAGGAAAAAATAAAGCCGTCTACACGCTCGCCAGCTTTTTTATCCCTGACAACCCATAGTAAATCGCCAGGCCCGCAAGAAAACCAAGCGTAAGATTATTGAGAACGAACCCCAGGGTCCCGACTACTAACGCAATGGTCACGGCCAATCCATCTTTCGTGATGTCTTGCAAATACAAGGCATGTTGTATCCCCACGTAACAGAGCAACACGCCGAGGATCCCCGCGGGAAAGGCCGAAACAACGGCAACAGCGGAATGACCGCAGAACAATCCAAAGACAACGAGCGTAAGCCCGATAATCAAGCCTGACCGGCCGCTTGTTGCTCCGAACTTGTTGTGCGCGGTAAGCCCGCCGCACCCATGGCACATGGGCGCTCCCCCGGCAAAACCTGAAACGATGTTTGCGAGCCCCATGCTCAAGGGAATGCTCTTCAGGTTCAGTCGTCCAGCCTTTTCATGGTAGAGCAATTTTCCAGTGTCGTTCGTTGCCACGATGGCGTTGCCGAAGGTCAATGCAAGTTGTGGCAGCACAAGGACAACAAATCCCGTCCGGAACTCGTCAAGGCCGGGCATGGCCACACTTAAGACCGGGAGACCGAGTGACGGCAGCGTCGCATGTTTTAATGAGAGCATAAGCCCGAGCGCCAAAAGAGGAATAAGCGGGGGGACCTTCTTCAAGAACAAGGTAGTAGAGACAAGCATGACGCCGGCCGCGAGCGCGATGAAGAGGTCCGGGCGAATAAGTCCAAAGGAGGTTCTGACCAGCATGGCGCCCAATCCGAGTTGAATGCCCCGTATCACGGGCACTGGGAAAATATCTCCCAGCCGCGCGCTCAGTCCCGTGAGCGCGATAAGGATCAGCACCAATCCCATGATGATGCCGGCTGCGTTAATGACCCCAACAGCCAATCCGGAAGCAATTGCTATGGCGGACATGGCTTTCAGCGGTTGTACCGGCATGGTGATCTTGAAATATCCTGCTGACAGCGCATAAAACAGGCCTGCCATGAGAAAGAGGGCCGTTGGATTCACACCGTTTTTCGCAATCAGCGCAACGGCAAGCGGAAACAGCACGCCGATGTCGCCGAACGCGCCTGAAACATCCCAGATAAATTTCCTTGTTATAGAGAAATACTTTCCCGAGTTATGCATCGTCGACCTCCCGTCATACAGTGCGCACGCCAATGGACATGACGTTGGGTGAATCGTTACAGCTTCGCCATATACAGCCCGCACAGCAACGAGCCCCACGCGATCAGCGTTGTAACCAGTGCGACCTTTCCTTTATCGCCGTTTCCCGCTCTTCCTATCAGGAACGATACGAAAAAAGTGATTACGGCAAAAACAAGCACGCCGAATACCAGCATAAGAACCTCCTTTTCTTAACCCGGACGAGCCGCAATTAAGAATTCTCGACAAGATTACAGGATAGCAAATCTGATTAACAACTTTTGAATCCCGTTAATCCTGTTATCCCGTCAAATGGTTTCTTTTTTCTTTCCATGTCGCATGCTTCCTACCGCGTGCCGCACACCTCGCACTGTTCATCCCGGGGCGCGTTTACTTTTTTGAATTCCATGTCCAGGGTGTTAAAGACCAGCATCTGCGAGACCAACGGTTTGCCGTAACCGGTCAGCAACTTGATCGCTTCCAGCGCCATCATGCAGCCCAGCATGCCGGATACGGCGCCCAGCACGGGAAAGCCGAGTTCCTGCCAGGCAGGGTCGTCCTCGGGATACATGCAGTGAATGCACGAGGAGGCGTTCGGGATGACGTTGAAGAGATAGCCCTCCATGCCGTTCATGGCCGCCTCTACCATGGGTATGCCTTTCTCGATGCAGGCCTTGTTTAAAATCCTTCTCTCCGCAAAGTTCGGACGCGCGGACAGCGCGATCCGCGTTGTGCTGAGCAATTTCCGAATGTTGTGTTCAGTGATCCGCTCATCGTAAATCTCGACATCGACTTCCGGATTTATTTCCTGGATGCTTTTCTTCGCCTGAATGACCCTGCTTTTCCCGATGCGCGAATTTTTCATCAAGATCTGCCTGTTCATGTTCGAAAGCGTCAGGTTGCCGGAATGAACAAAGATCATTCTGCCGATGCCCGCTACAGCGAGATAGAGCGCCGCGGTCCCGCCGAGACCGCCAACGCCGGCGATCAAGGCAGAGGATTTTTTCAGCCTTTGTTGATGGTCCACGGTAAAACCACGGAGCATCATTTGCCTCCGGTACCGTTCCAGTTCCTTTTCGCGTAATTCTGCGTGCATTACATCACCGATTCGCCATACTCTTCGCCGATGCGCGCCATGAGCACTTCACTTTCCATGTCCTTGTCCTCGCCCAGCGTGCCGCAGGCATCTGCGCGGCACTGGCGGCAGTGAGTCATCTGCGGCATGGACGGCCGGCATTGTTCGCGCATCATCGTAAGCGCCTGGTGGTTCGGCCGCTTCACGTGTGCGAACTCGGCCTGCGGGATGAGCGGTAGAATATTCATGATATCGGCCCCGAGCGCTCCGGCCCGTTCCGCGATGAGCTTTGTTTCGTGCGAATTCACTCCGGGGATCAGTACGGAATTCACCTTCACGAGCAGCCCGGCGTCAATGGCATGCTCAAGGCCCCTCCATTGGTTTCGGACCAGAATTTCCGCTGCTTGTTTTCCGGTATACCGTTTCCCGCGATAATGGATCCATGCATACACCTTTTCGGCCGTCTCCGGCGTCACTGCATTGATGGTGACGGTCAGGCTCTTTACGCCCGACTTCATGAGGTCTTCAAGCCTGTCCGGCAGCGCAAGACCGTTCGTCGAAAGACAAAGAGTAAGCTCGGGGAACTGGCGGTTGATGGATTTGAGCACGTCGAAGGTCGTCTCATTCGCCAGCGGGTCTCCGGGCCCTGCTATGCCGATCACGCTGATGCGGTCGTTCCGTTCGATCATGGACCCCACCCTGTCGAGCGCCTCCCAGGGGGCCAGAACCGTGCTCGTGATGCCGGGCCTCGACTCGTTCGCACAATCATATTTTCTGATACAGTACCGGCATTGGATATTACACGCCGGCGCCACCGCCAGATGGATACGGCCGAAGAGATGGTGCGCATTCTCGTTAAAACAGGGGTGTGTCTTGATAATCTTCGCATGAGCGTTGGTCGGTTTGTCCATGATATCCTCCACATGTATTTCAATTATTATATATAGCAAGAACATTGCCAGACCGAAGGTGTTAAGAAACAACGGCCTGAGCACCTGTTCATTGCTTTTGGCGTGAACAAATACTCGGCATTCGCCTACGGAATAAGCAGGGCACTTGCACGATGTATCGCAATGCTATAAAATTAAGTGGGGAATATGATGTTGAACCTGTAAAAAACCTTTAGCCACGGAAGAAGCGGATTAACACAGGATAAAGACGGATAAATTCTAAAGCTTGCATTCACCTATTGGGTGAACAACTTCTCAAGGATAAATCCGCTGTTATCCGACTCTGATCCGATTTGATCCGTGTCAAATGCTGTTTTTAGGTTGAATGAAAGAGAGGGCCTGACCATGGAGACGGACAGGATCGCGCTCGTGACCGGAGCGAACAAGGGCTTGGGATTCGAGACCAGCAGGCAGCTTGCCCACCAGGGCATCCTGGTGCTGATGGGATGCAAAAACGCGACAAAAGGCAGAGCCGCCGCGAAGGAACTGCAAAAAACCGGACTCAACGTCAAGTTCATGCAGCTCGATGTGGCAAAACCGGAACAGATCAAAGCAGCAGCGGCTAAGATAAAGAAGCGCTTCAAAAAGCTCGATATCCTGGTGAACAACGCAGGGGTGTCAGTGGGCGAAAATCTTGCTCAGAACAGCACGGAAACCGTGTCCCTTAAATCACTCCGCCAAACCTTTGACGTGAACTTCTTCGGGCTCGTGGAACTGACGCGGGCGCTCTTGCCGTTGCTGAAAAAGAGCGATAGCGGCCGGATCGTGAACGTATCGAGCATCCTCGCCTCCCTCGCCATACACAGCAAGGAAGGCGGCATGTCCTACAAACCCTTTGCGTATGATGCAACGAAGACTGCGGTGAACGCCTTCACCATTCACCTCGCAGCGGCCCTCGCGGGAACGAACATCAAGGTCAACTCGGCGCACCCCGGATGGGTCAAGACGGACATGGGCGGCCCCAATGCCCCGCTCTCCCCTGCAGAGGGAGCGAAGACCGCTGTTCGGCTCGCGACCCTCGGGCCGGATGGACCGACCGGGAAATTTTTGCATAATCAGGAAGAGTTACCGTGGTAGGAAAAAATAAAGCGGGCTGGTACAATAAGGTAACGCGCGGGCATTATTACAGATATCCTGCGAAGGACGAATTAGCCGCAAAGAATTTGGGTTACGCTTATGCAGTGCCCCCTTCTACCGGCAGAGCGTATGAACAGCCTATGGGTTGTTTTTAGAAAGTTGCCATGCTATTTCAGTTGCCAGTTCCTTTAGGGAAGATTCCATGGTGTCTTGGACAACCGATTTCTGGTCTGATTTTTGTCCTGTTGTGACGAAACCGAGCGCCGTCGCGATTGCTTTCCAGTGACGAGTCGATGATTTCGCCGTGGCGAGGATTTCTCCCGTCTCGACGGCTACCAGCCTTGCGTCCAGCGTTACGACGATCTTTTCTGTTTCTGTTTTGGCAAGGAAGGCCGAGGTTACGTCCAAGTTGTACCTCACCGAGGCGAGATTAACGAAAAAGATCGCATCAACTCCGAGCATCCTTCCCGCTTCCTTGGTCTTCTTCGGGTCGAGTAGACCCGTCATACCGAGTTTCAATTCTTCCAGCATTGCCAACAGTCTTTGTCGTTCAACAACGCGGAAACATTCGGTTTCGTTCAGTTCATGGATAAGGCTGCCCGTAAGCCCCTCCACCATCAGGGAATCATATTCCGGGTTGCCCGTCCTGTTTTGCAAGTCGGCTACTGCAACGAGAAGTCTTTTTTCATAGCTGATCGGCTTGATGGTATGCGAAGTCCCGGATATGCATCCCGTAGTTGCAATAAGTCCCGCTATGAGTAAGACATAAAATAATCTTTTCATAATTCTCCTTCAAGAAAAATTCTCCAGTGCCCGTAGGGGGTCACCAATGGGTAACCCCATATCCGGGATCAGTCTATGGGTTGTTTTTAGAAAATTGCCATGCTATTTCATGTGCCAGTTCCTTTAGGGAAGATTCCATGCCGACCTGGACGACCGATTTCTGGTCCGCTTTTCCTCCACGCTTGACGAAACCGATGGCCGTCCCGAAGTTATTCTCGTAACGAGTCGAAGATTTCGCCGTGGCGAGGACTTCTCCCGTTTCGACGGCTACCAGCCTTGCGTCCAGCGTTACGTCGATCTTTTCTGTTTCTGCTTTGGCAAGGGGAAAGACCGTATCTACATTGTAGTCATACCTCACCGAGGCGAGATTCACGAAAAGGATCGCATTTACTCCGAGCATCCTTCCCACTTCCTTGGTCTTCTTCGGGTCGAGCAGTCCCGTCATGCCAAGTTTCATTTCTTCCAATATTGCTGTTAGTCTCTGCCGTTCGATAACGCGGAAACATTCGGTTCCGTGCAGTTCATGGATAAGACTGCCGGTAAGACCCTCCACCATCAGGGAATCATATTCCGGGTTGCCCGTCCTGTTTTGCAAGTCGGCTACTGCAACGAGAAGTCTTTTTTTATAGCTGATCGGCTTGATGGTATGCGAAGTCTTGGATATGCATCCCGTGTTTGCAATAACTCCCGCTATGAATAGGACAAATAATAACCTCTTCATAATTTTCCCCCGGAGAAACATCTTCCATTCATTATAATAGTATCGGTAGAAATTGCGGCGTCCGAATGGAGCCACAGTATCTGAGAATAGTACAACACGGAGTGAAAAGCAAGCGGTTTAACCGGGAATGACGTAGATGAGAAGGTGGACTCAAGGGCAGCATGCAGATGATGAATGCAGAAGCAGCCGCGGCTCTTAAATCATCTTTCGCATGCAGATAAGGCGTGTGAAGTTCCAACCTCGTCGCAAATAAAACTCCAAGGCCGGTTTGTTTTCATGATCCGCCAAAAGCTGGAGCCTGGTGAGGCCGTTTTCTTGGGCCCAGGCGGTAATGCGTTCAAGAAGGAGCGTTCCGGCTCCTTTGGCGCGGAACTGCGGGTCCATGATCACGTCCTCCACAAGGCCCACCCTGCCGCCTTCTGCGGTGGACACGAGCGTCTGGATTGTGGCCATGCCGATGACTTGATTTTCGCGAACAGCAACAAGCACGACCGACGAGCCGGTCGGATCATTGATCAACAGGCTGAGACCGCGCGCCTGTTTCTCCGCGTGCGGGATAAAATCGGATTCGATCGAGAAAAGCTTGTCGAGGAGTCCGCATAAGCGGGGAAGGTCCTCGATGCAAGCGGGACGAATAATGATGTCCATAATTTACAACCCGCATTCCGCAATCCGCATTCCGAATTTATAGCGCTACATGCACATGGCATTTCTTGGTGCAGGTCCGCGCGCAGGCCTCGCACCCGATGCAGTTTTCAGGCCGCGCAACGGACATGACCTTGTTGCCCATATCGTCGCCGTATTCGTCTTCGCCCTCAAAGGGCTTTTCAATAAGTTCCAGCACGTCGAAACCGCAGACTTTGTAGCACCGTCCGCAGCCGATGCATTTTTCCACGTCGATTTTATCGATAAACATCGGGGTCCAGGCTTTCCCACCCCGTGTCTGTCCGCTGATGGGTGACATGCTTTCTCCTTTCAATAAGCGTTATGCGTGTAAGCGAATATGCGTCAATGCGCAGTCGCGCCTTCTCACATCCACGCATCCACGCATTCACGCAATTGCTTCCCCATTCCGCTCGCCGGTCCTTACGCGCACGGCTCCTTCGATGGGCGAAACGAAGATCTTGCCGTCACCGGCTTTGCCGGTCTGGTTCACTTTGATGATGGACTTGACGATCGTGCTGACCACGTCATCCGGCACGACGATCGTGAGCAGCCTCTTGGGCACATACAGCGCGATCTTCGGCAGCGTATGGTCCAGCGCGTATGCAGACGGCGTGGGCTTAAGCTTGACCGCGGTGCAAAAACTGTCGGGCATTTCAGAATCCATCTCCCCGCACATGGCGCCCCGCTGTTTACCCCGGCCGTCCACGCTCTGGATCGAGAGCGACGGATACCCGAGATCATCGAGCGCCTTTTTCGTTTCGTGGAGCTTGTCCCGTCGTATGATGGCTGTAATTTCTTTCATAAAGTACCTCCTAAATTATTGCAACCACAGAGACACGGTGGAGATAGCAAGAATGGCACTTACCTTTATTGAAACCTTGCCCCTTGCTACTTGACCCTTGCACCTGTTCTTCTGCTACAATGCCGCTTCTCCCGTCCTGACGGTATGCGCGCTCTCAACCGGACTGATGAAGACCTTACCGTCTCCGATGAACCCGGTCCTCGCCTTGTCCTGAATCACCTTAAGCACCTTGTCCAAGTCCTTGTCGTCGACCACCGTCATGATAAGCGTCTTCGGAAGCTCGTCGTAGTGCACCGGACCGACCGTGAGTCCCTTTTGTTTTCCTCTTCCGAATACCGGCATTTTGGTCAACGAGGGAAAGCCCGCTCCTTCCAGCGCCAACACTACTTCCTGTTCTTTTTCCGGCCGTATAAAGGCCCTGATCATCTTCATGATTTGTTTCCTCCTCTTATGATATTCCAAATTCCGCAATCCGAATTCCGCATTGCGCTTACTTACTCAACGCTTTCCTGAGCCACGGCGGCGGCGACTTTTTGATCGTATCTCCGAGCTGTTTGAGCGCGTTCTCTATGGCCACGGGCTCCTTCACCTTCAGCGGCATGATCCCCTTTTTTACGAGCCGCGCGGCTGATGGGCCGCCGATCTCCGTAAGATAAATAAGCTTGCAGTCGGAAAGTTTGTCCACCTTCGACTGCACGGCATCTTCATGGACCTGCCCTTGGTCCTTGGTGTCCGTGACCGCATGGTCCGTGCCGTCGGCGAATTTTCTCGATTCAACGAACTGGAAACCGTTGTCTGTAATTTCATAGATGCTGAATGTTCCGGCCCTGCCGAAATGTTCGTCAATATTTTTCCCATCGGTTGTGGCGAATGCTACTTTCATGATGTTCCTCCAAAGACCCTTCACCGCCAAGGCGCCCCGGCTTTAATCCTGCTGGGGCAGGCTCCGGGCGCGAAGTAAAACCCAAGGCTTAAGATTTTCTTTGCGGTCTTATCGGTTGGTCAGTATTCTTATCCATGATGCTTCATCAATAACGTTCCCACTTCGTGGACCAGGGTCAACGACCCCCGGTATCCGATCGTGACCTTCGACGTATACCCGAGCGACTTGTACACCGGGAATCCCATCTCGTAGAGCAGCGCGCCGAGTCTTTTTGCCGTGGTTTCCCCATGTGAGTTTGCGATCAATACATCGTACGCTCCCGTGATCGAATGCAGGTCGCTGATCTGTACTTCCCTCGCGTGAATCCGGTCGGCTGCATCGGAGAGCTGGGGAATTACCGCAAGCTCGACTGACGCGCCCATTTCTTCAAGCCACTTCGACGTCTGGATCGCAAGATCGGATTCGAGAGCGATACATGCTTTTTTCCCACCGAAAAAGGCATGCGCGTCGCGCATGTTGTCTATCAGGATGTTGCGCTGCCGTTCATACTTTGCAGGCACGGGACTGTCGCTGATCTGCGAGAGCGTTCGCATCAGCAGATCAGTAGCTGTTGGTCCGGTTATAGTGTCGAACATCGTGTATCCGATCCCGCACGTTTGCTGCAGCAGTTTGGCAGCGGGCTCCATGCTCATGCCGATGCCGATCGTGAAGCCCGAATTGCACATGCTGTTGATTTCCTCCACAGTCGTTCCTCCCACGGCGAGTCCAGAAAAATCTTTCCTACTCCCGTCGAGAGCGGACAGGTCCGGCAGCATGATCGGTCTGAGGCCGAAGGATTGAATTATTTCCCTGAGTTCGTTGACATCCTCCGGAGTGAGATGCGAGCCTACGAGAACATTAACGACTGCTGAGTGACTACTGTGGCTTGGCGACTGGCCCTTTGACTGCCGACTGTTGACTATCGACTGAATAATCGCTTCTACTGCTTTGACATATCCTGTTTCCAAACCTCCGTCATAATCCGGCGTCGGCACATACACCACCTTGACCTCTGACCCTTGACCCGTGACCTTTTTCAATACTGCTTTCACATCATCGCCTTTTACCTCCGACAGCCCCGAAGTGAGGATGCCGATGAGGCGCGGCTTGTTCTTGGCGATAAATTCCTCGATCACCTTGAGCAGCTTTTCTTCGCTCCCCATGACCACGTCTTCCACAAAAAGCTTGCTCGTCGCGAGCGCCATGGGTTCGCGGAAATGTTTGGTCAGCAGCACCTTGCCCAGGAACCCGCAGCCCTGCGCACCATGGATGATGGGAAGCGCCCGGTCGATTCCCTGGAGCGCTATTGCCGCGCCGATCGAGGGCGAATGCTTCAAGGGATCAATTCGTAGTTCGGAGTTCGACGTTAGGAGTGCGGAGCCCCTTCCTGGTTTCTTTGGCGCGGATTCTAAATTCTCCGAGCTCCGAACTATGAACTCCCCACTGCGGTTATAGAACCGCAGGCTGTTGCTGATCTGTTCCGCAAAGTTTACAAGCCCGAGGTAACCCGCATAGGCCGTGTGCCGCTCCTGGTTCACGTCAACGAACGGATACCCTTCCTTGGCCGCAAGATACTGATTCCGTCCGCCGGCAATAAGCATGTCGGCGTTCCGCTCTTGCAGCAGTTTGAGCAAATTTTTCGGCGTTACATCCTCCACCAGCGGCGCGTCCTGCCCGAGGATCTCCTTCATCTTTCTTTCATCCTCGACTGTGCTCTTCTTGGTGCCGATTGCCACCAGCTCGATGCCGAGGTCCTGGAGCGCTGAGATGAAGGACCAGCTCTTCACCCCGCCGCTGTACAGGACGGCTTTTTTGCCGCGCAGATGTTTGTAGGGCAGCAGGTGTTCCTTGAGCCGTTTTTCCTCGGCCTTAATGAGCAGTTCCACGGTGGTCCGCAAATCAAAACCCGCGTCGGCCTCGGACTGCTGGCTCTTGGGTTCCGTCTTCATAAGCTCATCGGCAATGGCCCGCAGCGCCTTCGCGATCCCGGTGCTGCCGAAGAACGACACCTCCACGAAGGGAATGCCGTATTTTCGCTTCATCTCCTGCGCCACGTTGATCAAGGCGCGGCTGCAGACCACCACGTTCAGTTTTGCCCGGTGCGCCCAGGTGATCTCCTCAAAGGTGGAATCACCAGTGATCTTTGAAAGGACCCTGAACCCCGCCTTCGCGAGCAGCGGCTCCACCAGCCAGAGGTCGCCGGCGATGTTGTACTCGCCGATAAGGTTGATGTCGTAATGGGTCGTGACCGGAGGCTCGCTCGTGCCGATCACGTGTTCCAGCAGCACTTCGCCGGCGATACGGTTGCCGAGGTTCTTCGGCCCCACAAAGCCCGGCGCATTCACCGGGATGACCCGGATGTTGAGCTCGGTCTCCGCCCGTTTGCAGATTGCTTCGATGTCCTCGCCGATCAGCCCGCTCACGCACGTCGAATATACGAAGATCGCCTTGGGGTTGACCGCTTCATAGGTCCGGTGAATTGCGTGCAGCAGTTTTTCCTCCGAACCGTATACGATATCTATCTCGCTCATGTCGGTCGTGAATCCCATGGCATGGAGGTCGCCCTTCGCGGTCAGCGTTCCGCGGCCCTCCCAGGAGTTGCCGCAGCAGGCAATCGGGCCGTGTACGATGTGCGCCGTGTCCGCGATCGGCTGGAGCACGATCATGGCCCCGTCGAACGCACAGGACTCTCCACCGCGCGCGCGGCAGACTTTGTTTCCATCGTCCGTAGAGCAACCGTCAGCCGTTAATCTGTCGATCGTGCTTACCATAATTGAACTCCAAGAAGTCAGAAGGATGACTTTCTATTCTGACTCCTGACTTCTGCCTTCCGTCTTCTGCTTTACCGAATCACATCAAAGCTCGCCGTGTCCGTTGTGTTCCTATCCAGTTCGTCCAGCACCTTGTTCACCAGCATAGTGATGAGATTGAGCGCGCCCTGGTACCCGATGATCGGCTGCCTGTGCAGATGGTGGCGGTCGAAGATCGGGAAACCGATCCTGATGAGCGGCGTGTTCGTGTCCTGCTCTAGGAACTTCGCGTACGAGTTTCCGATCAGGATGTCCACCGGGTCCGTGAACAGGAGCGACCGCAAATGCCACATGTCCTTGCCTGCGTAAACCTTGCCGTTCGCGCCAAAGGGGCTCGACGCAAGCAGTTCGTTCGCCTCCGCCTCGAAGTTTTTGTCCCCGTTCGTGCAGACGACGTGTATCGGTTCACCGCCCATCTCCATGATGAGGCTCATCATGCCGAGCAGCGTGTCGGGATCGCCCACCAGGGCGAACCGCTTGCCGTGGACGTAAGGGTGAGAATCCACCATGGCGTCCACCACGCGCCCGCGCTCCGCCTCGATCGCCGCGGGTATGGGCTTGCCGGTCAGCTTGCTCAGTTCCTCGAAAAAGCGGTCCGTGTTTTTGATGCCGATCATCGGAAGCGCAAGCGCCTTTTTATTCCACTCTTTTGTGATGTAGTCCAGGGTCTTTGGCGTAGAATATTTCTGGAGCGCGATCGTGGCTGCGGAGTTTATTGCGTCCATAGCGTCCGCCAATGGCGTGCCGCCGGGGTAGAGCTTGTACTCTCCGGTGTTCGGCGAATCGAACGTATCGCTCACGTCCGCAAGCAGCGTGAATTCGACCCCCATCAGACCAAGCAGCCGTTTGATCTCGTGGTAGTTGCCGGTATAAGTGTCGAAGCCGGGGATGATGTTGACCTTCTTGTTCTCCTCGCCTTTTTTGCCCGCGGAGAGCGCGACCAGGATGCCCTTCAACATGTTATCGTAGCCCGTAATATGCGAACCCACAAAGCTCGGCGTGTGCGCGAACGGCACCGGCAGGTCATCCGGGATGAGTCCCTTCTCCCGCGCGGTCTTGATGTACGCGTTCAAATCGTCGCCGATCACCTCTGCCATGCAGGTCGTGGAGACCGTGATCATCTTGGGCTTGTACAGGGTGTAGGCGTTCTCCATGCCTTCCAGCATGTTGTTCAAACCGCCGAACACGGCTGCGTCCTCGGTCATGGACGTGGAGATCGCGGCAAAGGGTTCCTTGAAGTGCCGAGCGAGGTGGCTGCGGAAATACGCGACGCAGCCCTGGGCGCCCTGCACAAAGGGCATGGAGCCCTCGAAGCCCGAGGCGCAGAACACCGCGCCGAGAGGCTGGCAGGCCTTCGCGGGATTGATCTTGATGTTCTGGCGCGCGAAGTTCAGCTCCTTATACGCTTCGGTCTTGGTCCAGTCCGAGACTTCCTTCACCTTCTCGTCAGGCCAACGGTTCTCGAATTCTTTTTTGCGTTCGAATTGTGCTTTATAGTCCTGCTGCTTAAATAGCTCGCTATGGTCTTTGATTTTCATGGCAACCTCTTCCCTCTTACCTTCTTATTTTCCTACCCTCCCACCCTCTTAACTTCCTACCTTCTGGCCTTCCTGATCAAACTCCACGTCGGGCTGTTCACCGTCATGTCCATGTCCCTCGCGAAAACCGGGAACCCGTCGAACCCGTGGTACGGGCCCGAGTAATCCCAGGAATGCATCTGGCGGAACGGCACGCCGAGCTTATGGTACGAGTACTTCTCCTTGATGCCCGAGCCGACCATATCCGGTTTCAGCCTGCGGGTGAATTCTTCCATTTCATAGAGCGTCGCATCGTCCATGATTACCGCGCCTTCTTTCATGTCCGGATACGTGCGCTTATAATCGTCGCTGTGGCCGAACTCGTAGCCCGAGGCAACGACTTCCATGCCCAGGTCCTCGTATGCGCCGATGGTGTGGCGCGGACGGAGGCCGCCCACGTACAGCATCACCTTCTTGTGGTCCAACTTCGGACGGTACTGTTCAACGACCTTGTCCATCATGGGTTTGTACTTGGCGATCACTTCTTCAGCTTTCTTCTGGATCGTCTCGTCAAACTTCGCGGCGATCTTCCTGATACTGTCGTAGATCTTCGTGGGCCCGAAAAAGTTGAACTCCATCCACGGAATGCCGTAGGTGTCTTCCATGTGCCGGCAGATGTAGTTCATCGACCGGTAGCAGTGGATCAGGTTCAGTTTTGCCTTGGTCGCAATCCCGATCTCATTGATCGTCGCGTCCCCGGTGTATTGGGCGATCACGCGCAGGCCCATCTCTTCGAGTATTTTGCGCGAGGCCCAGGCGTCGCCGCCGATGTTATAGTCGCCTATAAGATTCACGTCATACGGCGTCGTTTTTGCCAGTTCGCCCTTGCCGAGCACGTAGTCCCGGATCGTATCGTTCGCAATGTGGTGGCCCAGGGACTGGGACACGCCGCGGAAACCTTCGCAGCGCACCGGAACGATCGGTATTTTCATCTCTTTCGCGACCTTCTTCGAGACCGCTTCGATGTCGTCGCCGATAAGACCGACCGGACATTCAGATAGGATGCCGATGCCGCGTCCGAGCGGGAACAGGTCCTTCACTTCTTTCAGCGCCGCGGTGAGACCTTTGTCGCCGCCGTACACGATGTCCTTCTCCTGAAAGTCGGTCGTGATGTGCATGGTGCCGAAGGCGTCGATGCCGGTCTGGCCGTTGTAATAGTTTCTGCGCGACCACCAGCTGTACTGTCCGCAGCCGATGGGGCCGTGGCTGATCGTGATCTGGTCCTTTACCGGCCCCCAGACCACGCCCTTGGCGCCTGCGTAGGCGCAGCCGCGTACGGTCATGACGCCGGGACGGGATTTGACGTTCGCCTTCACCTGGCAGGTGGCGCACTGTCCGGTCGGGTCGTTCGCCGCAAGATGTTTAGCCCGTTCCTTCTTGGCCTTCTCAGGATAGGCCGAGAGGACCTCTTCGATCATTTTCTGGGTATCTTTAATAGCGTTGCTCATGAGTAACTCCTTCTGTGCAAAATCGAAGTTGGGAGGGTGGGAAGTTTGGATGTTGAGCATTTTCTCAACTTCTTAACTTCGCACCTTCTCACTTTCGGCGGTTACGCTACTGCTTCCTCGCTCTCCATAATGCCGAAGTCCATCAGAAGCCGTTCCAGCTCATCCATGGTTATCGGCGTGGGGATCACGAAGTTCTTGTTCTCCGCGATCTTCCTCGCGAGTTGCCGGTACTCGTCCGCCTGGGCATGCTGCGGATTATATTCGATCACGGTCTTTCTCCTGAGCTCCGCGCGCTGCACTTCGTTGTCTCTCGGCACGAAGTGGATCATCTGGGTGCCGAGCTTGCTCGCGAGTTCGGAGATAAGTTCATATTCTTTGTCCGTCTTCCTGCTGTTGCAGATCAGGCCGCCGAGCCGGACGCCGCCGCTCTGGGCGTACTTCAGAACGCCGCGCGAGATGTTGTTCGCCGCGTACATAGCCATCATTTCTCCCGAGGTGACGATGTAGATCTCCTTGGCCTTGCCCTCCCGGATCGGCATCGCAAAGCCGCCGCAGACCACGTCTCCGAGCACGTCGTAGAAAACAAAATCCGTTTCCGCGCCGTATGCGCCGTTCTCTTCCAGGAAATTAATGGCCGTGATCACGCCGCGTCCCGCGCAGCCCACGCCCGGTTCAGGTCCGCCGGACTCTGCGCACCGAATGCCCTTGAACCCGTGCAGCAACACCTCGTCGAGTTCGAGATCTTCCACGGTGCCCTTCTCGCGCGCCATGTCCATGACCGTGTTCTGCGCTTTCTTATTCAGAATGAGCCGCGTAGAGTCAGCCTTGGGGTCGCAGCCGACGATCATGCACTTGTAATTTGCCTCGGCCAACGCCGCGACCAAGTTCTGTGTTGTCGTTGATTTGCCGATGCCACCCTTGCCGTATATCGCTATCTGTCTCATGTTGATCTGCCTCCTGTGTTTAGGTTTTGCTATTCCCTATTGCAACGGGCGTGCCAGTTTTAAAAAATGCGTTTTTACAGGATTTTATCGCTTATTTTAAAAGGTTGTGGATAGATGAGGTGGATAAGAGAAGAGCAGGTGATGGGAAAACGTACAGAGCGGTCAGGAACATCAGCAAGCAGTCCCAGGCTTCTCACAAGAAAATGTCCTGTTGAAATTACAGCACGGCTATGCTATGGTACGTGCATGAAAGAGCTGCTCCAAAAACTGCCCGCGGTTGATGAAATCCTGAAAGAACAGAGGGTACAGCAGTGGCTCGCTGCGTATCCCCGGGTCCTGGTGCTCGACGCGATCAGGACCGCTCTCGACCGCAGGCGCATAGCCATTCTCCAGACTGGGGAGCAGTCCGCTCCAAAAATCGACGAACAGTCTCTTGCCCTTCCCGGCATACTCACTGAAGCGGAGGCCGTCCTGAAGGAGCTCGTTGAACCGAGCCTTCGCAGCGTGATCAATGCCACGGGCGTGATCGTGCATACGAACCTCGGGCGCTCCCTCCTGTCCGACAAGGCCGCTGCGCGCGTCGCGGAGATAAGCCGGGGCTATTCGAACCTCGAATACGATGTCCGGGCGGGCGAACGCGGCAAACGGTATTCACATATCGAACGGATCCTCAGACGCCTTACCGGCGTCGAAGCAGCCACAGCCGTGAACAACAACGCAGCCGCCGTGCTCTTGTGCCTGAACACCCTTGCCCGCAACAAAGAGGTGATCGTGTCGCGCGGCGAGCTCGTGGAGATCGGCGGTTCGTTCCGCGTGCCGGACGTGATGGAGCGGAGCGGAGCAAAGCTGCGGGAAGTGGGAACCACGAACAAGACCCATCTCAAGGATTATGAAAAGGCGATCAACGAAAACACCGGACTGCTGTTGAAGGTCCACACCAGCAATTACAAGATCGTCGGGTTCACCAAGGAAGTCTCGCCCGAAGAACTGGCGAAGCTCGGCAAAAAATATAATCTTCCCGTGATGTGGGATCTGGGCAGCGGCAGTTTTCTCGACCTCAGCGCGTACGGCGCGGGTAATGAACCGACTGTCCAGCAGGCCGTGGATACCGGTGTGGACGTGCTCACCTTCAGCGGGGACAAACTTCTGGGCGGACCGCAGGCGGGCCTGATCCTGGGCGCCAAGGCTTGGCTCGATCCGATAAGGTCCAATCCCCTTGCCCGCGCGCTCCGGATAGACAAGCTCACGCTTGCCGCGCTCGAGACCACGCTGAGCGAGTACCTGGACATGAACAAGGCAATAAAAGAAATCCCCACGCTCCGGATGCTGACCCAACCCCTGAGCGAAATTCAGCGAAAGGCCGATCTTCTGGCATCCGGGATCAAGCAGGCCGATTTTACGGTTGCCATCCAGGACGACACGTCCCAAAGCGGCGGCGGGGCTCTGCCCTTGGGAAACTTCCCCACAAAGACCGTCTGTATCCGCCACGAGCGCATGAGCGCAAACCAGATCGAATCGCGTTTACGGCTCGGACACCCGGCCATCATCACGCGTATCAAGGAAGGCATGGTCGTGTTCGACCCGCGGACGTTGAATGACCAAGAGATCGGGATAATCGTTGAGGCAGTGAAGAAGATTGTTCTGTAGCCACGGACAGGACCTTAAATCAGTTAGCCACGAATTAACACAAATTAGCACGAAGAAAAGCAAGACATAGACAGATTGGAATTTGAATGAACTCAATTTCTTTTCTGTTTTTTATCTCGTCATCTCTTCTGATTTTTCTTTTTTAAATTCGTGAAAATTCGTGCCAATTCGTGGCAAAAAACAGACCATGAAATACATCATCCTCGGCACAGCCGGACATATCGATCACGGTAAATCAAGCCTGGTCAAGGCCCTCACCGGCGTCGACCCGGACCGCCTCAAGGAAGAGAAGGAACGCGGGATCACGCTCGACCTGGGCTTCGCGTCTCTTGATCTTCCCGGAGGCAATCGCCTCGGCATCGTGGACGTGCCCGGCCACGAAGGCCTGATCAAGAACATGCTCGCCGGCGTGGGCGGCATCGATATCGTGATGCTCGTGATCGCCGCGGACGAAGGCATCATGCCCCAAACCCGCGAGCACCTCGCCATCTGCGATCTCCTGCGCGTCAAAAAAGGAGTCATCGTTCTCACGAAGCTGGACATGGTCGACCAGGAGTGGCTCGGCCTCGTGCAGGACGAGGTCCGCGAATTCGTCAAAGGAACATTTCTCGAAAAGTCTCCGCTGGTCCCGGTTTCGTCCAAGACCGGAGAGAACCTTCCTGTTCTCGTGCAGGAGCTTGCCAAGCTCGCCGCGGAGGTCACGCCGAAATCGTCAAACGGCATTCTTCGCCTTCCCATCGACCGCGTCTTCACCATGAAAGGTTTCGGAACGGTCATCACCGGCACCCTGCTCTCCGGCGCGATCAGCGTTGAGCAGGAAGTGGAAATTCTTCCGAAAGGCATCAAGACGAAAGCGCGCGGCATCCAGTCCCACAACCAGGCCGTCCCGCGCGCTCTCGCGGGCCAGCGCACGGCCGTGAACCTGCACGGCGTTGAAAAGGACCAGATCTCGCGCGGCGACACCATCGTGGGCGCGGGCTATTTCAAACCCACGAAAACGCTCGATGCCAAGCTTGAACTGCTCAGCCAGGCGCCGCGCGGCCTCAAGACCGGCGCGCGCATCCGCTTCTACAATACCACGCAGGAAGCCCTCGGCAGGATCACGATCCTCGGGTCCAAAGAGCTTGCGCCGGGGCAGGAGGCTTTTGTCCAGCTCCGCCTTGAACAGCCGGTGATCACTCAGCACGGCGATCGGTTCGTTCTGCGTTTTTATTCCCCCATGGAGACCTTAGGCGGCGGCATGGTGGTTAACCCGCACACGCGCAGACACAAACCAAGCGCCATGCAGGAGTCACTCACGAACCTCGCTGTGCTCGAAAAAGGCAGCAGGGAAGACGTGCTCGCGCTCTTAATTTCCGGGAAAGGCCTCGCCGGCATGGAAGAGAACGAAGCCATCGGCGCCATGGCAGCAGACAAACAGGAGATCACCACGGCCCTTGCCTCTCTTGTTCAGAAGAAAACCGTGCTCAGGGTCGACAATCTCTACGTTCACGCGTCCCAGCTCACAACGCTTGAGAAGAAGGCGCTCGACCTGATCGCGAAGTACCACAAGGACAATCCGCTCAAACCCGGTCTTGAAAAGGAAGAATTAAAGGGCGCGCTGCGTATGCGGCTGTCTCCGAAGGTGTTGAACCTCACCGTCGACGGGCTGGTGAAGAAAAAACAACTCGAGGTCGACAACACACGGCTCAGGCTGCCGTCGTTCAAACCGGCAAAGGACCAGAGCGCAATCAAGGATAAGATCGTCGAAGCTATCAAGAAAGGCGGATCACAGCCGCCCACGAGAGAAGAACTTCCCGCACTGTTCAGCATTACCGAGAAGGACGCAAAAGACCTGCTGAAGCTCCTTGCCCAGGAAAACAGTATCGTGCGCATTAACGACTCGCTCTATCTCTTCCAGGACACGCTCGAAAACATCAGAGTTGACCTCAAGAAGCACCTGGAAGAGAAGAAAGAGATCGCCATGGGTGAGTTCCGCGACCTCGCCAAGACCTCGCGCAAATTCGCCGTGCCGCTCATGGAATACTTCGACTCGCAGAAGCTGACACAGCGGATCGGGGACAAGCGGGTGTTGCGGGGGTAAGACTCCAGCGTTTGTTTATCCGCGTCCAATCGTTGTTTATTCTAAAAACAGCATTTTACACGGATCAAATCGGATAAGAGTCGGATAACATCAGATTTTCCCCTTGATAAGTAATTCACTCAATAGGTGAATGCATCGCTTTAGAATTTATCCGCTTTTATCATGTGTTAATCCGCTTCTTCCGTGGCTAAATGTTTTTTCTAAGTTTATAGGGTTATGCAAGTTACCTCAGAGATAAAATTGCTCTTCCGCTCTTTGCGCCACCGGAACTTCCGTCTGTTCTGGTTCGGCCAGCTCGTGTCGCTCACCGGAACCTGGATGCAGAACATCGGCCAGGCGTGGCTGGTGCTGGACCTGACCCACTCGCCGTTCAAGCTGGGCGTGGTCTCCGCGCTCCAATTCGTGCCGATGCTGTTCCTCTCGTTCCATGCCGGCGTTTTTATCGATGCCTTCAATAAACGAAAAATCATCCTCTGGAGCCAGGTCGCGTTCCTGGTCCTCGCCTTCACGCTTGCGCTCCTCGTTTGGACAGGCACGACACAGTATTGGCACGTCGTGGTCCTCGCCACGCTCCTCGGCATCGTCAACACCATCGATATGCCCGCGCGCCAGTCCTTCATCATCGAGATGGTCGGCAAAGAGGACCTGATGAACGCGATCGCGCTCAATTCGTCCATCTTCAACGCGGCCCGGGTGCTTGGCCCCGCGCTTGCGGGAATATTGATCGCCGTTGCGGGCATCGCTCTGTGCTTCTTCATAAACGGCCTTAGCTACTTCGCGGTGTTATGGGGTCTGCTTCTGATGAAGGGGAATTGGACGTCGCCCAAACGCGTGCCGGGCTCCGGCGTCATGCGGGATATAGGAGAAGCCATTCGCTATATCAGGAACACTCCCGTGGTCATGACCACGATCCTCCTCGTGTCCGTGGTCAGCATTTTCGGAACGAATTTCAACGTCCTGGTCCCCGTGTTTGCCCGGCTGGAGCTGCACCGCGACGCCGACGCCTTCGGGTTGCTCATGTCCTGCTTCGGCCTCGGCGCGTTGATCGGCTCGGTCTCTCTCGCGGTGCTGAGCCAATACGGCCCGAAGCCGCTTTTCCTGTTAGGCGGGGGCGCAATGCTCTCGCTCGCGCTGCTCCTGCTCGGCCTTCAGAAGTCCTACGGCCTTTCGGCGCTGCTGCTCGGACTGACCGGCTGGTCCATGGTCACCTTCTTCGGCATGGCGAATACCACCGTGCAGCTCAATACCGAGGACCGGCTGCGCGGCAGAGTGATGAGCATCTATACCTTCACCTTCGGCGGGCTCACGCCTATCGGCAGCCTCTTTGCCGGCGCAATAGCCCACTGGTTCACGGCCCCTCTCGCGTTCGCCCTCGGCGGGCTGATCATCGGCGTTGTTTTTTTTATTGCGATCCTGAAACGCTCGCGGATTCAGGCCTGGCAGGGCGACTGAAAAGTATGGTATCATATCCCCATGCATGAACAGGACATCACCATACTGCGCGAGCTCATCATCCTGCTCGCGGTCTCGCTGCCCATAACCTACGTGTTTCACCGCGCGAAGCTGCCCGCGCTCGTCGGCTTCCTGGTGACCGGCGTGCTGATCGGCCCGTTCGGCGCGGCAGTGATCACCGAGACCAGCGTGGTAGAGCGGCTCGCGGATATCGGCGTGGTGCTGCTCTTGTTCACCGTGGGCCTGGAG
>Ga0209068_10000121_pt1 | contig 47960 bp, 37 predicted proteins | sample ColStrG_CSR_2012_FD_187200 | JGI IMG/M metagenome (GOLD analysis project Ga0209068, IMG submission 187200) | Freshwater sediment microbial communities in response to fracking from Pennsylvania, USA - Cold Stream Run_MetaG_CSR_2012 (SPAdes)... | ecosystem: Environmental > Aquatic > Freshwater >...
AAGCTGAAGAACTTCCGCCGCATTGCCACTCGCTACGACAAGCTCGGCGCGACGTTCTTTGCTTTCGTTCAACTCGCCTCCGTGCGAATTTGGCTGCGATCAATTGAGTCCACGTCCTAGCAAGGGCGCGTTCGGGCGCGCGGTTCGGCCGATCCCGGATCGTGAGTTCGAGCTGATCCTCGCGGCGGGCTTTGGCCGGGAGCTGGGGCTAAAGACGGATACCACGACGGAGGCGCCCGCGATGCCGACCGGCATGGCCGAGGAGCAGGCGCCGTTCTACGGCGATGCAGGCACGCGACCGATGATCGAGACGACACTGACGCGGCCGTTCCGCGACGAGGCGTTCCGCCGGCAGGTGCGGTTCGCCTATGACAACCGCTGCGCTGTCAGCGGCCTCAAGCTGATCAACGGCGGCGGCCGGCCCGAGGTGCAAGCGGCGCACATCAAGCCGGTGGCAAGCGAGGGCCCGGACTCCGTGCGCAACGGCATCGCGCTGTCCGGCACATTGCACTGGATGTTCGACCGTGGCTTGATCTCAATTGACGACGACTTTCGCATCCTGCGCGCCGGCGGTGTGCCCGACGACGAGGCGCGCCTGATCCGCCCGGAGGCGCAGCTCATGCTTCCCGACGACGATACGCTGCGCCCACATCCCTCGTTCCTGAAGTTCCACCGAGAGCGTGTGTTCAAGGGGTAGTTAACACTGCGAGGGCAGCTCGCAACCGCCGCGCTTGGTGATTGTGAACACCCAATCCCATTAGCGGCCGTCGACATCTCGTCGGCTGACGCACCGGCGCCAGCCCTTCGCCACGTCCGGTCCTCGGCGGACAGCGTCGCGCGGGTTTGGACACCAAGCCGTTGGCGCGCATGCATGTCAGATTGCTCTGATCCTCAACCCTCGGCGGATGCCGTGCGTGGCCCGACCACGGGGTGAGGGCCGCCCCCACTCACTCCACGATCAAGCTCAATCTCGAGCGAAGAATGCACAGCCAAGAGTGCATGCAGATGGCTAAAACCCTGTGGAACCGCGCATAACGGACCTTGCCCTGGCGTTAGGCAGGGGATCACAACAGACTATGTCCGTGTCCAAGGAAACTGATCAGCCACCTGTATCACCGCCATCTGCCACGGGGCAGGCGGGGCCGTTGCTGGAGGGCGAAGCTGCCGGTTTTTACCTCCTGTCGCTGCTCGCCAATGGCGAACCGCGCGGACTTCCCGGCACAACCGTAGAACGTGTCAGCTTTCAGCAGGCGGCGTTCGGCTATCCGCTGGATGACATCGTCGTTCACGCACGCAACGCAGACGGCACGCCTGGGATCCTCGAAATCCAGTCCAAGCGAACCTTGACCTTCACGGCCTCGGACGAAGCGTTCCAGGACGTCGTCCGCCAGATGTGGGCCGCTTCGAAGAAGGAGGAGTTCAGGGCCACGCGGTACGAGCTTGCCGTGGCGATTGGCAAGACCACGACCCGCATCGAGGCCGATTGCCAGGAGGTGCTCTATTGGGCGCGGGAACTTCCTAACGCTGCGACCTTCAAGGCCCACATCGGCAAGGAAGGGTTCTCATCGGCTGGAATGCGCAGCTTCGTGAGCGCCTTCAGGCAGAACCTCAAGCTTGCGGGCGCGACTGACGACGACGAACTGGTGTGGCAGCTCCTGCGGCGCTTCCAGATTCTGGTCTTTGATTTTCAATCGCATGGCGCCGATCACTCGCATCAAGCACGCGAACGTTGCCGGGCGGTCCTTGCGCCGGAGCAGGCGGGCCGCAGTGGCGACCTATGGGCTGTGCTCAGCAGCGGCGCGATGCATTCTGCCGCTGCAGCTGGAAGCAAGGACCGGGCAGCCCTCGCCGACTGGCTGAACAAAGAGCATGGTTTTGCTTTCGGGACGCGGGCCGATTTGCGTGCCATGCACGGAAGGCTGAAGGCGGAAGCACAAAATGCGCTCGCAGACATCAAGCATACGATCGCGGGCGTCCGGCTCTCGCGAGCAACCAGCATTTCCGATTGCCTCGCCGCGTTGGAGGGTCACAAGACCCTGGCGGTAACTGGCGCTGCAGGGACGGGCAAGTCAGCGGTCCTCAAGCATTTGGCCCAGCTACAGGAAGCCGACGGAACGATCTTGTTCCTGAGCCGTGGCCGCATCACCGCAGGCGGAGGCCTCGCGTGGGCTCATGCGGTCAACTGCCCATTGCCAGTCGAGGAGCTATTCAAGGAGCTCGCGTGCTGCTGCGAGGCGACGCTGTTCATCGACAACATCGACCAAATCGACGACCCCAGCCAAGTGACAACAATCAACGACCTGCTCCGGGCGGCAGCGGGCCATGCCAATTGGCGCATTGCTTTCACGGCGGCGGACACGAGGGCGGAGTGGCTGACGCGGTTTCCGGCGCTGCAGGCTAGCACGCTCGCCACCATCGAAATCGCCGCGCTCGACGATGCAGAAGCACAGCAGCTGACCACAGCCAATCCCGGACTGTTTGCCATTCTCGATCCGCAGCATCCCGCGCGCGGCCTCGCCCGCAACTTGTTCCTTCTCTCCCGCATGATTGAATTGGCCGCCGACGGAACCGCTCTCTCTGGCATCGCTAAAGAGATCGACCTGGCGGACATCTGGTGGCGCTACGGTGGTGGACGCTCGGAACAGAATCGCTTTGCCCGGCGACGGCTGCTCAGGGTGATGGCTGCGCAAATCATCGCAGTGCCGGCCACACCGGCAACTAGGTCTGACGACCTCGACTCAGCGACGGTCGAGGAACTGCTCCGGTTCGACAGCATCCGCGAGCACCAACCCAATTATTCCGTCACCTTCCGGCACGACGTGCTGCGCGATTGGACCATTGGCCATCTGCTACACGACGATGCGGCCCAGCTTGCCAAGCTGCCAGTGTCCGAGCCCGTCCCGGCTTCCCTCGTGCGCGCACTGGAATTTTCAGCCCGCCTCGCTCTTGATGCTGACGACAACGGGAGCCGATGGCTGGCGCTGCTATCTTCATTCCAGGGTCCGACAAGTCATGGCAGTTGGCGGCGCCCAGTCCTTCTCGCCTTGACGCGATCCGAGCATGCACTCGCTCTGCTGGAGAAGGTCAAGGCTCCATTGCTCGCCGACAATGGGCGGCTGTTGGCCGAGCTGTTGAGGTTGATGCAGTCAGTCGAGACTGAGCCGCTGCAAGCCATGATAAAGAAGCTGCCTGAGGGAACAGATATCCCGGCGGGTGCACCGGATTTTCTCATTCCCAGGGGTAGCGGCTGGGTCTGGCTTGTCCTGTGGATTGCCAGTCGCGCCAGCGACCTTCCACATGCCCTCATCCCCGACGCAGCAAGGCTCCTTCAGACGTGGTTGATCACGACGCAAGGGCAACCGACGCCCATGCACGGTCAAGTCATGCAAGTCATCTTCGATTGGCTGATCCTCATCGACCAATCGCTTGCTCAAACCGTCGTCCGTTCATTCAAGGAGATCAAGGAACCGGACTTCTCGTTCCCCCGCATGCGCGAGGTACGCGATGACATGCGCGTCACCTTCTTCAGCTGCTGCCACCTCACGCCAAATCTGGCGGAGCAGTATCTCAAGAGCCTTAAGCCAGACGATATCCGGCACACCGAGGCAGACAAGATCCTGTGCAGCCCCGGCTCACTGGTGAGGGCAGCGCCATCGGCGCTTGCGGATTTCGCGCTTGCCGCGCTTATCGAGGAGGAGGACGAGGATGATCCATATCGCCGCCGCTCGGACTATGGCCCCTTCAGCGTGCACGAGCACAGCTTCTCGCCGTGCTCGCCGGGACAGGGTCCATTTCTGGAACTGCTCTTGAATGCCCCAAAAGAAGGGCTTCGTCTGGTTCGCGGGATTGTCGAGCATACGACGCAGTGGTGGCGCACGAAATACGAGGGCGAGAAGCGCGAGTTTCCGGGGATCTCGGTGCCCTTTCCAGGCGGTGCGAGACACTTTGGCGGTGACGCCCGTGTTTATGCCTTTGCGCGTTCGGAGATGCCTTCGTCCATCACGACCTCGGCGCTAATGGCTCTCGAAGCGTGGGGACACCGCGAGATCGAAGCTGGACGCGCCTTTCAGGATGTGATGGCGAATGTCATCGGCGAGGATGGATCGAGCAAAGCGTTTCTCGCTGTCGCGGTTGACCTGGCGCTTTCCCATTGGGGAGAGGCACATAAGTCAGCATGGCCTCTGCTCGCGGCACCCGAGCTGCTCCGCTACGATGATTGGCGCTATCAACACGACATTACCCAAGGAACCCGTCTTCGCCTGCGCTTCAAGGATGAAGGAGCGGCGTGGAAGGTCAAGCGCGCGGACCTAGATACGCGGTTCTCGCGCCAACGCAGATTGTGGGACCGCGTTGGCGAATTCGCGGTCAATGGGCCCAAAGAGGAAGCCAAAGCCCTGCAAGCCGCCCTTGCTGCCGCTGAGGCACGGATCGCCGCGTCGAACAGCGCCGATAGCGATCCAATCGACGGGCTGAAGGCCTGCGCCAAGCGCGCGTGGCGCATGAGCGTTCCCGCGAATTGGCATCCGGTGACCGTCACGCTGCAGGACGGCTCGACAGCGGAGCGGCTGCAATTCCAGCAGGACCCGGAGGAGGTTGCGCACCGCGAGGCCAAGGCAAGAGTTGCGCAAGACAATCTTGCGAACATGAGCGTCCGCATCACCGCCGAGAAAGCATTGTTTGATACGAGCACGTCCACCCCGGCGATTGTCGCGCAAGCCATCGGCTGGGCCAAGGCCAAGCAGGCGGCTGCGCCAACTGTCCATGACCCGGACGACCGCGATGAGGAGTTCGATCGCAATTGGGACGCGCGCGCTGTGACAATGGCAGCGGCCCTAGCCGCGCGGGACTATGGCGGGGACGACCGCGAAGCCGTTCTTCAATGGGCGCTCGCAATCTTGAACGCAGCTGCGGCAGCGGAGAGCACCGAATATTACCGGAACCCGCAGGTCGAATATAACAACCAGGCGATTGCGACACTGGGATTAGTGGAGCTCTACACCAAGGCGCCGTCCGTACCCTTGCGGGATCAATTGCTGACCCTATCAACAAGCCGCGACCCGGCGGTGCGCAATGCCATTGGCAAAGAGTTCCCGGCGCTGATGGCAGCGGCTCCGCACTTTGTACGCGCGGTAATCCGGGTCATGCTGACGAGTGCTGCCTTTGTGAGGGAGTTCGACGAGGAAGTCAGTAAGAGCAGCAAAACGGCTCTGGCAGAAGAGATCGCTTCGCGTTTGGCGCGCGAGAAGGCCTGGCTTGATGCAGGCGGCACGGAGCCGGCTTGGCCCACCTTGCCGGTTTGGATGACGCGGGCTCGCCGCGGAATTCGCATCGGCCGACCTCAAGCTATCGAGGAGGACGAAGAGCCCCCCATCGTCCAAGCCGATGAGCAAGCGTTGGGGCAACTGTCTCAACATCTGGTCGTTCTGACTTTTGGCGGTCCGCCGGAGTGGCTGACGCAGCTAGCCGGACATTTGATGGCGTGGACCGATGCTGCCAATGGACCGCATGGCCATAACGCGCGTGAGCGCGATCATCGGCCTGACATCTGGAACGGATCATTCTTTGATTTTCTCGGCGTGCTAAGCTCCGGGCTGCCGCATGTGGAGGTCATCACCACGTTCATCAACCCGATTACGCAGTTCAACGACGAAGCGTTCTGCGACTGCGCCGCCGATTTCCTGCGCGGTTTCGACCGGGCTACCTTTGCGACCGACACGCTCAAATCCGACAATCCGGTTGCGATCCGCGAAGCCATAGCAGCGCGCATAAAGCAACTGCGGACGTTCGGGTACCTCAGGCGGGAGAAAAAGTTCTCGGCCGAGTATCATCTGGCCGATCTGGTGAGCGCGTTCTTTTACCACCGCACCAATCTACAGATGTCAAACCGCCCGTCGTTCCCATCCGGTTGGGCGGGGATCTCGCAGACGGTTCCCACACTGGTCGATCTCATCGTCGCTGCGCCTTCGTCCGGCTATCTCGCGACCGCTTGCCTCAATGTGTTGGATGCGACGATCCTGCCTGACATGCTGCCACAGGTAGCGCGGGCTCTCACTGCCTGGTGCACTGCCTACGGCGTCGACACAGCGTTCTGGTACGACCGTGACATCGGGCCTCGAGCGTGCAGCTGGCTGGACAAGATCCTGACGTCACACGCGGCAGCGGCGAGCGACGCCACGTTGCAAGGTGCGTTCTCAGCAAGCCTGGACATCATGGTTAGGTCTGGCGTCGGCGAAGCTTCACAAGTCGAGCGCAAGCTTTTGCAGATTTCCGGCTCAAGCGGTGAGCAGAAATCGTAGCCCTTATTGCCCTTCTTCGGGCACGCTTTGCAGGGCCCGCTGGATGATTGGGACGGCCGCTCGCATCTCTTCCTGGCTGGTGACTGACAGCAGCTCGCCACACGAATGCTGCGCATTGACGATGAACTTCCATTCGGATCGGTCGCCCGCAAATTAAGGCGGCGATTGCATTTCGGAAAACTCCAGCGGCAGGATCAGCGTCAGGCGGTTCCGGCGGGGCAGCACCTCCAGTAAAAAATCAGGCGCGTGGTAGCTATGCCTCGCTCGCGCCATTGGATGTCGGCTTGCTGGCGGTTTCCGTACGAGGCCTCGATCGAGTTTTGGGCATACCAACCATCGTTGCGCGACTTCCGGTTTCTCTGCACAGCGATGGTCAGGCCTTTGATGTGAACCGCGATTGACCTGGAGCGGTCAATGGCCAGCGATCGTCCACGGGCATCATTTTTCTCAAGAATGCAGGCGGCAGCCATTGAGGCCAAGCGGCACTTGGCGTTGGTTTTCGACAACTCGGTGCTGCGTCACATTGTGGCGCTCTCGCCACCTCATAATTTCTAGATTGGGCGGAAGTGGGTGTGCTTTGCAGCAGGCCAAGCAAATCGCCTTCCGGACCTCGACCGCTGGTGGCAATTCGCCAATACGTCGATGGCCATCTGGAGTTCGTATCGTTTTTGGTCCAGGGCGAATGGCAATTTTTGAGGGGTAGAGTTCGACGATGATGGACCTCCTCCTCCGGAACCGCCAATAAAAATTCTGCTTAGCGTCTTGACTCCTCCCATACTACCCTCTATGACACCGATGTCATGACACCGATGTCATAGAATTGACAAAGGCTGGTCCCGAGGTTCCCTTGGCAACTATCTATGATGTTGCAAAGCTTGCGAGCGTCGCGCCAAAAACAGTTGCGCGGGCGCTGAATGGCGACGGACCGGTGAAAAAGGAAACCCGCGAACGGATCGCTGAGGCCGTGCGCATTGTCGGCTACGTTCCCTCGCAGGCCGCGCGCTCGATGCGCTCCAACAAGTCCGGCCTCGTCGGCCTCATCACCGGCGCAATCAGCGGAACGCCCGATGATTTCGCGTCGATGGGCCTGCCCGACATCTACATCGTCCAGGGCGTTCAGCGCGCGCTGACGGAATCCGACCTGACGTTGCTGATCTCCGACACTGGCGGCCGGCTCGACAGGGCGCCCGCGTTGCTGAGGACCTTCCAGGAGCACCGCGTCGAAGGCCTGATCTATGTCGCGCCGCACCACCAGAAAGTGGCGCTGCCCGATACGCTCGGCGCCCTGCCGGTGGTGCTGGTGAATTGCTTCGACGACGCCGGCACGGCCGCTGTCGTGCCGGACGATGAGGCCGGGCAATATACTTTGGTTGCCAAGCTGATCGCCTTCGGCCACCGCCGCATCGCCTATCTCACGCTGAAGCAGGACATGGTGGCGCACAAGCTGCGGCTGACGGGATACAAGCGCGCGCTGAGGGCCGCCGGAATTGCCTATGATCCGGCACTCGTGACGCTGGGCGAAGGCGAGGGCGAGCGCGAAACGTCGGTACTCGCCGACGGCATCGGGCACCTGTTCGCCCTAAAGCACCGTCCCAGCGTCCTGTGCTGCGGTAACGACCGCCTGGCCCTAAAGGTCTACGGCATGTTGCGTTCCCGCGGCTGCCGCGTGCCTGACGACGTCGGCGTCGCGGGCTACGACGACCACCAGATGATTTCCAAGACTCTGTTCCCGCCGTTGACGACGGCAGAGCTTCCCTATGCCGCCATGGGCGCGCGCGCGGCGGAGGTTCTGCTCGGGCTCATCAAGGGGAACAAAAGAGAATCCGCGTCGCTTGCGATCAAAGTCGGCGGTGCGGTGAAATGGCGTCAGTCGGTCCTGAGCTTAGAAGCGAAGGTCAAGACGCTCAAAGGCGCTTGAAGCGAAAAAGGGAGTGAAGAAATGAGGAAGCTTGGGCTATTCGCCGCCGCCCTGTTGGCGTCGGCTTCGTTCGCCGGCCTGGCGCAGGCCGCGACCGAACTGCAAATGTGGGACCACGGCGCGGGCAGCGACGTCGAAACCAAGCTGATCACCCAGGTTGTCGACGACTTCAACAAGTCTCAGTCGGACTGGGTCGTGAAGCTCGAAAAATTCCCGCAGGCCGCCTACAACGACTCGGTCACCGCCGGTGCGCTCGCCAACAAGTTGCCCGACATTCTCGACGTGGACGGGCCGAACATGCCCAATTGGGCCTGGTCGAAGTACATGCAGCCGCTGCCGATCGACGAAGCGGCGCTCTCCAAGCTTTTGCCGGGGGCCGTCGGCAAGTGGCAGGGCAAGATCTATTCGGTCGGACTTTGGGACGCCGCCTGCGCGATCTTCGCGCGCAAATCCATCCTAGATGAAAACGGCATCCGTATCCCGACGCTCGATAAGCCTTGGTCCGGCGACGAATTCACGGCCGTGCTGAAGAAGCTTCAGGCTACGGGCAAGTACGATTATCCGATCGACATGGGCATGGCCTGGAAAGGAGAATGGTACCCCTATGGCTTCAGTCCGTTCATGCAAAGTTTCGGCGGCGACATCGTCGACCGCACGACATACAAGACCGCGCAAAAGGCCCTCAATGGCGAAGCTGCCGTCAAGTTCGGCAAATGGTGGCAAGGCATTGTCAAGGACAAGCTGACCCCCGGCACGTCGGAAGATCCGGCCACGCGCGATTCCGGCTTCGTCAGCGGCAAGTTCGCGCTGTCGTGGAACGGCAATTGGGCCGCCCTCGGCGCGCTCGAAAAGTTCGGCAAGGACATGCTGTTCCTCCCGGCGCCCGATTTCGGAACGGGCTCGAAGATCGGCGCGGCCTCCTGGCAGTTCGGCGTCTCGGCGGCCAGCAAGCATCCGGACGGCGCGGCGGCCTTCATCAAGTTCGCCCTGCAGGACAAGTACTCGACCGCCTTCTCCGACGGCATCGGCGTCGTTCCCGCGACGGTCGAAGCCGCCAAGGCGTCGAAGAACTACGCCCCGGGAGGCGCAATGGAAGTGTTCTACGGACTCAGCACCAAGCAAGGCCTGCTGCGCCCGGTGACGCCCGGCTACGTCGTCGAGGCCAAGGTGTTCGAGAAGGCGATGGCCGACATCTCCAACGGCGCCGATGTGCAGCAGACGCTCGACACGGCGGCCGACGAGATCGATGCGGACATCAAGAAAAACAACGACTACGGCCACTAAAGCAGAAGGCGCGGAGCCGGGCGACCGGCTCCGTGCCTCCCTTAGTGGTTTTGCGGGACCGCGGAACATGACGACCTCCTCAAAGCTCCTCAGCTCCAACGGCGCTGGCTGGAGCATGGCCGGCCCGGCGATGGCCTTGATGGCGCTGTTCATCGTCGCGCCGTTCTGCCTCGCGTTCCTGCTGTCCTTCACCAACCAGCGCCTTGTCTCGCCCAACCCGACTCAATGGGTCGGCGTATCCAACTTCACCAACCTGCTGTCCGTCGGCGTGATTCCGCTCGAACCGTTGAAGGACGATGCCACCGGCGAGGTCAAAAAAGACGAGGCCGGCGCGCCGCAATATCCGGCAACGCGCAGCTATACGCGCAACAACCCGGAACATCCCTATTTCGACGGCATGCGCGATTGGTTTTCTGTGACGCTGGGAACAACGCGATACGCGGTCGTCGCCCACGACGTCATCTTCATGAAGGCGATCGTCAACACGCTGCTGTTTGTCATCGTTGTGGCGCCCGCGCAAGGTGCGCTCGCCTTGCTGCTCGCGTTGCTCATCAACCAACGCCTCACTGGCATCAATTTCTATCGCGCCATCTACTTCATGCCGGTTGTCGTTTCGATTGTCGTGGTCTCGCTGCTGTGGCGCCTGATCTACGCGGCGGACGGCGGTATGCTCAACACGATCCTCGGCGCCCTCACCTTTGGCGCCTTCAAGCCGGTGGACTGGCTCGGCCAACCCTCGATGGCCTTGTGGTCGATCACCGCCATGTCGATCTGGCAGGCGGTCGGCTTCCACATGGTGATCTGGCTCTCGGGCCTGCAGACCATTCCGGCGACGCTCTACGAAGCCTCGACCATTGAAGGCGCGACCGGCTGGCAGGTGTTCCGCTACGTGACCTGGCCGGGCCTGCGCAACACCGCGATCCTGGTTCTGATCGTCATCACCATCCAGGCCTTCGGCTTGTTCGCGCAGATCGACGTGATGACGCAGGGTGGGCCGATCGACTCGACGCAAACGGTCGTGTTCCAGGCGATCCAGCGCGGCTACGTCAAGCAGGACATCGCCGGCGGCTCGACGATTTCGGTCGTGCTCTTTGTGCTGGTGCTGTCTGTGTCGCTGCTCCAGCGCTACCTCACGCGCGGGAGTAACCGCTGATGTCCTCCACCTCCTCACCCAACGTGCTCGGATTGGCAGGCCGCTACGCCCTGCTGACCTTTATCGCGCTGATCTTCATTTTTCCGCTCGTCTTCATGGTAATGTCGTCGCTGAAGCCGGATTTGCAGCTCCTCACCGATTCCAAGTCGATCCGCGCCTTCCTGCCAGTGGGCGACATATCGCTGAACAATTACTTCAACGCGTTCAAGCGCGCGCCGGTAGCCTTGTTCGTGTTCAATTCGGTGTTCGTGACCGGCACGACGGTGCTTCTGTCGATCGCAATCTGTTCGTTGGCGGCGTTCTCATTCGTCTTCCTGCAATGGCGCGGGCGCGACACCACGTTCGCCCTCGTGCTGGCGACGCTGATCGTGCCATTCGAGACGATCGCCATTCCGCTGCTGCTGCTGGTCAACAACCTGCCCTGGATCGGAACGGACGGCTTCAGCGTCGGCTGGCTGAACTCCTACCGCGTGCAGATCGTGCCGTTTGTCGCCGACGGCCTGACGGTGTTTCTGTTCGTGCAATATTTCAAGGACCTGCCGCGCGAGTTGGTCGAGGCCGCCCGCGTCGAAGGCGCAAGCTGGCCGCAGATCTACCGAAAGGTGGTGATGCCGCTGTCCGGCCCCGTCGTGGCGACCGCCGCCATCCTGAAATTCCTCGCGATGTACAACCAATATCTCTGGCCGCTGATGGTCACCCAAGCCGAGCAATACCGGCCGGTGATGGTCGGGCTGCAATATTTCTTCCAGCTCAACCGCGCCTGGGGCGAGATCATGGCCTATCTGTCGATGATCACGGTGCCGGTGCTGGCGTTCTATCTTGTGCTGCAACGGGCGTTCATCGCCAGCATTGCGGCAACGGGGGTGAAGGGTTGAAACAGGCCATCGCCGTCATCGCGAACGATGACAACCAAATCAACGAAATAGGATACATCCCGTGACCCTCGCCCTCCCCGACAAATGGATCTGGGACCAATGGTACGCCTTTGACGGCGCGCTGCATCACGCCTATTTCCTGCAGGCCGACAAATCCCTGCGCGACCCGAACCTGCGCCATTTCAACGTCACGCAGGCGCACGCCACCAGCCGTGACCTGAAAAACTGGACGCACCTTGGAACTTGCTTCAAGCCCGCCGAGGCCCCGGCCTGGGACGACTTCACCACCTGGACCGGCTCGGTCCTGCAGGGCGACGACGGCCTTTGGCATCTGTTCTACACCGGCACGTCGCGCGCCGAGCAGGGCCTCAAGCAGCGCATTGGCCATGCGGTCAGCGACGACATGCATACCTGGCGGCGCGTCGGCTCCGGCCTCGCGCTCGACATTTCCGGGCAGGACTACGAGGAATACACCCCCGGCCATTGGCACGACCGGGCGATGCGCGATCCCTGGGTGATGCGCGATCCTGAAGGCGGCTGGATGATGTTCTTCACCGCCCGCGTTCCGCACGTAGCTGAGCCGAACGCCGGCGGCTCGATCGGCTTCGCCACCTCAAGCGACCTGATGCATTGGACGATCCAACCGCCGGTCTATCGCGGTGGCACGTTCGGCCAAATGGAGGTGCCGCAAGTTTTTGAGCGCGGTGGACGCTGGTATTGCCTGTTCTGCACCGCCGGGCACCAATATTCCAAGGCCATGCAGGCCGCCTATCCCGGCGCGCCCGTCACCGGCACGCATTACCTGATCGGCGACAGCCCGCGCGGCCCCTGGCGCGTCGCGCCGGGCGCGTTCCTTGACGGCTCGACGCCCTGCTGGCGCTATGCCGCGCGCATCGTTGAGAAAGACGGCGCGCTGTTCCTTTTGGGCTTCCTGCACGACGCCCCCGACGGCTCGTTCGTTGGAATGGTCAGCGATCCCGATCTTGTCGAAGTCGGCGCGGACGGCCTGCTTCACGTCATTTCCGCAAGCTGAGGGGGCGCAATGGCCAACGTCAAGCTCGTGAACTTGAAAAAGAGCTATGGAGACGCCGCCGTTATCCGCGGCGTTGACATCGACATCGCGCATGGCGAGTTCACCGTGTTCGTCGGCCCCAGCGGCTGCGGCAAGTCGACGTTGCTGCGCATGATCGCGGGCCTCGAAGACATCACCTCGGGCGATCTGTTGATCGACGGCGTGCGCTGCAACGACATGCAGCCGCGCGAGCGCGACATCGGCATGGTGTTCCAGTCCTACGCGATCTTTCCGCACATGAGCGTGGGCGAAAACATTGGCTTTGGCCTGACCATCGCGGGCACCCCGAAGGCTGAAAAGGCCGCCAAAGTGCTCGAGGCGGCGAAGATCCTGAAGATGGAGCATTTGCTCGACCGCAAGCCTTCGCAACTCTCAGGCGGCCAGCGCCAGCGCGTCGCTATCGGGCGGCTCATCGTGCGCCAGCCAAAGGTCTTCCTGTTCGACGAGCCGCTCTCCAATCTCGACGCCGCGCTCCGCATGGACATGCGCATGGAGATCGGCAAGCTGCACCAGGACCTCGGCGCCACCATGATTTACGTCACCCACGACCAGGTCGAGGCGATGACGTTGGCCGATAAGATCGTGGTGCTCGATCACGGAACGGTGCAGCAGATCGGATCGCCGATGGACCTATATCATGCGCCGGCAAATCTGTTCGTAGCCAGCTTCATCGGCTCACCGAAGATGAATTTTCTCGCTGTTGATGTGCTCGATGCAGCTGGCGGACGGGCAACTGTTTCTGCTCCTGGTCTCGATCCGCTGACGCTGCCGACCACCGCTGCCTGGCAGAGAGGCGCCAAGGCCGTGCTCGGTGTCCGTCCGCAATACATCACTATCGCCGCCGAAAAGGCACCCGCCGTCATGGTGGGAACCGTGTCACTCGTGGATCGCCTTGGGGCCGAAACAATCCTCGACGTTCAGTGCGATACGGGAGAAAAAATGATCGTTGCCCTCAGCGAGGATCGCGTCTTTGGTGTCGGTTCTCAGGTTCGCCTGAATATCAATCCAGAAAAGGCGCTCTTGTTTGCAAGGCCCTGAGCTCCTTCACCCGAATAAGCCCACGAACTGACGCAGTTCACTTGTGTGCCCAAGCGAATTGCCCTTTGCCTCGTCGATGCCCTTGATTGCTGGCATTGCGGATAGGGCCAAACTTCGCTGCCCACCAATAGCTCAAGTGCAGCGCCGGGACCGGTTGCTGCCTCATTCGGCAACTCCTTCATCGCCCGCGGGTTCACCCAGTTCTTTCTGTTTCCCTTCACCTGCCAGCGCTAGAGTACTTGCTTGTAGTAGTCAGACGACCGTGCGGCCGCCCACTTGGTCAGAACGAAGAGCGGCTCAATTTTACTCACGACGCTCGGCCTTACCGCTGCTTGGCGGGTTAGTTCAATCGCGGCACGGCAGACCATTTGGGCCCGGAGCGTCGGTGGTTCGGCGGTCAGTTTCCGACCAAATCGGCAATCGAGGAGGACGCGGTCGAGACGTATTTCCACTCGCTCGGCTCAGGGTCCGCTTACTGAAGTAGTGCCACCATGCCGATGTGCTGATCGGTCCACCGCTTATTGGACAGCACCAATGACCGCTTTCTCTGCACTCCGACAATCGAGCCTGCGAAGCATGGCGCGAAAGCCGGTTGGCGGCCTGATGTCAACTCCTGCAAATCGAACGCTTTTCGACCGTGTGGCGAATGCTGTTAATTGCGCGTGACTGGCTTCGAGCGCATCCGGCCAACCGTTTCGCGTTCGGCCCGCTTGCAGGCGAGTGGTGGCAAGCCACGATCCAGCAGGTTCATGTCGTCAAGCACCATGCGGCCCATCTGCTTGAAGGCGACATCGAGCGCGCCGGCCCTGTGCGCAGACAGAATGAAATTGCCGAGACTGCGGACCGGATGATCCAGCGGCAGCGGCTCTTGCGGATAGACATCGCTTGCTGCCCGGATGTGGCCATTGCGGACCGCCGCCATCAGTGCGTCAAAATCAACAACGCCAGCCCGACTCAACAGCACAAAACTGGAACCCCTGCGCATTGACGCAAACTCCGCGGCGCCGAGGAAGCCGCCATTGTCCGATGTCACCGATGCAACGACGAAGATGACGTCGCTCTTGCTCAACACGGTTTCCAGCGTGGCCGGCTCCACACCCATTTCGGTTAGCAGCGAAGGGGGCAACCAAGGATCGGACACGCGGATGCGCGGCCGGAACCCGGCGAGCAGGCGATGCAGCGCTCGCCCAAGGTCGCCGAAGCCGATGAAACCGATCTCGGCTCCCTGCATCAGACGCGCCTCGCCGTTGCCTTCGCCGCCCCAAAGCTCCTTGCCCGCACGGAAAGCGCGGTCGGCGCAACAAATGTTTCGCTCAAGCGCCAGCGCCATCCCAAGGCCGATTTCCGCCACGGGTTGGGCAAAGACGCGGCCAGTTGTGAGCACGTGAATGCCGTGCGCGAAGCAATAGCTGTAGTCCATGTTGTCGAGCAGATTGGTCTCGACGTTGAATACGGCCATGAGCTTGCCAGCCCGCTCAAGCTGCTCACGGTTCAACGGTGGTTGGCCGATGATGTATCTGGCCTCTGGCAGGTTTGCTTCGAGAACAGCCGCCGAACTGGCGCCTGCACCCTCAACCACGCGATATTTCGCGCGAAGCTCCAGTAGGTCGCCTGGCCTCAAGATGAGGTCGAGCGTACGTGGCTCTGGTATCGACACGACTAAAGGGCGTATTTCGGTCATAGGAGTGATCCTTGGGGTGGTTCTAGTATCGATATATCGATCTATACTGAGCGATGGGGTTGGACTCCGCTTGCGACAGCCCATTGCACTTGGTGATTGCGGGCACGCGCTCGGAACCAAGTATGCTGACCAAATCCAGCATTACTTTGACCTACCCAACTTGGGGCTGAGACTAGCGCTCATGTCGAGAAACCGCCAAATCAGATCGACTTGCGAGTCGAGCATGTCGTGACCGTGCTGAATTCTATGGCCGCGGCGCTTAGCCTCCAGGAGCAGGTGCGTCACAGGGGGCTTCATGATGATGTCGGCCACCAGGGCATTTGCGCTGAGCTGAGCGAGATCGATAGGCAAAGGGTCGGCCGCCGCCATACCAACAGGCGTCGCATTGATGGCGAGATCAGTCTTGTCGTCCGGCTGGCCGCGACGAACCCTTTCGCCGTAGTGCGCCTTGAGACGCGTTACCGCCGAGTCAGCTTGCACCCCATTGATGTCATGGAGGCGAACCTCGCGAGCATTGTGGTCCAGCAGAGCTGCGGCGATGGCCAATCCTGCACCGCCGGCGCCGACAACAGCGGCCCGCAGACCCGCGGGATCGTGGCCATTCTTGCGCAAGGCTGCAACGAAACCCTCGCCGTCGCATAGTTCCGCGTCCCAGCCGGACGAAGACTTGCGCAGGACATTCGCCGCGCCGGTGATCTTGACCCGCTCCGACTTGGCCGTAGCCAGCGACGCCGCGGCGATCTTGTGCGGGATGGTGACAACGCCACCGGCGCAATTCTTGATGGCCCAAAGGCTGGCAAGAACGGCTTCGACATCGGCGGGGGCGACCTCGATCGGCACCATCACCGCGTCGAGGCCCGCAGCCACAAAGCGCGCGTTGAACACCTCGGGGGAGCGGGCCTGGCCGATGGGATGTCCGATGATGAAATACAGCGTCTGCGTCATCGGCGACGGCCTATCTGAGTACCGGCACGGACTGTCATCACGCGGCTTTCGTCCGGGTTGCGCCCGCCGCTGCCAGCACCAGATCGGCGGCCTTCTCGGCAACCATGATGGTTGGGGCGTTGGTATTGGCGCTGATTTCGTTCGGCATGATGGAGCTGTCGCAAACCCGCAGGCCCTCAACGCCGACCACCCTGAGGTCTGGCGTGACGACAGACATTTTGTCTGTTCCCATCTTGCAGGTGCCAACGGGGTGATAGTCCGTCTTGCCCCACTCGCGGACATAGCTCGAGAGATCCTGATCGCTCTGCATTTTCTGGCCCGGCATTCTTTCGTTGGCAAGAAACGGCCTCATGGCGGGGGCTGCCATGACCTCTCGAGCTAACTTCAAACCCTCGACGGCCATCCGTTGGTCGTAGGGATCGGCAAGGTAGTTTGGATCGATCAGCGGGTGCGCATCAGGGGTTGAACTCTGCAGCCGCACTGTGCCGCGACTTCTGGGGCGAAGGAGATTGGAATAGAGGCATACCCCGTAGCCGGGAATCCGCATCATCCCGTGATCCACCACATAGGCGGGCAGGAAATGCAGCTGGATATCGGGTGTTTTGGAGTCCTTGTCGCGCCTGACAAAGGCTCCGGCTTCGACGATGTTGGTGGTGACGGGGCCGCTTTTGAGCAGAAGGTACTGCAAGGCCCACCAGGCCTGCTTGGCATACTGATCGACGCCATAGTAGGAATGCGGACCGTTGCAGTCATAGACCGTGTAGCAGTCAAGATGGTCCTGCAAATTTTCACCGACGCCCGGACAGTCAGCGACCACGTCGATCCCATGCGATTTCAAATGCTCCTGCGGCCCGATTCCCGACTGCATCAGCAGTTTTGGCGATCCGATGGCGCCGGATGTGACGATGACTTCCTGCGCTGCCAGGGCGCGCTCAATGGCCGTGGTGCCGTCGACCCGGTACTCCACGCCAATCGCCTTGCCCTTTTCGAACAGGATGCGGCTGGCCAGCGCCCGCGTGACAATGGTGAGGTTCATTCGCCCGCGCGCTGGGTTGAGATAGGAGACGGCGGCGCTGCCCCTGCGGCCCTCGCGCGTTGTGGTCTGGTGATAGCCGACCCCTTCCTGGGTCGCGCCATTGAAGTCGGGATTGTAGAGAATGCCGGCCTGTTGTGCGGCGCGGAGGAAGGTTGCCGATATCGGCAGTGGACTGATCGGATCGGAGACGGCAAGCGGGCCATCGGTGCCGTGGTATCGATTGGCGAAGCGACGATTGCTCTCGGCCTTGCGGAAGTAGGGTAAGACATCCTCATACGTCCAACCCGGCACGCTCCAACCATCATAATCTTCGGCCTGGCCACGCGTGTAAATCATGGCGTTGATCGAGGAACCGCCGCCGAGCGTCTTGCCTTGTGGGAACCACATGTCGCGATTGTTGAGGTGCTTCTGCGGCACCGTGCGGTAGCCCCAATTGACCCTGGGGCCTGATAGCTTGGTGAAGCCGGCCGGGACGTGGATAAAAGGGTGGCTGTCGGGGTAACCCGCTTCGAGCAACAGAACCTTGGCGCCGCCTTCGCTCAACCGGGCGGCGAGCACGCAGCCGGCCGACCCGCCGCCGGCGATCACGTAGTCGTACATTGCTCCTCCCACGTCATTCTTTTGTCGGTACCGGATCTTTCGATCAGGCGCCAAAGTATTTTGCCGCCATCGTCTTGGGCCTCTTCACGATCGGCTGGAACTGCATGCGCTCGAGCACGTCGCTCCTGATATCGACGCCGGGCGCGACTTCGATCAGCTCGACTCCCTCGGGCGTCAGCTGGAAGACCGCCCGCTCGGTCACGTAGATGACGCGCTGGCCACGGGCTTTGGCCTGTGCGCCGCTGAAGGTTATCCCTGCCACCGCCGGGACGAGTTTAGGCACTTCGCCATGCGCCAGAATGCGCAGGCGGCCACCACCGATCTCGTTGCGCACGCCCTTGGCCGCAAAGCTGCCGCAGAACACCATGGTCTTGGCGCCTTGCGAGATGTCGATAAAGCCGCCGGGTCCACTCATGCGGCCCGCGATGTGCGAGACGTTGACGTTGCCCTCACCATCCATTTCGGCCATGCCGAGAAAGGCCTGGTCGAGGCCGCCGCCGCTGTAGAAATCGAACTGCTGCGCCGAGGTGACGATGGCGGCCGGCATGGCCGCGATGCCGAACAGGTCGCCAGTCAAAAGTATGCCGTTGTGGATGCCCTGCTCAATGGTGAACCAGTATTTCGCCGACTGCCCGGACCGAGCGATCACCGTGGCAACGTCAGCGGACATGCCAAAGCCCATGTTGATGGTCGAGCCCGGAACCAGTTCGGCGGCGGCCCGCTCGGCCACGACGCGGCGTGTCTCATCGGCAAACTCTGGCGTCGGGAACGGCTCGGAGGCGGCGGCCAATCCGGCGAGCGCCTGATTGTAGGGACCGTGGTAAGTCTGCGGCTGGTCCGGCGCGACCAGGACGTAGTCCACCATATTGCCGGGCACGCTCACTTCGCGTGGCCGGATGCTGCCGCGCGGCCTGATTTCGCGCACTTGCGCGATCACTTTGCCACCGCTGTTGGTCGCCGCCATGGCGATAATTCCTGCATCGATATCGGCCGGCTCTTCGACAGCGCTGATGTTGCCATCCTCATCGGCGATGGTGCCGCGTATGATACCGACATGGACCGGAAACGGCAGGTACCGCAGAACGTCCTTGCCGTCGATCTGCATGAGTTCGACCAGCGGCTGCACCGTAATGGTATTGCATCGCCCGCCCCCCAAGCGCGGATCGGCGAAGGTGCCAAGCCCGACATGCGTGAACAGGCCCGGCCGGCCGGCGCCGATTTCGCGCAACAGATGCGTGATGGCGCCGCTCGGGAAGCAGTAGGCCTCGATCTTGTTCTCCTGGGCCATCTGCATCATGCGCGGCGACCAGATCCAATGGCCGCCGACCACCCGCCGGACCATGCCGTCATGGGCAAAGCGGTTGGTGCCTTTGGTGTGCCGGTCGCCCATGCCGAGAGCGTGCACGAAGGTGAGGTTTCCGGGCCGGCCGGTTTTGAGAAACACATCCTCAAACGCCGTAAAGACGATGTCCGGCTCCATCAGGCCGCCGCCCGAGCCAGTGGTGGCGACTGTTGCGCCAGCGGAAATCTCGCCAATCACGGCGTGCAATTCGGACAGTGAGACGACCCGCATCTAACGCGTCCCCCTTGACTGTTCGTGAGCGGCCTGCTTGCAGCCGCATGACTGGCGGATGCAGAGCTGAGCTTCCATGATGGTTCGTACACGTAGCGCCTTGGCCGGCGGGTTGGGTTCGCTAGCCGTGATACGGTCGATGAGTTGGCGCGCAGCGCTGCGGCCGATCTCGAAGCCATAGCCGTCGACGCTTGTCAGCGGGCAGAGGGAAATTTCGCCGAACGGGACATTGTCGAAGCCGATCAACGCCAGCTTGTCCGGCACGCTCCAATTGGCCTGATGGCAGGCCCGCATGACGCCGAAGGCAAGATTGTCCGTGGCGGCAAAGACTGCCGTGGGGGGGTCCTTGAGCGCCATCAGTTGCCGTGCGGCGACACTGCCGTCTTCGATCCGCAAGCGGCTGGTCTCGATGCAAAGGTCTGGCACGACTGGCAGGCCGGCCTCGGCCAGGGCTATCCGGTAGCCATTGAGACGCTCCTGGAACTGAACAATGCTTTGGGGGCCGCCCACATAGGCAATGCGCCTATGGCCGTGGCCGAGCAGATGTTCGACGGCGAGCTTGGCGCCGCGCTCGCTGTCCACGACCACGTAGTCGACGCCGGCATCGGGCAGGTGGCGGCTGGCGAGCACGACATGCATACCGTCGCGCGCCAGTTTGGCGACTTCCTTGTCTGCTATCCGAACCGAGGCAAAGATGATGCCGTCAACCTGATTCTGGCGCATCGCCTGGACGATGGCGCGCTCTTTCTTGGGTTCGCCGTCGGTACTGGCCAGAAGCAGCGTGTAACCACCGGCCGAGGTCAGCTCCTCTACGCCCCGGAACAACTCCGCATAGTACGGATTGCCAATGTTGGCGAGGACGACGCCAATGGTCTGGCTTCTCCGCCTGCTCAGGCCCTGCGCGACCCGATTGGGTTCAAAGTTCAGGCGCCGCACCGCCGCGGCGATGCGCAGCCGGGTCTCCTCGGCGACATAGGGCTTGCCAGTCAAAAACTTCGAGACTGTGGCCTTGGAAACCCCTGCTTCCCGCGCCACGTCGTTGATCGTCGGCTGCATCGTCATCCTCCCGGACTGAGATCTCTAACATGCTCCGAAAGCCTTGGAAACCGGTTCCTCATTGGGGCAACGAATTTGCCACTTGCGGCCGAACATTTGCTTCTATATCGGTAGGAAACCGGTATCCTAATGAACCGGTCTCTTAAGCTCGCCGGGTTTGCCCAAAACACCGCGCTGGCACAGGAAATGGAAACAGGGAGAGGACGAGTTCAATGAACAGTCACGCTCACTTCGGCGCCGCTTTGATCCGGCGCTCCATCGGGGCCTCGATTTTGGCGCTTGCCGTCGCCGGCGCCATCGGCGCTGCCCAGGCAGGCGACTACACCTACATGTCGGACAAAGCCGATGCGCCCTCCGTCATGGGCGCCGATCTGGCCAAGACGATGGGTGACTTCAAGCAGGCCAAGGACATCAAGATTGGTGTCGTGCTCAAGACGCTCAGCAATCAGTATTGGCAAGGCATCGAAGCTGGCGTGAAGGCCGGCGCCGCCAAATATGGCGTTCAGGTCGATGTTCAGGCTGCCAGCTCGGAGTCCTCTGCGACCCAGCAATTGACGATTGCCCAGACCATGTTCGGCAAGGGCTATAGCGCCTACATTCTGTCACCCGAAGCCGCGACCAATCTGACGCCGGCCCTGAAGCAGATGCAGGACGCTGGGGTCCCGGTTATCAACTGCGACGACGCACGTATCGCCGCGACGTCCTATGTCGGCCCGTCGCATGAGCTCGATGGCTCGCAGGCCGCCGACTTCATCGCCGAGCATCTGAAGGACGGCGGCGAAGTCGCCCAGATCGAAGGCCAGGCCGGCTCCAGTGCCGCCATCCTGCGCATCAAGGGGTACAAGGAAGGCGTTGCCAAGCACGCCAATCTCAAACTGGTCGCCAGCGTTCCCGGCGACTGGGATGGCACCAAGGCCTACAACGCGACGCAGATCCTGCTGCAGAAGTACCCGAACCTGAAGGGTATCTATGCTGATAATGACACGATGGCCGTGGGCGTGGCCAAGGCCGTGACCGATGCCGGTTTGACGGGCAAGGTCGTCATCGTCGGCACCGACGGTATTCCGGCGGCACTCGATGCCATCAAGAAGGGCCAGATGGACGCGACCATCACGCCCCTGCCCTACTATCAGGGCTACTGGTCGGTCGAGTCTGCTGTACGCCTGCTGAGCGGCCAGAAAGTTGCGGGCTGGATCGTGGCGCCTGCGCAGTTGATCACCAAGGACAACATGTCCAAATTCTTCGACGACAAGGGCGATGTGAAACCCGGCCTGTTCGACTGATCGGACCGACAGAGGGATCCCCCCGTGCAACAGGCGGCGCAAGCGGCCCGTCTTGTGGAAACGCCCGCAGCTCCCGTCCTGGAGTTGCGGGCCATTCACAAGGGCTTTGGCCGCATCCAGGTTTTGACCGACGTCAGCATGGCGGTCTACGCCGGGGAGCTGCACGCGCTTATCGGGGAAAATGGCGCCGGCAAATCGACGCTCCTCAAGATCATGTTCGGTGCCCACAAGGCCGACACGGGCACGATGCTCCTCAATGGCGATCCGGTCGCCTTGCGCAATCCGCACGACGCACTGGGTCGCGGCATTTCCATGGTGCATCAGGAACTCAGCCTCGTACCGCAGCTCACTGCGGTGCAAAATATTGTGCTTGGGCGCGAACGCAGCCGGTTTGGCAAGATCGACTGGGGCGATGCGCGGCGTGTCGCGCTGGCGGCTCTGAAGCGACTGGACTTTTCGGCCGATGCCGATGTCCCGGTCGGCCGTCTGAGTGTTGCCCAGCAGCAGTTGGTTGAACTGGCCCGGGCTGTCGCGGCCAATGCCAAAATCATCATACTTGATGAACCAACGGCGAGCCTGAGCGGACGCGAGTCCGACAAGTTATTCAGCATCCTGCGCGAATTGCGGGCCGACGGCCATGCCCTGATCTACGTCTCGCATCGCCTTGCCGAGGTGATCGACCTGGCGGATCGCGCTACGGTCCTGCGCGATGGCAAGTTGGCCGGCAATCTCATGCGTGGCCCCGACTTCACCGAGAAGTCGCTGGTGAGGTTGATGGTCGGACGCAGTCTCGATCAGTTTGACGACTATCAGGCGCCAGCGCTTGGCGCGCCCGCGTTGAGGGTTACTGGCCTCACCCGGCGTGGCGCCTTTCAGGATGTGTCGCTGACGGTTCATCGGGGCGAAATCCTGGGCCTCGCTGGGATGATCGGGGCGGGGCGCACCGAAGTCGCAAGAGTTATCGTCGGCGCCGATGCCTTGGATGCGGGAACCATTGAGGTACACGGCAAACCGATCGACATCCGCTCTCCCGCAGCCTCGATCGCGGCTGGCATCGCGTTCCTCACCGAGGATCGCAAGGCGCAAGGGCTGGTGCTGAATGTCAATCTCGCCAGCAACACCACGCTGACCCGGCTCAAATCGACATTGGGCGTCATCAACCGCCAGGAGCAACGCGAGATCGCCCGCGCCAGCCTGTTGAAGGTGCGCGCCACGGCCCCGGTGACATACCTCGCGCGTCAACTCAGTGGCGGCACGCAGCAGAAAGTCGTGCTGGCCAAATGGCTGCTTACGGAGAGCAGCATATTCATCTTCGACGAGCCGACGCGCGGCATCGACGTCGGGGCCAAGGCGGAAATCTACCAATTGATGCGCGCGCTGGCCGCATCGGGCGCCGCCATCCTGATGATCACGTCGGAAATGCCCGAGTTGCTGCGCATGAGTGATCGCATCATGGTAATGCGGGCGGGCCGTATCGCCGGCGAGCTGTCGAGACCGGATGCAAGCGAGGAGCGCGTCGTTGCGCTGGCCAGTGGAGGGACAGGGTGGACGGAGACAGCGTGACCAAGCGGGCGTCAGAGACAGCAACCGAAAAAACCGATGCGTTCAGCATTGGGGGGCTCGGACGCCTGCTGTTGCGCTCGCGCGAGGCGGGCATCGTCGGCGCACTTCTGATCACCATCCTGGTCCTGACGATGCTCGATCGCTCCTTCCTCAGCAGCTACAATCTGATCAACATCACTCTACAGGCTGCCGTCACGGCCATTCTCGCCATTGCCGCGACATTCGTGATTCTCACGGCCGGCATTGATCTCTCGATAGGCTCGACTCTGGCCGTGGCAGCCGTATCCGCAGCCCTCATGATCACCCATGGTGTGCCGATGCCGCTTGCCATTCTTGGCACCTTGGGGATCGGTGTGCTGTTCGGTCTGATCAATGGCTTGATCGTTACCCTCTCGGGCATCACGCCGTTCGTGGTGACGCTCGGCACCATGAGCATCTATTCAGGCACCGCGCTTATTCTGTCGGGCGGCCAGACCGTCTATGGCATTCCGCAGCAGTTCAGCGACCTGTTGGCTGGAAAGATCGGCGCGGTGCCGATCCCGGTGATCATCGCGCTCGCCGTCGTGCTGGCCTCGACCTTTGTGCTGCGCCAGACCAAGCTTGGCGAATATTGCATCGCCATCGGTGGCAATCGCGAAGTTGCCCGGCTCGCCGGAATCAATGTCACGGCCTACACAACGGCCGCCTACGCCATCGCAGGCATGCTGGCCGCACTGGCCGGCATGATCACGGCGGCACGCCTCGGGGCCTCAGACCCGATCCTGGGTAAGGACTTGCTGTTGCCGGCCGTCGCGGCTGCCGTCATGGGTGGCGCCAACCTGATGGGCGGCGAGGGCAGCATGATCGGTGCTGCGGTCGGCGCCATCCTGATCTCGACGCTGCAGGCCGGCCTCACATTCCTCAACGTGCAGGCGTTCTATCAGGAAGTCGCCGTCGGTGCCGTGATCATCCTTGCCCTGCTGTTCAACCGCCTGCAAGGTGGCCGCTCATGACGGCCTCGACCCTCAAGGTTGAAAGCGACCCGCGCGGATGCTACACCTTCTGGCTCGATCGTCCGGCCAAGCGAAATGCCCTTGACGAGGCACTTCTCTTGGCACTTGCGGCAGCCGTCGCTCATGTGTCCAAGGATCAAAGCGCACGGCTGGTCCTGCTGCGCTCGACGTCCCCGATATTCTGTGCTGGCGCCGACCTCAACGAATGGGCGGATGTGACGCCAGCCGAAGCATCGCGCCTTTCGACCATGGGCAGTCGCGCATTCCAAGCGCTAGTCAATCTGCCCGTACCGACTGTCGCGGTCCTCGAAGGGCCGGCCCTCGGCGGTGGGCTCGAACTCGCGCTCGCCTGCGACCTTCGCATCGGCACCAGCAACGCCCGCGTCGGCTTCCCTGAGCCCCGCCTGGGCAACGCTCCCGGATGGGGCGGGGTTGCGCGCATTATCGACATTGCCGGCCGCGCCACAGCGCGTCACATGCTGCTCACTGGCGATACCTTCGATGCCACCGAGGCTTATCGCCTCGGCATTCTGCAAAGACTGTGCGCGCCCGATGCGTTGCCCGTGGCGCTGCAGGCGCTAATCGAGAGCATCTTGGCTTGTGATCGCGGCGCACTGGAAACGTTGAAGGCGCTGCTTTCGACCGCTGGCCCATCGATCACGCAAGATGCCGTGCTCGCCGGCTACACCGCCACGCGCATCGAGTCGCGCGAGCGCAAAGCTGCTTTTCTTGCGGGCCGGCGCTCAATGCCACAATCCATCCGCTAACTGATTGTTTGGTTCGCAACAACATCGCGCCAGTAGCAAGGAGGCCCAAATGGCAGAACGAATCTACGGTATCCATCACATCGGCATAACCGTGCCCAAGATTGAGGACGGCATCGCCTTCTTCGAGGCTGTCTTCGGCGCAGTGACGGTATTCCGCACCGGTCCGTTCGATGTCGACGAGGCCTTCATGCAGCGCAAGCTCGGCGCCGGGCCAGGCACGCGCATCCGCGATCTCGTTTTCCTGCGCTGCGGCAACGGCCCCAGTATCGAGCTCTTCGAGTACAGCGGCGAGGACAGCACGGCCCTTCCAAGGCGCGTCTCCGAAGTCGGCGGTATGTATCTCTGCTTCGAAGTCGAGGACGTTTTTGCCTCCGCCGAACGGCTGCGGGCCCAGGGCATCGACTGCCTCGAGGGCCCCAGCACCGTAAACGAGGGACCACTGGCCGGCTTCAACTGGATCTATTTCAATACGCCCTGGGGCCAGGCGCTGGAACTTACGAGCTTCACCTCGCTCGGCTACGAGACGCAGACACCGCAACGATTGTGGCGGGCCAAGCCCTCCACGTAGGTCCGACGTGCGAGCTCCCGCACCCGGATGCGGTGGCCATGGTGGCGTCGTCGCGGTGCTGATCTTGGCCATCGCAATGACCATCGACCTTCGAAACTGCGGACGGTGAAGTGAGGCAAAATGGAAAAGATGCGTGCCGCCGTTCTCGTCGAGCCCAAGCGTCTGGAGCTGCAGCAAGTCCGCATACCCGAGATCGGCCCACATGACGTGTTGATCCGAGTCCTTCGAACCGGCATTTGCGGCACTGACGTCCATATATACAATGGTCACTATGCAGCCGATCGGCTGCCTTTGGTGCCGGGCCACGAATTCTGCGGCCGGATCGCCAAATTGGGCGGCAACGTCAAGCATTTGCACGAAGGCCAGCTCTGTGTCGCTGACATCAATATCGGCTGCGGTACCTGTTATTGGTGCCGCCGCAACGAGATCCTGAACTGCCCATCGATGGTGCAGGTGGGGATTGGCAGGGACGGCGCCTTCGCCGACTATGTGGCCGTGCCGGCCCGTTTGGTGATTCCAGCGCCCGAACGGATCGCTATTGAGATTCTCTCGCTTACCGAGCCGGTCGCCTGCGTCGTGCGTGCCGCGCGCAAGTCCCGCGTTGGCATCGGCCAGTCCGCCGTGGTGCTTGGCGCGGGGCCAATCGGCAATCTGCACGTCCAGCTGCTGAGGCTGGTAGGCGCGGCGCCGATCCTCGTGGCCGACATTTCGCACGATCGATGCAGGATGGCCCTGGAGGCAGGAGCGGACGTGGCCGTCAGCGATCCTGCAAGTCTCAAAGCTCAGGTACTCGAGGCCACCGGCGGACGCGGCGCCGATCTGGTGATCGAAAGCGTCGGGAATGCCGGGCTCTACCAAAAGGCCTTCGAATTGATCCGCAAGGGCGGCCATGTCGCCTTCTTCGGCCTCGCCGGGGCCGGCCAGACTGTGCCGCTGGAAATCCTGCAAACCATCCTGGAAGAGAACAGTCTCAAGGGTTCGGTCGGGGGCATGGGTGAGGATATGCACGATGCGTTGACGCTGCTGTCGCACGGTCGGTTCCGCACCGCGGCTTTCACCCGCGCAAGCTATCCGCTGGAGCAGATCGGAGAGGCATTCCGCACCATGCCGGATCGGCCGGCTGATCTGAAGACTCAGATCGTCCTTGGCTGAGCGCGGAGTCGGAACTCATTGCTGCTTCAATCTTGAAAGAGACAATCAGACCCAGTTCGGTGCCCAAGGCACACGGCTCTTGTCGACGATCCGGTACCCGGTGGCGTTCAGGGCATCAATCCGTACCATGTCGTTGCCAGAAAGGGTGAAGTCCATGATGTTGAAATTAGCGGCAATGTTCGCAGGCTGCGACCGACAGCTGCAAAACCGATGGCCAAAGTGAATCTGCGCAATCCGAAGAACTCACCACAGCAGATCGTCCTTGATCGTCTTATTCCGCTTATTGCCCTCCGCGTCGGCGCCCGAAAGGACGGTATCGGACCATTTCGACGAACCTACGACACGCTGCAACCAGTGCCAAGCTGCCTCATTCGCCGGGGCGCGGCCGGTGACCGGAGGTCGATCCCACAAGGAGACATCGAGCGGCATGCGATCGGCGATGCGAAGGGCGCCGCCGATAGCGTCCGGTCTTAGGGGTATCGCGTCGAGGCTTCAGATGTGGACTCTTTGAGAATCTCGATCGCATCATTGATCTCGATGCCCAGATGGCGAGCCGTGCTTTCGATTTTCGCGCGTCCAAATACTCCGTTTTCTATTGCGGAAAGGTGGATGGCGTGATGTGAACTCAGTCGGGGGTATCGGGCTCGTCACCCCAAATTGCCGATCCTGCCGCATGCGCACGACCGGAGCCTGCCCGATTTGCTACGGAAAACGACGAGCCCATGCTGGCGCTGTCAGTGGACCGATAGACAAGCCTGTTTCCAGTTATCGTGCCAACATAACGGCCATTGGGACCGAACACGTTATCCCCGCGACGCTTGCCAATCGCCACGCCCGAGCCGCTGTAAACATAGTCGCCAGACTCCTGCAGCGGACGCCCATCTTTCGTATAGAGGCTCATGTCCTAATACCCCTCTTGGTAGCTTGCTGCGACAGTTCAGTGAGTGGAGGGCATGGTGTTTATTGCTTCACCGCAATTGCCTCCACATGAGCTAAGAGATTGATCCGAGCCAGGTCGGCGATCCCCTTCCACTTGCCATCCAGCAATCGTTTGCCACAGACGACAACGGCAAGGCATTGCGCGCGACTTAGCGCGACGTTCAGGCGGTTCGGGTTGAATAAGAACTCGGCCCCGCGCGGTGTCTCGTCGCCACGCGAGGTTGTCATCGAGACGATGACGGCCAATGCTTCTTGCCCCTGGAACTTATCGACGGTTCCTACGCGCGCGCCGGCCGGCAACCGCTGCCGCAGTATGTTGACCTGCATGTTGTAAGGCGCGACGACCAGTACATCATCGAGACTCAACTTCCGGATGGTTCCGTCCTCAAATTGTGCGCTCTGCCTCAGCAGGCTATCCACAATCCCTACGATCGCATCAGCCTCTTCGGTGTTGCCTTGTGTGAACCCCTGATGGTCCAGTTGCAGCATTGTCAGACCGGTGGATGCCAGCGCCGGGTGCGCACCGCCGCCGAGTACAAGCGACCTCTTGGCCGTGTGCGGCCGGTTTGAAAGCCGCCCGTCATAGATCGCGTCCGAGATGAATCGACACACGCTCAGATGCATCCGCCAGGATTCGTTCAGCAGGATACCGCGCTCTAGCGAAACGGTGGCCCGCCCGCGCAGTAAGTAGTCAAGGGATGAAAGCCCGGATTCGCCGGGATGCACACCTTGAACCGGCTGAGGAAGTTGCATCTGGTCGCCGACCAAGATGATGTTCCTCGCCGATCCGGCGACAGCGACCAGATTGCCCAACGCGACCTGCCCGGCCTCGTCGACTATGAGATAGTCATAGGCGTTTCTCTGATCGTCCCGGCAGAAATGAAACGTCGTGCCTCCGACAAGGCGATGCGAGCGCGTCACATCCTCCGAGCGGTACACGGTTGATAAATGCGTGCTCTTGAATTCTGTTTCTGCATGATCCTTCGTCGCCTTCTTTACGCCGACGAAGCTCAACCCGCTTTTGGTGGCCTGCTTCTCGACCTCCTCGAGCACCTTATGCACCACCTTGTGTGAATTGGACGTGACGCCGACACGAAAACCCGTTTGCAACAGGATAACGATCGTGTCTGCTATCGTGTATGTCTTGCCCGTGCCCGGCGGCCCCTGGACGAACAGGGCGCTGTTGTCGAGATCGAGCGCCGCGCGGATTGTTCCCTCCACGAGGTTCTCGCCGCTGCGCAGCGGCGGCTCGCCGGCCGTGCGTTCCTTGAACCGCGGATGGCGGCGCATCAGTATGTCCATCAGGGCCTGATCGTTGCGAAGATCACCGGCTGCAAAGCGCTCAGCGAAGTTCATGACGGCAACGGGCAAGCCTTGTTGATCAACCGGCGCCGGAATCAAGCCGAAGCAATCAGGCAATGGCTGCGCGTTCACGCCTCGCCGGAGTACAACGCGTCCTTCTTCCGGATCAATGTCGACGATCGTGCCGGCTGGCGCCCTGGTTGCGGCAATCTTTGGTCGATCGCCAACCTTCAACTTCGTATCCTGCGGTGCAAATTGATACGTTGTATCGAGTGAGCGCTTCACCGGGATAGGCGCGACGCTCGGGTCGCGCGTGATCCCGCCGATACTTTCGGCATCGTCGGTCAACTCCTCGTCCGACCATGCCTGCCGCTCAAAGACCGCCCACCATCCAGGCTTCTGCGCGCGCTGATGGAACCACAGGAGTTCTGCGACGAGATCGCGAATCTGCTCATCACCCTGTGACGACGCCCTGATACGCCGTGCCAGGTCAATCTTCCGTGCCTGCAAGGCTTCTCTGTCGCCGCTCCGAACAGCCTTACCGTCGTCTTCGTCCTCATCCGCAATGCCGAATGTGGCTCCCTCCGGACGCATCTTCTCGAGCCAGCGGTGCATGTGCGCGGTGGAGACACAATCATGCTTGTTGTAGGCGGCAATGGAATCCAGGATGGCATCCTCGCGACTCACGCACCAGCGCTCGTACTCGACAATGCTGTCGGCCGCGGTTGTCACCTCGCCTCCGCGCGTGTCCCAGTAGATTTTTTCCAGGTCCTTAAGAGAATGACCTTCCGTCGATGCCCGCAGGCCCTGCCGGACGACGCGGTAGAGATCGACAAACCGACGATCGCGCAGCATCTGGTCGAGTTCGGCTTCCATCGTCGCGTGGCGTATCGCCAGCCGCTTCAGCGCGGCCGGCTCATACTGGGCATAGTGATAGATGTGCGCCTCCGGATGGCGCGAGAAGTGCGCCGTGAAAAGGCACATCAACTCCTCGAAGGCATCTTTCTCCTGCTTTCGATCATGCGCCCAAATCGGCACAAATTCGTCTGCACCGCCATCGCCGAGATTGCCCCAGATGCCGAATAGGTATTCAAGCCCACCCTCGTAAAGCGGATCGCCCTCCATATCGAAATATAGATCACCCCGATCAGGTGGCGGCAGCAGGCAGAAGCCACGGCCTTTCGCGACCGGCAACAATTCAGTCGCGTGTACGCCCGACTCCCGCGCCGACACTTGCATCCGCGCCTGCGCGTTCAAGCGGGTCAGCGGTTCGCTGCCGATACCTGCGATCTTCGTGCCGACCGGCAATTTGGCGAGGCCATCGAGCGTCGTGATACCGCCCGCTTCAAGTTTCAGGAGTTGCCCGCCGCTCAGCCCGGCAACAAAGAACGGGCTGTCGGCATCGCGCCATTCCTTGTCGCACCTTCCCTTGAAGTCGCACTGGCTACAGGCGACGCAGGGCACTGGGCGCGTGACACGTCCCGCATCGGACACGAACGCCTCGAACCCGCGCATGAGACGCTTCAGAATGTAGCGTGTCGATCGCAGATCGAAGACCTCCGGCGCTCCGCCGGCGACGTGGATTTTGGCCCCAGCAATCGAAAGCCCCGCAAACTCCTGCAGAAGATCGGCATAAACTCCAAGCTGCAGGACATGCTCGGCCTTGGCCCTGCGCGCCAGCTTCGCATCTTCGGGCTCGTAAGTGACGCTGCCATTTGGCGCCACCTTGCGCACCATGAAATCCGGGAACCCGATCCAGCGCCCATTCGAGAATGCGCCCTGATAGATGAGCGGCGCTCCCTCTTTTAGCGCCCGCAGCGTTTCCGCTTGCCTGTCCTCGAGCCGTCCCTTGTCGGGAATGCGGACAGCCGATCCGTACTGCCTTTCGAGGTCGGCAAGCACCACGGCTTCGTGCGCGAATCCCTTGGCCCGCACCAGTTCAAGGGTCGCGTCGGTTTCATCGTCCGGCTTGGCGTCCGTCAGCCAGAGCGCCGACTGATGGGTGCAGCCGAGATAATCGTTGAGCCGCGAGGCAGAGAGGATTTTGGTCATATGATGACCATGTCAGCTCGCTACGTCAGAAGTGGACGTACCCTCTGGCGGCGACGTCCTGGCCGGTGCGACGGGCGACTCGTGGAATGTCAGCGCGATCGCAAGTTCGGACGTCAGTTTTTCCCGAAGCGATGGTGGGTGAATGATCTGGATATTGTTGCGCCAGGTGAACAGGTGCCAGGCCAGTTCGAGCATCCCACTTGCGCGGAACCGCACGATGGCGCTGCCATCCGGCTCATACTCGACGGTCTGCTTGGGGTGGAATTGCCAACGCTCGAAATTGTCATCGATTCCGTGTTTCATCACGCGCAGCACAACATCCTCCGGCGCTTCATGGAAGAAGGCAAACGATGCCTGCGCATACTCGGTCAAGCTGAAGTCTGCCGGCGCAGTCGCGACCGCATCGGTCAGCTTCAGGTCACGGATACGGTCAAGCCGCCAGTGCTTGATTTTCGTCGCACCCTCCTCCGGGCCGACCAGGTAATTCATGCGCCCGAAAATGATGCCATAGGGCGTCACCTTGCGTGATGCACCCTTCTTCGAGCCGCGGGAATAGGTGAACGCGACCATCCTCGTGCGCAGCAGCGCATCGCGAAGCGCCGTCAGCATCTCCGGTGCCTCGATGGCCCGTGGTCCCGCCTGCAAGGCAATCAGCTCCGCCCGCATCAATGCTTCGAGATCGGGCGAGATCTTCCGCATCGCCTGCGGCCGCATGGCCGCCTGGATTTTCTGTTCAAGTCGCTCGAACGCAGCACCGTCTTCCTTCATTGCCGAGTTCTTGAAGTGCGTCACCGCCTTCGAGAGCGCCAGCAATTCCTCGGTCGTTGGACTATTGAAGGAGCTCTCGATACCGCCGGGTATGTGGAAGCGCTTCGTGCTGCCATCAGGCTTCTCCTCCATCTGAGGAAAAATCCGCCAAACGGCGTCGCGCAGACGCTCGGCCGTCCTGCGGCCGACATTCAGCCGCTGGACGATCTCATCGAGCGTCAAACCTTCGGCGTTCGCCGCCAGGAGGCGCGCGAGCACCAGCACTTGTTCGGCTTTTTCGTGGCGCATGGCTTAAGAGTACGACCGAATCCGACGTACCTCTATACCATATTGTCCCCATCGATCACATCGTGGGGCGGCCGGCCCCACCTACCCGGGAGGGACACATGCACACTCAGAACAGCCCAGAACATCGGCACGGACAACCACATCAGCACGGCCATGCCTGGAAACTGAATGTCCAGGGGGTCATCATCGAATCCCTGCATCCGACCATCCTCGTCCGGGATGCCATCCAGAAGGCCGGGTTTGATCCGACCGCCGCCTGGATCATCGTGCTCAAGATTGCCGGCGAGCCGAAAAAGCCTGTCGACCTCTCGACCGAGATCGATCTCCGTCACGAGGGCATCGAGAAACTGCGGCTTATGCCCAAGCAGATCGACAATGGCGAGGCCCCGTTGCCTCGCCGTCTCGACTTTGCCCTCTTGCCTCAGGACGAAACGCATCTCGACCGCCTTGGGCTCCGCTGGGAGACCGTTCTCGACGGCCAGCGTCGCTGGTTGTTGCTTCCATGCTACCAGGTTCCAGCCGGGTATATGGCCGCACATACGACGATCGCCATCGAGTTCCCGACAAGTTATCCGGCGGCACAGCTTGACATGTTCTATTGCCATCCGCCGCTCATTCGCCAGACTGGCGGAGATATCCCCCAGACCCAGCAAGTCGAGACCATCTGCGGCATCCCCCACCAGCGTTGGTCGCGTCACCGCCAGTGGGACAGCTCGCGCGACTCTCTGACAACACACCTCGCTCTCGTCGACGAATCGCTCCGCCGGGAAGTCGAGGCATGAGCTACGCTCTAACATCCGTGGTACTTCCAGGTCCTCTCCACCAGAGCCTTCTGGCGCACCTTTTTCCCGGTGATGGCCTCGAGGCCGCCGCCCTCCTGCTTTGCCGACGTGTCGGCAACCATCGACAACGCTATCTCGTGCACGACACCATCTTGGTTCCGCATTCAGCCTGCACCCGGCGCGAACCCGACGCGCTGTCATGGCCCGGTGAATATGCGGAACAGGCGATCGATCGCGCCGACGAAGGTGACTACTCCATTGTGGCACTGCACTCGCACCCCGGAGGCTTCTTCAACTTCTCGTCCCAGGACGATGCGAGCCACACGCTGCTCCTGCCAGCACTTTTTCAAGCAACCGACAAACCAAGCCTCTCAGCCATCATGGTGCCGTCTGGCGCCATGCGGGTGCGCATCTTTAACGGTCGTGACCCATATCAACCGGTCGACCAAGTCATCTGCGCTCGCGATGACATCCACGTTTGGCCGGCCGGTGCGGATGTCGGCCCGTCCGTTCCCGCTGTGCCCATCGCCTTCACACAAGGCATGCGGCACTCGCTCTCCCGCCTGTGCGCCTGCGTAATCGGCGCATCAGGGACTGGATCGATCGTCGCCGAGCAGCTGGCCCGGCTCGGTTTCGGCGAGATTATCCTGATCGATTTCGACCGGATTGAAGCCCGAAACCTGGATCGCATCCTGAACTCAACTACGGCAGACGCTGCGGATGGAAAATTGAAAGTCGAAATGCTCAAGGACGCAATCCGCCGATACAGTCCGAAATGCCGAGTTCATGCTGTCCCGGAATCGATAGCCACACGCGATGCCATCCTGGCGGCTTGCGAAGCTGACGTCCTATTCTCCTGCGTCGATACGGCGGAAGGCCGTCACATTGCCGACCGCCTAGCGGCCGCCTGCTGCATGCCGCTGTTCAATGTCGGCGTATCGATACCGACCCGGCAAGAGGGCACGGAGCGCAGGATCGCTGAAGTATGTGGCCGTATCGACTTCGTGCAGCCTGGTGGCGCCACTCTCCTCGACCGTGATGTCTACTCGCCGGCCACGCTCGAGGCTGAATACCTCGCGCGTGTCGCTCCTGAAGCCCACCAGCGCCGTGTGGCCGAGGGCTATCTGAAGGGTATAGCGGAGCAGGCACCGGCAGTGATTTCTCTCAACATGCGAGCCGCTTCCGCAACCGTCATGGAGTTCATCGCCCGGGCTTTTCCTTTTCGCCACAACTCCAACCGTGATTTCGCGCGCACCATCTTCATGCTGGCCGACGGAGAGGAGGAGCATTTCGGCGAAGGCAGTTTCAGGTCTAACGAGGCCCTGCCACTTTGCACAGGTCTCCACGAGCCATTGCTAGGGCTTCCGGCACTTGCACCCCGGAGGAAAGCTGCATGAAGCCATCTCCCTTCTGGTGGCGTTCCTTTAAGACGCGCCTTGCGCCGCGGCGATCCCTCAATATCCTTGCTGGCGACACGCTTCCAGACAGACTGCCGCGCCGAGACCTCATTCTAATGTGTGACGACGGCGAGGATTGGAGTGTCGGATTGCTGTGTCCGTGCGGCTGCGGCCATCGGCTCGAAATGATGGTTCTTGATGGAGTCCGGCCACGCTGGGATGTCACGATAGACAAGCAAGGTTATCCCACGCTCCATCCGTCTGTGTCGCTCCTTACGGGCTGCCGGTCCCACTTCTGGGTCCGCCAGGGCAAGATCGTGTGGTGCGAATAGTCTTGTCCGGTGGTCGATCAAATGCAGACGAGGGCGCATCACATGTCCCTGGAAGACGTCGTGGGCCGACCGATGGCCGCTTTCTCTGCACAGCGACGGCAGGACCGGCGATGTTTCATGCGACTGGCCCCCGACCGGAATCTCAACGAACCAAACTGCATCGGACGCTGAAATGTTGGCAGCGATGCGGGCTCACGCATATCTGGCGTCAGGATTCGACGAAGAAATCTGGGAACAGAGGGCGTAGCCGCTCGATGGTTCTATCGACCGAATTGATGTGGGACCGCATCGCCTCGGTCGCCTTCAAAGTGTCGCCGGCGTCCAGATGATCAAGGATCACGGTGTGCTCGGCAACGATCCGCTGCATGTGACCTGGCACGGGGTTGGCCAGATGCCCGATCCTGTCGAGCAGGGTCTTGACGCTTTGAACGGTCGTCCAAACGCCTGCAAGACCCGCACGGTGGGCGAAGGCCGCATGGAACCGCTCGTTGTCCAGATAGAATTCCCAGGTATCGCCAACACCTGCGTGGCGCTTTTGGATCGCGATTTCGGCTCGCGCTTGGCGTGAGGCCTCCCGTGTCCAGTTTGCTACCGCTTGCTCCAGCAGCGCGACTTCGAGGGCAGCACGCGCGAACTGCCCTTCGCGAACCTGCGCCAGCTTGATCGGCGCAACGAAACTGCCTCGTTGCGGAAATATCTCGATCAATCCGTCTTCGGCCAGCCTTGTCAACGCGATGCGTACGGGCGACCGCGAGACCCCGAACAGGCTGCACAGCCGGTTCTCGCTGACAGGCTCATTGGGCAGTATGCGGCAGGAGATGATGGCCTGCTTCAAAGTCGCGTAGACCTGTTCGACCGCCGGCAAATGGCGATCGAGCACAACGGCAGCAAGGCCTTGCCCTCTCGGATTGGGCGCTGTCTGTAGTTTTGTAGCTCGCATTGCCGCCTTTCACAGTCAGTCGACTGGTCCTGCAAGTTCGGTCTGTCGACCAGCTTGCGCTGGCTGAACTTGTATACTAGCATCTTAGCTGCGAGCGCAAGTTGGGCTGATGGTCCACGGCGCCCGGCCAAATCGTCCTGATCCAATCGCCAACAAACACATGGAGGAATGCCTATGCGAACGTCGCTAATCAAAGGGGGCCTCGCGGCCGTCGCGGCGCTAATGCTTGTGGCGCCGGCAGTTGCCGGGTCCGACACCAAGGTTGCTCTGGTACCGGGTGGACCACATCCATACTTCGGCGCCTGGGAGCAGGCGGGCAAGGATGCGATGAAGGACTTCGGCCTTGCGGCCGGCGACTACCGCGTGCCGCAAAAGTGGGAACTGGCCCAGCAGAGCCAGCTGCTCGAGAGCTTGCTGACGCAGGGCTACAATTCGTTCCTGATCTTCCCGGGTGACGCTGTCGGCACCAACGCCGTAGTGCAGGAGATCGTCGACAACAAGGGTATGGCGATCGCCACGGCCGGCTGCCTCAAGGACCCGACCCCGGCCCTGTTCTGCATGGGAACTGATACCGGCAACTCGGCCTATCTCGGCACCAAACAGCTGATCAAAGCGATGGGCGGCAAAGGCCGCATTGCTCATTTCACCGGCTTCCTTGTGGACCCCAACACGCAGCTGCGCATTGACGCCGTCAAGAAGGCGGCCGACGAGACCAACGGCGCCGTAACGGTCGTGCAGGTAATCGCCGATATCGATGCCCCGCAGCCGGCCGAAGAGAAGATAAACGCCTATCTCGCGGCCCACGCCAATGATGTGGATGGCATTGTGACAACCGCCTGGGTGCCGGCCGTGACCGCTGCCAATTCACTGCGCAAGATTGGCGACAAGCGTATCAAGATGGTTGGCATCGACCATGACGAAGTGGTGCTGAAGGCCATCAAGGACGGCTTTGTCAACGGCACCATGCTGCAAAACCCCTACGGCCAGGGCTATATCGGCTCCTATGTACTGAACAAGCTGCGCAGTGGCTGCAAGCTGAAAGAAGACGCGCCCTGGAAGTCGAATGCGCTCACCAAGAAGTTCGTCGACTCGGGCACCGTGTTTGTTGATGCCGGACAGGTCGATACCTATGTCGATGCCATGCGCGGCATCACCAAAACGATCCTGGCCAACTTCGAGAAGGACTACATGACGTGCTCGTGACGTTTCGGGGCGGACCATGAGCAGCGTCGTCACGGAACCACTTACAGAGAACACCGGTACCGGTGAGCAGGAACGCTTGCCGGTGCTGTTGCGACTACTGCTGTCCAATGAGTTCGGTCTGTTGGCCCTGATCGTCGTTGCTGCGGCGATATTCGCGACCGCCTTGCCGGGATTTACCTCGCCATTCAGCCTCTTCACGCTCAGCCGGCAGATCGGCATCGACACCATGATTGGGTTGGCGATGATGGCTGTGATCGTCTCGGGTGGGCTTGATCTGTCGGTCGGCGCCATCGGGGCATCGTCCGCAATGGCCTTTGGCTATTTTGCCGAGCGGCTGGGGCTGCCGCTGGCAGCAGCCATTCCCTTTACGTTGGCTCTCGGCGCGCTGCTGGGAGGCATTAACGGCGCCGTCGTTGTGAGATCCGGCGTACACAGCTTCATTATCACGCTGGCGTCCATGAGCATTTTCTTCGGCGTGATGATCTACCTCACCAAGGCCCAGGCCTTCAACGGTCTGCCTGCGGACGTTACCGCTTTCGGGCGGATGAAAGTCCTGGGGTCGGTCTCGGCCCTGCTAGTTGTGACGCTGGCGGTCTGCGGTGGTCTTACGGTGCTCTATCGTCTGACCCGGCTCGGCCGTGAAATACTGGCGGCGGGCGCCAATCCGCGCGCTGCCGAATTGTCCGGCGTGCCGGTCGGGCGCACCGTCATCATCTGTCATATGCTCACCGGGGCGCTTGCAGCCCTCGCCGGCCTGATGCTGACGGCGCGCACAGGAGCAGCCGTGCCCTCGATGGCGGGCCACCTCGGGCAGGATTGGCTGCTGCCGGCGTTTCTTGCTCCGGTGTTGGGCGGTACACTGCTCACCGGCGGACGCGTCTCCGTGATTGGCACATTGCTTGGTGCCACCTTTGTCACGGTCATCACCAGTGGTCTGCTCCTGATGCGGGTCAGCGAATTCTGGGTGCAGGCCTTTCTTGGCTTCATGTTGCTGGCCGCCGTACTCATCGACCGCGCCCGCCACACGATCCTGAAGGCGCGGGGAATGGTGTGATGGATAAGCGTTTCGGCATGCAGCTGCTTGACAACGATTGGGCCGGCCCGGCTCTGATCAGCCTTGCGGCCATACTCGTGATTTCCGCCCTACAGCCGAGCTTTCTCACCCCGTTCAACATCCTGGTGCTGCTCTCGGCGATTGCGGTCAACATGGTGATTGCGCTCGGCCAGCTTGTGATCGTGGGCGTCGGCCAGATGAACTTGGCGCTCGGCTCACTCGGCGGCCTGGTTGGCGTCTGCTTCGTTGGCGCCATCGAGGTGCTTGGTGTGCCGACGCCGCTCGCCGTGCTGATGGGCCTCTCCATCGGCGTGTTGGCGGGCATGGCGAACGGTTATGTCATTGCGCGCACCGGCATCTCGGCCTTCATCATCACGCTGGCCTCGCTGCAGATCTTCAAGGGCATCAACCTCGGCATCACCAAGGCGCAACCGTTCTATGGCGTCCCCGATGTGGTCAAGCAGTTCGGCAACACTGCTGTTATAGGGCCGATCCCCTGGCTGATCGCGCCTATGCTGATTGCCGCACTCGGGCTCTGGTACCTGTTCCGCCGCCTGCGGATCGGGCGCTATATTCTGTCCATGGGCGGCAACCGTCAGGCGGCGGAATTATCGGGCATCGATACTGTTGGCACGGTCATCTGGGCGCACGCGATCTCTGGCCTGCTGGCGGCGGCGGCGGGCATGATGCTGGTCGCCAGGTTGCAGATCGGCCAACCGACCATCGGCGACGATTGGCTGATCTCGTCCTTCGCCGCGCCAGTCATCGGCGGGGCAGCGCTGTCCGGCGGCCATGTCAGCGTCGCCGGCACCTTCTTCGGAGTCGTCATCATCGCCATCATCACGCAGGCGCTGGTGCTGTTCTCGATCGACCCGTTCGTGGTGCAGATCGTGCTCGGCAGCCTCATCCTGTGGGCGGTCGGCATCAACCGCTTCCGCGAGTGGCGCTTTGCCAAGATGGCGACAGCTGGAGCGTGACGATGGGCAGTCTTCTCGAAATCCGCCACGTCAGCAAATCGTTCCCCGGCGTGAAGGCGCTGGACGATGTGGCAATGACGCTGGCGACGAGCTGCGTTCACGCCCTGCTCGGCGAGAACGGGGCGGGCAAGTCGACGCTGATCAAGATCATCACTGGCCTGCAGCATCCCGATAGCGGCGAGGTGCTGCTGGACGGTTCGCCGGTGCGCTTCAACAGTCCGCGCGAGGCTGCAGCCCGCGGTATCGCCGTGGTGCACCAGGAACGCAATCTGGTGCCGCGCTTTTCGGTCGGCGAGAACATCATGCTCGACCGGCTCGGCGCGGGATCGCTGTCGCGCATCGATTTTGTGGCCATACATGACGAAGCCGCGCACTGGCTCAGGCTGCTGGACCTCGACATCGATCCAAAGACGCCGGTATCGCGGCTGAGCGTCGCCCAGATGCAGCTGGTGGAGATCGGCAAGGCGCTGTCGCTGAAATCGCGTGCCCTGCTGCTGGATGAACCGACGGCCTCGCTGACACCGGCCGAGTCCGACGCCCTGTTCGGCATCATCCGCAAGCTAAGGGCCGACGGGGTCGCGATCCTGTTCGTCAGTCACAAGCTGGAGGAAGTGTTTCAGATCTGCGACACGGTAACGGTGCTGCGTGACGGCCACAATGTCTGCGACAGCGTCCCGCTCGCCGGGCTGGGGCGGCAGGACGTGGTCACCATGATGATCGGCCGCGCCGAGCGGATCTCTTCGCGCGCGCCGCGTCCCAAGCCTGCAACTACGCCCTATCTGGAGCTGCGCGGGTTTTCCAGCGCCCTGGGACATCGCGAGATCGATCTTGCGGTTCGCCCCGGCGAGATCGTCGGGCTCTACGGCCTCGTCGGGGCGGGGCGCAGCGAATTGGCAAAATCCGTCCTTGGCCTGTACCGCCAGACCGGTGGCGAGATAAAAATTGCGAACACGTCCGTTCACATCAGGTCAGTGGCCGACGCACTCCATCATCACGGCATTGGCTATGTCAGTGAGGACCGGAAAGGCGAGGGGCTCATCCTCATGCACTCTGTGCTCGACAACGCCGGCATCACCGTGTGGCGGCGACTGGCCGGCCGGCTCGGATTGCTGCGTGGCCGCACCGTTGCCCGTGCGGTCGGGCCGGTGATCGAAAGGCTCGAGGTGAAAACCCCGTCGCTGCAGCAGACCATCGGCAATTTGTCGGGAGGCAACCAGCAGAAGGTCTCGGTTGCCAAGTGGATCGCGGCCGGAGTCAAACTGCTGATTGTCGATGAACCCTCGGTCGGCATCGACATCAAGACCAAGGCCTATCTGCACGACCTGATCCACGAATTGGCAACCGGCGGAACGGCGGTCATCCTGATCACCTCGGACATGCCTGAAATGATCGACGTCGCGGACCGCATCGTCGTCATGGACGGCTACCGCATCAAGGGCGAGGTGGAGAACGACCGCAACTACGACCGTGTCAGCCAGGCCATCATGGCCCACATCCACGCGCGAAAAGCAGCATAAGCGGATCAATGAAAGGGTAAGCGGCCATGGCCAAGATCGTCCGCGTCGAAGCCTTGATGGTCGACTTGAAACCGAAAGTGAAGCGCACCGACGCCATCCAGTCTTTCGTCAGCCAGGAAACGCCGATCGTGCGCGTCACCGACGCCGACGGCGCGGTTGGCACGGGCTACAGCTACACCATCGGCACGGGAGGCCCATCAATCATGGCCTTGCTCCGGCACACTTTGGCCCCCGCTCTTCTGGGCCGCGAGGCCGGCGACATCGAGAAAGCCTGGCGCGATCTTTTGTTTCTCACGCACGCAACTTCAGTAGGCGCCATAACATCGCTCGCCTTGGCTGCCATCGACATCGCCCTCTGGGATCTCAAATGCCGCCGCCACGGCGAACCGCTGTCGCGCATGGCAGGCGGGGCACAGGATCGCGTGCCGCTCTACACTACCGAAGGCGGGTGGCTGCATATCGAGACGGCCGCGCTGGTGGATGATGCCTTGGCCGCCAAGGCGCAAGGCTTCGGCGGCTCAAAGATCAAAGTTGGCCGGCCGCACGTCTCGGAGGATGTTGCCCGGCTCGAAGCGGTGCGCAAGGCGGTTGGTCCTGGCTTCGAGATCATGACCGACGCCAACCAGCGCTTCACCATCGATGCGGCGATACGGCGCGCACGGTGTTTCACGCCTATCGACATCGCCTGGCTTGAAGAGCCGCTCACCGCAGACGACCTCAGCGGTCATATCCGCCTGTCGCAATCGACCACCATCCCCATCGGGGTCGGCGAAAGCCTCTACTCGCACCTGCACTTCCGCGAATATCTGCAGCAGGGTGCGTGTTCGATCGTACAGGTGGACGTGGCTCGTGTCGGTGGCATCACGCCCTGGCTAAAAGTTGCACACCTGGCCGAATGCTTCAACGTGCCGGTATGCCCGCATTTCCTGATGGAGCTGCATGTGGCGCTGTGCGCGGCCGTGCCGAATGCGCGCTGGGTGGAATACATCCCGCAGCTCGATACACTCACCCGCTCACCGATGCGCATCGAGGCCGGACATGCCATTCCATCGACCGAACCGGGGCTCGGCATCGATTGGGACTGGCCGGCCATCGAGCGTCAGACGGTGCCCGGGTCCAGTTTCGCCATCAGTTAATCGAGGCAATCGCGATGCAACGCATGGGGCAAGTCATCGGCATCGATCCGGCCCGGATCGAGGACTACAAACGCGAGCATGCCGCCGTCTGGCCGAAAGTGCTAGAACGCATCACGGCCTGCCACATCCGCAACTACACGATCTTCTTGCGCCAGCCGGAGAACCTGATGTTCGCCTATTTCGAATATCACGGCACGGACTATGCTGCCGACATGGCCGCGATGGCCACCGATCCCGTGACACAGGACTGGTGGAAGCTCTGCATGCCGATGCAGCGGCCACTGGACTCCCGCGCGCCAGACGACTGGTGGGCCCCGATGGAACCGGTCTTCCACCTGGATTAGGTGTTGCGCAAAGTCCGCAATTTCAATTCGGAGCACGATCCTTGTCCGTCGTACCGCCAATCACCAAAGCAAAACTCGGCCGCACAGGTCTCGCGGTAACAAACATCTGTTTTGGAACGTCAGGTATCGGCGACATGCCCGAAACCTACGGCTATTCTGTTCATGAGGAACGCGGGAAGTCGACGATCCGCGCCATCTTGGCGGGGCCGGTGAACTTTCTCGACACCTCCCGCATCTACGGCATGGGCCGGAGCGAACAGCGCATCGGCGATGTGATCCGCGAGCTTGGTGGCCTGCCAAAAGAATTTGTGATTTCGACCAAGCTCGATCGTGACGTCACCACCAACCGCTTCGACGCTGCACAAGCACGACGGTCCCTGGAGGAAAGCCTGAAAGCCCTCGGCCTGGATCGAGTGCACCTGTTGCATTTTCATGATCCCGAGCGTTGCGCCTCACTCAGCGAAGCAACCCATCGAGACGGCCCGATCGCTCAACTCTTCAAGATGAAAGAGGAGGGGCTCGCCCAGTCCGTCGGCCTTGCTGCAGGCGATATCGATGTGATGATGCCCCTGATGAACGATTGGCCATTCGACGCCGTGATCACCCACAACCGCTTTTCGCTGGTCAATCGGAACACCGAACCAATGATCGAATTCTCGGTCGCCAAGGGCATTGCGGTCCTCAATGCAGCACCATTCGGCGGTGGGCTCCATGCCAAGGGTGCCCAGTTCGGGCGCTATGCCTATTCCCAGGCATCGGATCAAACGCTTGCGCCTGTTCGCCAAATCGAGGCTAGTTGTGTGCGGCACGGCATTCCACTCGGGGCGGCGGCCCTGCAATTCTCGCTGCGCGACAAGCGGATTGCGTCGACGATCTGCGGCGTGACCAAGCCCGAGCGCATCCAGCAAACCCTCGACTGGGCCGCCTGGGCCATTTCGGACGACGCCTGGCAGGAGTTGCTCAAGGTATCCGCGATCACAGCCAACCCGGAAGCCTAACCCATCCGGTGAGCCGTCAATACATTGACCGCCGCGCGCAATCGACCGTGAATTCTTCTGAGCCCGAGGCGTCAACTTTTCGCCGGAGAGCCTCGGCCCGTGCCAGCGATCGAAGAGAACTTGCACTGATGGCCCCCGCCGTCTGCTTTACCCAATGACCGCTGGCTGAGGTATTGTAGCTATGTCAAAGTGCCGATCAGTGTTCAGAGAACTGGACTGCTCCAATGGCAGCAAACCCTGCTCAGCTCCGATCTGCACGCTGATGCACCACACCGGCAGAACCAAGAAAGTTTTGAGGACCATCGCACCGATTTGTTACCGGTGGCCGCCGCTACCAAAGCGGACTGATTGACTTGATAGCTTCGTGCTTCAAATCGGGAATGGTCGCCTTCAAAAGTTCGATGCGATCAAACGCGATGGGGTTCGATTCCAACGCCCGACGCAGGGACGCGCCGAAGGCTCGCCGCAGTTCCGTTCCGAGATTGAATTTGCGCACGCGCGTCGTGTGCGCAAGATTCCGGCGCACGTCGAGAGGTATTCCACTTGCCCCGTGCAGAACCAGAGGCAGTCGCGTCACGGTCTCGATGGCAAGAAGCGCGTCCCTGTTGATCTTAGCCGTGGCCTGCATCATAAGGTGGGTGTTGCCGACCGAAATGGCGAGTGCGTCAGCGCCCGAGTCACGATCAAACATCGCGGCGTCCTGCGGCGATGTCACGGCCGAGGCCGCGCCGCCTGAATATCCAACAACGCCCACTTCCCCCTCGACCGATACGCCAGCCCTGCGGGCCAGTGCAACGACCCTGGCCGTCAGCGCAATATTCTCCTCGATCTGAAGCGACGAGCCATCGATCATTACCGAGGTAAAGCCGTGATCAATTCCCTCGCGACATTCCTCGATCGTTCGGGCATGATCGATGTGGCAGGCGATCGGCACGCGCGCTTGTTCGGCCAGGCGGCGAAACATCTTGCCCAGGACAGAAATTGGCGTGTGCTTGCGACAACCGGGACCCGCCTGCAGAATGATTGGAATCCCAGTTTCGTCGGCTGCTTCTGCGTAGGCGCACGCATCCTCCCAGCCCAGCACGACCAGACCCGCCACAGCGGCGCCTCGCCCCTCGGCCAGCGCCAGAATTTCTGTCAGCGTCGCAACTGTCATTTGAACTTGGCGATCATGTCTTTGATCCCCGGGATCGTCTCGATCTGATAGGCGTGAGCCGGCTGAAAATACTGCACCAGCGACCGCTGGCTGAGGCCGCCAAGGATGGTAAAATAGTACATCTCGTAGCCCGGCGCGGCGACGCAAGGGTGATAACCCTTGTCCAGGACAATCGTGGAGCCATCGACCAGGTGATAGGCCTCGCCGACCTTGCCGTCCTCGCGCTGCACGAGTTGAAGTCCGAACCCATGCTTGGGGCGGAAGCGGAAATTGTAGGTCTCATCGTGCTGCGTTTCAATAGTGTCTCCCGTTCCGTCCTTGCGGTCGGTGTCGTGTTTGTGCGGAGGAAATCCGGACCACCCGCCTTGGCCGACGGTGAACAATTCCGACACGAGCAATCGCCCCATCTGGCCCCGGTATTTGGTCCCGAGAATGTGCTTGATCGTCCGGTGCGTCTTGGTTTCGTCTGATCCGTACTGAACCTTGTCGATGTCGGCGGCACGCACCGCAAAGGGGGCGAGCACGCCTTCGAACTTGGCGCCAGCGATGAAAATTTCGGCGGCATCGCTGAGACAGATCAGTTTGGCCCTGACGCCCGCGGGCACATAGACACCTTCGGGCTCTCCGTCCCACACATCGGCTTTACGCTGACCGATGGCGGTAAATCGCTCGGCGCCAACCTCGACATCGACGGTTCCCGTCGCCGGCACGACGCCGGTTTCGTAGCCCGGAATTGCGTATTCGAAGGACTGGCCGCGCCTCAGCTTCACGATATTGAAGACATTCAGCGGCACCTTGGCATCCCCAGGGCCGATGATCGGTTCATTGTAATTGTCGTAGGGCGGAATGTGCATGGGGCCTCGGTTTCGGTATCATATCAACGGCGGGTTCTTAGCCATGAAAGACATGAGTTCGTTGAGCGTCGGCATGGCTGGCGCGCACCCCACTCGGGTCACGACGATCGCGGCGACCGCCGTGCCGCGGCGCAAACTGTCAGCGAGCGATAGGCCGGCGGCCAGGCTCGATGCGACCCCCGCCAGAAAGCCATCGCCAGCGCCCGTCGGTTTCAGCTGTCGCACGCGGTAGACCCCAAGCTCGATCTGTTCCGTTCCGGCAAAGGTGATCGAGCCGCGAGCGCCCATTTTGTAAATCGCGACAGAACCCTTCCGCTCGCCAAAACGCTTTGCTAGCTCCAGCCCGGCGGCTTGGTCGCCCGCAAGCAGGCCAAACTCATCATCATTGCCGACCACCATTTGGCTGCCTTGCGCGGCGCGGAGGCATACCTCTGCCGCTTCTTGGCGGTTGGCCCAAGTGTAGGCCCGGTAGTCGATGTCGATAATGGTGATCAAGCCTGCGGCGCTGGCTTTCTCGATGGCCCGGAAAGTTGCCGCCCGGGATGGCTCGCGGGCTAGGCTAGTCCCGGTCAAAACCAGCGCGCCGAACCGGCTGAAATCACAGGCCTCCACTTGGGCGGTTGAAAGCTCGAAATCGGCAGCGCCGTTGCGATAGATGACCGACTGGCAGTTCTCCGCGCGGCTCTCGACCACGGCCAGCGAATTGCGCGCCTCGCCCCCAACGCTCCTCACATGTTCGGTGCCGATGCCGTAGCGGCCAAGTTCGGCGAGGACAAACCGTCCGACCGCATCGTCCGAAACTGTGCCCAGCAGCGAACTGGCGCTACCCAACCGGCAGAGTCCGGCTGCGATATTGGCCGAAGAGCCGCCAAGCGCCGACGTGAACTGCCTCGCGTCCTCCATGCGGGTTCCCGGCGGATCGGCATAGAGATCCATCCCGGCGCGCCCCAGAACCAGGAACCGATTGACCTTGATGCGATCGAGGCTCACGCTTTGGTCCCCTTGGGCTTGACGGGGCAGGTTAAGTGCGGTCTCAACGTGTTGCAATGGCCAGCGGTGTGAGGGGCAGAACGGCGTGGCAGAAATCGGAATAGGGATTGTTGGCGCGGGCTACATGGGCAAGGCCCATTCAGTCGCGATGGCCGCAGTTGGCGCGGTTTTCGATACACCGCTCAGACCCCGCCTGGAAATGATTTGCACCACCACCGAGGCGGGCGCTGCCGAGAAGGCCCGCGCGTTCGGCTTTGCTCGTGGCACCGCCGATTGGCGCAAACTGGTCGCCGATCCGAGGGTCGAGGCCGTGGTCATCGCCAGTCCCCAGGACACCCATTGCGAGATTGCTCTCGCCGCGCTCGCACTCGGCAAGCCGGTGTTGTGCGAAAAGCCGCTCGCAACGACGCTTGCCGAATGCCGCAAGATGGTTGCTGCCGCAAAGACCAGTGGCGCAGCCAACATGACCGGCTTCAACTACATCCGCACGCCAGCCTCGCAATTGGCGCGCGAGATCATCGCCGCCGGCGAGATTGGCGAGATCACCTATTTGCGCGGCGAGCACACCGAGGACTTCCTCAGCGATCCCGCGCTGCCGGCCGACTGGCGGACCCGGGCGCGGGCCAACGGCAACATGGGGGATTTGTCGCCGCACATCATCAATGCTGCATTGGCTTTGGCAGGCCCTATCGATAGGCTCATTGCCGACATCGAAACCGTACACAAAACCCGCCAGGGGCCGAATGGGCCGGAGGCGGTCACGAATGACGATCAGGCGCAGATCATGTGCCGATTCGCGGGAGGAGCGATGGGAGCGTTGTTCATCAGCCGCGTCGCGACCGGGAGGAAGATGGGCTATACCTACGATATCTTCGGCACAAGAGGCGCCATCCGGTTTGACCAGGAAGATCAAAACGCCCTCTGGCTCTACAAGGGCGAAGCCAGGACGGACCGGCAAGGCTTCACCAAGATGCTGACCGGCCCCCTGCATCCCGACTACAAGCCGTTCTGCCTAGGACCCGGGCACGGCACCGGCTACCAGGACCAAATCATCATCGAAGCGCGCGATTTTCTCAAAGCCATCGCCACCAGAACTCCGGTCTGGCCGACATTCCACGATGGGATGCTGGTCAATCAGGTCATCGAGGCCGCATTTCTTTCTGCTGCGGAAAAGCGGTGGGTCAGCGTCAACGAACTCTAGGCAGTCTCACATGAGCATCAGAGTCGGCAACGCCCCATGCTCCTGGGGCGTCGAATTCGCGGACGACCCCCGCAATCCGCATTGGATCCGTGTGCTCGATGAGTGCAGGGCGGCGGGCTATGGCGGGATCGAACTCGGCCCGATCGGCTTCATGCCGGAAGACCCTTCGGTCATGAGCGACGCGCTCGAAATGCGGGGATTGGAACTGATCGGCGGCGTCGTTTTTCGCGCATTCCACGATCCAACCCAATGGGATGATGTCAGACAAGCGGCCGTAAGAACCTGCAGGGCGCTCAAGGCGCATGAAGCCAAGCATCTTGTGCTGATCGATTCCATATCGCCACGAAGGGCTCCGACGGCCGGGCGACCGGGGGAAGCGACCGAGATGGATGCCGCCGAGTGGAAGGGATTTATCCAGAGGTTCTCTGACATCTCGCGAATGGGCCATGACGATTATGGTTTGACAGTCAGCCTCCATCCGCACGCTGGCGGATTTGCCGACTTCGAGCCCGAGGTCGAGCGGCTGCTCGGCGACATCGACCCCTCGGTGCTGAAACTCTGCCTCGACACCGGCCACTCGCACTATGCCGGGTTTGACCCGGTTGCCTTCATGCGGCGGCACATGGACCGGGTGGTCTACGTGCATTTCAAGGACATCGATCCAAAGATCCGCGCCAAAGCCGTCGCCAACCGCACGGATTTCTACAAGGCCTGTGCTGACCGGATCTTTTGCAATCTCGGCGAGGGCATGACGGATTTCGGGGCTGTCCGCCAGCTCCTCCTCGATCACGGCTATTCCGGCTGGTGCACCGTCGAGCAGGATTGCGACCCGGCTGGACAAACCTCGCCGCTCAGCGATGCGCGCGTCAACCGTGAAT
>Ga0209068_10000122_pt1 | contig 47953 bp, 41 predicted proteins | sample ColStrG_CSR_2012_FD_187200 | JGI IMG/M metagenome (GOLD analysis project Ga0209068, IMG submission 187200) | Freshwater sediment microbial communities in response to fracking from Pennsylvania, USA - Cold Stream Run_MetaG_CSR_2012 (SPAdes)... | ecosystem: Environmental > Aquatic > Freshwater >...
GGCCCACCCAGGCCGACCCAGGCCCACCCAGGCGAACATGACCGCCATGGGTCAGAAGCTTGGCGCAAGGGCCTATCTCAAGGCTGCGGCGCCGCGTCCCGCCTGCGGGTGGCGCGTGGCAGACTCGACCGATGGCGCGCTTGGTCTACACGGTATTGGCCTCGTTGGACGGGTACGTGGCAGACAAGGCCGGCAACTTCGACTGGGCTGCGCCCTGCGACGAGGTCCACAGTTTCGTCAACGAGCTCGAGCGGTCAGTGGGGACCTACCTCTACGGCCGCCGGCTCTTCGAGGTCATGGCGGTGTGGCAGGACATCAAGGGGAGCGAGCACGATCGCGATGTCGTGCACGAGTACGCCGCGATCTGGCGGGCGGCGAAAAAGGTCGTCTACTCCACGACGCTGCCCGAGGTCACCACGGCGAACACCAGGCTCGATCGGGTCTTCGATCCCCACCGTGTGCGCTCGATGGTCGCCACGCTCGAGCGGGACGTTTCGGTCGGCGGCCCGACGCTGGCGGCGCAGGCACTGCACGCCGGGATCGTCGACGACATCCACGTGTTCACGATCCCGATCGTCGTGGGCGGCGGCACGTCCTGCTGGCCTGCCGGAGTCCGTCTCGCGCTCGAGCTGTGTGCACAAGACCGGTTCGCGGACGGCACTGTGCACCATCACTACCGCACGAGGCTGGGTGGTTGACGGCGTCCAGTGTTGTCGTGCGGGACAATCGAGCCGGTGGACTGCGCGGTGCCGGAGCCGGCTACCTCGGCGCTGTGTCGGCGCTCGAACGGCGGTCGGCGACCGGGTGTATCGCGTGGCCTGGCGGTGAGCCGAAGGAACCCCTGTGGCGATGTGGCCACAGCAGTCGAGCTCGGAGGTCCTGCTCGCGCGCATCATCGGTCGCGAGTCGCTGCGACCGTTTCGAAGGGCTGAGGCGACGTACAGGTAGGCGGGCCGGTGCGCCTTGACGTCCTACCGGTGCCAGAGAACACCGATGGTCAAAAGCACCGCGTCGTAGAGAAAGTGCGCAACGATCGGCCGGTTGAGGCGCCGGTGTTTCTGGAACGACCGCGTGAGCAGGTACCCCAGGGGCACGGTGAGCAGGAATCCTAGGCCGTAGTAGATGTGGTAGCTGGTCCGCAGCGCGAGGCTGAGCAGGAGTGCACGCCGCGGGTTCCAGCCGAGCTGCTCGAGTCGGGTCAACAGGTACCCGCTGACCAAGGTCTCCTCGGTGACCGCCGTGATCGCTGCGAGGGCGATGCCGTAGGCGATGTAGTACTTCGGCACTGCACCGACCGACATCTGAAGGACCAGTGACTTGTGCCCGATCAGGAAAGGCGCGAGCAGCAAGGCCATCAGGAACAGGGCTGCGAATCCGCTCAACGCCAGGCCGGCCCCGGCCAGCCAGTCCTGACGCCACCGCGGCCGCCCCAGGCCGAGCGAGGCCGGACCCTGCCCGGTCCGGGCCAGCAGCAGCAGCGCCAGCGGGACCAAGCTGGCCACCGAAACGTACGTGACGATGCCGAGGACGAGGTTCTCCAGGGGATGCCCGTGCACGATGGTCGGCAACCGGGTGACACTGTCGCCGGCGATCTGCCTGGCGAGCAGCGCCAGCGCGCCGACGATCCCGGGCAGCAGGAAAGCGATCTGGACGAACCAGGTCTCCAGCACGAGCCCGCGCCGGGCAGCGCCCTGGATGAGCTCCAGTGGCGGCGGGCTGGGCTCCGACCCTGTCCCTGGCAGATCTGCCTGCGCGGGATCGGAGGTCCCCGGCGCCCAGAATCGCCAACCGGGTGGCGCAGGCGGCCAGCCCGCATCCGGCTGCCAGCCGACCGGGGGAGTCCACCCGGGCGGCGCAGGTGGCCAACCCGGTGGGCTCACCCAGACCCACGCCACCTGACCCACGTGCGGAGCATGCCCGATCCCGGCCTCGACCCGCGTTTCGCCGCGCCGCAGCATCCGACGAGCCGCGTGACGGCGCGCCCGTCAGATGTGTCCGATGGCTGGCCGCGGTTCGGCCCGCGGCTCCAGACGGAAGCCAAGCACGTCCCGAGCGACCCGCAGCCAGCCCTGAACCGTCCTACATCACCGGACATCACCGGACATCACCGGACATCACCGGACACAGTTCGCGATCGCTTCGTGTACCGGGCCGGGCACCACATGGCTGGAGCGCTCACCAGGCCAGAACGTTGCGCCGTCGTCCTTCCAACAGGGGACGACGTGGACGTGCAGGTGCGCCACACTCTGCCCGCTGTCCGGCCCGCTGGCGTTCAGGACGACGACACCGGTGGCACCCAGCGAGTCGGCCAGGGCGTTGCTGACCCGCTGGACAAGGTCGATCGTCCTGGCGAGGTCGAACGGTCGAGCGTCCAGGATCCCGGCACTGTGACATCTGGGTGCGACCAGCGTGTGCCCAGGGGCGAGGGATCCGTCGGGCAATGGCAAGAACGCGACGGCGTGTTCCTCGCGTGCCACCCGGGCAGCCTCACCCGAGAGCATCAGGCGGCAGAACCCGCACCCATCCTGGATGACCATGTGGGCAAGGTATAGCGGTCGACGCACCCGCACCTGCTGCCCGTTCCGCCTTCAGCGGGCGGATGCCCTACGGAACGGGCAGGGTGCAGTCGACTGATGTGGTGGCGCCGGAGACGATGTGAATCGCCTTGGCGAGGCTGCAGCCGAGTGTGTACCAGCCGGGTGCGACATGGAATGCGAATCGGCCGGTGTGGTCGGAAGTTGTCCAGGCGACGAACGAGCCGGCTCGCAGGCTGACCTGGACGCCGCGTCCAGGGGCTCCGTTCAGGGTCGACTTCCGGGTCGCCGGATCTATCGCGCCGCCATACAGCCTCACGAACCCCGTGACAGTGCCAGTGCTCGGGTGGGAACCGGCCCAGGTCGCGGCGCGGTCGGTGGGCTGGGGCGCGGTGCCGCACGCCACCAAGCAGATGGCACACGCTGCCGCGGATGTCGCGCGAACCAGTCTCACGGCCGTCACCTCCACCGGGGTCCACCGACGTTAGGACGCGCCGGCGGTCAGGGGGGTTCCCAACCCAAGCGGGTACGGCCGGCGCCGACCGGGGCAGCGCCAGCACCGGTGGGTCTGGTAAGGCGGGCTACCGGCACCGCTGGACCGCTTACCCCCTGGCAGTGACGCGGCTGCTGGGGATCTGGCCCGAAAGGCATGCCGGGCCGCCGCTTCGAACCATGCCCGGGCCATTCCCGAGCTCCAGCTCGTCTCGCGCGACTGCCAGCCTGCCACGAGTTCACCCGTTGCCCGGGCGGCAGCGCGTCCGGTCAAGGGCGGCGGACGAGCCGGCCCGGTGATGGGCCTAGCAGACGGGGCAACCACCAGTGCCTCGGCTGCTGCCCGTGGCTCGTCCGTCCGATGCGGCCCGCCGCGCCCTGTCGGCGAGCAGGTGCGCGACATTCACCTCACTCGTGGGTGGCGGCGACGCAGGGACGAGACCTTCCGGCCATCCCGACCGCCAGCGAACGCGCCTTCACCTATCCCGGCTGGCCGGCCGTAGCGGTGCCCGGGTCCGGGCAGGCTCCAGCCGGGGTTGGTCGTACCATTCGCCCAGTCCTGGCTGCCGTCGATGGAGACCCTGGTGCCCGAGCGCCCGATGACGTTCCTGTTCATGCCCGAGTCCGCCTACGGACCGACCAACAACTGCGTGGGCATCGGGGAGGTGCTGCTGCGTCGGGGCCATCGGGTCGTGTTCGCGGCGGAGTCCTCCTGGGCGGGGAAGCTGTCAGCGCTGGGTTTCGCCGAAGACCTCGTCGACCTCGCGCCGCCGCCGCAGGGCGTCGGCGGAGACGTGCCTGATGCCGACCCTGGTGCGTTCTGGAAGGAGTTCATCCGCGACACCGCGCCGGAGTTCCGCAAGCCGACCGTCGATCAGCTCCAGACGTTCATGGCGCCCACCTGGGCCGCGCTGGTCGACGGGTCGCGGTACTGCCAGCCGCAGCTTCGCCAGATCATCTCCCGCACCCGACCAGACGTTGTCGCACTGGACAACGTGGTGGCGTTCCCGGCGCTGCTGACTGCCGGCGTGCCCTACGTGCGGATCGTGTCGTGCAACCCGCTGGAAGTGACCAGCCCCCTGCTTCCGCCGCCGTACTCCGGGCTGCCCAGTGACGATGACAGCCAGTGGGCGAGTTTTCGCGCGGAGTACGACCGCACCCACCGGTCGCTGTGGACGCAGTTCAACAGCTGGTGCGTCAGTCAGGGCGCCCCGCCACTGCCAGACCTGGAGTTCGTGCACACCTCCGAGCACGCCAACCTGTACCTGTTCCCCGAGGTCATCGACTACACGTCCACGCGGCCGCTGGACCCCACGTGGCACCGACTGGACTCCTCGGTGCGAACCACGGACACCACCGTCGACCTTCCCCCGTTGCTGACCCAACGTCGGGACGGCAGCGCGCTGATCTACCTCTCGCTGGGCTCGTTGGGCTCGGCGGACGTGGATCTGATGCGGCGCCTGGTCGCCGTCCTGGGTAGGACCAGGCACCGCTTCATCGTGTCCAAGGGACCGCAGGGCCAGGAGTACGACCTGGCGCCGAACATGTGGGGCGAGCAGTTCCTCCCGCAGACCACGCTGCTGCCGCTGGTCGACCTGGTCATCACCCACGGCGGCAACAACACCACCACCGAGGCGTTCCACCACGGCAAGCCCATGGTCGTGCTGCCGCTGTTCTGGGACCAGTACGACAACGCCCAGCGGGTCCACGAGACCGGCTTCGGGATCCGGCTGCCCACTTATGCCTTCACCGATGACGAGCTGACCGGCGCGATCGAGCAGCTGTTGGCTGACGCGGACCTGAAGGAGGCGCTGTCCGCCGCGTCAGGGGTGATCCAGGCTCGTGATGGCCGCACCAAGGCCGCCGACGTCCTGGAGCAGGTCGCCCGACAGTGACCGAAGCCAGGCACGTCAGCGTCGGCCACCCCCTGCCGGCGGGCCTGGCCGCCGCAGTGGCAGCCCTGGACCCGGCCGCCCTGCTGCCGTCCAGGCGGGCGGGGGAGGGCCACCGGCTGCGCCGGCCTTTGACCCTGCGCGCAGCCCTGGAGCTACCCGCCCTCGAGCTACCCGGCGGCGCCGATCGGGCGGGGGACACCGCAGGCCCAGCGACCACGCTCGCGGCCCTGGTGTCCGATGCCGGTGCAGCCCTGGTCGCCGCCCCGCTGGTGATCGACGCGGGAGAGGCCCGGCGAGCCGTGCCCGGCGACGGTGCCGCCGCGGCGCTGGTGCGGCTGGTTCGCGAGCACAGTCAGCTCCCGCCGGGGATGGAGCTGGTCCGCCTGGCCCCGCTCGCGCCCGCGGCTGACAGCAACGTGGCGGACCAGGAGACCGGCATCGCTGCCGACCAGACGCACGACTCGGTGGTGGTCAGCTCCCCGGTGGCCACGTCCGGGGGGCGCGGACAGGCCGGCGGACCGGCCGTGGTGGTCAAGTGGGCGGTGCACGTCGAGGCGACCACCGGTGAGCCGGCTGCGGTCCGCGCGGTGCGCCGCCTTCACCGGGCGGGGTTCGCCCAGATGCCCGAGCCGTACGGGTTCCTGGTGGCCCATGACGGCGGCGCCGCCGTCCTGCTCGCCTCCCTGGCCCGCTACCTGCCGGAGGCCACGGACGGGTGGCACTGGTGCGTCGGGGACCTCACCGACCTGGTGCAGGGGCGGGTGGACAGGTCGGCGTCGTTGCAGCCGGCGGCCGAGCTGGGTGGCCTCGTCGCCAGGATGCACCTGGCCTTCGCGGCCCCTGACCTCACCGACCCGGCCTTGGCCGAACCGGTCTCGTCGGCGGGCGGACCCGAGCTGGCCGCCTGGTCCGATCGGGCCCTGGACACCCTTGACGAGGCCATCGCGGTGACTGGTGGTTCCGCCGGCCGGCGGCTGCGCCGTCGGGCGGCCTCGGCCCGTGCGCAGCTGGCCGCGCTGACCACGCTGGTCCCCGCACAGACCCCGGTGACGGCCATCCACGGCGACCTGCACGTCGGCCAGGTGCTGCGCTGGGGCGGCGGGTATGCGGTGTCGGACTTCGACGGCAACCCCGTCCGCCCGGCCGGCGAGCGCGTCCAGCGCCAGCCGCCCGCCCGGGACGTGGCCGGGATGCTGCGCGCGCTGGACCACGTCGGCCGCATCGTGCTGCGGCGTCTGGCGGTGCCCACCCACCCGGTGGTGGACGAGTGGATCCGCGCCGCCAGCGAGGCCTTCGTGGCCGCCTACCGGGCTGGGCTGGGCGAGGGGGGCGCGGCCGCGCTGTTCGATCCGCGCCTGCTCCCGGCGTTCGAGGTCGAGCAGGAGTGCCGCGAGCTCGTCTACGCCGCGCGGCACCTGCCCGGCTGGACCTACGTCCCGGACAGCGCGCTCGGTCCTCTCCTGTCCCGGCTCGAGCAGGGCGGGGTCCAGCGCGCGCGGGGCGTCGGCGACCAGGCGGGCGGGGCCACCTGATGGACCCGCAGGCGTTCCTGGCCGACGTCGAGGCGGTCCCGCACACGCTGCGGCGGCTGGCCGCGGCACTGGATGCCGGCGAGCTGCCGCTGGCACGGATTGGTCGCACCTGGGACCGCGTCCTGCTGCTGGGGATGGGGTCGTCCGCTTACGCGGCCGGCGTGGCTGCGGCCAGGCTCCGCGCGCAGGGGGTCGCCGCGGTCGCCGAGCTCGCCTCCAGCGCGCTGCTGCCACCGGCGAACCCGGAGATGCTGGTGGTCGCGGTGTCGGCGTCGGGCGGATCCGCCGAGACGCTCGCCGCGGTCCACGACTACCTGGGGACCTCGACGGTGGTCGCGGTGACCGAAGACCTCGACTCGGCGCTGGCCGCGGACGCCGACCTGGCCCTGCCCCTGCTGGCCGGCGCCGAGCCCGGCGGGGTGGCGTCTCGCTCGTACCGACACACCCTGGCCCTGCTGCTGGCACTGGGCGAGCAGCTGCGCCCGGGCACTGCGCCGCAGATGGCCCGGACCTGCCGGCGTGCGGCGACCGCGACCGAACACCTGCTGTCCTCGCGGGGCTGGTGGCTTCCCGCGGTGGCCGACGCCCTGGACGGGCCGGACGGATCCTGGGTGGTGGCTCCCGCCGCGCGTCTGGCATCGGCGCAGCAGTCCGCCCTGATGCTGCGCGAGGGTCCACGGCGCGCGGCAACCGCCTGCGAGAGCGGGGACTGGTCACACGTGGACGTGTACCTGACCAAGACCTTGGACTACCGGATGCTGCTGATGCCCGGTTCGCGCTGGGACAGCGAGCTGTTGACGTGGACCGGGCAGCGGGCCTGCACCGTGGTAGCAGTGGGCGCCCAGGCCGCCGGGGCCGCCTGGACCGTCACCTACCCGGGGCAGGACAGCGCCGACGTGGCCCTGCTCACCGAGACCACCGTCGCCGAGCTGGTCGCGTACCGCTGGTGGTCGGCCGGGCCGGTTTGACCGTCGAGGCGCACCGGGTCGCGGTCGGCCCGGGCCGGCCACGGCGCACCGGTCGGATCGCCACAGCCTCTTGCGCTCGCTATCGACTCTTGCGCTCGCGGCGCTCGTGGCGACCTGGGTGCGGGTCCGGCAGCTCCCGGCCGCGTCAGGACACGGCCGCAGCCATCGGCGGCAGCCCGCTGACTCGTAGGTGCAGCGCGATGGCGCCGCTGGTCAGTGCCGCCCAGCCGCACCACAGGGAGGCGAAACCGCTGATCTCCAGGTGGGCCAGGACGGCCACCGCCACGAGGTTGACCGCGCCGAAGACTGCCAGCGGCGGGTAGCCGGACAGCAGCAGCGCGCCGCACGTGACCACCACGTACGCCACCACGATCGCGAAGCCGGCGTGCAGCCCGATGCCGTAGCTGATGTGGTGGTCGCCGAGCACCGCGGTAACCGGTCCGACGAGCATTGCCCACCCCAGCACCAGTGCCACCGCGGCACCGGCGGCGACGAACGCTGACATCAAGGTCCTGCGCCGCCCCGGCGGCTCGAGTCCTTGGATGGCCGCTGGCACGTAGACCGGCAGGACCACGAACGCGAACAGCAGGTACACCCACGTCGCCGTCAGGCCCACGGCGTGCGGCACGTGACCTTGCAGCCCCCACCAGACGAACGCCTCGTCGATCTGGTGCGCCGCAAGCAGCAGGGGCAAGGCGGCCAGCGCCCGGTGCCCGGCGCGCCGGTCGACGTGCCGGACCGCGTCGATCCCGATCGCGGTCAGTACGATCCCGCCTACCAGGTCGGCCGGTGCGGAGAAGCACACGTTTTCGACAGTAGCCCGCGCAGGCCCGGTATCTGCCCCGACGACCGGGTCGCGCCCCTTGGCGTCACGGCCGTCCGGGTCCAGGCTGCGCGGTGGACGAGCCACCGCGGGATCGTCTGCCCCAGACCGCGCCGGCCCGGGTGTCGCCGGTGACCCGGGGCGAGCGCCGCCGACGCGGTTCGAGGGCCGCCACTGCCGCCCGCCCCGCGACGGCGCCGTCGGGCGTACTGTCACGGCTACGGAGCCGTCCCGACTCCCGGCGCAGGGAGCGATCATGGGCGACAAGTCCCCGAACCACGCGATGACGAAGAAGTCCGGCAAGTCCATCAAGGAAAAACGCGCGGACAAGCGGGGCAAGACCGAGGCAGCCAAGCACCAGGTCGTGGTCCCGCCGAAGAAGAGTTAGTCGCTGGGGTAGCCGCGGCGTGGCTCGGCGACCAGCGTGGCTCGGTGACCGGGGCGCTCAGCGTCCGGGCGTCTGTCCGTTGCCGGACGTCTGTCAGTGGCCGGTGAAGCGACCGAAGACGGTGGCGCGCCGGGCCTGGCGCCCGGACCGCGCCTCGGCACCGTCGGCGCTGCCCATGACCCGCAGACCGGCGTTGACGCCGAGGAACCGCAGGGGCTCGGGCTCCCACTGCGGGGAGCGGTGCCCCACCCATGGCAAGGTCACCAGGTCGGAGTCGCGGCGGCGCAGGACCAGGTCGGCCAGGGTCCGCCCGGCCAGGTTCGCCGTGCCCACGCCGTCCCCGACGTACCCCCCGGCCCAGCCGACCCCGGTTCGAGGGTCCAGGCCGACCGAGGCGAACCAGTCACGGGTGATGCCCAGCGGCCCACCCCAGGTGTGCGTCACCTGGTAGTCCGCGACCGCCGGGAACAGCTCGATGAGCGCCCTGCGCAGCCCGGCGAACACCTCCGGCTTGCGGTCGAACTCAGGGCGGACCGTGGAGCCGAAGTGGTAGGGCGCGCCGCGGCCGCCGAACGCTAGCCGGTCGTCGGCGGTGCGCTGGCCGTAGATGAGCAGGTGCCGGCCGTCGTTGAAGGTCTCGCGCCGGCCCAGCCCGAGCTGGTCCCAGACCGCCGAGGGCAGCGGCTCGGTCGCCAGCATCAGCGAGTAGACCGGGATGACGGCTCGGCGGTACCCCGGCAGCGACGGCGTGTAGCCCTCGGTCGCCCGGATCACCCGCTCGGCACGGACCACCCCGGACGGGGTCCGCACGGCACCGGGCTCCAGCGACACAGCCGCCGTGGCCTCGAAGATGCGCACCCCGAGGCGTTCGACGGCCTGGGCCAGCCCCCGGGCCAGCCGGGCGGGGTGGATCGCGGCGGTGTGCGGGGTGAAGGTGCCCCCCAGGACGTCCGTGCAGCCGATCCGCTGGCCCATCTCCGCCGCCGACAGCCAGCTGAAGTCTTCGGCGCCGAAGCCCCAGCGCCGGGCCTGGTCGATCTCGGCACGACCGCGGGCGACCTGGGTCCTGGTCCGGGCAACCCCGACGGTCCCGCCCTTGGCCCAGTGCACGTCCAGGCCCTCGTCGGCGACCGCCTTGGCGACGGCGTCCACGGTGTCGAACATCGCTCGCTGCAGGCGCACTGCCTGCTCGCGCGAGGAACCGCGGGCGATCTTCTCCCACGAGGCGGGGAACAGTGCCGAGCACCAGCCCCCGTTCCTCCCCGAGGCGCCGAACCCGGCGGTCTCCTTCTCGACCACCACTATCCGCAGCGTCGGGTCGGCCTTGGCCAGGTAGTACGCGGTCCACAGCCCGGTGTAGCCGGCGCCGACGATTGCCACGTCGGCTTCGACGTCGGTGTCCAGTGCCGGCCGCACCTGACCGGCCAGCGGTCCGGGAAGGGTGTCCCACCACAGCGACAGGTCCCGGTACTTCTGCACGCTGGTCAGCGCCGCCACCTCTTCACGTAGTCGGGGACGTCGAAGGCCCCCGTGAGGTCGGGAGCGGCGACCGGCCTGCCGAACCTCTCCTCGATGGGGACGTTGCCCGCCCAGATGGGAAGGGCCAGGTCCGCCTCGTCGTCGTCCGGCGGTCCGTCGTTGACTTTGACCGATGTCTCGGTCAGGGGCAGCGACACCACGATGGTGGCGGCTGACTCCTTCTTCGACGGGTGCCGCGCGTCGGCCCACCGGCCCGGCAGCAGGTGCTCGGTGATGCGCTCGAGCGCGACCTCCTTGTCCGGCCCGGTCAGCACTGAGCAGGTTCCCAGGACCATGACCGACCGGTAGTTCATCGAGGACTCGAACGCTGAGCGGGCCAGCACGATCCCGTCCAGCAGGGTGACCGTCAGGCAGGTGGGTGCACCGGCGGCGAGCCCCTGGAAGAGCCGTGAGCCGGTCGACCCGTGGAAGAGCACGGCGTGGCCGTCGCGGGCGTAGCCGACGGGCAGGACGAACGGCTGCCCGTCGGGCCCGGTGACCGCGACGTGGGCCACCAGGCCCGCGTCGAGGATCGCGTACAGGACGCCGGTCTCGCGCACCGTCTTGGCGGGTATGCGCCGCACCGTGGTCCGCGGGGTCGACCCGGGTCGGGTCAGCCGGGGCAGCCGGGGCTGGGCCATCTAGATGATGGTCCAGGCCTCGGACAGCACCGACCGCAGAGTCTGCTCAATGAAGTCGAACTCCGGCTGGCCGATGATCAACGGCGGCGACAGCTGGATAACCGGGTCGCCGCGGTCATCGGCACGGCAGTACAGACCGGCGTCGAACAGGGCCTTGGACAAGAAGCCGCGCAGCAGCCGCTCGGCCTCGTCGTCGTCGAAGGTCTCCTTGGTGACCTTGTCCTTGACGAGCTCGATCCCGTAAAAGTAGCCGGCCCCGCGGATGTCGCCGACGATCGGCAGGTCGTTGAGCTTGTCCAGCGTGGCCCGGAATGCGGCCTCGTTGGCTTTCACGTGGGCGTTGATGCCTTCGCGCTCGAAGATGTCCAGGTTGGCCAGGGCCACGGCGCACGAGACGGGGTGCCCGCCGAAGGTGTAACCGTGGGCGAAGTAGTTCTCTGCGTGCTTGAACGGCTCGAACAGCCGGTCGCTGGCGATCATCGCCCCGATCGGGGAGTACCCCGACGTCATCCCCTTTGCGCAGGTGATGATGTCCGGGGTGACCCCGTACCGGGTCATCGCGAACATCTCTGCGATCCGGCCGAACGCGCAGATCGTCTCGTCGGCGACCATCAGGACGTCGTGCTTGTCGCAGATCTCGCGGACCCGCTGCAGGTAGCCGGGCGGCGGCGGGAAGCAGCCTCCGGAGTTCTGGACCGGCTCGAGGAAGACCGCCGCGACCGTGTCCGGGCCCTCCATCTCGATCGCCTCGTCGATGCGGTCTGCGGCCCACCGTCCGAACGCGGTCTCGTCGTCGGCGTGGTAGGCGGCCCGGTAGAAGTTCGTGTTCGGCGCCTTGTGCGTGCCGGGGACCAGCGGCTCGAAGTACTTCTTGGCGTCGGGGATGCCGGTGATCGACAGCGCGCCCTGTGGCGTGCCGTGGTAGGCGACCGCGCGGCTGATGACCTTGTGCTTCATCGGCTTGCCGGTCAGCTTGAAGTACTGCTTGGCCAGCTTCCACGCGCTCTCGACTGCCTCGCCGCCACCGGTGGTGAAGAAGACCCGGTCCAGCCCGGAGTAGGAGGCCAGCCGCTCCGCGAGCTCGATCGCCGTGGGATGGGCGTACGACCACAGCGGGAAGTACGCCAGCTCGGAGGCCTGCTTGGCTGCCGCCTCGGCGAGCTCGGTCCGGCCGTGGCCCAGCTGGACGGTGAACAGCCCGGCCAGACCGTCCAGGTAGCGCTTGCCCTGGTCGTCCCACACGTAGGCGCCATCGCCTCGGACGATGACCGGGACGTGCCCGCCGCTCTCGTAGGTCGAGTGGCGCGTGAAGTGCATCCAGAGGTGCTCGCGGGCCCGGGCAGCGAGCTTGTCGTCGCCGGGCTCGTCGACGTACTGCGGTGAAGTGCTCATCGTGTACCCCAGGTGTAGATCTGTTTGCGGAGCTTCAGATAGACGAAGGTCTCCGTGTGCGTCACGCCCGGGATGGCCCGGATGTGCTTGGAGATGAGGTCGAGCAGGTGTTGGTCGCCCTCGCAGACCACCTCGACCAGCAGGTCGTACTGCCCCGCCGTGATGACCAGGTAGGAGACCTCGGGCAAGACCTCGAGCTTGTCGGCGACCGCGGTCATGTCGCCTTCGCAGCGGATCCCGATCATCGCCGCGCGGGGGAACCCCACGCTGAGCGGGTCGGTGACCGCCACGATCTGGATCACCCCGGCGTCCACCAGGCGCTGCACGCGCTGGCGGACGGCCGCCTCCGACAGTCCGACGGCCTTGCCGATGGTGGCGTAGGGGCGGCGCCCGTCCTGCTGGAGCTGCTCGATGATGGCCTTGGCGGCGTCGTCGAGCGGGAAACCGTTCGCGCTCGGGCGGTCACGGGCGGGCATGCAAGGCATCCTGGCCCCCGGCAGCGCCAATTTCAAGCGAATCCGTTGTTGAGATGGCACCGCAGTGCTGATTCCATGCTCCGGAACCCTTTCTGACTTACGTTTCCGTCGGGCAGGTCAGTCCTGTGGTATCACTGGTCAACACCCAACGCCTTCGGCCAGGAGCGCCCCATGAGCGACAAGACTGCGCTGCGCAACTTCATCAACGGCGAGTCGGTCGACGCGGCCGACGGCCGGTCGACGGACCTGTTCGACCCCAGCACCGGCGCGGTCTTCGGGACCGCGCCGCTGTCCGGAGCGCAGGATGTCGACCGCGCCTACCAGGCGGCGGCGGCCGGTTTCGAGGTGTGGCGCGACGCCACCCCGTCCCAGCGCCAGAAGGCGCTGCTCACGATCGCGGACGTCCTGGCGGACCACGCCGACGAGCTGGTCGGCATCGAGAGCCAGAACACCGGCAAGCCGATCGCCTTGACTCTGTCGGAGGAGATCCCGCCGATGGTCGACCAGATCCGGTTCTTCGCCGGGGCGGCCCGGGTGCTCGAGGGCCGCTCCGCCGGGGAGTACCTGCCCGGCCACACCTCCATGATCCGCCGCGAGCCGGTCGGCGTGATCGGTCAGGTGGCGCCGTGGAACTACCCCATGATGATGGCGGTGTGGAAGTTCGCCCCGGCGATAGCGGCGGGCAACGCGGTCGTGCTGAAGCCGTCCGACACCACGCCGGCGTCCACGGTGCGGATGGCGGAGCTGATCGCGCAGTCCGGCGCCCTTCCGCCCGGAGTCCTGAATGTCATCTGCGGCGACCGCGACACCGGGCGGGCACTGGTGGAGCACCCCACGCCGGCGATGGTGTCGATCACCGGCTCCGTCCGGGCCGGGATGGAGGTCGCCGGCAGTGCAGCCAAGGACCTCAAGCGCGTGCACCTGGAGCTCGGTGGCAAGGCCCCGGTGGTCATCTTCGACGACGCCGACCTCGAGGCGGCGGCCGAGGCGATCGCCATCGCCGGGTACTTCAACGCCGGTCAGGACTGCACCGCGGCCACCCGGGTGATGGCCGCTCCCGGGATCTACTCCGACTTCGTGGCCGCCCTGGCCGAGCAGGCCAGGAACATCGTGTCCACCTACGCCAACGGTCCCGGCGACGAGGACGCCCTGCTCCCGCCGGTGAACAACAGCAACCAGCTCGAGCGGGTCGCCTCGTTCGTCGACCGTCTGCCCGACCACGCCACCGTCAGCGCGGGCGGGTCCCGGTTCGGTGACCACGGCTACTACTACGAGGCCACCGTCGTCAGCGACCTCGCCCAGGACGACGAGATCATCCAGAACGAGGTCTTCGGCCCGGTGATCACCGTGCAGAAGTTCAGCGACGAGGCTCAGGCTCTGGCCTGGGCCAACGGCGTGCCGTACGGGCTGGCGTCCTCGGTGTGGACCAAGGACTTCGGGCGCGCGATGCGGATGGCCCGTCGGCTCGACTTCGGCTGCGTGTGGATCAACACGCACATCCCGCTGGTGGCCGAGATGCCGCACGGTGGCTTCAAGCACTCCGGGTACGGCAAGGACCTGTCCATGTACGGGTTCGAGGACTACACCCGTATCAAGCACGTCATGGCCAACCTGGACTCCTGAGCCCCGCAGGCTCGGCGTACCCGCCCAAGCGACACTCGAGCCGGCACCCACCGTGGACAGAGGTGAGGACGTGTGAGCGCGCCGCCGGCCTCCGGCGACGGCGACCAGGCCGCGCACGCCCCGCAGGTCGGGGACCTGGGCCGCCAGCTGGCCCGGGTCGGCGACGCCCTGGACAGGCTGCTGGCCACCCCCGGCGTGGACGCGGCCAGCACCCGCGCGGCGTGGACCGCAACCCTGGACGCACCGCTGCCGCGGCGCGGCATCGGCGCCGACGCCGTCGTGGCCGAGCTGACCGACGTCGTGGTCCCCAACGGCACCCGGCTGGCCGAGCCGGGGTTCTGGAGCTGGATCACGGCCGGGCCCACCACCGTGGCGGTGGCGGCTGCCGCAGCGGCGTCGCTGGCCGCCCCGCAGCGCTACACCATCACCGCGTTCAACCTGCTGGAACGGGTCTCATTGGACTGGCTGGCGCAGCTGTGCGGGCTCGGCCCGCACATGAAAGGGGTCTACTCCAGCGGAGGGTCGGTAGCCAACCTGGTAGCCCTGGGTGCCGCACGTCAGTGGGCCTACGAGCAGCGCGGCATCGACCCGGCCGTCGACGGCACCGGCGGGCTGCGCCCGGTCGTCTATGCCTCAGCCGAGGCCCACCACACGATCCAGCGCTCGGCGGCCGTGCTCGGGCTCGGCCGTGGCCAGGTCCGTCTGGTGCCGACCGACGACCGGGCCCGGATGCGCCCTGACCTGCTGCGCGAGCTTCTCCGGGCCGACCGCGCGCAGGGTCGCACGCCGGTCGCGGTCGTGGCCACCGCCGGCACCACCAACACTGGGTCGATCGACCCGCTGCGGGCAGTCGGTGAGCTCGCCGCCGAGTTCGGCGCCTGGTTCCACGTCGACGGGGCGTACGGACTGCCCGGAGTCCTGGACGGACGGGTCAGCGCCAGCTACGACGGCCTGGACCTGGCCGACTCGGCGATCGTGGACCCGCACAAGTGGCTCAACGCTCCCGTGGGCGTGGCGGCCACCTTCGTTCGGGACCCGGAGATCTTGACCCGCGCCTTCACCCAGGAGCCCGCCGACTACCTGGCCTCGGTCGCCGACGGGGACACCGACGACGTCGTGGTGTCACTGGACGCCATGGGGGAGCCGTACGCCGACCGGGGGGTGGAGCTGTCGGCGCCCTCGCGCGGGGTGGTCGTGTGGGCCATCATCCGTGAGCTGGGCCGCGACGGGGTCGCGGCTCGGGTCCGAGCCGACAACGACCTGGCCGCCACCCTGGCCTCGCTGGTGCGGGCCCACCCTCGCCTGGAGCTCATGCTGGAGCCGGAGCTGTCGATCTGCTGCCTGCGGTATGTGGGCGCTGCCGGCGGGGACCGGCTCGACCTGGACAGCCTCAACCTCGACCTGCTTCGGATGCTGCACCACCGGACCCCGTACCTGCCGAGCTCGACCAGGGTGCACGGCAGCTGGGCGCTGCGCCCGTGCTTCATCAACCCGCGCACCCGAGCACCGATGGTCGAGGAGTTCGTCGAGGCGGTCGTCGCCCTCGGCGACGAGCTCGCCGCGGCAGGCCGGCACGTCGCCGCGCCGGCCTGAGCCCTTGCCGTCCCCGAACAGGTGCGCCGGACTCACCAGCGACCCTCGCGCGGGAGCGGGCCGTCAGGCGGCACGGCGGCACGGCGGCACGGCGGCACGGCGGCACGGGGAGGTGCCGGACGCGGCCATCGCCGGTGTCACCGAGGAGCTCGGGACCCAGCCACCCGGCGCTGCTGACACTGCTGGCGAGCGGGCCGGGCCTGCTCCGATGGCGGGGCGCCGCTCTCGGGGCGGGGCGGTCAGCCCGGCACCGGCACCGCCAGCACCGGCTTGTTCGTCGGCGCCCCAGACCCCCCGGCGGGCTCGACTGTCATCCCGATCGCCGACGCGCCGGCGATCGGGCCGCTGAGCACGACGGCGGCGTGCCCACTGGCGTCGGGCGCGAACGTGCCGGCCGACACCGGGGCACGGGTCGGCCCACCCAGGTACCACAGCTGGTAGGTGTGACCGGCCGGCGCCGCGGGCACCCCGCTGGCCAGCAGGACCGAGGTGCCCGTGCTGGCCGACGCCACGATCGTGGCCGTCCCGCCGCCGGTCAGTGGCCGGGTCACCGCCTGGGCGTCTGCGGCGGTGAGCACCTTGGCCACCTCCTGTTGGGTGGCTGTCAGCTGGCTTCGGGCTCGGTCGGCCTGGACCAGCAGCGCCGCCAGCCCGACCGCCAGGACGACCAGGAACACTGCAGCGGCCGCGAGCCAGCGCGGCGCGCGCGGTCGTGAGCCGGCGCGCATGGCGACCACGACCTCGTCCTGACCCCCTGGGTCGGGGTCGGCCCGGGCCGAGCCGAGCTCCGGGGACAGCTGCCGCGTCGTGGCGACCTGTGCCAGCACCGAGGCCTTGAGCCGCGGCGGCGGGGTGACCGCCTCGGCCGCGCCCAGCCTGGCCGTGGTGTCCAGCAGGCTTCGCACCTCGGCCGTGCAGTCGGGGCAGTCGCCCAGGTGGGCCTCGAAGGCTGCTCGCTCGGCGTCGTCGAGCGCATCCGCGGCGTAGGCGCCGGTGAGCAGGTGCATCGACTCGGTCATGTCGGGACCCCGAGCGCGTCACGCAGGCGGATCAGGCCGTCGCGCAGCCTGGTCTTGACGGTGCCCAGCGGCACGTCGAGCAGCTCGGACACCTCACGCTGGGTGTAGCCGCCGTAGTAGGCCAGCCGGACCGCCTCACGCTGCAGCTCGGTCAGCGACCCCAGGGCCTTGCGGACCTGCTCGGCCTCGAGCCGGGACTCCACGGCTTCAGCCACCTCGTCGAACTCCGGGCTGTGGTCGCGCAGCGCCACCTTGGCGTCGCGGTCGGTCGCCGACTGGGCGGAGCGCACCCGGTCGACCGCTCGCCGGTGCGCCATCGTCAGGACCCAGGTGCTGGCCCCGCCGCGCGAGGGGTCGAAGCGCGCCGCGGTCCGCCAGACTTCGGTGAGCACTTCTTGGGTCACCTCCTCGGACTGGGCTGGGTCGCGCAGCACCCGTCGCACGACCCCGAGCACCGGGCCGGCGACACGGTCGTACAGCCGCTCGAAGGCATCCTGGTCGCCCCGGGCCACCAAACCGAGCATCTGCTCGGTGGTTTCGCGGGCCGCGCCGCCAGGACCGGGGCCGTCGGCTGGGAACCGCGTGGCGCCAGTCATGAGAACGAGGGTGCCACGAGTCGGCGACCGCGGCCCGCTCAGCGCGTCTGGTCCCGGCACATCGGGGATTCGAAGCTGCGGGGGTTCCGGATTGGACCGCGGGTCGTGACCCGGCGCCGGTCTGGCAGGGTGGCCGTGCATCTGCGGCCGCCTACCGGCGGACGGCGTCCAGGGCCACCAGCGCGACGTGCAGCGACAGGCAGGAGTCCACGTCGTCCAGGTCGACGCCCAGGATCCGTTCGATCCGGTGCAGCCGCTCATAGAACGCCGGCCGCGACAGGTGCGCTGACTGGGCGGCCAGAGACTTGTTCCGGCCCTGCTCGAGGTACGTGCGCAAGAGCCCGACCAGGTCTGTGCGGTGCCCGGCGTCGTACGACAACAGCGAGCCGACCTCGCGCTCGGTGAACGTCTGCAGGCGCGCGTCGTCTCGCAGCAGGTGCAGCAGCCCGCGAAGGCGCACGTCCTCCAGCCGGTGGAAAGCTCTGGCCGGCTGTTTGGCCGCGGCGTCGGCCACATGCGTGGCTTCCAGGAACGAGCGCCGGACCGCCGGGATCTGGTCCACGGTCGACCCGACAGCCATGACCGGCTCCGCCGGTCCCGCCAGGCGTCCCAGGGCTGCCGCCAAGGCTTCGATGGCGTCGTCCATCCGCTCGCGCGCCGGCACCGACACCAAGACACCCACCGTCGCGTCGTCGATCGCGCCGATGAGCGCGAACAGGCGCGACTCGCGGGCCGAGGCCGCCGCCGTCTCGGCGAGGTCTCGAAGCCGCTGCTCAGCCTCCAGCACCGCCTCCGGACCGGCGGTCGCCGGGCGCAGGACGACGGCGGCGAGCTGGCGGCCCTCCAGCGGCACGCCGAGGGCGCGCGCGCGCAGGGCCACCTCGGCCGTCGGCCAGGTGTGGGCCAGGATCCCGGTCAGCAAGGTGCGGTGTGTCTGGCGCTCCAGACTCTCCCTGTCTCGTTCCACCAGACGGTTCAGCGCCAGGGTCGAGGCCGCCCGCTCCAACGTCATGACGTCGCGTGGACCCGGCGGGCCGCCGGTGACCAGGACCAGCCGCCCCCAGTCGTGCCCGCGGGCACCGACCGTGGTGACCAGCCAGCCGGTCCGGGCGTCCAGCCCGGTCCGCCCGCTCACCCGGACTCCCCTGGACCGGGACTCCCACCCGCTGAGCAGGTCGGTGGCGTCGGTGGCAGCAGCGTCGAACGCGAGCACCTGGTGGGCCAGGTTCTCCAGCACCGCCGGGTGCCCGGACATCCGCGCCGCCTGGCTGATCACGGCGGCCGGCTCGGCTCCTTCGACCGAGAGCTCGGTGAAGATCTCGTGGACCTCTTGCGAGGCCCGCAGCTCGTCCAGCTGGGTGTCGACCACCCGCGCGTGCACGGCCTCGGTGATCGCGACGAAGCGGGTCTGGCGCGCGAGTGCGACGAGCGGGAGCCCGCGCCCCTCGGCGGCCCGGACCAGTGCCGCAGGCAGGGCGGCGGAGTAGCGGCGGCCGAGCTCGACGACGAGGCCGGCCACGCCGACATTGTCCAGGTCCGCGACGTAGGCGACGAGGTCGGCGTCGTCGTCCGGAAGCGCCACTCCCGTGGACAAGATCAGCTCGCCACCGCGCAGCAGCCCGGCGATGTCGGCAAGCTCGCTCACGTGCGCCCACCGCACACGGCGGTCCAGGCCGCGCGCACCGGCACACACGGACGGCTCGCCCCGGCGGAACGCCGGCAGCGCCAGAACATCGGCAACCGTCGGGAACACCATGGGTGGGCGCCTCCTGGCCTGCGGTGGTCGGCGCCCGCAACCGTCCGGTCACGACAACGGCGTCCTGGGTGGGTCCGACGTGGGTCCGACGTGGGTCCGACGTGGGTCAGATGTGGGTGCGACATCAGGGCGACGCGGTTCTGGTGAGGTTCTGGGGTTCCTCGCCGGACCTGAATCAGATGATGCCAGAGGGGGCAGCAGACTGTAAGACAACACCGATCATGGGATGCATTCTGCCAGGGTGCCGCGGCCTCGCCGCTGGTCCATCCTGGGGCGCTGCGGTGCCGCTGCGGCGCCTGTGCCGGCCCCCGGTGTGCAGTTACTCGTCGAGCGTCGGCGAGTTGGAACCCAGTCGTTCGCGTTCTGTGCCGGTGCTGTCAGGATGCGTGTCGGAGGTGGAGTACGAATGGCTGTGGAGCTGAACGAGGACGGCCAGTCCTATGTCGCAGGACGCTACATCCGCTCGACGTCCGGGCAGACCCATGACGTCCTCGACCCGTCGACCAGCCAGAGGCTGGTGACCGTGGAGCTGGCCGGAGCCGCGGAGGTGGACCTCGCCGTTGCCGCCGCCAAGGAGGCGTTCCCCAGCTGGTCGGGTGCCACCCCCGCCGCGCGGGCCACCGCACTGGTCGAGCTGGCCCGAGTCCTGGCCGAGCGGGCCGCCCTGTTCGCCGAGGTCGAGTCGCGACAGGCCGGCAAGCCGATCAAGCTGACCTCGGAGTTCGACGTGCCGGGAACCGTGGACAACGTGGCCTTCTTCGCAGGCGCCGCGCGCAATCTGGAGGGCAAGGCGGCCGGGGAGTACTCGGGCTCGCACACGTCGATGATCCGCCGCGAGGCGGTCGGCGTGGTGGGGTCGATCGCCCCGTGGAACTACCCCCTGCAGATGGCCGGCTGGAAGATCCTTCCTGCTGTCGCCGCGGGGAACACGATCGTCTTGAAGCCGGCCGAGCTCACCCCGCTGACATCGCTGCTGTTCGCGCAGGCATGCACCGACGCGGGCTTCCCCCCGGGCGTGGTCAACGTGGTGACCGGGCGCGGCTCGGTTGCCGGGCAGCGGCTGGTCGGGCACCCGGACGTGTCGATGGTCTCGTTCACCGGCTCGACCGGGGTCGGGGTCAAGGTCATGCAGACGGCAGCCGAGACGGCGAAGCGGATGCACATGGAGCTGGGCGGCAAGGCCCCCTTCCTGGTGTTCGACGACGCGGACCTGCAGGCGTGCGTCCACGGTGCGGTCGCAGCGGCGCTGATCAACTCCGGGCAGGACTGCACGGCCGCGACCCGGGCCTATGTCCAGCGCCCCCTGTATGACGCTTTCGTCGCCGGGGTCGCCGACGTGATGGGCTCGGTGCGGCTGGGGCCGACGATGGATCCGGCTACCGACCAGGGCCCGCTGGTCTCTCTGCGGCAGCAGGCCAGTGTGGCCGGCTTCGTCGAGCGAGCGCGCAAGGACGGTGCCAAGATCGTCTGCGGGGGGCGGGTCCCGGGCGGTGAGCTGGCCCGGGGGGCCTACTACGAGCCGACGTTGGTCACCGGCGCCGCGCAGGACTCCGAGATCGTCCGGGAGGAGATCTTCGGGCCGGTGCTGGTCGTGCTGGCTTTCGACGACGACGACGAGGGACTTCGGCTGGCCAACGACACCCCGTACGGGCTGGCCGCCTCGGTGTGGACCCGCGACGTCTTCCGTGCCCTGCGGGGTACGCGGGAGATCCGGTCCGGGTGCGTCTGGGTCAACGACCACATCCCGATCATCAGCGAGATGCCGCACGGCGGGTACAAGGCCAGCGGGTTCGGCAAGGACATGAGCACGTATGCCTTCGACGAGTACACCAACGTCAAGCACGTCATGTACGACGTGACGGCCGTGGCCCGCAAGGACTGGCACCGCACGGTCTATGGCGACCGCTGACCGCGGTGGTGCCCTGGAGGCCGGCCGTGCACCGTAGGCCCCAGGGGCCCCGTGGGCCCCATAGGCCCATAGGCCCCGTGGGCACGGTGCGGTCGGTGCTGTCACCGTGCTAGAGGCCGGTGCCGCGCAGAGCACGTGTGTCGGGTCGCGGCGGCGCGCCGCCGACCGGTCCGGCCCTGTTCGGCGTGGGACGGCTCGTCCTGGTTGCCGCCGGGGGCTGACGGACGTGGCGGCCTGCCTCGGCGGCGGCACCCGGTGAGCCCGCGACGACGGCCAGGTGCGGGCCCGTACACCGGGGCCAGCCGGTGGTCGGCTCCCGACCCGGCCCTGCTCGCCAGCATCGCCGACGCCTCACAGGTCCCGTTCTGGCTGGACGATCTGCCGCAGCGTGACCGCTTCGCCCGGCTCGAGGGGTCCGGTGCCTGCGACCTGGTCGTCGTGGGGGCCGGGTACACCGGGCTGTGGACCGCCTTGCTGGCCAAGGAAGCCGACCCCGCTCGTGACGTCGTCCTGCTGGAGGCGCGTTCGATCGGCTGGGCGGCCTCGGGGCGCAACGGCGGATTCTGCGCCTCCAGCCTGACCCACGGGTTCGGCAACGGTCTGGAGCGCTTCCCCGACGAGGTCGGCCTGCTGGAACGACTCGGGCGCGAGAACCTCGATGCGATCGAGGCCACGCTGGACCGGTATGGGGTCGATGCCGAGTTCGAGCGCACCGGCGATCTCAGTGTCGCAGTCGAGGACTGGCAGGTGGCTGGACTGCGCGGCGAGCCCGAGGTGGCGGCCCGGCACGGCCTTGAGCTGGAGTTCTTGGACCGCGACCAGATCCAGGCCGAGGTCGCCTCCCCCCTGTACCGGGCGGGTCTGCGGGACCGGACAGGGGTCGCGCTGGTCCATCCTGGCAAGCTCGCCCGCGCTCTGGCTGAGGTCTGCCTGCGCCTGGGTGTGCGCATCCACGAGAGCAGTCCGGTCGTCGGGATCGAGCCGGCCGGCGCTGGGATGCGGGTGCGAACGGCGCTGGGCGCGGTGACGGCGGCCAAGGTCGCGCTGGCCTCGGGGGTGTACCGGTCGCCGCTACGGCGGGTCCGTCACTTCGTCGTGCCGGTCTGGGACTACGTGCTGGTGACCGAGCCCCTGACGCCCGACCAGCGGGCCGCGATCGGCTGGCGGGGACGGCAAGGGGTAGGGGACGCCTCCAACCAGTTCCACTACTACCGCCTCACCGCGGACGACCGGATCCTTTGGGGCGGCTACGACGCCATCTACCGGTTCGGCAACGGCCTCGGCGCGGACCTGGAGCAGCGGCGCGAGACATTCCTCAAGCTCGCGGATCACTTCTTCACCACGTTCCCGCAGCTCGACGGGGTGCGGTTCAGCCACGCCTGGGGCGGTGCCATCGACACGTGCAGCCGCTTCTGCGCGTTCTGGGGGACGGCGCACTCCGGCCGGCTGGCCTATGTCGCCGGGTACACCGGACTCGGGGTCGGCGCCACCAGGTTCGGCGCGTCGGTGATGCTCGACATCCTGGACGGGCGAGAAAGCGAGGCCACGGCCACCACCTTCGTCCGTACCAAGCCGATGCCCTTCCCCCCGGAGCCGCTTCGCTGGGCCGCAATCGAGACGACCCGCCGCTCCATCGACGGCGCCGACCGCGACGGGGGACGTCGAGACCTGTGGCTGCGCACCCTGGACCGGCTCGGGCTCGGCTTCGACTCCTGACCTACGGGCAGACATGCGGGCGGTTCCCCCAGGTGTCGCCGACAGCCTGTAAGGATGAGAGGCTCGCCACCTGCAGGTTGACGGTGGAAACCCGAGACGCACATCGAGCACACTGAGGGTCATGACGAACGCAGCGGCACCCGTCGACGCCCCGGCCCTCAAGCACATCACGCACTGGATCGGCGGCAAACCGTTCGGAGGCGTCGCCGCACGCCAAGGTGAGGTGTTCGACCCGGCGACCGGCCGCGTCAGCGGGCGGGTCGACTTCGCCTCCGCTGGGGACGTCGACGAGGCGGTCGCGGCGGCCAAGGAGGCCTTCGCCGACTGGCGGACCTCTTCGCTGGCGCGTCGCTCTCAGGTGCTCTTCGCCTTCCGGGAGCTGCTGAACGCCCGCAAGCACGAGGTGGCCGCGCTGATCACCGACGAGCACGGCAAGGTGCTCTCGGACGCCTTGGGCGAGGTGACCCGCGGCCTGGAGGTCGTGGAGTTCGCGTGCGGCATCCCGCACCTGCTCAAAGGCGGCTTCTCCGAAGGGGTCTCGACCAAGGTCGACGTGTACTCGATCCGCCAGCCGCTCGGCGTCGTAGGGATCATCTCGCCGTTCAACTTCCCGGCGATGGTCCCCATGTGGTTCTTCCCGATCGCCATCGCGGCCGGGAACGCCGTGGTGATCAAGCCCAGCGAGAAGGACCCGTCGGCGGTGATGCTAGTCGCCGAACTGTGGGCCGAGGCCGGGCTGCCCGCCGGAGTTTTCAACGTCGTCCACGGCGACAAGGAGGCCGTGGACCGGCTGCTCGTCCACCCCGACGTCAAGAGCATCTCGTTCGTCGGCTCGACCCCCATCGCCAGGTACGTGTACGAGACCGGGACCGCACACGGCAAGCGGGTCCAGGCCTTGGGCGGCGCCAAGAACCACATGGTGGTGCTCCCCGACGCCGACCTCGACCTGGCCGCCGACGCCGCTGTCAACGCCGGGTTCGGCTCGGCGGGGGAGCGCTGCATGGCGATCTCGGCGCTGGTGGTCGTCGAGCCGGTCGCGGACGCGCTGGTAGCCAAGATCGCCGAGCGGGTGGCCACCTTGACCACCGGTGACGGACGCCAGGGCGCCGACATGGGGCCCCTGGTCACCAAGGTCCACCGTGACAAGGTCGTCTCCTACGTCGAGGCGGGCGTGGCCGAAGGCGCCACCTTGGTCGTCGACGGTCGCGAGGTCGCCCCAGCGGGGGAGCCAGGTGGCTACTGGCTCGGCCCCACCCTGTTCGACCACGTGAGCACCGACATGAGCATCTACACCGACGAGATCTTCGGTCCCGTGCTGTCAGTCCTGAGGGTCGACTCCTACGACACCGCCCTGGCGATGGTCAATGACCACCCGTACGGCAACGGCACGGCGATCTTCACCAACGACGGCGGGGCCGCCCGCCGCTACCAGAACGAGGTCGAGGTCGGGATGGTCGGCATCAACGTGCCGATCCCGGTCCCGATGGCGTACTACTCCTTCGGCGGGTGGAAGTCCTCGCTCTTCGGCGACACTCACGCGCACGGAATGGACGGGGTGCACTTCTTCACCCGTGGGAAGGTCATCACCCAGCGCTGGCTGGACCCCAGCCACGGTGGCCTCAACCTGGGCTTCCCGCAGAACGTGTGACAAGCGGACCTGGCCTGTGACGGCTTTGTCGCAGCGCGCTGCAGTTCGCAGCGTGTGCACGTCGCAGCTGCTCGCGGCGCACGATCCCGTCCGAGCGGCTCACGTCGGTGAGGTCGTCGAGGTCGAGGACCGGCACGCGGCGAGCGGCGGCGAACACCGTGAGCACGGTGGACTTCCCGACCGCGCGGGGGCGGTGGATCGCGATCACCGGCTCGACGCCTGAGAGGGCATCGAGGATGGGTGAGATCCGGCGGCTGGCCAGGTCGGGAAGCGGGGTGGACGACGCACGCGACCAGGCGGAGCGCCGAAATCCCGGTATTGGAGAACCCTAAATCCACAAATCAGAGTGCCCTCAACCCCAGAATCCGAGGGACAATTAGCGCCGCGAACCCGCGAGATGATCGTGTAGATCCGCGAGATGATCTTCACGACACCATAGTGCTGCCAGGGGACTCAGCTAGCGCGGCCGCAAGATGACCCGGTCCACCAGGACGTCCGTGGCCGCCACGGCTGCGGCAAGCACCGCGGCCCACACCAGCACGCGGCCGAGCGGGACGGTACGGTCGCGTGCTGTCGGTAGCGGTCTACCGGTCGCTCGCTGGTAGCCCGACTCGATCGCTCTGCGCACGGCCCAGGTGGCAGCTACCTCCGTGCCCCACGCCCGCGCCGCCTCGTGGACGTCGAAGATGCTCGGCAGATGGGACTCGGTTGGGTCGGTGACGGGCTCGGCCATCTCATCCTCCATCTGTGCAACGGTGCCGCGGTTGACCGCCGCTGCCCCGACCCACGGTCGTCACCGGGGCCGGGTGGCCGTCGGCTGCGCGCTGCGAACCGGTTGCAGTGTGCTTCCTGAGAGCTCGCTTCATGAGTGCTCGCGCTGCGTGCTGGCACTCGGGCACGATCATGTCACGCGTCAGTGCTCAGCCAACGTGGTGGTGATGGCCGACGACGAGGGTTGTCTCGTCGTCCGCGCCCTCACAGACAATCCTGGTGACCGCCCGGCGGCGTTGGCAGGGCGTCTGCGAGGCTGTGGCCATCCGTGCAGCAACGACGCCCGCGGATCCGCCCGACCCCCGGAGGACACGTGACACGCTACGGCGGGCAGTACGGCCCGGACATCACCTTCCTCGGCGTAGACCCGTGTGACCTCGGCGACCCCGAGTCCTACGCCGGGGCGGACATCGTCATCCTGGGAGCCCCGTTCGACGGAGGTACCTCGTACCGCTCCGGTGCCCGGTTCGGGCCCCAGGCGATCCGGATGACCGACTACCTGGGCCACGACGGGTCCAGGCCGAGCCTGGCGCTGCGCGTCGACGGGCTGCAGGACCTGCGTGTGGTTGACGCCGGCGACGTCATGATGTTCTCCGGTGACGCGGCCAGGTCCTGTGCCGACCTGGAGGTCGAGATCGAGAAGGTGGCCCGGTCCGGCGCGATCCCGGTGGTGCTGGGTGGGGACCACACCGTCACCTGGCCAGACGTGACCGGGGTCGCCCGCGCCGTCGGCTGGGGCCGGGTCAGCGTCCTTCACTTCGACGCCCACGCCGACACCGGCGACCACGAGTTCGGCTCTTTGATCGGGCACGGCCAACCGATGCGCCGGCTCATCGAGTCCGGCGCCGCCCGGGGCGACCGGTTCCTGCAGATCGGGCTGCGAGGCTACTGGCCACCGCCGGACATCTTGGACTGGATGGCTGCGCAGGGCATGCGCTCGTACGAGATGACCGAGATCGTCCACCGCGGCCTGACGACATGTCTGACCGAGGCTTTCGCCACGGCGACCGACGAGTGCGACGGGGTGTTCTTGTCGGTGGACATCGACGTGTGCGACCCAGGGCACGCGCCCGGCACCGGCACGCCCGAGCCGGGCGGGATCACCGCGCGGCAGCTCCTGGACGCCGTGCGGCGGATCTGTTACGAGCTGCCGGTCGTTGGCATGGACGTGGTCGAGGTGTCCCCGCCGTACGACCACGCGGACATCACCGCCGCGCTGGCGAACCGGGTCGTGCTCGAGGCCCTGTCCGCGATCGCGCGACGCCGCAAGGACGCGAAGGACGGCACCACCTGGGACCCGGGCCAGCCCCTGCTTGCCGACCGCATCCCGGGGGAGTAGCCGGCGCCGGCGGGGGAGGTCCAGGCGAGCAGACACCTCGACCTCCCCGCCGAAACCCCAGCCCCACCGCGACGGGGACGGGATGTTTCAGGCGTGCGGGCCCGCTTCGGGGTCCTCCACCTCAGCACCGGGCGGCAGGTTGGACAGGTCCGGGGCGATGACCGTGCCCGGCAGGCCGGAGTCCGGAAGGCCGGAGTACTCGATGTCGCTCTCGCCGGCCAGGACCAGGTCCGGCACGCCAGGACGCATGGTGTCGCCCCTGAAGAAGGCGGGAGCGACGATGTTGTAGATGACCATGAGCACCGCGCCGACCACCAGCGACCCGATGCCCAGGATGAAGACACCGCCGATCCCGAACAAGGTGGTCTTCCCGTAGTTGGGGTCCGCATACAGGAAGCACGCCTTGACGAAGGCGAGCAGCAGCATCAGGCCGCCCAGGAACGGGATCACTCCCCGCATGAAGAAGTCGCGCCGGGTGTCGGTCAGCGTCTTGCGGTAGAACCACACGCACGCGAACCCGGTCATCCCGTAGTAGAAGGCGATCATCAGCCCGACTGCGGCGATCGAGTCGAGCAGGACGTTGGAGCTGACGATCGTCAGGCCCACGTAGAAGATGATCGAGACCAGACCCATCCAGATCGTGGAGTCGGTGGGGGTGAGGTAGCGGGGGTGGATCCGGGCGAACCGCGCCGGGATGGCCTTGTAGACACCCATCGACAGTGCCGTTCGAGCGGTGGGCAGGATCGTGGTCTGGGTCGACGCCGATGCCGACGTCAGCACCGAGATGATCAGCAGGGACTCCATCACGCGGCCGAAGCCGGAGCCGCCGAAGACTGTGGGCCCGAGGGCGTTGAACACGTCAGCGCTGTTGGCCGGGTTGGCCAGCCCGATACCGGTCGAGCCGACGCCGGCGAACGCGACCGTGGCGACGGTCACCAGGGCGTAGGTGGCCAGCAGCAGCAGCGTAGAGATGATCGCTGCCCGACCTGGTGTGGTCGCGGGGTCCTTGGTCTCCTCGTTGACCGACACCGCGGTGTCCCAGCCCCAGTAGATGAACACCGCGAGCAACGTCGCGGTCACGATGGCGCTGCTGGACAACCCGGTGGGGACGAGCCAGGACAGGTGCGGGTGCAGTGCGCCGGCCGGCGCGGCGTTCGTGTACACCTTCACCAGCGCGTACCCAGAGAAGATGATCAGAACGAGCACCTCGGTGCCCAGCAGCACGTACTGGATCCGGGCCGAGATCTCGATCCCCCGGTAGCAGATGTAGGTCATGATCAGGATCCAGATCACGCCCGCGACCGTGCTCCAGAACTTGCTGGCGGCCAGGCCATCGAGGTGGAACAGGCTGAAGGTGTAGGCGCCGGCGATCTGTGACAGGTTGGCCATCACGATCACGTCCGCCGCGATGATCCCCCAGCCGCCCATCCAGCCGACTCTGGTCCCGAAGGCCCGGGTGGCCCAGGTGAACGTGGTCCCGCAGTCCGGCTCGGCCTTGTTGAGCTCCTGGTAGGCGATCGCGATGAAGAACATCGGGATGAAGGCGATCAGCATGATCGACGGCGCCTTGACGCCGACGATCCCGTCGCCGTTGGCAGTTGCCACCACGAACCCCAGGCTTGCCGCCAGGCTGTAGGCCGGGGCCGTCGAGGCGACCCCGACGACGATGCTGGACACCAGCCCCAGGGCCCCGCCCTTCAGCCCCTTGCTCGCCTGCTCCGGATATCCGATGAGAGCGTCCTGGCTCGTGGACATGTCCGCCTTCCTTCGCAGTCATCCCTGGTAATCAGCCTTCCGCGGGGGAGGCTACTCCCCGCAGCGACCTTTCCTGATCTGTTCACCAAGAAACAACGAAATCCGTCATCTGAGATCCGCCCCAGTGGTGTATCCGGTCCCACGCCGGTGCCGCGGGGCCGGCTCGGCGCGTTCCACCGGACAGCTGCGCTCCGGGCAGCTGAGCTCGTCGCACATCCGGCACATGAACTCGCTGGTGAGCAGGTCGTCGGCCAGCGCCTGGAGCATCGTGGACACGGCCTCGACCAGCGCCGGCACCGCTGCGTCGGGCACTGCGGACAGGGCGTCGTCGAGCACCCGGCGCCGCCCGGCCATGACTGCCTTGGCCGCCTTCTCCCCGTCCGGGGTGAGCCACAAGAGCTTGGTGCGCCCGTCGACCCCCGGGTGGCGCTCGATCAGTCCGGCCCGCTCGAGCCGCTCGGACAGCTGAACGGCGCCTGGGTGGGAGATACGCAGCCGGCTGGCCAGGTGGGTGATCGGACGGTCCGGGTACCACAGCAGCATCACCAGGGCCGCCGGGCCGTTCGCCCCGAGGCCGACCGCTCGCGAGGTGCCCACCTCGACCCGGTCCGCCACGGCCAGGGACAACGCGCCCAGGATGTTCGCGGCGAAGGCCCGGTCGGGGTCATCGGCGCCGCAGGGCGGCGACGCGTGGTCGTTCACCGACGCCCCTGGTCACCCAGGACATCGACGAGCAGGTCAGCAAGTGCCACGGCGCAGGAACCGTCCGGGTCCTTGTCCGGGTTGTAGCAGCCAACCGAGGCCCCGAGCAGGCTGTCAGCTCGTCCCAGCGGGCGAAGGAGCTCGGCCAGGGTCGACAGGTCGAGCCCTCCGGGCAGGAGGTAGTCGGTGGCCCCGAACACCGATTCGTCCAGGACGTCGACGTCCAGGTGCAGCCAGAACGGGACTCCGGCCGCGGTGAACCGCTCGCGGGTCGACTCGGCCAGGCCCCCGGGGTCTTCGGCGATGTCGGCGGGCCCGTGGACGGTGACAGCCAGGCGGCCAGGCAGGTCACCGATGTCTGCCGCCTCGGTCTCGTCGCGTGCTCCCAGGACCGTGACGTCGGCTCCGGCCAGCACGGGCTCAGAGCCCATGGTGGCCAGCAGCGACGGCCAGCCCAGCCCCAGCAGCGCCCCCAGGGGCATGTCCGCGGCCTCCCCGGTAGGGGAGCTGACGTGGTCGTACATGTCGAGGTGGCCGTCGACATAGGCGAGCGCGAACCGGCCCCGGGTGTCACGCACCGCCGCGCCGGCGCCCATCAGGATGGAGCAGCAGCCGCCGAGCAGCAGCGGCCGTCCGCCGCCCGCCAGCACAGCGCCGACGTCCCGGCGGATGGTGCTGGTGACTGTGGCGACGCTGGGCCAGCCGACTATCCCCGTGACCTGGTCCCGACCCGCCCCGACGATGCGCACGTCGAGGTCTCCCAGGTCACGGGCGCCGAGCCGGGAGGCAAGCTCACAGGCACGCAGCGCGTCAGGGCTTCGCTCGGTGCCGAACCTCGGCCCGCCGGCCTTCGGCGCGATGCTGTCGACGGGGACGCCCAGAACCGTCCACGGCGGTCTGCGGGTCATGGTGGGCTCCGGCAGGTGAGGGCGACGGCCGCGGGCGGGCGACGCCGGATCGTATAAGCGGCTTATGCCTTAGCGTGCCCTTCGGGCCACCACGGCGCAACCGGGCGCCGGCGGGACGGAAATGGAAGAACACGATGCGCATACTCATGGTCGGCGCCGGCGGGGTGGGAACCGCGGCGGCCAAGATCGCGGCCCGACGGTCATTCTTCGAGTCGTTCGTAGTCACCGACTACGACCTGGCCAGGGCCCAGGCGGTGGTCGACGAGCTGGACGACCCCCGGTTCAGCGCGGCGCGCGTGGACGCGACCAGCGCCGCCGACGTGACGCGGACCGCGTCCATGCACCGGACCACCCACGTGTTCAATGCCGTGGACCCTCGGTTCGTGATGCCGATCTTCGACGGCGCGTTCGACGCCGGCGCCGACTACCTGGACATGGCGATGTCGCTGTCCAAGCCCCACCCGGACCGTCCCCATGAGCTGACCGGGGTCAAGCTCGGCGATGCGCAGTTCGCCAAGGACGCCCAGTGGACGGCCGCAGGTCGCCTGTGCCTGGCCGGGATCGGCGTCGAGCCCGGGCTGTCGGACGTCTTCGCTCGCTATGCCGCGGACCACCTGTTCAGCGAGATCGACGAGCTCGGAGTGCGTGACGGCGCGAACCTGTCCGTGGCCGGGCACGAGTTCGCGCCGTCGTTCTCGATCTGGACCACGATCGAGGAGTGCCTGAACCCGCCGGTCGTCTACGAGGCCGGCCGCGGTTGGTTCACCACCGCGCCTTTCTCCGAGCCCGAGACATTCGTGTTCCCCGACGGGATCGGTCCGGTCGAGTGCGTCAACGTCGAGCACGAAGAGGTGCTGCTGATGCCGCGCTGGGTCGACGCCAAGCGGGTGACCTTCAAGTACGGGCTGGGCGCGGAGTTCATCAACGTGCTCGAGGTGCTGCACAAGCTCGGCCTGGACAGCACCCGCAGCGTCCGGGTCGGGGGCGTCGACGTCTCACCGCGTGACGTGGTCGCGGCGTGCCTGCCCGACCCGGCCGGACTCGGCGACAAGATGAGCGGCAAGACCTGTGCGGGCACCTGGGTCAAGGGCACGGGCAAAGACGGCCGCCCTCGCGAGGTCTACCTGTACCACGTCGTCGACAACGCATGGTCGATGGCCGAGTACGGGTCGCAGGCCGTCGTGTGGCAGACCGCGGTGAACCCGGTCGTCGCGCTGGAGCTGCTTGCCGAGGGCGCCTGGTCCGGCGCCGGGGTGCTCGGTCCCGAGGCGATGGCGCCCAAGCCGTTCCTGGACAAGCTCGTCGAGTTCGGGTCGCCATGGGGGCTGGAAGAACGCTGACCGCCCAGGGGGTGGACCGGTACCGATCGACCAGTGTCGCGCGCCGACATCGGGGCCCAAATCGCAAACCGGGTCAGTGGGGCAGTGAGGTCGGCCGCTAGCTGGAATGTGTAGATGACCGGTCCGGCCACGTGCGTGTCAGTCGCGATCAGGCCACGTGTGACCGTCGTGCCCGCTGCGGCGTTCGACCGGCCGACGGCCATCAGCGACGTCACGAGTAGGCCGGGCCAGTGCCGTCCCGCAGCCGTCACGGTCGGACCTGGCCTGTGTCACCGTTGGCCCCAGGCACCGCCACTGCGACCGTAAGAGCTGGCGCTGCTGTGCTCGTGTTCCCTGCGTTCGCTGCTGCGGCGACCCTGTCCCCGACTAACACACCGATGGCGAGCGCGAGCCACGCGAACCGGTTCCAGCCGTCGGCGACAGGGCCGGAAGGAGCCGGTAGACCGGGGCCTGACGGCGAGTCCCCTGCAGGCGACGACTCGACCACATTCGGGTCGGTGAGCGTTCTCGTGTTGTTCGGGATGGCGATGGGCTCCGTCGACGGTCCACTCGTGATCCCGCCGGGACTCGCCGTCCAGCGAAAGCCGTCCCACTGCAGCCGAACTCTGGAACTGCGGGGAACCGGGTACCAGCGCTGGTGTGGCGAGGGTCGAGGTGCCGACGTCGTCTCGCCGATGGATGGGTGTTGGTGATGTCGGTGAGGTGGCTGCCGTCTGCGCTCAGGGTGTAGATGTGGCAGTGCTGGTCGCCACCGGGGTTGGAGGGAACCTGCGAGAACACGATCATGTAGCCGTCTGGTGACCAATTCGCGTCATAGGTTCCTGACCGCAGGTCGGGGTTGTGGCTCAGTTTGTGAAGAGCCGTGCCATCAGGACGCATCGGGTAGATGTTGGCGACGAGCCCTCGGAAGTGGGAACAAGCCGCACTTGATATTCGGTGTCAGGATGGGAGCGTGCTGGTGGCGCGGGGAGGTGTCGAATGAGCAGGGGTAGCCCGCCGCATCTGGTTGAGGGACGCGCCCAGGTCGACCGGGCTGTCGCGATCTTGGTCGAGGCCTTCCACGATGACCCGACCTGGGCGTGGGCGTTCCCAGATGTCACGACGAGGCGCGAGCATCACCGCTGGTTTTGGCGGCTGTTCGTCGACGGTGCCCGTCGTTATCCGTTCGTGTGGCTGACCCACGACGAGGTCGCGGTCTCGGTGTGGATACCTCCCGGAGGCAGCGAGCTCACGTCGGCCCAGGAGGGGGAGATGGTCGCCGGCCTACGTGAGCGGCTCGGGGCGGGCGCCGACCGGGTGATGCGCGCCTTCGACCTGTTCGAACAGCATCATCCGCGCGAAGAGCCGCACTACTACCTTTCGCTGCTCGGCACGGATCCGGAATACCTTGGGCACGGTCACGGACTCGGGCTCCTCGCCGACAATCTCGCGGTCGTGGACGGTTTCGGTTCACCCTGTTACCTGGAAGCAAGCAACTCGGGGAACGTGCCGCTGTACGAGCGCCTTGGCTTCGTGGTCCGAGACCAGTTCGAGCCGTTCGTGGACGGTCCCACGGTAAATACGATGTGGCGCGAGTCTGACGCGGTTCCCACCGAGGGCGAGATCGAGTCCGCATAAACGAGCACTTCAGGTGCTGTCTGTTCGTCGCGGTCGTCGGCTCGGTTCCCGTCCTGGCCTGGCTACCCCTGGCGGCTCAGAGCTGATGCCCCTTTGGATGATGCGTCGGTCGGGTGACATCCCGCGGGACCCGGGTAGGCGCTGATCAGCCGCGCTTGTCTGCGCGGCTGATAAATGACGCGGAAGCGCGGAAGGCAGATCGTCACGCCGAACGTGGGCCGACAGGCTCGACCGGCGCCTGCCTCGCCCTGCTGGCGAGCCTGGCGCTGACCGGTTCTTGGGTGGACCTGCTCAGTGCCTAGCTGGGCGAACCCTGTGGGGCGAGCTGGCTGGCGTGGTTCTTGTCGGTCCGGCGCCGCCACAGGTGCAAAGGAATGTACGTGGCCATGATCAGCAGTCCGAGGATGAACAGGAACGGCGAGGTGCCTGGCCCGACCACGATGCTCGGGGCGTTCCAGCCGCCGTAGAAGTACACCACGACCCAGAAGGCGAAGATGGCCAGTGCGATCCACTTGACGTAGGTCGGGAGTCGGTAGGGCCGCGCCTCGGTCGGCCGCATCTGCCGGTACACGAAGTACCCGAGCAGTGCCAGAGCGCACGAGAACAGGTACCCCGCGTTGGAGAAGATGTAGATGCGTACGGGCGATCCGAACAGGACGACGACCGCTGAGCACAGGACGTTGAAGATCATGGACCGGCTCGGAACCCCGAAGCGGTTGACCTTGCCGAACCACTCCGGAAGGGCTCGGTCCTCGGACGCCTGGTAGAGCGAGCGACCGCACCCCATGATCGCGTTGAGCACGCTGAGCAGCAGGGCCAGGATCAGTGGGATGCCGATGAACCACTGGACCCACGACCCGGTACCGAAGATCTTCTGCGCGAACGTCGTGTACAAAGTGAGAGGGTCTGCGCTGGAGACGGAGACGCCCAGAACGCCGACGAACACCAGCGGCGTCATGATGTAGATGAAGACGCCGTAGATGCCCTCGGCAGTCATGGCGATCTTGGCGTCCCGCGCCGGGTCCCGGCACTCGCCGACGTAGCAAGCGGCTGCTTCCATCGCGATGACGTTCCAGGTGATCACGAACGTCCAGCCCAGGAAGAAGGCCGGCGAGCCGTGAACGCCAGGCGGGAGGTGGAAACCAGCGACGTTCGACGCGTGGAAGCTGCCGCTCTTGAAGAAGGGCAGGAAGATGAGCGCGGTCAGCGGAAGCATGGACAGCAGACCCAGGACGGTCGCGAAGCGGGCGCCGAGCTGGATCCCGAAGTGCGCGGGCAGATACATGGCCACCAGGCCGATGAACGAGATCACCAGGACGGACACGGTGATCGGAGCCCCCACTGTCCCGAAAGGATCCAGGGTGGCCCCGGTGGGAATCTTGAACAGGGCCACGATGTACGCGGACGTGAGGATCATGTTGATGGGGGCAACGGGGAACCAGCCGAGCCAGTACGACCACCCCGAGAAGCCACCGAGCCAGTGGGCGCGGGTGTCCCCCAGCAGTGGGCGGAACGACTCCGCGGCGTAGGAGGGCACGCCACCGGCCCGGTCGGGCCACATGGTCGCGAGCTCGGCCAGGCACAGGCACAGGACAAGCCCGAAGATGGTGTTCATGCCCATCCACAAGATCGCCGAGGCGCCCATGCCCTGCACGGCGAAGGGTGCGATCCCGGTAACCAGGATCGTGCCCGCCAGACCCACGACGAACGCGCCCCACCAGTTCGTGGTGCGGCGCAGTCCCGCGGATGAGGTTTCGATGCTGTCCGTAACCACTGCGCCTCCAGAGTCGAACGCCAGTAGCCAGGCCCCGCATTCCGGCTGATCGGAACCTAGGGGACTGACTGTGGGCCGTCAACGGATTGCCAAGAATGGCCGCCAAAATCTTGCATTGCGGCGGTCACGGGGGTTTTTTGGGGACTCAGGTCAGGGTTGCGGGACACTGGTGACCTGCACGGACTTATCGAGCCTGCGTCTGATCGACGCCTCAAAGTTTCCTTCAAAGAAACGGCGCAGGCTGCTTTGAATCGGCGCCTCGACAACGACACGCTGGGCCGACCGAGCCTGTGCCACACGCGCAATACCTCTGCCGGGGTGGCGCGTGATCAACACCTGGCCGTCGGCGTTGACCCGCAGCTGCCGGAGCTGGGTGATGGCCCACTCGACGCGTTCTTCGGCGAGCTTTCGCTCCTTGATGCTGGGCAACAGTCCCGGGTTGGGCAGTCCGAACGACGAGCCGTATATGCGGGCCACGATCAGGACCCCGACAGGACCGTCCTGGACCAGGTCCCGGCACAGTCGGATCGACTCGATCGCGAAGGGGCCCCCGGTGGAGGCCAGGAGCACCTCGACCGCGTCGGTGGGCTGCGGGTCGGCGCGTTGCCTGCCCCGGATCATGTCGGCCTGGCCCGTCAGATCACATGGCCGGCGAGGCCAGTCGTCTCAGCGCCGTACTCGGCACCGGCCTCGAACAGGGAGTCGAACAAGAACTGTCCGGACGAGCGTTCGCAGTGCAGAAGGTAGGAGCGGGTGCCGTCGTGGTCGTCTCGAACGATGTCTGTGGTGACTGAGGCGACGGAGGTGCGAAGCGCAGTGCCATCCGGCGCCTTGCCGTCCGAGAGGTTGACCGCGCAGACCTTCGCCAGAGCACGGGCGGAGTCGGCGCCGGTCAAGCGGATCAGTGCGCGCCCGTGCGTCACATCGATAACCGACACAAATTCTGCGGAAGATTGGGGCAGTGCCGTCGCAAGTGGGTCGCCTGGAGCAGCGGCGAGCAGGATCCATTCGCCGGGCCCCGATCCCACCCGCAGCACTGGCCCGTCGCGGTCGGCGCGGCCGAACGCGGGCAGCGTGTCGGCCAGCGGACCGTCGGCGGCTGCTCGAACCACGACCTTGGTCAGGCTGCTCGCGTCGCTGAGGGTCAGCGTGGCTGTGGAGGCGCGGGTGGCGACCCGCCACCCGTTGCGAAGCTCGTGCGGCCCGGGCAAGCTGATCGGGCTTCGTGCGACCGGCTCGGCGAATGCACCTTGTCCTGCGTCTGCGCCATGGTCAGCCACGAACACGCACCCCCTCCGGATCGACAGCCGCCAGCTGTTCTCGCACGGCGGCCCGGGCCCGACGACCGTCAGGCAGCACGATGGTGACGACGGTGCCGGGTGCAGCCAGGTTCGCGGTCAGCTGCGCAAGGCAGATCGACCGGCCCAAGGTGGGCGACATGCGACTGGAAGTCACCCGGCCGGCGATCTGGTCGTCCCCTTCGACGATCTGGCTGGCCTCGGCCGGAACCAGCAACGGGTCCTCGGTCTCCAGTGCGACGAGCATCGGGTGGGCGCCGCCCAACTCGTGCTGCCACGCCAGCTCGGGCTTGCCGGCGAAGTCAGGCTTGTTCAGCCTGACCAGAGCGCCCAGCCCGGCCGAGTACGCCTGGGTGAGCCCGTCACTGTCCTGCCCGACGATGAAATGCCCCTTCTCCAGCCGAAGAATGCGTTGCGCCTCCACACCGAAGGGTGCGACGCCGAGGTCGGGGCCCGCTGCCAGCAGCGCTTCCCACACATGCAGGCCGTAGGAGGCGGGTACGTGCAGCTCGAAGCTGAGCTCGCCCGTGAAGCCGATGCGCCACACGACACAGTCGGCCACGCCCGCGACGGTGCCGCGGCGGACCCGCATGTACGCGAACGCCTCTGCGCTCAGGTCGATGTCGCTGGTGAGCCGCCCCAGGAGCTCTCGGGACGAGGGCCCGGCGATATTGATGCTCGCGTACGCGGTGGTCACCGCAGTGATGTGCACCTGCCAGTGCGGGTGCCCGGTCTGCAGCCACTGCTCGAGCAGCTCCCAGACTGTCGCGGCACCCGATGTGGTGGTGCTCATCAGATAGTGGTGTTCGCCGAGGCGCCCGGTGACGCCGTCGTCGAGCACGACGCCGTCCTCCGCGCACATCACCCCGTAACGAACCGAGCCCACCGGCAACGACCCCCAGGAGTTCACGTAAACCTGGTCCAGCAAGAGCGGAACATCGGGGCCGCGAAGGTCCAGCTTGCCCAGCGGGGTCACGTCGATGATGCCGACGCGGGAGCGGACGTTGCGAACCTCTGCCTGCGGGTCACCGTAGTGCTCGGGCCGGATCCACTGCCCGGCCACCAGGGGCACCGCTCCATGTGACTGGTGCCAGAGGTGAATCGGCGATCGCCGCACCGGTTCGTGTGAGCGACCGGCCAGGGCGCCCAAGCTGACGGGGGCATACGGCGGTCGCCACACAGTGGTACCAACAGAGGCCAGCTCGCGCCCCGTCGCCTCGGCCAGCGCCGCCATGGTGTTGACCAGTTCCAGTTTGCCCTGGGCGGGACCCATGGTCGCAGTGGTGAACCGCTTGGCCAGCTCCGCGGAGTCATAGCCCTCGGCTGCGGCGCTGGCGACATCCTTGCTCCACACGTCCTCGGAGAAGTCCACGAAGCCGTGCGTCGGCCCTCGGAAAAGAGCTGGATGCGGCTCGCGGCCCAGCGACGGTACCGTGCTGGGGCGCCGCCCCAGCGCGCGCGCCGCCGCCTCCGCCCCGGTTGCCCTACCGTGCGCGAGCAGCTCGTCGCGGGTTCCGTCGCCGACCAGGCCTCCGGTGGCCATGACAGTCGTCGGCAGGTGGTCGCCAGGCACAAAACGAGCCGACATGGCGTCCCACACCGGGCGGTCCCCGGCCATGTTGAGCAGGCTGGTGGGGGCGGTCCAGCCGGTCGCGGTGATCAACAGGTCGGCTGCCACTGTGCTGCCGTCGCCGCATTCGACTTCCGCGACGGCGCCGCGACCTCCAGCCCGTCGAACGGTCTGCCCGCGACGGGCGTCCAGCACCCTGACCACCTCGACGCCTGCGGTCCTCATCCGGTCGACGACGGCGTCGCCGCTGGCGTTCGCGGTCAGGACCACGGCCCGGGTGCCCGGTCGGACGGCGTGCAGCCCGGTCAGGCGCAAAGCGGCGGTCGACAGCAGGACGCCCGGCAGGTCGTTGTTCTCGAAGACGAACGGGCGCTCGATCAGCCCGGCGGCAACGACCAGGGTGCCCACCCGAGCCTTGATCAGACGCTCGGTAGACCAGGCGCCACTGCGTTGCACGACGGCAACCCAGTTGTCGTCGTAGCGGCCGCTGACGACGGAGTCAGTGAGTACTTCCAGTCCCTCCTGACTCTCGACCTCGGCTCGCAGCCGGCTCAACAGCGCAAGGTCAGCAGCGTCCCCGTATCTGAGGTGGCCGCCAAGTTCGTACTCCTCCTCGACAAGCATGACGTTCGCGCCAGCACGGGCCGCTTCGATCGCCGCACCCATGCCGGCCGGTCCGCCACCGGCCACCAGCACGTCGGGGTGGGCGTAGCGCTTGTCAAAGATGCCGGGCACGGAGCCGGGCGACGGAGGACGGCCTCCAGCCGCGAAGCGGGAGAGCACCTTCTGGTAGGCCGGCCACAACGCCTGCGGCTTGATGAAGGTCTTGTAGTAGAAACCTGGGCCGAGGAACCGGCCGACCACCTGGTTGGCTGCCTTGGCGTCGAACCTCAGGCTTGGCCAGGTGTTCTGCGAGGAAACCTGGTCGCCCGGACGAACCCGCCGATGCGCTCCGCGGACATTGGGCTCGTCTCCAACCTGAAAGGTGCAGTTGGGGTCGAAGTACGTCGCCGTCAGGACACCTCGCGGCCGGTGGTATTTGAAGCTGCGCGACAAGATGCGCTCGCCGGACGCCATCAGGGCAGAAACCACCGTGTCACCGGCAAGGCCCGATGCCGGCTTGCCGTTCCAGGTGAATTCGAGCGGAGCGCCGCGGTCGATGACCTCCCCTGGCTGCGCCGCAAGTCTGCATCCCTGGTCGGTGCTCATCGTCCGTCCTCGGCCTGGGCCGCGGCTGGCTCAGCAGCGGAGCTCGGCAGCCTTGTCTGCTCAGGCGCGCCGGGGCGACCCGCCCATCGCACCTCGTTGGTTCCGGTGTGCCGTTCGACCTCGATGAAGCGGCGACAGCCGGAGCGGTGGAACCAGGTCTCCCGCACCCACCCCAGCGGGTTGTCCCGCACGTACAGGTAGCTGCGCCATTGCTCCCGGGTGGTGCTGGCGACGTCGGGGCGCTGCTTGGGCTCGCCGGCGTGACCGAACTCGGAGCTGTTGCGCGGGCCGCAGAACGGGCAAGGAATCTGGATCATCATGTCTCCGCTTCAGTGACCGACTGAGGCTGCACCCTTTTCGCCGACGAGCCTTCCGTCGGCGAACCGGGCCAGGTCGAAGTTGGCGATGATCTTCGGAACGGAGCCGGTCGCCACGAGCTGGGCCATCGCCTCGCCGGACACCGGCCCAGCCTTGAAGCCGTACGTTCCCCACCCGACGTCGACCAGGAAGCCGTCCACGGGCGTCACACCCATGATCGGGGAGTAGTCGGGGGTCATGTCGCACAGCCCGGCCCACTGGCGGAGCACCTTCAGCGAGCTGATCGAGGGGATCAGCTCGAGAATGTGGCCCGCCAGGGACTCGGTGAACTCCAGTGACCCGCGCATCGAGTACGAGGGGTAGGGGTCCACGCTGGCGCCGAACACAAGCTCGCCTCGGTCGGTCTGGCTGACGTAGACGTGCAGCGAGCCGGACACGATCACCACAGGCAGGAACACCTTGACTGGTTCGGTGACAGCGGCTTGCAGTGGGTGGGTGACCAACGGCATCTTCACCCCGACCATGTCCGAGATGGTGCTGGCCCAGCCGGCGGTGCAGTTGATCACCATCGGTGTGGCGATGTCTCCGCGGCTGGTACGCACACCGGTCACCCGGCCGGCCGCGGTCGTGATCGAGAGCAATTCGGTGTCTTGGTGTATCTGTACGCCCAGGTGGTCGGCCGCCCGCGCGTAGCCCCAGTTCACGGCGTCATGTCTGATGATCCCGCCGGGCGGGTGGTACAGCGCACCGAGAATCGGGTAGCGCGTGTCGGCAGAGACGTCCAGGCGGGGCACCATCCGTGCGACCTCGCCGGCATCGATCACTTCGCTGTCGATGCCCTGGAGCTTGTTCACCTCGGCGCGCCATCGCATCGTCCGCAGGGACGCGTCGGTGTGCGCCAGGGTGAGGTGGCCCCGCTGGGAGAACATCACGTTGTAGTTCAACTCTGCTGACAACCGCTGGTAGAGGACAACGGAGCGGTCGTAGAAGCGGACACCCTCAGGGGTCAGGTAGTTCGAGCGGATGATCGCTGTGTTACGTCCGGACCCGCCGCTGCCGATGTAGCTCTTGTCGATGACGGCGACGTTCGTGATCTGGTGGTTGGCGGCAAGGTAGTACGCGCACGCGAGCCCGTGCACCCCGGCGCCGACGATCACCGCGTCGTAGGAGGTCGCGAGCTCGTGCCGGTGGAAGCTGCGCGGCCAGTCGGCGTGCGAGAGTCCCTTGCGGAACAGGTCGAGGGCGGAGTACCTCGGTGGCCGGGTGCGCTTGGTGCGGGCCTGACCGGGTGTGGTAGTCCCGGACGGGAAGGGCGCCGATTCAGTTGGTGGCATGGCCGAAAGCCTTCACTGAGAGGAACTGGACGGGCATCGTGATCAGGCGGCGCGGGCCGTGTGCCGCTTCGCCGTCGAACTGCAGTGCGTCCCCGGGCTCCAGGAGGTAGCTGGCGGCCCCGACGCCGTACTCCATCTCACCGCTGACCATGAACAAGAACTCGGTGCCGGCGTGCTGGTAGAGGGGGAACACCTCGGTGCGCTCCATGAGGGTGACCAACATAGGCTCCATGACCTGGTGCGGTCCCCGGGAGGCACCGAGCAGCTGGTAGCGGTGCCCAGCCTGGCTGCGCGGGCTCATCTCCAGTCCGCGGCCGGCCTTGACCAGCAAGACGTCAGTCTCTTCCTCCAGACCGCGAAAGAACGCGGTCAGCGGAGCGTCCAACGCCGTCGCGAGCCTGACCAGCGTCCCCAGACTGGGCGCCGTCTGACCGTTCTCGATCTTGGACAGCATCCCTTTGCTGAGCCCGGTCTCCTCCGCGAGGCGACTCAGCGACCAGGAACGGCGGCCCCGGAGCTCGCGCAGCTGAGTGGCCAGGACCCGTTCGACGGCGACTTCGAGAGCCTGGCGATCCCTCTGCGGCTGCGGGGCGGTTCGGATGTCGGGGCTCATCGGGGTCGATCAGAAGCCCTGGCCGGGGATCCATGACGTGCCCGCCAGGGGGACCTTGGCCATCGCGGCGGCCTCGATCGTGAGCGCGACCAGGTCTTCGGGCTCGAGGTGGTGCACGTCGTTCTTGCCGCACGCCCTGGCCAGGGTGGTCAGCTCCATGGTCAAGGCCTTGAGGTAGTTGGTCAGCCGCTTGGCGCCCACTTCGGGGTCGAGGCGCCGCGTGAGCTCGGGAAGCTGCGTGGTGACACCGACAGGGCAGGCACCGGTCTGGCACTGGTCACAGAAACCGGGCGCGGTACCTAGTGCGCGATAGTCCGCCGTGACGTCGATGCGGGAGTCACCGTCGTCGTAGAAAGAAGAGTTGCAGCCGAGCGCGATCAGTGAAGCCACCCCAAGGGAGACCGCGTCGGCGCCGAGCGCCAGGGCCTTGGCGATGTCCGCTCCGGTCCGGATCCCACCCGACACGATGAGCTGGACCTCGCCGGTCTTTCCGACGTCGCGGATCGCCTCGGCAGCCAGCCGGACAGCGGGAAGGGTGGGGATGCCGGTGTGTTCGATGAACACGTCCTGGGTCGCACCCGTGCCCCCTTGCATGCCGTCGACGACCACGACGTCGGCGCCGGCCGCGATGGCCAGCTTGACGTCGTTGGTCACCCGGGTGGCTCCGAACTTGACGTAGATCGGCTTCTGCCAGCCCGTTGCCTCGCGCAGTTCAGCGATCTTGATGGTGAGATCGTCCGGGCCGGTCCAGTCCGGGTGACGTGATGCCGAACGCTGGTCGACCCCCGCCGGCAACGTCCGCATCTCGGCGACCCGTTCACTGACTTTCTGGCCGAGCAGCATCCCGCCGCCGCCTGGCTTCGCGCCTTGGCCCACCACGATCTCGATGGCATCGGCGAGCTGCAGGTGCATGGGGTTGAACCCATACCGCGAGGGCAGGCACTGGTAGACCAGCGTCCGGGAGGCCCGCCGCTCCTCCTCTGTCATGCCACCGTCACCGGTTGTCGTCGACGTGCCGACCGCCGTGGCAGCACGGCCCAACGCTTCTTTTGCGTTGGCGGACAACGACCCGAAGCTCATGCCGGCGATCGTGATCGGGATGTCGAGCTCGACAGGCTTGGAGGCGAACCGGGCGCCGAGCACCGTGCGGGTCTCGCAACGCTCCCGATACCCTTCCAGCGGGTACCGGGACAGCGACGCCGAGACGAACGAGAGGTCGTCGAAGCTGGGCACCTTGCGTTTGGCGCCCCAGCCGCGGATCTCGTACCGACCCGAGCGGGACATCGACTGGACATGCTCGATGACCTCTGGAGGAAAAGTCGCGCTGCTGCGCAGGTGCGGACCAGGCCCTTCCGTGGCGACCATCAGTACCTCTGGTTCTTCAGGGCATCGAAGTTGTACAGCTGCTTGGCGGAGGCCACTTTCCTGACACTTTCCGCTGCGATGTGGTCGAAGCCGGCGAGGGCGCACAGTTCGCGTACCCGGGCAATGTCGGACTCGAGCATGTCCTCGACGCGGGCGTCCGCGCCCAGCGAGCGGATGCGTCCGCCCACGTAGACGACCGCCTCGTACAGCGAGTCGCCGAGGGAGTCACCGGCGTCCCCGCCCACCAAGATGGTGCCGGCCTGCGCCATGAAGGCACCCATGTGTCCGACGTCTCCGGCGACCGCGAGCGTTCCCCCTTTGAGCGATATGCCGGCCCGGGACGATGCGTCCCCGCGGATCACGACCAGCCCGCCGTGCGCGCTTGCGGCAGCCGACCCCGAGGCGTTGCCACTGACCCGGACCGTGCCGCTCATGAGATTCTCGGCCACGCCCAGGCCCACGCTGCCCTCGACGGTGAAGTCGGGACCGTCGCACAGTCCGGCCAGGTAGTAGCCGGCGTTCCCCTCGATGGTGATCTGGACGTGGTTGGTCAGTCCAACGCCGAGGTTGTGCGCTCCCCAGGTCTGGGTCAGCGTCACCGGGCTCCCGTCGGCCAGGTCGCGCAGCCGCCTGTTGACTTCGGTGACCCCTAGAGCCCGCACGTCGAGGGTGACTGGCGCCTCGGTGTCCACACTCATGGCATCAAACCGTCCATGTGCTGATCTCCTCCGGCTGAGGCTCGAAGACGCGGGCTTGTGCGATGCCGGGCAGGTCGGCGAGGGCGTGGTACTCGCTGGCCACGGCGACGTACTGCGGCAGCTCGGCCACCACGAGCGGCTTGCAGGCGAAAGCGTCCCGCACCACCGAGAACTGGTTGCGGGAGGTGACCACCAGGGTGAAGAAGCCGTCGAACTCCTTCAGCACGTGGCGCATGGCCTCCTCGAGGTCGTCGCCGAGGCCGAGTCGCCAGCCGATGAAGCTTGCCGCCACCTCGGTGTCGTTGTCGGTGGCGCACTCGATGCCGAGGTCCTTCAAGCGTCGTCGGATCGTGGCGTGGTTGGAGAACGACCCGTTGTGGACCATCGCCAGGTCGGGTGCCGGCGAGAACGGGTGAGAGTGCGCCGTCGTGATCGCGGACTCGGTCGCCATCCGGGTGTGCCCAACTGCCATATACCCCGACATTTCCGCGACCCCGTAGCGTTCGCAGATCTCGCGGGGGGTACCAACGTCCTTGATCAGTCTCATGGCTTCGCCGACGCCGACGACCGTGATCTGTTCGTGCGCGGCCTCCAGGCCGGCGCGGAAGGCTCGATCCGACGCGGTCGACCGCACGAAGGCCACGTCACCACGGGCGTCGACTTTCGTGGGGAGGCCTGTGGCGGACTCGACTGCGGCCGCGACCGCCCCCCAGTCGGTGTCGGCGCTCGGGGAGCGCAGCGACCAGCACGCGGAGCCAGTGGCGGTCGTGCGGTCGTACAGCGCCATCCCGGCCGAGTCCGGGCCCCGCGAGGTCATCGCCTCCAGCATCGCCGTGAAATGCCGACCGAGGTCGGCCTCCATGGACGGGTCACGAAGTAGCAGACCGACGATCCCGCACATCGGCTCACTCCTATCAGCAAGGTCGGCCCAAGGTCGCGTCCACCCACACTACGCAGAGTTATCCAAAATTCAACCCCTTGCCGACGTCGTCTACATGCGGTTGAGTACGGGCACCCTTGGTTGACCAGGGGTGGACCGTGGTCGGCCACGGTGCGGTGCGGAAACGACCCGAGGAGTTCCCCATGGGTGAAACCCGCGAGGGCCTGCGTAAGCGCGCTGAGTCCGACGGGATTGAGTTCTTCTTCGCGATGTTCGTCGACATGCATGGCAAGCCGTGCGCCAAGCTCGTCCCGGCCGCAAGCTTTGACCTGCTGATGGACGGCGGCGCAGGGTTCGCGGGATTTGCGGCAGGGCCGATGGGCCAGACCCCCGCAGACCCGGACCTGATCGCCGTTCCGGACCTCGATTCCTACATCCGCGTTCCGTGGCAGCCCGGCCTTGCGGTTCTGATGTGCGACATCCACGTCGAGGGCCAGCCCTGGAACTTCTCGCCCAGGGTGATCCTCAAACGGCAGCTGGCCGCGCTCGCTGCTCGCGGGATGACCATGATGGCCGGCCTGGAGGCCGAGTATTTCCTGGTCAGGCGCACCGCGGACGGAGGCATCGCCGTCGCCGACGAGCTCGACACGGCTGACTCGCCCTGTTACGACGTGAAGGCGCTGAGCCGGGTCTACCCGTTCCTGACCACCGTCTCGCGATACATGAACGAGCTCGGCTGGACCAACTACGCGAACGACCACGAGGACGCCAACGGTCAGTTCGAGCAGAACTTCCGGTACGCCGATGCGCTCACCTCCGCTGACCGGCTCATCTTTTTCCGGTACATGGTCCACGTCCTGGCCCAGCGCGAGGGCAAGCTCGCGACCTTCATGCCCAAGCCCTTCTCGAACCTGACGGGCAATGGCCTGCACATCCACTCCTCACTGTGGGAGGGCGACCGGCCCCTGTTCGCCGACGACGACGACGCGCGCGGCCTCGGCCTGTCGCCGATGGCCTACAGCTACATCGGTGGCGTCCTGGACCATGCCAGGGCCGCGGTCGCGATCACCTGTCCGACGGTGAACTCTTACAAGCGGATGGGCGTGGGCGCGCCGAACTCCGGGTCCACCTGGGCACCTGCCTACATCTCCTACGGCAGCAACAACCGCACCCAGCTCTTGCGAATCCCCGAGGGAGGACGCGTCGAGAACCGCGGCTGCGACGGATCGGCGAACCCCTACCTCGCGATCACGGCAGTCCTTGCATCAGGGCTGGACGGGATCGACCGGAATCTCGACCCGGGGGAGCCCAACCCGGACAACTTGTTCGCCCTCTCCCAGGAAGAGGTGGCCGCTCGCGGTATCCGGTCCATGCCCCCCACGTTGCTGCACGCGGCTGCCGAGCTGGCCGAGGACCCGGTCCTGCGCGCGGCGCTCGGTCCGGGTCGTGACGGCGGCGACTACGTCGACTATTACGTCAGCGTCAAACAGGACGAGTTCCGGGCCTACCACGCCGAGGTCTCGCGTTGGGAAACCGACCGATATCTCACGTTGTTCTGACCGCGGGGCAGACAGAACCGCGCAGCGGCGCGCGCTATCCGCCTTTCAGGCCTCAAGGTCACGAAGCACGAGCACCGGCAGCTCCGCCTCGTGGATGACCTCGTGCGCCACGCTGCCGAGAACCAGCGCGGTCGCTTCAGAACGTCCCCGAGTCCCGATGGCGACAAGCCCGGCGTCGTGGTCCTTCGCGATGCCCAGCAGTGACCGGCCGATCCGGTCGGAGTCCGCAGAGGCGATGACACCCTCGGCATCGACTCCGCTCTCGCGAAGGCCGGCAACGAGTTCATCGACGAACGACCTGGCTTGGGCGACAGTCTCATCGGCCATGGGCCCGCCCCGCCCGTAGTTTCCCAGCCCTTGCACGTGCACCACGATGACGCGGTCGCCGGTGGCCTTGGCCAGAAGCCGAACAGTCTCGACCGCTCGGCTAGCGTGATTGGACTCGTCGACACCAACAACGATTCTGCCGAACACGTCTGACCCCCTACTGGCGAAGGTGACCGGTTCATTCGACCGGTGCTGGGGGCACACTACTCCCGCCAACGGCTTTTGCCGGACGCGCTCGCAACCGGTCCGAAAAGCAAGAGGCGGACGTCCCCGCCAGTCAATTTCCCCGGCCCTTCAGACCCGCGGTCGTCCCGCCTCGGGAGGCCACGCGAAGCCAGCGGACCGGTCATGGTCTACCGAACGCGGCCCCTTTATCGGGTAGGCGTTGCGTTGGGCTGAGCTGGCACAGTCCCTGGTGAATGCGGCAGGTCCTCGACAGCGGGCCGTCCCCCTTTCGAACGCCCCGACTATTGCACGCAACCGCGTTGGACGCGTCCTGGCCCCTGCGTTCTGCAAGGGGTTCGTCCCGGGCCATGAGTAGACGCGGTTCAGGCTCGGGTCAGGGCCCGCCCTGCGATGGCGGCGCGTCGTGGCCCACCCAGTCGGTGCCGAACCAGCGGCGGACCCGGGTGGTCCCGAACGCTGCCTTGTCAGCCATCAAGGCCGCAGATGGGCCCTGGAGGTCGCCGACCGGCGCCTGCCCACTCAGGAATGTCACGTCCACCTTGGCGATCTGGTCACCCCCGAACTCCATATAGCAGATCCCGTGGCCGTCATACTGCGCAGTCGCGACCACCCCGCGGCGCGCTGAGATGATCTGCGCGGCCACCACCGCGGCCTGGCCCTCGGCGAACACTCCGGCCTTGGGCGTTCCCACGCTGGTCACGTCCCCGACTGCGTAGACGCCCGGATAGGCGGTGGCCAGGGTGCGCGGGTCGACCGGGACCCAGCCGTCCTGGGTCATGCCCGCCTCGACCACCACAGCCGGCGCCCGGTGCACCGGAACCCCGAGGAACAGGTCATAGCCCAGCTCGGTGCCGTCGCTGAGCAGGGCCACCTTGCGGCTGGCATCGAGTGCGCGGACCACCTGTCCGGGATGCCAGCTGATGTCCCGTTCGGCGAACGCGGCCAGGATCGCCTGGGACGCCTGCGGTGAGGGCGGGATCGGCACGCCCAGCGGCATCGTCAGCGCCACGTGGGAGGAGTCCAGCAGACCCCTGGTCTGCAGGAAGTCGTGCACCAGCAGGGTGGTCTCGCTCGGTGCGGGCGGGCACTTGAACGGCGTCCCGGTCACCCCGACCAACACCCGGCCGCCGGTGAACCGGTCGAGGACACCCTGCAGGGCGAAGGCGCCCTCCACCGTGTAGAACTCGTGGCCGCCCTCCACCAGTCCGGGGGTGGCGCCGGGATCCAGGTCGGCGCCGAGCGCGACCACCAGAAAGTCCGCCCGGTAGCTGCCGCCGTCGGTGTCGACCTGCCTGGCGACCGGGTCGATCGAGCGGACCGCCGCGTGGACGAACCTCACCCCGGCCAGGTCGACGTCGGCGTAGCGGTGCGTCACGTGGTCGGGTCGGGACCGACCGAACATCACGTCCAGCTTCGAGAAGCCGAACACGAACCCGTCCGACTTGTCGATCAGGACCACGTCGGCTTCGTTCCCGAACGCCTCCGACAGGCTGGCTGCAAGCTCCAGTCCGCCGAACCCGGCTCCGAGGATCACAGTGCGCATCTGCGCACACTAGCCGCGGACCGGCTGGCGGGTGTCGAAGGGCAGATTCCTTGTCTGGCTTACCGGACGCAGGTGTTCGACCCAGCCGACGTGTCGGACTCCCAGCCGGACTGTTGCGTGGGCCCACGAATATCCGAGGGCGGGACACCGGCGCTCACGTCGGCGCCGACGCGAGGGGCACGCGGCGATGAGCGCACCTAGCCTGCGTCTTTCACGCGGATGTGCTTGACACGGGTCGTGAATGCACGGAAGTGCCTGTCCTGTAAGGGAAACTTGGGCTTGCGACGGTCCAAGAAACCCGAAGAGGAAGGCACTCCGCCAGTGAAGC
>Ga0209068_10000123_pt1 | contig 47922 bp, 47 predicted proteins | sample ColStrG_CSR_2012_FD_187200 | JGI IMG/M metagenome (GOLD analysis project Ga0209068, IMG submission 187200) | Freshwater sediment microbial communities in response to fracking from Pennsylvania, USA - Cold Stream Run_MetaG_CSR_2012 (SPAdes)... | ecosystem: Environmental > Aquatic > Freshwater >...
GCGTGGATGTGGGGGTAGGCGTGGGCGTCGGGGGCGCGCTCGCAGTGGGCGTCGAGCTCGGCGTAGGCGTCGGCGTCTGAGTCGGGGTTACGGTTGGGGCCTGGCTGGACTGCGACGGAGTCGCTTCCGGTGTCGCCGACTGGGTCGCCGTGACGCTGGGCCGCGCCGTCGGCAGGGTTGTCGACGGTGATCGCGTCGGCAGCAGGCTGCCCGCACCGCACCCGGTGAGGGCTATCGACGAGACGATCGCCGTGGCGGCAATCATCGTCCGTCGGACGGGAATTCGACTGGCGGGCCGTGACATCAGTTCGCCTCCTGCGCTCTGACCGAGGCATGCGCCACTGATCCCGGCAGTTATAGCACCACTGCGGTCGAAGCCTCTGCGCCGAAGGTCATCGAGTATCCCCGTGGAGCCCGATGCCACCTTGCCCGGATCTCGAGAGTCGGGGCTCGTCGGCCTCGGACGGCCCGTCTGACCAGGGCTGGACCTCGTCGAGCGTATGACTCACGGACTGGAGGGACAGGGCGCCGGCGGGGATGGTCGAGCCAAGCAGCTGCGCCTACGGCCGCCACGAAGGGGGCCGCGGCGCCTAAACTACCGAGATGAACTTCACCGAGTCGATGGACCACATCGCTCAGCTCTTCGAGGTGATCGGGGCCGTGGTTCTGTTGACCGGGCTCTTCGTGTCCGTCGCGATCGCTGCTCGCTCGCTACGTCACTCGCATGACTTGCAGGTCGCGTATCACCTCCTCCGAGAGTCGTTCGGAGGAGTCATTCTCCTCGGGCTGGAGATCCTCGTTGCTGCCGACCTGGTTCGGACCGTCGCCGTAGCACCGACCTTGGAGAACGTCGTGATCCTCGGCCTGATCGTGCTCATCAGGACTGTCCTGAGCTTCTCGCTGGAGGTGGAGATCGAAGGCGTCGCCCCGTGGCGGCGGGCTGCGACCAGCGGGGCCGGTCGGATCGTGCGCGCGGCGCGCCGTGCCGAAGCGACGCCGACCGCCGGGAGCCTGGAGGGGTAGTGCTTTCGGCGCCGTCTTTGTTGTCTACCGAGTCACGCGGACGAGCAGGCGGTTGACCTGGGTGGGGTGCCCATCCTCGAAGTGGTCTGTACCCATGTGGTTTCCGTGGGCTTGCCAACTGATGACTTGTCAGTGGTGGCAAGCCCACGGTGCCCCCCGGCCGCGGCTAGCCTGCCCCAATGCGTTCCTTGCTCGCTGGGGTCCGTCGTTGTCATGGATAGCAGCGCGGGAGGTCTCGCCGCGAGCTAGCCGGCTGTTCCGGTCGACGTGCCGACACCGGCGTCGGCGGCCTTTTCCTGGGCTGCGCGCGCTGCTGACTCCCCCGCCTCGTGCGCCGGGTTGGTGTTCGAATGACCGTTCATGCCGCCAGGGCCCCCGTCACCTGCTGGTGGAATGCCGGTCGCGTCCGCTGTCTTCTCTGCTGCTGCCCGCGCCGCTGACTCGCCGGCTTCGTGGGCGGGGTTGGTGTTCGAGTGCCAGGCTCGCGAGCCCTCTGTCGGGGTTGGCGTCGGTGTTGTGGTTGCCGCGGATGCGGAAGAGGTAGCCGCGACGATTCCACCAATGAGGGCACCGGCAGCCAACAGGCCGACCGCCCCCAGCACTGACCGCGTCTTGTGGATCATGGAGCCGTCTCCTCAACTCGGGGTGCCCGATGGCGCCCGACGGCGGATGATAGGCACCGAGATCTGGGGCGACTATGGGTGCTACCTGTGATCTGGCTGGGAATTCCGCCTTCGGTGTCCCTCGTCGGTGTCCCTGGCGGGGGCATGAGAGTGGCGGTTGCGATCCGATGGTCAGCCCATGGGCACGCCGACGTCGCCGCCGCCCTCGTACGTCAGCCTCGTCCCCATTCGAACGATTCCGGGCATGGGCACGAAGCCGCCTGCCAGCAAAGCCTCGCCCTGGCTGAAGTACTTCGACGCGTTCAGCATGGCCTGCGGGGCGAATCCGAAGACGTTCGTCAGTTCGGCGACGTCGCCGGGGGAGTTCATGCGCATCAGGACGAGGTTGTCACACTGAGACAGCACCTGCGGGTGGATCTTGGATGGGCGCTGGGTCGACAGCAGCAGCCAGAGACCGTACTTGCGGCCCTCTGCCGCGATCTGGATCAGACGTTCGACTAAGGCTGTCTGGAGGGATCCTCGAGGCTCGGACGGGCACAGGTTGTGTGCCTCGTCGATAACGATGAGCGTGGGGATGCGGGTCTCACGCTGGAGCCAGAGGTGTTCCACGAGGTCGAGAGTGACTGCAAGGGGCTCGTAGGGGTCTTTGAACCCGCTGAGGTCAAGAACCGTGGCCCTGGCGCCGTCCGCGATGACCTCGGCGGCGGAGGGCAGCTCGTTGGCCCAGACTTGCCACTCGGGAAGACCCAGGTTCTGGATGCGTTGTCCGAGTGCGCGCTGGTCGAAGTCCCCGGCGAGCAGCGCCAGAACCACTTTGTCGATATCCCGAACCCCGGGGTGCTCCATCTGCTGGATGAACAGGTTGTACTCTGCGCGATCGGCCAGGGGGTCCAGGCGGAGCACGGCCGCCTGGGCCTGGCGCGGCATGGTCGCGAATCGCATCCGCAGGGGCTGGGAGGCGTTGGGGCGGGGGCTCAGCGTGCGGATGTCGGTAACCGCGATTCGCCTTGCCGCCGGGTCCGGGGCGTCCGGGCGCGGCTCTCCGAGGCGAGCAAAGTCGGCGTTGGGGTCCAGGATGACCATCCGCAGGTCGGTGCCCAGCAGTAGCTGCTCGAGAACCACGCCGAGCGCGTAGGTCTTGCCCGACCCGCTCTGCCCGCACAGGAATGTGTGCCTACCGAAGCCTTGCGCACGAAGTTTGGCGACAACCTCGACCCCGACCGAGCTCAGCATGCCCACGGGCAGGGTCGCCTGGGCGGCCTCCTGGACTCCCGTCAGGACGCTCGCCGGAGCTGGCGCCCAGGTCGCTGATCGAAAAGGGCGGCGGCCCTTCGGTGCGAGCCGGTCATCGGCGTCGAGAGCACCGAGGATCAGGCCGCCGGGTCGCGCGGGCGCGCGGCCGTCCGTCCCGGGTAGGAGTTCCGTGACCTGCCCGAGGTATCGGTCTTTCCCCCCGGCGTCGAGCACCAGCAGGTCGCCGGGGATGAGCGGCTCGAGGGTGGCGCTGATCGAGAAGGTCCGCCCGTCGTGGGAGATCGCCCGCCTCTCGGCAGATGGCCGAGCACCGGGTCCATCCGCCTCGTCGGTCATCTGGGCACCCTATTCGTCGGGGCCCGCGGTTAGAACGGTTGGTCGTGTTTGCCCGCAGATGGCGCTGGCCTGGTTGTTAATCGAGGGTCGATGTTCGACCCGGCTCGCGCTGGTCAGCCCGTCCCGGTGCCACTGCTGGACGGTAGCGTTCGGCCGGGAGCAGTTCCGCCGCTCTACGCCGATCGCGAGTGATCCGACCGATCGACGTGGGGGTCTTCAGGCCCTGAGGCTGGCTCGGTGGCCGTCTGATGGTTCGAATTGGACGTCCGGACCATTGACGCACCGCAGGGTCTCGCCCCACGTTGACCTACGTCAGAACTTCTCAAAGGGGTGTCATGTCCAGGACTCGTCGAACGTCCAACCGCCGACCGTCGAACCGTCGCACGTCGCTGCTCGCTGTCGCCCTGTCGGTCGGGGTTGTCGCCGGACCGTTGACCGCCTCCTCGGCGGCCAGTGCGGGAGTGACTCCCCAGCCGGTCCACAGGTCGACTGCTGCGCAGGTTCACTCGTCGATCGTGTGCCCCACCCCTGCGACCCCGATACATCTTCGCGACTTCACCGGCAGCGGCAAGACAACTGTCGCCGTCTTCCGACCCGTCAACGGGACATGGTTCTTCGCGGGTTTGCCTCAGGTCCAGTTCGGCCAGATGGGTGACATCCCCGTGCCGGCCGACTACAACAGCGACAAGATCACCGACCTGGCAGTCTTCCGGCCGATCAACGGTACCTGGTACATGCGTGGGATCGGCTCCGTACAGTTCGGCCAGAACGGCGATGTCCCGATGGCGGGGGACTATCTCGGGAACGGCCGGATCGAGCTCGCGGTGTTCCGGCCGGCGACGAGCACCTGGTTCATCCGCGGGGTCGGCAGCGTCCAGTGGGGCCAGTGCGGCGACCTCCCGGTGTCGTTTGCCGTCCCTGGGACGACCAAGCTCGTTCCCTCGGTCTTCCGGCCCGGCACCGGAACCTGGTTCATCAAGGGCGTGGAAACCCTGCCGTACGGGGCAGCCGGAGACATTCCAGTACCGCACCGCTATGTCGGGGGCCTCGACTCGCTCGCGGTCTACCGACCCTCGACAAGCATCTGGTACATCCGCGGCGTGGGCACCGTGCCGTTCGGGATGGTCGGCGATCTGCCGGTGCCTGGCAACTGGGGCGGCAGCACCCATGTCGCCACGTTCCGCCCGACCAACGGGACCTGGTACATCGGCACGACGACGGTGGTTTTGGGCGCCGCTGGCGACGTCCCTGTCTAGCGGAAGGTTCGTGCGCGGACGGTCGCAGTCCGTGACTCGTCGACGGGGGCTGTTCTTTTTCGGTCAGTGTCGGCCGAACGGTAGGTGGCAGGTGGTCCGGCGCTGGGGTGATCGCGGGCCCCGCGATGTCGGTCGTCTCCTGGTTCGGCCCTGACCGAATCCGGCAGTGGCCGGGAGCCGATCCATGACGTGCACGGGCGGCGACAAGCTCTTCGTGCTAGACAGGCTCCGACGAGACGCCCCCTCTGAGGAGACACCGCGATGAGCGTCGTGCGTGCAGGACTGGTGCAGACCGGATGGACCGGCGACAAAGAGTCGATGATCAAGGCGCATGAGGGGTTCGCGCGGGATGCGGCCGCTCAGGGTGCGCAGGTGATCTGCTTCCAGGAGCTGTTCTACGGCCCCTACTTCTGCCAGGTCCAGGATGCGTCGTTCTATGCGTACGCGGAGTCTGTCCCCGGGCCGACAGTGGAGCGGTTCTCGGCTTTGGCCGCCGAGCTCGGCGTGGTGTTGGTGCTGCCGGTCTATGAGCAGGAACAGCCCGGCTTCCTGTACAACACGGCCGCCGTGGTCGACGCGGACGGTCGATACCTGGGCAAGTACCGCAAGCACCACATTCCGCATGTGAGCGGCTTCTGGGAGAAGTTCTACTTTCGGCCCGGCAACCTGGGCTTCCCGGTCTTCGATACCGCGGTTGGCAAGGTGGGGGTCTACATCTGCTACGACAGGCACTTCCCGGAGGGATGGCGGGCGCTGGGCATCAACGGCGCCCAGATTGTCTTCAACCCGTCCGCGACCAGCCGCGGGCTCTCGTCCTATCTGTGGAAGCTTGAACAGCCGGCCGCTGCGGTCGCCAACGAGTACTTCGTGGGGGCGATCAACCGGGTGGGGATCGAAGACCTTGGGGATGACGACTTCTATGGGTCGTCGTACTTCGTCGACCCTGAAGGCAAGTTCGTCGGGGAAGTTGCGGACGGGCACTCGCCGGAGCTTGTTGTCCGAGATCTCGAGATGGACCTCCTCGCCGAGGTACGCAACCGCTGGGCGTTCTACCGCGACCGTCGACCTGAGGCGTATGGCGACCTCGTCCGTCCCTGACCGAGAAGGAGTCTGCCGTGACGATTCTCATCAAGGGTGGGACCGTCGTCAGCGCAACCGGCACGATCGATGCCGACGTGCTGGTCGATGGTGAGACCGTCGCTGCAGTGGTCCGACCCGGAGCCACCGGCCTGGGCGTGGACCTGGCCGCGGCGGCCGACAGGGTCGTCGACGCGAGCGGCAAGTACGTGATCCCAGGCGGAGTGGACTGCCACACGCACATGGAGCTGCCCTTCGGCGGCACCTTCGCATCTGACACGTTCGAGACCGGCACTCGGGCCGCGGCGTGGGGCGGGACCACCACGATCATCGATTTTGCGGTGCAGAAGTACGGCGAGCGAGTGCAGGACGGGCTCGCCGCCTGGCATGCCAAGGCCGACGGGCAGTGTGCGATCGACTACGCCTTCCATCAGATCATCGGTGGCGTCGACGACGAGTCGTTGAAGGCCATGGATGAGCTGGTCGCCGAGGGAATCACCAGCTTCAAGCTGTTCATGGCCTACCCGGGTGTCTTCTTCAGCGACGACGGCCAGATCGTGCGTGCCATGCAGACCGCGGCAAACAACGGCGCCGTGATGATGATGCACGCGGAGAACGGAACGGCGATCGACATCTTGGTCAAGCAGGCGCTGGCCCGTGGAGAGACCGCGCCGGTCAACCACGGCCTGACCCGGCCGTGGCAGACCGAAGCCGAGGCCACAGGTCGGGCGATCGCTCTGGCGACGCTGACCGGCTCGCCTTTGTACGTCGTGCACATGTCGGCGAAGCAGGCTGTGCACTCGGTGGCCCTAGCCCGCGATGCAGGCCACAATGTCTTCGGCGAGACCTGCCCCCAGTACCTCTACCTCTCTCTCGAGGAGCACCTTGGGGCCCCCGGCTTCGAGGGGGCCAAGTGGGTGTGCTCGACCCCGCTGCGCTCTCGCGCTGAAGGGCATCAGGAGGAGCTGTGGAAGTACCTGCGCACCAACGACCTGTCCATCGTCAGCACCGATCACTGTCCTTTCTGCTTCAAAGAGCAAAAGGAGCTCGGGTTGGGCGACTTCTCCAAGATCCCGAACGGAATTGGATCTGTCGAGCACCGCATCGACCTGGTCTATCAGGGGGTCGCCGATGGTCGGATCGGGTTGTCGCGATGGGTCGAACTGTGTTCGACCACGCCCGCCCGGATGTTTGGGTTGTACCCGCGCAAGGGCGTCATCACCCCGGGCGCAGACGCCGACATCGTCGTATATGACCCGGCTGGGCACACCAGCATCGGCTTCGGCAAGACTCACCACATGAACATGGACCACTCCGCGTGGGAGGGCTTTGAGATCGACGGCCATGTCGACGTCGTGCTCTCGCGTGGCGCGCTGGTGATCGATGACGGGCAGTACCTGGGTCGCAAGGGTCACGGACGCTTCTTACGTCGCGGCCTGTCCCAGTACCTGATCTGACGACGGCTGGAGCGCCATGGACATCGGTGTGGTCTTGCAGTGCAACCCGCCAGCCTCCCGCGTGGTCGAGCTGGCGCGGACTGCGGAGACGCTCGGCTTCTCCCATGTGTGGACGTTCGACTCGCACCTGCTGTGGGAGGAACCGTTCGTCATCTACAGCCAGATCCTCGCGGCCACCCGCAAGGTCATCGTCGGTCCGATGGTGACGAACCCGGCGACGCGGGACTGGACCGTGACTGCCTCCTTGTTCGCGACGCTGAACGAGATGTTCGGCAACCGCACGGTGTGTGGCATCGGCCGAGGGGATTCTGCCGTGCGCGTCCTGAATGGTCGGCCGACGACGCTCGAGACCCTTCGCGAGTCGATCCACGTCATCCGCGAGCTCGCGAACGGCCGCGAGGTCGAGCACAACGGCTCGGTACTGCGCCTGCCCTGGGGGACGAGCTCGCGGTTGGAGTGTTGGGTGGCCGCCTACGGGCCGAAGGCTCTGGCTCTTGCCGGTGAGGTCGGTGACGGCTTCATCCTTCAGCTCGCCGACCCAGACATCGCCGCATGGACGATCTCGGCGGTGCGTGCGGCGGCAGCTGGGGCTGGCCGAGACCCGGCGTCGATCAAGATCTGCGTGGCCGCGCCCGCTTACGTGGGCACGGACTGGCCCCACATGCGTGAGCAATGTCGCTGGTTCGGGGGGATGGTAGGCAACCACGTGGCTGACCTTGTTGCCCGCTACGGGGCGACCGGCTCGTCGGGCGTTCCGCATGCGCTGACCGACTACATCGCCGGGCGACCCGGCTACGACTACAACGAGCACGGTCAGGCCGGCAACCCGCACACGGCGTTCGTCCCCGACGACATCGTCGATCGATTCTGCATCCTGGGTTCAGCCGCTGACCATGTAGCACGTCTGAAGGAGCTTGCTTCGTTGGGGGTGGACCAGTTCGCGGTCTACCTCCAGCATGACGGCAAGTCTCAGACCCTGGAGGAGTACGGCGAGACGGTGATCCCGGCCATGGCCGAGCACGTGCCCGCCAAGCGTTGACTGGTTCGTCACTCGCCGTGCCGCTGCGCTTGTCCCGATCGTGGCGTTGTCCCTGGAGCGGGCTGTCCTGGCAGTCTGAGCATGCCCCGGTCTGACGGCTGGGCCACTGGGCGGCCGGACGGCCTTCGGGCCCGCCTCGCCGGACGACCCGACCAACCGCCCGATCGTCGCCCAGGACACCTTCTGGTAGTGCTCACCCCGCCTGAACGTGGCGTTCCCGAGCGTGGCTGCTCGAGCTGGCCGCCAACATCGGATTCGGCCACCTGTGCGCCGCATCTTCGGCCTCGACGCTACCCAGCTGACCGGACGTGCTGACACGCCGCGGTGAGGTTGGGCTTCGCGCGAATTCCGTGTCACAGTGTCCGGACCCAGCGTGCTTGGTCGTTCGAACCTGTGCTCCCTCGCCGCACACCCTCTCCATGAGAAGGCGACGAGAGCCATGAATGAAGCCATGGTCACCGCGCGGCGTGTCTCCGCGGGACCCGACTATGACGGCACGTCGGCATTCCCCGACCAGACCGAGCCGGAGACGGCCGGATCGAAGTGGCTGCGGGTCAGTGTCACCCTGGCACTGGTCCTCGGCCCGTTCCTGGGGTTGGTCGCAGCCGCAGTCCTGGCCTGGGGACACGGTCTGAGCGCCGTCGACCTGACCCTGGCGTTTGTCTTGTATGTGGCCACTGGTCTCGGGGTGACTCTCGGCTTCCACCGCGGAGCCACCCACGGCAGCTTCCGTTCAAAGCGTCCACTCATGCTGGGCCTGGTCCTCGCCGGGTCGATGGCCTTCCAGGGTGGCCTCGTCGACTGGGTCACCACCCACCGCAAGCACCACGCGTTCACCGACCGCCCCGGAGATCCGCACTCGCCGTACCGGTACGGAGCCGGTCTGTGGGCGCAGAGCCGCGGCCTGGTCGACGCCCACATGGGGTGGTTCCTGCGCCACGAGCCGATCTCGTCTCAGAAGTACGCCCCCGACGTAGCGGCAGACCCGATGATGCGCCGGGTCGGGACCTGGTTCCCCGCACTGTGCGTCGCGTCCCTGCTGATCCCATTCTTGGCCGGCTGGGCATTGACCGGTGAGATCCGCGGCGCGTGGACGGCGCTCATCTGGGCTGGGCTAGCCCGCGTCGCGCTCCTGCAGCACGTCACGTGGAGCGTCAACTCGCTGTGCCACATGATCGGAGACCGTCCATACCAGACGCGCAAGTACGACCGGGCGACGAACTTCTGGCCCTTGGCGCTGCTGTCGTTCGGGGAGAGCTGGCACAACGGTCACCACTCGGACCCGTCCTGCGCCAGGCACGGGCGCGGACGCTTTGAGGTCGACGTCTCGGCCTCGGTGATCCGGGTCTTCGAACGCCTGGGCTGGGTGAGCTCGGTCCGGTGGCCGAAGGAGCTGGCTCGGCCGGGGGTATCGGGACCTTAGGCCCTTCGCCGCGGCCACCGAGATCCGCCATCGTTCCTGCCAGGAGGCAGAGATGGCTGCTACGTCGGTTGTGGTAACGAGCGCGACTCCCGAGCGTCGATCGCTTCGGTCATGGCCGCCCGTTTCCATTGAGCGTGCAGTTATTGTCCGGTGGTCGTCTGAGCTACCGGTCGGCACGTGTGCGCAACCGCTAGCCAAGGGTCAGGAGGACCGGTGATCAACCAGTTGTGGGGGCCGCTCGTCGATCTCGTGGGTGACGGGGGTTATCAGGCGTGGACGATCGGCGACTGGTTCGTGATGAAGTACGCCAACATCATCATGTATGCCCTGATCGCAGTGCTGTTCCTCGCGGCGATGTTCATCAACATCCCGGACCGCTCGGCCAAGGCCGGATCTGAGGTGGCAAAGTGAGTGTCGACGCGCGGCCGCAGGACGAAGCCAACAGCCTGACGACCACCTCGGCGAGCGAGTCGCCCGCGTTCTCCTGGACAGCGCCGTCGCCGTGGGTGCGAGCTTGGACGGTGCGCAACCTGCCGCTCCGCCGGCTGTTGCCTGACCAGGAACCTGAGTACGTGTCCTCGGGCCTCTACGTGATGGGGGTGCTGACGTTGGCCGCCTTCATCGTGGTCATCATCAGCGGAGTTGTCCTTGCCGTCGGCGGCGTGCAGTGGTGGCACCACAGCACGCTGGGAGCCCTCATGAACAGCGTCCACTTCTGGGGCGTGCAGGCGTTCTTCCTGTTCATGGCCGTCCATGCACTGTTCAACTTCTTCATCATGGCCTGGCGTGGCGGGCGAGGCTTCACCTGGGTCACGGGCGTCCTGGCTTTCCTGCTCGCCGTCGTCACCGCCTTCACCGGATTCCTGATGCTGACCAACTGGGACGGGCAGTACGTAGGACAGCAGGCCAAGGACGCGTTCAACGCGATGGGTGTCGGCGCGGTCTGGAACGTGATGGATGTCGGACAGCAGTTCACGATGCACGTCGTCGTTACTGCCGGCCTTCTCGGCTTCATCGTGATGGTGCACCTTGGCCAGGTCCGGCGGCGGGGAGTCGCCCCGCCACCCGGAGCCGAGGCCCTGGAGGTCCCCGACGAGCTCGCCGCCGACGATCTACCGACGTCGCGGCACCACAAGTCGCCTGAGGCTGCTGCGGCAGCCCCTGAAGCCGATCAGCACCGGGAACAGGTCGAGCCATGAGCCCCAAGAAGCAGCCCATCCGACACTGGACCGGTTCGGAACGGTCCTACGACCTGATCTTCGAGGGCACCCTCGCTGTCCTCATCGTCGCCGTCCTGGTCGTCGCTGCTGCGGTCGTCTTCGGTTCGGCCAACGGTGGGCTGAGCTACCCCGGCGGGCCGCCGTCGCAGGCCGGCGACTCCTTCACAGCGAAGTACTGGGCGACCTCCCCAGTGCCCGACGCGCAGGGCAACAACGACCCGAACGGGGGGGCGGCTGACTTCGCGACCACAGTTGTTGCTGAGCTCGGCGGGACGTCCGTCACGGCCAAGTACGGTCCTCCGTTCAACGAGACCTCCGGGTCGTCGCAGACCATCGGACGGGTGTCGCTGACCGGAGTCGCCCACAGCCTGTTCGGACTGACGTTGCCCATCAACACGGCCAACGACTTCGTGCTGGCTCCGCTGACGCAGATCGTGGCCCCGTACGACCCGACCGTTGCGGCGGCTGTCAAGACGTACAAGGCGGCGGGCGGGAGCCTGAAGGAGGGCGTCTCCGCTGACCAGCTGGTCTCCGACCAGCAGAACAAGTGGCTGACTGCATATAGCGACGCCCTGGGCAAGGGAAAGGTGGCGAACGGGACGATCACCGTCGCTCCCGGTGACTACGGGCCCGTCCCCGTCATCGTTCAGGCCGAGCTGAGCATCGCCCTCAACGGGTCTTTGGACGGCTACCTGCTTGGGAGTTCGTCGCAGATCAACACCAACCCGACGGATGCCACGATGTTCTACTCCGACGGGACCGTCTGGAGCCAGGTCGCGGCAGGTCAGGGCATCACCGGTAGCCAGTGGGGTGTCATGAACGAGCTCTGGAACTTCCCGGGTCAGTTCTGGCTCATCCTGTACGCGATCCCGTACCACATCCCAGCGATCGCCAGCTCGCCGGCAGCCGACCTGTGGGTCGGGACGCTCCTAGTGATCGTCGGCATGCTGCTGCAGCTGCTGCTTCCGTGGATCCCCGGACTGCGGAGCATCCCCAGGCTGATCCCGTTCTACAAGATCATCTACCGGAAGTACTACGCGAGCCGGGCAGCGAGTTCCTGACGCCACCGACGGGGCACAGGTGGGGTGAGCTTCGACCGAGCTCACTCCACCTGCGTCGTTTGGGCCTGTCGAGATGGCCAGCGCGCGTGCCGGCCCGAGAACGGCGGTGGGGCGCTGCCCTGGTGTCGCTACCGGGTCCGTCGCAGGTGACCCCCCGTCAGCGACAGATGGCGGTGCGGCCGCGGCTCCAGCTCGGCGGTCAGGTCCGTCAGGAGGTGGGCCCGTACCGTTCCACCCGGACATCGCCTGGCGGGACACCAGCCTCGACCAGTAGCTGAGAGGTGCCCTCAGCGAAACCTGAGGAGCCGCAGACGTAGGCCGTCGCTCCGGGGATCAACGCGGACCTCAACGTCTGTGCGTCCACCCTGCCCGGCGGCCGGTGCCAGCCCGGTGGGGTTCTGCGGGTGTAGACCACTGTTGTCTCGTCGCCGAACTCCCGGGCGTACGGCAGGTCCTGGGGGGATCGCACGGAGACAACCATCCGCAACGCGACGGACGCTCCGCGGTCGCGGTGGGCGCGAAGCATCGACACCAACGGGGCCACGCCCGAGCCGCCACCGAACAGCATCGCCGGCCTGTTCCCGTTCCACACGAACCATCCGCCGAACGGACCGCGCACGTCCAGTCGATCCCCGACGCGGACCTCCTCGTGCACATAGCCCGACACCTCGCCGCCGTCCAGGCGCTCGACCAGCAGCTCGATGTGCGAGCCGTCCCCCGGAGCGGACGTGATGCTGTAGGAGCGCTGGGCGGTATACCCGTCGGGAGCTGTCAGACGCAGCACCATGTGCTGACCGGGCACGTGGGGGCGGCCGGCGGGCAGCGCCAGCCGGAACGCCGTCATGCGGTCGGTCTGTCGCTCGATGGCTAGCACAGTCGCGCTCTGCCAGTCCTGACGCGCCCCCCGGACCGGCGGGTGTCGCACCACCGGGCCGATTGACGGCAGCGCTGGCAAAGTGGTCAGCGCAGGCCGTTCACTCCGCGGCTCAGTCACCGGTGTACCGCTGCTCGAGCCACGGGTCGCCCCTGTCGTGGTAGCCGCGGGTCTCCCAGAAGCCCGGTTCGTCGTGGTCGAGCAGGCGCAGCCCACCGACCCACTTCGCCGACTTCCAGAAGTACAGGTGCGGAACGAGCAGTCGGGCCGGCCCCCCGTGCTCGACAGGCAGCGCTCGCCCCTCGTGCTCCCACACCACCCACGCCCTGCCGCCCGTGACGTCGCCGAGTGGCAGGTTCGTCGTGTAGCCGGTGTGGCTCCAGGCGACGACGTGGCTGGCCTGCGGCTGCGGTGCTGCAGCCCCAAGAAGGTCGTCCACCGAGACGCCCCGGAAGGACGTTCCGAGCTTGGACCACGTGGTGACGCAGTGGATATCGCCGTCGAACCGTGAGCTGGGAAGCTGATGAATCTCGGCCCAGGTCCAGGTGCGCGGCTCCCCGACAAGGCCGTCGACGCGAAACGTCCAGGTGGTGGTGTCCAGGCGCGGGGTCACCTCCGCGGTCAGGACAGGGAATCCCGATCCGGTGTCGTACTGGCCGGGCGGTAGCCGCGGGTCGGCGCTGCGCCCGTCCGGCCTGCGAAAAGGGCTCGCCATGTCGCCTCCTACGCCGCCAGTCAGACCTGTAGCCGCCTTCGCGACCTATTGTGGCCCGTCCGCGCAGCCTGTCCCAAGCCGCGCCGCCGCGTTACGGTCGTACCGACTGTGGACCGTTGAACAGGTCGTGCGGGTCCACTGCCCGCTTGATGGACTGCAACCGCGCATAGTTCGCGCCCCAGTACGCGTTCTGCCAGTCAGCGATCGAGGCGTCGCAGTAGTTGGTGTAGGCGCCGTTGCCCAAGTAAGGCGTCATCGTGGCCCGCAGAGAGCGCACGACAGCGTCGAAATGCCCACCGGGAAGTGTCGGCCGCGTCCACGTCGCGGTGTACTGGACCGTGAACGGTGCCGAGCGATGAACAAACGCACTGCTCGCCTCGGGACGGGCGGCGACGGCGCCGCCGAGGGCATCGAGCGACGCCGTGACCAGGTGAAGCCCGGCTGTCGCTGAGGCGGTCTCGACCGCCCCGACCAGCGCATCAACCGCAGTGGTGCTCATCAGCGTGGCCGGAACATGAGAGGTCGCGGCGAGCAGTTCCCGCACCAAGGTGCCCGCGGGCGGGAGATGACAACTGGACCCCTTGCAGCCGGCCTCGATCAGCATGGCATCGAGGTAGCGGTGGCGCGACGATCCTCGCCAGACCGTGCCCGTCCCCACAGAACGGAGCAACGGGGCCAGGACGGCACCGAGTGAGGCGTCGGCGCCGCTCCATACGCCCGCGACGAGCACTGTCGGGGCGCTACCGGGGCCCGCCTGAATCTTGCACGTGGACCAACAGCGCGCGTCAGCCACCGGCGCCCAGTGCTGCCACGCCTGCACGACGTCAGATGCTGCTGACCACGGCCAGAACATGCTGAAGATCGTCACATCGGGCGCGGCCTGGGTGTGCAGGGTCAGCTCGGTGACCACCCCGAAGCTTCCTCCCCCGCCGCCTCGCCCCGCCCACAGCAGATCCGCTGAACCGGACTCGTCAACGGTGTGGACGGCGGCTTCGGCGGTCACCATGTCGTAGGAGACCAGCGCGTCGCACGTCAGTCCCCAGGCCCGAGCAAGGACCCCGACGCCGCCTCCGAGAGTCAGCCCTGTCGCCCCCACGGAGGGACAGGATCCGGCCGCGATTGCCCGACCGGCCCCGGCCACGGCGGTGTAGACGTCGACGAGCCGAGCGCCGGCTCCCAGCCTGACCCGACCGCTGAGGGGGTCGACCTGCACCTGGTTCATCGCCGACACGTCAACGACCAGCTGGGGGCCGGTCGACGACGCGGTGTAGGAGTGACCCCCGGCGCGAATGGTGAAGGGAACCGAGGCGTCCCGCGCGAACGCGACGCAGGCAGCGACGTCGGCCGGGCTCTGGCACCGAGCCACGGCCGCAGGGCGGAGCAGGTCGTAGCGCGGATTGGCGGTCAGTCTTGCCCGGTCATAGCCGGGGTCGCCGCTGTGGTACAGCCTGCCGGTCATGCGCGCCTGCAGGGCTGCCCACGGCGGCCGGCTGTTCGTGGCGGAGGGGGTCGTCAGTGAGGCAGTGCTAGGCGGTGGAGCGCCCGTGGCGGTGCTGGTCGGTGGATGCGGCGACGACGACGTGCAGCCGCTCAACATGGCTGCGCCGGCGCCGCCGGCCATCGCGCGGAGCAAGGCCCGCCTGGAGAACGCTGCAGGGCCGGGCATGGCCCCATCATCGTCTGGGCGGGCCCGGCATCACCTGAGTGACTCGATGCCGGCGCGGGGTGTGTCCCGGACAGCGCCAGTCACCGCGTCGTCGGCCCAACGTGATGCCCGGCGGTCTTCGGGGCCTGTGAGCCGGCTGGCGCGGCCGCCGCCCGGTCGCCTGCGGCGGAGGTCGCGTCGGAATCGCCGCACGGCCGGCCCAGTGCCATCGAACCTGACCGGGTAGGCCGGGGCAGGGTTGGTGAGCCTCGGGCGGCCAGTATCGTCGCACTCGGCTTGTCGGCAGCAGCGACCCTCGGCTCAAGGGAGGCATCTCACCTGTGGCGCCTGACCCCCAGGGTTTCGACCCGATCGCCGAGGCCCGCCGTCAATGGGTGGATCACGGTTGGGCAGGCCAGGCAGACGCGATGGTCCTGGTGACCTCGCTGATGCGTGCGCAGCAGATCGTGCTGTCGCGCGTGGACAACGTGTTGCGTCCGCTCGACCTGACATTCGCGCGCTACGAGCTGCTGATGATCCTTGGGTTCAGTCGCAGCGGTTCGCTGCCCATGACCAAGCTCGGGAACCGGCTCCAGGTGCACCCGACAAGCGTGACAAGCGCGGTCGACCGGCTCGAGATCCAGGGCCTGGTTCGCAGAAGACCGCACGCCAGCGACCGGCGAACCACTCTGGCCGAGATCACCGCGCCGGGGCGTGCGGTGGCAGCCGCGGCCACTTCGGTGCTCAACGCGCAAGTCTTCGACGTGCCCTTGGTGTCCCAGGAACGGGTCAGGGACATGATCGACGCGCTCACCGAGCTTCGGCACCGTGCCGGCGACTTCTAGGTTCTGGGACGACCACCCCGAGTAACCAGGGTCGGACCGTGCGGCGAGCCTGCCCGGGAGCGATGGGGACGCTCGACCGCGGCGATGTGCGCTTCCGTGTCGGGGGAACATCCTGGGCGTGCTGGTCAGCCGTCGCCGCGACGGCTCAGTTCCGAGCGAGCGGACGCAGCGTCTTCGCGCAGGTAGGCAGCCCGCTCAAAGTCAAGCGTCGATGCTGCCTCGAGCATCTCGCGCTCCAGCTGGTCGGCAAGGGCGGCCAGCTGGGAGTTGGTCTGGTCGGCCAGCTGGATTGGGGCTGTTCGGGTGAGCCGGACCGGTCCTGCCTCGCCCAACACGGCCAGCTCGGTAGGCGCGGCTCCGATGTGGTGTCGTCGGCCGGTGTCCGGCAGCTTCGCCCGCGTGGAGCGGCGCCGGGTCAGTTCGCGGCCTCGTCCGGACCGCCCGATGGGCAGTTCGCTTGGCCCGGGAGCACTGGCTACGGGGGAGCCGTCGGCGGCTGGCTCGAACTGTTCGTCGACGGGATGGTCGCCCATGGGGCGACGGTACCCTCGCGGGCCAGGTGAGCCGCTCGATAGGCGATGGACGCTTCAGCGGGACCCAGCCATGGTCGGCCTGCTCTTCTTCTTGTGGGCGGCTGCGCGCCACCAGCCCAAGGCCGCCCCGCCGAACTGGCTGCACCGACGTCGACGGACTGATCCGGCAGCCGCGTCGCGGGTCTGGCAGGCGACGCAGTGGAGGCCAACCGCAGTCCGATCGCCCAGTGACCGCTCAAGCAAGTTGGCGTGTCGTTCAGAAGGTCGAGGGGCACGCTGTGACAAGGCTGGGCTGGAGTCCTCCCGCGGTCGAGACGTAGACGACAGTCGATGATGCCCCGCTGACGACCGACTGGCTCGTCACCACGATGCAGTAGCCGACACCCGCCCCGTCCAGGGTCACCGTCGCAGTGTCGCTCGAGGACAGATGCACTAGGGCGGTCCCGAACGGAACCACCCCCGGCGTCGGGGGCACTGACAAGTACTTCTGGTTGTCGGTGAAGAAGGTCTCCTCGGCACTGGACAATGACAGTGCATCGAGCTTCGCCGCAGCCGCGTACGCCGGACCGCGCGGTCCGCCCGTGTCCCCGACCGGCTGGGATCCGGTGCTGCGCGACCAGATCACGAACGCGACGGCCAGGGAGACGACGAGCCCTGCGACCAGACCCACGATCAGCGTGCGGGACAGTCCAGGCGTGGTCTCACCTGCCACGTGACGGGCGGCGGGGCGAGGTGCGGCTAGCGCCGCACTGACCATCCCCGGGGCCGAAGGCGGGGCTAGGGGGCCGGCGCTGCCGAACCGGCTCGCCGGGAGGACAGGGCTGACTGGGCTGACCGGCTCTTCGGGCGCGCTTGGCGTGACATCGGCCGGGACGGTGGACGGCGGGACGGGAGCCGGTCGTTGTGACGGCGCCTGCGTTCCGGTCTGCGCATGAGGTGGCAGCGTGGCTACTGGCGCAATCTCGGTCGGCAGCTGGACGTACTCAGTCCAGGCACCGCCACTCCACCAGCGCTGACCACCACTGGCGGCAGGATCGGGATACCAACCTGGGGCAGGCGCAGATCCGGTGACGTGACCGACGGTTTCGGTCATCGACCACTCACCTCTCGCTAGGGCGGCCTACCCACCCTGTGTCGGCCTCGGCAACCCCGGGCTTAAGTCAGCGGGCGCCGCGCACCGGACCGCCTAAGTCAGCAGGCACGGCTGGAACGCTCCCTTTTCTCCGCGCCTGCGGCTAGTCTGGTGGCCATGTCCCAGTTTCGCGTGCGCGAGGCGGCCGAGCTTCTTGGCGTCAGTGACGACACCTTGCGACGCTGGGCCGACTCCGGACGGTTTGAGACCACGACCGACAGTGCCGGCCGGGCGGTCGTCGAGGGGCGCGTGCTTGCCCAGCTGGCTCAAGAGCTGGCTGCCTCCGGTGAGCAGGCGGAGCCACGCATGGTGGCCGGCCACTCGGTTCGCAACAGGTTCACCGGCTTGGTCACGCGCGTGGTCAAGGACGCCGTCATGGCGCAGGTCGAGATCCAGGCCGGCCCGCACCGGTTCGTCTCCCTGCTCAGCAGGGAGGCGGTCGATGAGCTCGGCCTCGAGCCAGGGGTCCTGGCTGTCGCCTCCGTCAAGTCCACCAACGTCGCCGTCGAGATCCCGGCGCCCCGATAGACCAGGAGTCCCCAGTGATTGGTACGTCTGGAGGTCTCGCCGCGCTCGCCGTGGCAGCCCTGGCCCTGACGGCATGCGGGTCGAGCTCAACGCCGGCTACGGCGAGCGCGGCAGCCGGCTCTTCCGCAGCGATTACCGGCACGGTGACGGTCTTCGCGGCAGCATCGCTGAAGGAGGCATTCACGACGCTCGGAAAACAGTTCGAGGCCGCCCACCCCGGTGTCAAGGTGGTCTTTAGCTTCGCAGCCAGCTCTGACCTGGCGACCCAGATCACCCAGGGCGCCCCCGCGGACGTGTTTGCCTCGGCCAGCACCAAGAACATGACGCAAGTGACCGCGGCGGGCTACGCCAGCGGTCCGGTCACCTTCGCCACGAACACCATGGAGGTCGCGCTACCTCCTTCAAACCCAGGGAGCGTCGTCGCGCTGTCTGACCTGGCCAAGGCCGCGGTGAAGGTCGCGTTGTGCCAGATCCTGGTTCCCTGCGGGAGCACTGCGGCCAAGGTCTTCGTCAATGCCGGGCTCGTGGTCAAGCCGGTCACGTTGGAGCCCGACGTGAAGTCGGTTCTGGCCAAGGTCGAGCTCGGCGAGGTCGATGCCGGCCTGGTGTACGTGACGGACGTAAGGGCTGCCGGCAGCAAGGTGGTGGGACTTCAGATCCCCGCCGCCGACAACGCCTCCACCGCCTATCCGATCGCAGCTCTCAGCAAGAGTGCAAATGCGGCGGCTGCGCAGGCATTCGTTGCGTACGTGCTCTCTCCCTCCGGCAGCGCCGTGCTGACCGCTGACGGGTTCGCCAAGCCGTAGTCGGACCGGCATCCTTGCCCGGTGAGCACCGCGACGCACGAGGGGCGGACCGACCGCCTATCCGCCCGGGAGCGTCGGCGACGTGGCGCGGACAACGGCTACCTCATGCGAGGCGTCCCGGCCCCGATGCTCGGGCCGGCCCTCGTCGGGGTCGCGTTCCTGGTGCTTCCGCTGGCGGGCCTGCTGCTGCGCGCGCCGTGGGGCTCCCTCGGTCGGGTGCTGGCGACCGCGGACGTCGCGTCGGCCCTGCGGCTGTCCCTGCTGACAGCCACCTTGGCCACTGCGCTGTCGTTCATTCTCGGTGTGCCGTTGGCGTGGCTGCTTGCCAGATCTCAGTTCCCTGGTGTCACGTGGTTGCGCGCCCTGGTCACCTTGCCGTTGGTGCTGCCCCCGGTGGTCGGCGGCGTCGCCCTGCTTGTTGCGTTCGGGCGTAACGGGTTCGCGGGGCAGTACCTCGACCGTTGGTTCGGGGTCACTCTGCCTTTCAGCACTGCAGCGGTGGTCGTCGCGGAGGCATTTGTTGCCATGCCGTTCCTGGTTGTCACGGTCGAGGGTGCGCTGCGGTCGGCGGACCAGGGGTTCGACGAAGCCGCGGCCAGCCTTGGCGCCTCCCGGATGACGGTCTTTCGTCGGGTGACGATGCCGCTGATCGCGCCGTCCCTGGTAGCCGGCGGTGTGCTGTGCTGGGCCCGGGCACTGGGTGAGTTCGGGGCCACCATCGTTTTCGCGGGGAACTTCCCCGGCCGCACCCAGACCATGCCGCTGGCTGTCTACCTGGCGTTGGAGAGCGATCCTGACGCCGCCATCGCCCTCAGCCTGGTGCTGCTGGCGGTGTCGGTGCTGGTGCTGGTCGCGTTGCGCGACCGCTGGCTGCACAGCAGCCTGTTCCGGTGAGCGCGGACCCGGTGCAGGGTCTTGGCTTCGATGCGACAGTTCGGCGTGGCGACCTGACGTTGACCTTGGACATCGCTGTCCCGCCGGGGGAGGTCCTGGGAGTATTGGGCCCCAACGGTGCGGGGAAGACCACCCTGCTCAGGGCCCTGGCGGGGCTGACGCCGGTGAGCACGGGAAGAATCGTGCTGGACGGTCGGGTCCTGGACGACGCGGCAACGGGACAGTTCCTGGAGCCCGCACAGCGACCGGTCGGGCTGGTCTTCCAGGACTACCGCCTGTTCCCGCACATGTCCGTCCTGGACAACATCGCCTTCTCCGCGCGATCAAGAGGGGCTGGGCGAACCCGTTCCCGCGAGCAGGCGGCCAGCTGGATCGACATGCTCGGCCTGGGCGCCCTCGCCCGGCGCATGCCGGCGCAGCTGTCCGGCGGCCAGGCTCAGCGGGTGGCCCTGGCACGGGCCTTGGCCGGCGAGCCGGCGCTGCTGCTGCTCGACGAGCCGCTTTCCGCGTTGGACGCGGGAACCCGCCTAGATGTTCAGGCCGAGCTGCGCCGGCACCTGGGACAGTTCTCCGGTCCCACCCTGCTGGTCACCCACGACCCGGTGGAGGCGTTGGTCCTCGCCGACCGGTTGCTCGTCCTGGAGAACGGGGCCATGGTGCAGCAGGGCACCCCGGCGTCGGTGGCCAGGCGGCCGGCCACCGACTACGTGGCCCGCCTGGTCGGCCTGAACCTGTACGCGGGACGCGCCGAGGGCGACCAGGTCAGCCTGCCTGGCGGCGGCGGCTTCGTCGTTCCCGACCACGGGCAGCACGGTGACGTGCTGGTGTCCTGCCGTCCCGCGTCGGTGCTGGTCAGTTCCCGGGACAATGGCGCGCAAGCGCCGACGGGATGGTCGGCTCGCAACAGCTGGGCCGGCACGGTAGCCGGCCTGAGCATGCTGACCGACCGCGTCCGCCTCGACATCGATGCGACGCCGTCTGTGCTGGCTGACGTGACCGCCGCCAGCGTTGCCGAGCTTGGGCTGGCACCTGGCGTTGCCGTATGGGTCTCGGTCAAGGCGACCGATCTTGACGTATACAGCTCGCTAGCGCCGTAGCCTGCGACAGTCGGCCGTGACAGCGGCATCCTTCAGCGTAGAGGGGTATCCCATGACGTTCCCGTCGGATCTGGCGATCGCGCAGGCCGCGACTTTGAAGCCGCTCGGTGAGATTGCCGACGCGATGGGCCTGCCGATCAGCTTGCTCGAGCCGTACGGAGAGAACGTCGCGAAGATCAAGCTGTCGGCCATCGATCACCTCGCGGACCGGCCGAAGGCGAAGTACGTCATGGTGACCGCCGTGACCCCGACTCCGCTGGGGGAGGGGAAGACCACCACGACTGTCGGGCTCGGGCAAGGGATGCGCCATGTCGGCCGTTCGGCCACCATCGCCATCCGACAGCCATCGATGGGACCAACCTTCGGCATCAAGGGTGGGGCAGCCGGCGGCGGTTACAGCCAGGTGGTACCGATGGAGATCCTCAACCTCCACCTGACCGGCGACTTCCATGCCGTGACGTCCGCGCACAACATGCTGGCGGCTATGGTCGACAACCATCTCTACCAGGGCAACTCGTGCGGCCTGGACCTGGACAACATCACTTGGCGCCGGGTCCTGGACGTCAACGACCGAGCACTTCGCAATATCGTCATCGGCCTGGGCTCGAGAGAGGACGGGGTGACCCGCCAGAGCGGCTTCGACATCACCGCAGCCTCTGAGGTGATGGCCATCCTGGCTCTCACGTCCTCGCTCGCGGAGCTGCGCGCCCGGCTGGGGCGGATCGTCGTGGGTTACACCAAGCTCGGCGAACCGGTCACCGCCGAGCAGATGCAAGGCGCCGGGGCCATGGCGGCGATCCTGCGGGACGCGGTCAAGCCGAACCTGATGCAGACCCTCGAGAACACCCCGGTCCTCGTCCATGCCGGTCCGTTCGGCAACATCGCGCACGGCAACTCGTCGGTGATCGCGGACCTGGTAGGCATCCACACAGGCGACTTCCTGATCACCGAGGCCGGATTCGGCGCCGACATGGGCGCCGAGCGGTTCTTCAACATCAAATGCCGCACGTCCGGGCTGACCCCGGACGCGGTCGTCGTGGTGGCGACCGTTCGCGCCTTGAAAGCTCACTCCGGGAACCACACGATCGTGCCAGGCAAGCCGTTGCCCCCGGCCCTGCTGGAGCAGAACCCCGACGAGGTGCACGTCGGTGGCGCCAACCTTCGCAAGCAGATCGCCAACGTAACCGCACACGGGGTAACCCCGGTCGTGGCGATCAACGCGTTCCCGGGCGACTTTCCGTCTGAGCATGCTGCGATCCGGGAGATTGCTGCCTCAATGGGAGTCAGGGTTGCCGTCAGCACGCATTTCGCCGACGGTGGCGTGGGGGCGGCAGAGCTGGCAGCCGCGGTCGCCGAGGCCTGCGACGAGCCTTCGACCTTCACGCTTCTGTACCCCGACTCGGCGACCCTGCGCGAGAAGATTGAGACCGTCGCCACGAAGATCTACGGCGCGGACGGTGTCGACTACACCGCCGGCGCTGCCAGGCAGCTGGACGGCTACGAGCGAAACGGCTTTGGACACCTCCCGGTCTGTATCGCCAAGACCCACCTGTCCATCTCCTCTGACCCGACGCTGAAGGGTGCTCCCACCGGTTGGCGCCTTCCCGTGCGCGAGGTCAGGGCGTCAGTGGGCGCCGGATTCGTCTACCCGATCTGCGGCGACATGCGGACGATGCCTGGCCTGTCGAGCGCGCCGGCGGCTACCCGGATCGACATCGATGCCGACGGCCAGATCACCGGACTGTCGTGACGGCCAGCCCCGACGCACGCGGCGGCGCAGCGGTACTGGCCGCCTCGACGCTCATTGACACGGTGGCAGCGCGGACCTCCGCGCCAGGTGGCGGGGTCGTGCTCGCTGTGGTCAGCGGCCTTGCCGCTGCGCTCGGTGGCATGAGTGCCCGGTTCGCCGAGGGCGAGCCAAGTCAGCTGGCCGAACGCACCGATCAGATGCAGAGCCGAGCCCTGGAGTTGGCCGAACGCGACCTCGTCGCCTACGACCGGTATATGGCGGCGCGAAGGCAGAGCCGGCCGCCGGACGAGGTCGCGTTGGCCCTCGACGAACTGGTCGGGGTCCCGCTGGAGATCGCGTCGCTGGCTGCCGAGGTGGCAACTATGGCGCTGCGCCTCGTCGATGACGGGAACCCGCGTCTGCGCGGCGACGCAGCCACCGCAGTGCTGCTGGCCGCTTCCGCTACGCGGGCTGCGGCCGTCCTGGTCTGCGAGAATCTGCGGGGCGCCGTATCGCGCACCCCGCTAGACCAGGCCCGGGATGCGGTAGGGGTGGCGGGGCGGGCCGAACAGGCACTTCTGGCCGAGTATCCGGAGCTGAGTCCGCCTGAGCCCGCGTGACCGAGCGATCGACGGCACGTAGGTGCGGACTGTGGGACACACCAGGTCTGACGGACCAGCCCATCCGTTCACAGGCCCGTAAGGTCTCCGACATAGTGCTCGACCTGCGGTGTCCCGTCGAAGTGCGGTCCGATCCATGACCGCCACTGGGTGAACAGGTCAGATCCCCGAAAACCGACTGTGTGGTCGTCGATGCTGTCCCAACCGACCAGCAGCAGGTAAGTGGAGGACCGTTCAACGCCTCGGGACAGTCGCACGAACCGGAAGCCGGTCGCGGCGGCGATCACCTTGGCAGCCTCCAAGAAGGCCTGCTCGAAGGCCACCTCGTGACCTGGCAGGATCGTGATGAGGGCGTGCTCGATGATCACCGCTGCTCACTCCCGACCTGGACTGGGCCCTCGGTCGACCACCTGCGGGACCAGGGTTTGCGGTACTGCGGGACTCCAGAACGGCGCTGGCCTGGCACAGTTCGTCGGTGCAATACTCGGGTCAGCTCGGGCTGCTCTTCTGCGCTGACCGGGGGTGTCATGAGGCAGAACCGTACCTGGGTGCTGCCCGTGGCCGCTTGCGATGCCGACACCCGTGTCGCCCGCATCGTCCCCATCGGTGCGCTCCAGGGTGCTCTCAACAGTGTGCTCCCCTCATCCGGCGCGGGGGGCGTGACTCCCGCCCGGCAGGGCTGCGCGATGCTGCGTGTCTGCGCCTGGAGCCCCTCAGTCCGGGAGACGCGGCTGGGCTCAAGACTGCCTGTCACCGGTGTCACGCCTGTCGTGCTGCGGATGGCCCGCGGGGGTCGGACATGACGGGCCAGTCGGCCAGGGCGGCGTCTGGAGTGGGTGGGCGAGAACGCTCGAGCGTCGTGCTTGCCGGGGTCCTGCTGCTCGCCAGTTTCGTCGACGGGGTCAGTGACAACTGGGTTCACGCCGCGGTGCTGACCGGTGCCGCCGTCGGGCTCTGGTGGGACAACGGCCGTCGAGCGGCCCGACAGCCGGCCTTGCTTGAGCGCAAGCCCGGCCCCAGGACCGGCGTCTGGCTCGGCTTTGTCGCCCTCGCGTACGCGGTCGCCGCCGGGGCCTTGCACCCCTACACCTGGCCCGTCACCTTAGCTGTGGTCATTCCGGGGACGACAGCCATTGTGCTGTCGTGGAGGGGGCCGCTGTTCCCGCGCCCGGTGCCCCCGGCGATCGGGGCGCGCGGGGCTGTCTGGTGGGGGGTCGTCTTCGTCGCCGGTGCACTGTGGGAGCTGGCGGCGCTGCTGCAGCAGCCATCCATCCAAGTCGGGTCCTACGCGCACCCGACCGTCAGCTTCCTCATGGACAGCGTTCTTGCATCGTGGGCCGGCCGCTCCCTCACCCTGGCCTTGTGGCTCGGTCTTGGTTGGGCACTGATGTCTTCGGCCACCAGGGAGGGCGAATGAGCACCCATGATGTGACGCTGTGGGGCTACGCCCTCCTGGTGACGGCGCTGGCCGTCCTCGAGCTCGTCGGCCGTCGTCCAGGCTCGTCAGTGCCCTCGCTCGGGGTGGTGATAGGAACGGTGATGAGCAGGCGGTCCGGCCGGGTGGCAGTGATGGCCGCCTGGGTCTGGCTGGGACTGCACTTCTTGGCGCTCTAGCTGGTCAGGACTCGCGACGCAACAGCACCATGGCGTGAGCTGCGACTGGGCGGACCGCGCCGGCCCGCACCTTGCGGCGCCGGTCCGACCCCAAGCCGGCACTGTCGTCAGCGGTGTCGAACTGCACCGACCAGGCGGCTCCGAATGGTCCGTCGGGCAGTGCGAAGTCGACGGCGCCGCTATGGGCGTTCATCAAGATCAGGAACGAGTCGTCGGCGACGCCCTCGCCGCGCGCGTCCACGTCAGGCAGGTGGCTGCCGTTGAGGAACACTGCCAGCGACCGCGCGTACCCACCCGTCCAGTCCTCGTCACCCATCTGGGCACCGTCCGGCCGGAACCAGGCGATCTCGTCGTCGCCGGAGGCTCCACGCACGTCGTGTCCCTGGAAGAACCGGCGCCGACGGAAGACCGGGTGCTCTCGGCGCAGGTGCACCAGCCGCCGCGTGAAGGCGAGCAGGTCGGCGTCGACGGACTCTGGTGACCAGTCCACCCACGACAGCTCGTTGTCCTGGCAGTACGTGTTGTTGTTACCCCGCTGAGTCCGCCCCACCTCGTCGCCGTGCAGGAGCATGGGTACTCCTTGGCTGAGGAGCAGCGTGGCCAGCAGGCTGCGCTGCTGACGCCGGCGAAGGGTGAGCACAGCCGGGTCGTCCGTCGGTCCCTCCGCGCCGGCGTTCCACGAGCGATTGTGGTTCTCCCCGTCGCTGCTGCCCTCCCCGTTGGCGTCGTTGTGCTTGGTGTTGTACGAGACCAGGTCGGCGAGTGTGAAGCCGTCGTGGGCGGTCACGAAGTTGACTGAGGCGATCGGCCGGCGGCCGCTGCTCTCGTAGAGGTCTGACGAGCCGGTGATCCGGGAGGCGAACTCGGGGATGGTGGCGGACTCTCCGCGCCAGAAGTCGCGGACGGTGTCGCGGTACTTGCCGTTCCACTCCGTCCACAAGGGTGGGAACTGGCCTACCTGGTAGCCGCCGGCCCCGAGGTCCCACGGCTCGGCGATCAGCTTGACCTGCGAGACGACCGGGTCCTGCTGGACCAGGTCGAAGAAAGCACTGAGCCGGTCCACCTCGTGGAACTGCCGGGCCAGTGTCGCGGCGAGGTCGAACCGGAAGCCGTCAACGTGCATCTCGGTCACCCAGTAGCGCAGCGAGTCCATGATCAGCTGGAGAACGTGCGGGCTGCGCATCAGCAGGCTGTTGCCTGTGCCGGTGGTGTCGAAGTAGTGCTCAAGGTCATCGTCGACGAGCCGGTAGTACGCGCTGTTGTCGATCCCCCGGAAGGACAGCGTGGGGCCGAACTCGCTTCCTTCGGCCGTGTGGTTGTAGACCACGTCGAGGATGACCTCGATGCCGGCTCGGTGCAGCTCGCGCACCATCGCCTTGAACTCGGGGACCTGCTGGCCGTCGCTGCCGGTCGCGGCGTAGGCGGCGTGCGGGGCGAAGAATCCGATCGAGTTGTAGCCCCAGTAGTTGGTGAGGCCGCGTTGGACCAGGTGATGGTCATGCACGAAGTGGTGCACCGGCATGAGCTCCAGGGCCGTGATGCCCAGTCGTTGGTAGTGCTCGATCATCACCGGGTGTGCCAGGCCCGCGTAAGTCCCCCTCAGCTCTGCCGGCACGGCCGGGTGCGTTGCGGTGAGCCCCTTCACGTGCGCCTCGTAGACGATCGTCTCGTGGTACGGGGTCCGCGGTGACCGGTCCTCTGCCCAGTCGAAGTAGGGGTTGACGACCACTGACTTGGGGACGTGGGCCGCGGAGTCGTCCACGTTCGCCCTGGCCGGGTTGTCCCATCGGTAGGCGAAGCAGGCCTGTGACCAGTCGACGTCCCCGTCAACCGCTTTGGCATAGGGATCCAAAAGCAGCTTGGCCGGGTTACAGCGGTGTCCGGCGGTGGCTTCGTTCGGGCCGTGGACTCGGTACCCGTAGCGCTGGCCCGGCTGCACGGCAGGCAGGTACCCGTGCCAGATGTCCGCATCGCGCTCAGACAGCTCGATCCGCGTCTCGACCCCGGTGGCGTCGAACAGGCACAGCTCGACGCGGTCGGCCACCGACGAGAACAGCGTGAAGTTTGTCCCCGAGCCGTCGAAGGTCGCCCCCAGCGGGTACGCCGTACCCGGCCAGACCTGCATTCTCGCCGTCCTCCCTCGTCGCGCCCCAGGCCGAGTCGGCTCTTTACCTGCTCCGTACACCCGCCCCAGACCACCCGAACCTGCGGTCCCGATGGTACGGGCATGACCACGTCGGCTTTGTCCCACGGCGACAACAGGGGGCAGCGGGCGCCCGGTCGAGCATCCACCAACCGTCGAAGGAGAACTGACCAGATGAAGATCAACCGCACGCTCGTCATCGCGACCGCGGGGGCGGCCCTGACCGTCCTGGGAAGCGGTCAGGCGGCGATGGCCGCAACAGTGACCGCCTCCAGCGGCCACGCCGGGTCGTCGGGATCGGCCTGCAGCCCTAGCGCCCTGGTGTACGTCCAGTCGCGGGTCGACCTCGCCGTCGCGCACCGCGAGCTGACCATCACCCAGCTCACGGCCACGCTTGCGCAGCGCGGCCGCGTCAGTGACCCGCACCGGGCCGCACTACAGGCACTGTTCACCTCCGACGCTTCCGGCCTCCAGGCCGTCAACGCCACTGTGCACGCCGACACCACCTGCAAGCAGGCCGTCACCGACGGGCGCGCGGTGGTCTCCGGGTTCCGGGTCTACATGCTGCTCTCGCCGCAGGCGCACCTAGTCATGGCCTCGGACACCGGGACGTTTGCGGCCGGTCGGCTCGCGGCAGCCGAGCCGAAACTACAAGCTGGCATCGACGCGATCACCGACCTCACCAAGAGGGCCCAGGCGCAGGCTGCCTTCAACGACCTGGTGGCGCAGACCACGACGGCGACCGACGACTTCGCGGGAGTCGCTGACACCGTCCTGGCGCTGAAGCCGGCGGACATGCCGGCGGGTCAGACCGCGCTGGCGGCCGAGCACGCCAAGGTCACCAGCGGGCGCGCTGCCCTGGCGGCGGCGCTGAGCGACGCCAAGACCATCGGGTCACTACTGGTGTAGCCCCCGACGGACCACGAGGGAAGAAGCTGGGTGTCCCCCGAGCCTGTCGGCACGGGGGACACCCAGCTTCTTCCCGGACGCTGGTGGCCCGGTGGCGCACCGGGCAAATCACACGCATGTAGTTCGCCACGATGTTTCGTGCGTCGGCAGCACTTGCCCGCCGGAGCGTCGAAGTCGTTGGTAAATCACACCTTTGTAGTACTCGGCGTGTCTGGACGACACGCCGTTTGGGTCAGATGTGACTGCTGTGACGGGGGTGACGCAAGCACTCGTTCGGGCTAGCGTCGGTGGCCTTGCGTGGTCGAGACAGACCACAGAGCAAGCGCCCCGACCAGAGCATCTGCTGGGCCCGGGGACCCGACGAAGCAAGGAGCGGCCCGTGCGGTGCGATGGTCAGCAGCCCGGACGCAGGGTACCCGTGGTCGGGGTGTCCGCATTCGTCGCTTTCCTGCTGGCCCTTGTGTCGGTGGTCTCGGTAACCCTTGCGGACGGAGCCTTGGCCGACTCCCGCACTCCCTCCGCCGCAGCGGTTGCGCAGGCGAAGGCCGCGGTGGGGACCGCCGCCGCACAGGTCGGTGTCATGCAGGCCGAGCTTGCGGCAGCACAGGCCAAGCTTGCCTCTCTCGGACTGGCTGTGGACGCGGCGAGCGAGGTCTACAACGGCGCGATGTTCCACCTCCAGCAGGCGACCGCCGTCGCTGCCACCGCCCAGGTGGCCGCCGGCAACGCGGGTGTCCAGCTGACACAGGCGCGCCGGGACGTCGGCCGACTTGCCGCCGAGGCGTACCGCAGCGGTGGCACGGCCTTCGGGCTGGGGGCGCTGGTCGCGTCCGACTCACCTGAGTACGCCCTGTCAGCGGTGTCGATGCTCGGGGTACTGGCGAACCGAACCAGCGGGATCATGGATCGGATGAGGGCGGCCCAGGTCGTCGCGGGTGTCCTCAACACCCAGGCGTCCACGGCCCTGGCAGGTGTAGCCAAGGCCGCGCAGGCGGCAGCCGCCGCCAGAGCGGCGGTCATCGCCAAGGTTGCCGCCCAGAACACTCAGGTCACGGCGATCAACACCCAGGTAGCCCAGCTCACCGGGGCGCTGGCAGTCGCGACGGCTCACTCCGCAACGCTCACGCAGGCTCGGCAGGCCGGGCTCGCCCGCGCGGCCGCTGCCGCGGCCGCAGCGGCCGCGGCAGCCCGGCGTCACGTCCACCATCCGTCTTCTGGTGGCGGTGGCGGCGGCTCGGGCGGTGGCGGCGGCTCGGGAGGCGGCGGCGGCTCGGGAGGCGGCGGCGGTGGTCAGGGAACGACGGCGGGCGCCGCGGCGGCCATCGCGTTTGCCGAGGCGCAGATCGGCGATCCCTACCAGTGGGGCGGGGCCGGACCCAGCACCTGGGACTGCTCCGGGCTGACCATGCGGGCGTGGGCCGCGGGCGGAGTGAGCCTGCCGCACTGGGCCGCTGGGCAGTGGGCCGTCTCGACTCCGGTCAGCGCGAGCCAGGCCCGTCCCGGGGATCTCGTCTTCTTCGCCTACAACCCCAACGACTACCAGACCATCCACCACGTGGCCATCTACCTTGGCGCAGGGATGATGCTGGAGGCTCCTTACACCGGAGCGTTCGTGCGTATCTCGCCGGTGTCCACCGACCCGGATCTGTTCGGGTACGCGCGACCTTAAGTGCTTTTGCAGGTACGCCGTACGGATCGGGGCGCGAGCGTGTGCGCCGCGGTGCCAGTCGCAGGCCTACTCGGCCGACGGCGCGTCGTGCACTGAGTCGGCAAGTCTGGCGAAGGACGCGCGGATCTCGGCCTCGGCGTCGTCCCTACCAGCCCACGTCGCCCCTTCCACGGACTTTCCTGGTTCGAGGTCCTTGTAGACGCTGAAGAAGTGCTCGATCTCGAGCCGTTCGAACCGCGGTACGTGGAACACATCCCGCAGGTGTTCGAGCCTGGGATCGGTGGCGGGAACGCACAGCACCTTGTCGTCGCCGCCTGCCTCGTCGGTCATCCGGTACATACCGATCGCCCGACACTTGATCTGGCAGCCCGGGAACGTGGGCTCGTCGAGCAGCACGAGCGCGTCAAGCGGGTCGCCATCCTGACCGAGTGTGTTCTCGATGAACCCGTAGTCGGCCGGGTACCGGGTCGCGGTGAACAGCATCCGGTCCAGACGGATCCGCCCAGTCTCGTGGTCGACCTCGTACTTGTTCCTCTGGCCCTTCGGAATCTCGATCGTGACGTCGAACTCCACTGGGCCCTCCACGGGAGAATGGTTCGTGTTCGCCTAGTCTTCCGTACGGAAGCAGACTGTGGGTCGCCGACCCCACCCGATCGTCAGGAGCAACCAGGCGTGCGTGTCGACCTGCCCGGTGGCCTGCGGCTGTACGGGTGGCAGGTGCCCGTTGTGGCGGGACTGGCCGCGACCACTGTGCTGGCCCTGCTTCTCGGGGTCCTGGGACTGTTGCCCGGTCAGGGTGAGACGTCGGCAGCGGTGCTGAGCTCGGCGACACCCATCGCGTCCGGGTCTTCGTCGGCGACCCCCAGCGCGTTTCCGACGCCACCGGCGGTACTGCTTCCAGTGGGGGCGAACGCTGCGATGCCCACCCGCGCCGGGCTGGCAGCTGCCCTGGACGCGTTGCTTGCGAGCCCGGCTCTTGGCCGGCACCTCGGCGGCGCCGTCGTCGACCTGGCCACCGGGCGGCTTCTGTTCGGAGCGAACGCAGCCGGGCCGTTCGCTCCCGCATCGACCACCAAGCTGATGACGGTGACGGCCGCGCTCGCCACGCTGGGTCCGGACTTCAGGATCCAGACGCGAGTGGTCCAGTCCGCCGCCGCGGGCCAGATCGTGCTGGTCGGGGGAGGCGACCCCACCTTGTCCACCTCGACTCCGGCTGGGTTCGTTCCCGCTCCGGCTTCGCTGACGGACCTGGCAGTCGGTACTGCGGCCGCACTGCGAGCGTCCGGCAGGACCAGCGTCCGGTTGGGCTACGACGCGACGCTGTTCGCCGGTCCGCGGATCGACCCGACCTGGCCGTCGACGGACGTCCCGACGGGCGTGGTGTCGCCGGTGACCGCACTGAGCGTCGATGAGGGCCGCGTCGGGGCGATGGTCGAAGGCCAGGCCCCGCGGGTGGCCGACCCGCCACTGGCGGCGGCGGACGCCTTCGAGCGGCGACTGGTCGCAGCCGGGATCACGGTCGTCGGACCGCCGACGGCAGTGAAGGCACCGCCGGCCCCGCCACCGGCGGCAACGCCCGGCGCCGGCCCCTCGACAGCTACCGGCGTGGCCCCGGGAGCGACGCTTGCGGCAGTGCAGTCGCCCGCCCTGGCTGACCTCGTCGCCTGGATGCTGTCGACCAGCGACAACGATCTGGCTGAGGCGGTCGCCCATCTGGTGGCGCTGCACGCCGGTCAGCCAGCCACGTTCGCCGGGGGAGTGGCTGCGGTGACCAGAGCCCTTGCTGGCCTGGGCCTGCCGATGGCGGCCGTTCACCTGTACGACGGCAGTGGTTTGACCGGCTCGACCCAGGCGTCCCCGGCGCTGCTGGGTGCGCTGCTCTGCCTGGCAGCCTCCCCGGGTCACCCGACGCTGCGCCCTGTGCTGACCGGGCTCGCGGTGGCCGGGTTCACCGGAAGCCTGCAGAGCCGGTTCGCCGACGCGACGACTCGCGGTGCCGCTGGCCTGGCACGGGCCAAGAGCGGGACGCTGACCGTCGTCAGCGCCCTGGCGGGCACCGTGCTCGACGCCGACGGCCGAGAGCTCGCCTTCGTGTTCCTGGCCGACCAGGTGCCGCCCGGCGGGACGCCAGCGGCCCGCGAGGCACTGGATCGGTTGGTCACGGCGGTCGCCGGCTGCGGCTGTCGGTAGTCCGCTTGCGTACGGTGGGGGGATGGACGCACCCTCCGACGTCGTGGACTGGGACCTGGCGATCGCGACAGGTACCCGGCTGGTCCGGCCCGGTCCGCAGATACCGCCAGATCAGGCCCGCTCAGTCGTCGCTCAGCTGCGTGCGTTCGCGGTAGAGGCCCGGGGCCACGTCCGCTCGTACACCGGCCTCGACGCTTCGACATCGGACGCGCCACTGGCGGTGGTGGACCGGGCCGCCTGGGTGCGCTCGAACGCTGAAGGGCTGCGGCACCTGGTGGAGCCGCTGGCCAAGAAGATGGCCTCAGAGTCTGTGCCGGCCCCGCTGCGCGCGGTAGGAGCCCGCGCGTCCGGGCTGGAAGCGGGGTTCGCGCTGGCGTTCCTTGCCGGGAAGGTGCTGGGGCAGTACGAGCTGTTCCCCCCGGGGGGACCGGACGGCGACCGCCCAGGGCGGCTGATGCTGGTGGCTCCCAACATCGTTCAGGTGGAGCGGGAGCTGGGCGTCGACCCGAACGACTTCCGGCTGTGGGTCTGTGTTCACGAGGAGACTCATCGGGTGCAGTTCGGTGCGGTGCCCTGGCTGCGTGGGCACATCGTCGACCAGGTCGACGCCCTGGTGTCGGGCGCCGAGCTCGGGCTCGGTGCCGCGACAGACCGGGGACGCGATGTGCTGGTCGCCGTGGCAGCCGCCCTGACTGGGCGCCCCGGCCCGTCGCTGGCCGAGGCGCTGCAGTCCCCTCGGCAGAAGGCGGTCCTGGCCGAGGTGACGGCTGTGATGTCCCTGCTGGAGGGGCATGCCGAGGTCGTCATGGACGGCGTCGGGCCGGCCGTGATCGGCAGCGTCGAACAGATTCGTCAGCGGTTCCAGCGGCGGCGCGAGCAGCCGGGCCGGGTCGAGGCCGCCATGCGCCGGCTGCTCGGGCTCGACGCCAAGCTCCAGCAGTACCGCGACGGCGCGCGCTTCGTCCGCGGCGTCGTCGACGAGGTCGGGATGGCCGGATTCAACCGAGTCTGGGACTCCTCCGCCACCCTGCCGACCTCCGCGGAGCTGGCTGACCCGGGCGCCTGGGTGTCGCGTGTTCACCCGGGTGCCAGGCAGGCGGCCCGGCCCCCAGGGTCAGGCGCGTGAGCGGACCGGATCCCGCGGTCGCGGCGGTCCGGCTGGCCGTTCGACGCAGCCTCGCCGATCTAGCGCCCGGGACGGTGGTGCTGGTCGCCTGCAGCGGTGGGGCTGACTCGCTGGCCCTGGCGGCGGCAGCGCATTTCGAGGGCCAGGCCGCCGCCGTCGTGGTCGGTGCGGTGACGGTGGACCACGGCCTGCAGGAAGGCTCGGGAGAACGGGCGGCCGCGCTGGCTGAGTCGCTGCGCCGGCGGGGACTGGAGCCGGTGCGCGTCGCCACCGTCACGGTCGGTCACCACGGCGGCCCCGAGGGGGCTGCGAGGTCGGCCCGGTACGCGGCGCTCGATGCCGCTGCGGACGAGCTCGGAGCCGAGGCGATCATGCTCGCCCACACGCGCGACGACCAGGCGGAGACGGTCCTGCTCGGCCTGGCCAGAGGCTCGGGGGCCCGCTCGCTGGCGGGGATGGCGCCTGTCACGGGTCGGTACCGCCGTCCTCTGCTCGGTCTGGACCGGGCCAGGGTCCGACAAGCCGCCATCGCCGAAGGCTTCGACCCCTGGGACGATCCGCACAACCTGGACCCCGCCTACGCCAGGGTGCGGGTCCGCCGGCAGGTGCTGCCCGTCCTTGAGACGGCCCTGGGCCCGGGTGTCGCCGCTGCGTTGGCGCGGACCGCCGATCTTCTGCGAGATGACGCCGACGCCCTCGACGCCCTCGCCGAGCAGGCGCTGGCCACGGCCCGTGTTGACGAGGGGCTGGACGCGACCGTTCTGAACGCCATGGTGCTGGACGCCATGGTGCTGGCCACGCTCTCGGCAGCCGTGCGGCGCCGGGTGCTCAGGCGGGCCGCCCTCGCGGCTGGCGCACCGGCAGGGGCCTTGGTGGCAGTGCACGTGGATGCCCTCGATGCCCTGGTTGTTCGGTGGCGCGGTCAGGGGACCGTGGACCTGCCCGGCGGTGTTGGGGCGCGCAGGGACTGTGACAGGCTTTCCTTCCTGCCCCGGAGGCCTCTGGGTGCCCGGTGAGCGACTAGCGAGGCGGGAGCTGCGTGGACGAGACCGACATCGGCGCCGACCTGGAGAAGATCCTTGTCAGCGAGCAGGAGATCCAGACCAAGATCGTCCAGCTGGCTGACGAGATCGACCGGGACTATGACGGGCGCGACCTGCTGCTCGTCGGGGTGCTCAAAGGGGCGCTGATGGTGATGGCCGATCTGAGCCGGGCGCTGCGCTCGCCGGTGACCATGGACTGGATGGCGGTGTCCTCGTACGGTTCGGGAACCAAGTCCTCGGGCGTCGTGCGAATTCTGAAGGACCTCGACGGCGACATCAGCGGCAGGCATGTCCTGGTGGTCGAGGACATCATCGACTCCGGGCTGACCTTGTCGTGGCTCTTGCTCAACCTACGTTCGCGCGGTCCGGCGTCTGTCGACGTGTTCGCCCTGCTGCGCAAGCCGGAGGCCGCCCAGGTGCCAGTTGACGTGCGGTATGTCGGCTTCGACATTCCGAGCGAGTTCGTCGTGGGCTACGGACTGGACTACCAGGAGCGCTACCGCAACCTGCCTTTCGTGGGCACCCTGGCCCCTCACGTGTACGGGGCGTGACCGGGCCCTAGCAACGGCGTCGGCGGCGCCGACGTGCGCGTCGGGGTACGGTGGAAGCCCCGGCGGTGTACTCCGCGGGCAGGTTGTCGCTGATGGATGAAGGAGGAGGGGGCGCAGTCAGCCCCGAATCGACGTGAGGCGCTACTTCCGCGGTCCCTTCGTCTGGGTCGCCATCGCGGTCCTGACTGTGCTCATCGGCGCCCAGCTGCTGACCGCGTCCGGCGGCTACAAGTCGGTCGACACCTCAGTGGTGATCTCCCAGATCAATGCCGACCAGGCGGCGTCGGCCATCAACAACGGCAGCGACCAGATCATCCAGCTCACTTTGAAGAACGGCGACAAGATCCAGTCGCAGTATGTCAAGGACAACGGCGACTACATCTCCCAGACCCTTCGCGACAAGCACGTTCCGTTCAACGACGAGATCCCGCAGCAGAGCATCTGGCTCAGCCTGCTCCTGAGCTTCCTGCCGATCGTGATCATCATCGTCTTGTTCTTGTTCTTCATGAACAACATGCAAGGCGGCGGCTCTCGGGTCATGAGCTTCGGCAAGTCCAGGGCGAAGCTCATGACCAAGGACATGCCCAAGACGACGTTCGCCGATGTCGCCGGGGTCGACGAAGCCGTCGAGGAGCTCGAGGAGATCAAGGACTTCCTCCAGGAGCCGGCCAAGTTCCAGGCAGTGGGCGCGAAGATCCCCAAGGGCGTGCTCCTGTACGGGCCGCCCGGAACCGGTAAGACCCTGCTGGCCCGAGCGGTCGCAGGCGAGGCGGGCGTGCCCTTCTACTCGATCTCCGGGTCGGACTTCGTAGAGATGTTCGTCGGGGTGGGCGCCTCCCGCGTCCGAGACCTGTTCGAGCAGGCCAAGACCAACGCACCGGCGATCGTGTTCGTCGACGAGATCGACGCGGTTGGGCGGCACCGGGGCGCGGGCCTGGGGGGTGGCCACGACGAGCGTGAGCAGACACTCAACCAGCTTCTGGTCGAGATGGACGGCTTCGACGTCAAGGGCGGGGTGATCTTGATCGCCGCGACGAACAGGCCCGACATCCTCGACCCCGCGCTCCTGCGCCCGGGCCGTTTCGACCGTCAGATCGCTGTCGAGCGACCCGACCTCAAGGGTCGTGACGACATCCTCAAGGTGCACGCCAAGGGCAAGCCGCTGGCCGCGGATGTTGACCTGTTTGCGGTCGCCAAGCGCACCCCCGGGTTCACCGGTGCCGACCTCGCGAACGTGCTGAACGAGGCCGCATTGCTGACCGCTCGCACTGGCGGACGGCTGATCGACAACGGGCAGCTCGACGAGGCGATCGACCGCGTGGTGGCCGGCCCGCAGAAGCGCAGTCGGCTGATGAACGAGAAGGAGAAGAAGATCACCGCCTACCACGAGGGTGGGCACGCGCTGGTCGCGGCATCGTTGAACAACACCGACCCGGTGCACAAGGTCACGATCCTGCCGCGCGGGCGGGCGCTGGGTTACACGATGGTGCTCCCGGAAGAGGACAAGTACTCCACGACCCGCAACGAGATGCTCGACCAGTTGGCCTACATGCTCGGTGGGCGGGTGGCCGAGGAGCTGGTCTTCCACGACCCCACAACGGGTGCTGCCAACGACATCGAGAAGGCCACGTCCGTCGCCCGCGCGATGGTGATGCAGTACGGCATGAGCGCCCGGATCGGTGCGATCAGGCTGGGCCAAGAACAAGGTGAGGTCTTCCTCGGCCGCGACATGGGACACATCCGCGACTACTCCGAAGGCGTTGCGGAGATCGTCGACGAGGAGGTGCGGCGCCTGATCGAGGCAGCTCACGACGAGGCATGGCAGATCCTGGTGAACAACCGCCGCGTGCTGGACACCCTGGTCCTGGAGCTGCTGGAGCGCGAGACACTCGACAAGGCCGCTGTGGCGGAGATCTTCACGACCGTTACCAAGCAGCCCGAGCGCGAGGTCTGGCTGTCCTCCTCTCACCGGCCCGTCTCCGACCGGCCTCCCGTGGTCTTCACGGGCGAGCGCGCCGGATCCAACGGCTCCTCAAGCAACGGCTCGAACGTAAACGGGACCGGCGCGGCCGGCCACGGCGACCCCGGCCAGCGCGAGCCGAGCGCCTACCCCCTTCCGCCGGTCGACGACGGTCGGGTGGACTAGCGCCGTGGTCGACCCGATCACCTTGCCCCCGACCTCCGGGTCCCGGGCCTCCGCCAGCCTGCCGCCGTTCGACGTGCCTCGGGCGCAGGCTGCGGTGCGCGAGCTGCTCGTTGCCGTCGGCGAGGACCCCGACCGTGACGGCCTTCGCGAGACCCCCGCCCGGGTGGCCCGTGCGTATGCCGAGATGTTCAGCGGCCTGCGGCAAGAGCCCGAGGACGTTCTGACCACTACGTTCGACATCGGCCACGACGAGCTCGTACTCGTCAAGGACATCGAGGTCTACAGCACGTGTGAGCACCATCTGGTGCCCTTCCACGGAGTCGCCCACGTGGGGTACATCCCCAGCACCGAGGGTCGCATCACGGGCCTGTCCAAGCTGGCCCGGTTGGTCGACGTCTTCGCCAAGCGGCCGCAGGTCCAGGAGCGGATGACGACCCAGATCGCCGACGCGATCACCAGGCTGTTGTCTCCGCGCGGGGTCATCGTGGTCGTGGAGTGCGAGCATCTGTGTATGTCCATGCGAGGGATCCGCAAGCCCGGGGCCACGACGGTTACCTCGGCCGTGCGCGGGCAGCTTCGCGACGCGGCCACCCGAGCCGAAGCGATGAGCCTCATCCTCGGTCGCTGACTCGTGGCCGCTATCGAGGAGGCCGGCCGCCCCCCCATGCCCTCGGAACGGGCGTGGATCCCCCGCACCACCGGCGCGGTCTGCCTGGCGATCGGCATCTTGGATGTCGGTGCCGCGGTCACCCCTAGGCTCTCGCGCCACTTCCGGCTGATCGCAGACGTCCTGCCTGGTGCGATCTCCGACGCGTCGGTTGCGGCCCTGCTGGTGGTCGGTATCGGCTTCATGTTCCTGGCCGGCGGCCTGGCCCGGCGCAAGCGTCGCGCCTGGCAGCTCGCGGTCGCCTTGTTGGCGACCTCGGTTGTCGTGCACGTCCTCGGGGCCAGCCCGCACTACGGGCTGGCCACTGTTTCGCTGGCGATGCTGATGGCCATGATCGTCTACCAGCGCGAGTTCTACGCAGTGGCCGACCCTTACACGCGATGGTCCGCGCTGCGGTACCTGCTGGTCATGCTGCCGCTGAGCCTGGCCCTGGGCACGATGGTGGCCTACGCCTTCCGGGAGAGGCTGGCTGACACCCAGGGGCTGGGGCGGATGGTCGGCTACGTGCTGCTCGGGCTGTTCGGCCTCGAGACCCGCCTCGACCAGCAGCCGGGGGTGCGGCAGGACATCGTGTACTACGCACTGCTGGCTCTTGGGCTGCTGACGTTCGGGACGGTTCTGTTCCGGTTGCTGCGCTCCCCACGCCCGTTGCCCCGGCTGTCCACGCTGGACACCGAGCGGATGCGCGACCTGCTCGACCGGGAGGGTGAACGGGACTCGCTCGGCTACTTCGCCCTGCGCCGCGACAAGAGCGTGGTCTGGTCGCCGACCGGCAAGGCGTGCATCGCCTACCGGGTCACCTCGGGGGTCATGCTGGCCAGCGGTGACCCCCTGGGCAACCCTGACGCGTGGCCCGGCGCCATCGAGGTCTTCGTCGAGGAGGCCAAGAAGCACGCCTGGATTCCCGCGGTGGTCGCCTGCAGCGAGGCCGGTGCGGAGGTCTGGTGCCGCGAGAGCGGCCTGGACGCGCTGGAGATCGGCGACGAGGCGGTCGTCGAGGTGGAGGAGTTCTCCCTGGACGGGCGAGCGATGCGCAATGTCCGCCAGATGGTCAACCGAGTGTCGCGCTCGGGCTACACCTGCGAGCTGCGGCGGATGCGCGACATCCCCCCGAACGAGCTCGACGAGCTGCGCCGCGACGTGGCCGCCTGGCGTGTCGGGGAGGTCGAGCGTGGCTACTCGATGGCACTGGGAAGGTTCGGGGACCCCTCCGACACCGAGTGCGTCGTGGTCACCGCGCGGCACGAGGGGCAGGTCCGCGCAATGCTCGCCTTCGTGCCGTGGGGACCCACAGGGCTGTCCCTGGACCTGATGCGCCGCGACCAGGAGTCCGACCCCGGGGTCAACGAGCTGCTCATCGTCGAGACACTGACCAGGGCCCACGAGCTGGGCATCACCCGCGTGTCGCTGAACTTCGCGGTGTTCCGGGGGTCGCTGGCACGTGGCGAGCGGATCGGGGCGAGCCCCGGCACCCGGGCCTGGCGGCGCCTGCTCCTGTTCGCCTCCCGGTGGGCGCAGATCGAGTCGCTCTACCGGTTCAACGCCAAGTTCGGGCCGACCTGGGAGCCCCGCTTCATCCTCTACCCGGACGTGGGCGACCTGCCGAGGGTGGCGGTGGCCTATCTCGAGGCGGAAGCGTTCATCGCCTATCCCAGGCTGCTCTTCTGGAGACGCCGCGACCGGCGCCCCGCCCGGACGCTTTCCCGGGTCGGCTGAGCGGGCGCACCCGTCCCGCACCGGCGACCCGCAATAGGCTGCGCGTATGGAAGCCGGGCCAGCATCGCCTGCGGGGCTGCCCGCATCGCTGGGGCAGGCCGACCGGGCCCTGGTCATGGGCGTGCTCAACGTGACACCTGACTCCTTCAGTGACGGCGGCCGGTTCCTGGAGCCCCGGGCGGCGATCTCCCGCGGGCTCGTCCTGCGCGACTGCGGCGCCGACCTGGTCGACGTGGGTGGGGAGTCGACCCGCCCTGGGGCCGAGCGGACGCCGGTTGACGACGAGCTGGCCAGGGTGCTTCCCGTGGTGCGCGCCCTGGTGTCCGAGGCAGTCCACGTCAGCATCGACACGATGCGTGCGCAGGTGGCCGAGGCGGCCATGGAGGCTGGGGCGGTCGTGGTCAACGATGTCAGTGGCGGGCTCGCCGACCCGGCGATGTTCGCCACGATGGCTGCGGCCCGGCGGCCCTACGTCGTGATGCACTGGCGCGGCCCCTCGGCGCACATGGTCGCGTTGGCGAGCTACGACGATGTCGTGCGCGACGTGCGGGTCGAGCTCGGGCGCCGCCTCGCCGAAGCGGTCACCGCCGGGGTTGACCCCGGCTTCATCGTCCTGGACCCCGGTCTGGGGTTCGCCAAGACCGGCGCGCACAACTGGTCTCTGCTCGCCCACCTTTCCGACCTGGCCGCCCTGGGACGGCCGCTGCTCGTCGGGGCGTCGCGAAAACGCTTCCTCGGCGAGATGCTCGGCGGAGCCGCTCCGGTCGAGCGCGACCAGGCCACCGCTGCCACGAGCGCTCTTGCCGCGGCTGCGGGAGTGTGGTGCGTGCGGGTGCACGAGCCGGCGCCGTCCCGCGAGGCGGTCTCGGTGGCTGCCGCGTGGCGGGCGGCAGGAGGGGGGACGCGGTGACCGGCGCTGCCGGTCCGCGCGCTGACAGCAGCGCGCTGGCCTCGCTGGAAGCCGCGAACCTTGCCCTGTACACGGCGGTCGAGACCGGTGACTTCGAGTCGATGTCCACCCTGTGGGTCGACGGGCCGGCGGGGGAGTCCTCGGTCTGCGTCCACCCGGGGTGGCCTGCGGTGGTGGGGCGCGGCCAGGTCCTGCGGGCGTGGGCGCTGATCATGGCGAACACCACCTACATCCAGTTCTTCCTGACTGACGTCAGGTCGTGGGTGATGGACGACATCGGGGTCGTCAGCTGCCAGGAGAACATCCTCACCGGCCTTGATGCCGGGCCGGCAAACGGCGGCGCGGACCTGACCGGGGGTCAGGTGGTGGCAACGAACGTCTTCCGCCGTACCCCTGGCGGGTGGCGGGCGTGGCTGCACCACGCGTCGCCGGTGCTCGTCACCGACGACATCCCTGACCAGGGGCAGGAGGACGCGTGAGCGGCGACGTGGTCAGCCTGCTGGGGCTTCGGGGCACCGGGCGCCATGGCTGGCTAGACAGTGAACGCCAGGCCGGGCAGGAGTTCGTCGTCGATGTCGAGCTGACGGTCGACACTGCTGCGGCGGCCGCGTCGGATGACCTTGCCGAGACGGTCGACTACGGGACGGTCGCCGCGGCGGTGATGGGGGTGGTGCAGGGCGATCCGGTGCGCCTGATCGAGACTCTTGCGCAGCGGATCGCCGACGTCTGCCTGCACGACGACCGAATCGCCCGTGTGCGCGTCACGGTGCACAAGCCTCAGGCTCCCCTGAGCCTGACGTTCGCCGACGTGACCGTGTCCATCGTGCGCGGCCGCGGGTGACTCGGGCGGCGGTGGCCCTGGGCTCCAACCTTGGGGACCGTGCGGCCACCTTGGCTGCGGCGGTGGCCGACGTCGCCGCCCAGGAGGGGGTCGAGGTGGTGGCCTCGTCGGGTGTGTACGAGTCAGCTCCCGTCGGAGGTCCCGCCGACCAGCCGGCCTACCTCAACGCGGTCGTGGTGGTCGAGACGGACCTGACGGCCGCCGGGCTGCTTATGGTGCTGCAGCAGATCGAGACAGCCCACGGCCGTCGCCGCGTGGAGCGCTGGGGTCCTCGGACTCTGGACCTGGACCTGCTGGCGTTCGGAGCGCTGCGCTCGGACGCGCCGCAGCTGACCGTGCCGCACCCGCGCGCCCGCGAGCGGGCCTTCGTGCTCGTGCCCTGGGCACAGGTGGATCCCACCTTCGAGGTACCCGGGCTGGCCAGGGTTGCCGACCTGCTGGCCGCCCTGCCGGCTGCCGAACTAGCCGGGGTGCGGGCCGTGTGAAGGCCACCACCTGGCGGCTGTTGCTCGCCATCGTCGGGGTGTCCGGGCTGTTGAGCTGGGGCCTTCTGCACGCCTGGACCAACGGCATCGGCGGGCTGCCGGACGTTCCGTGGCCGACTGCGGTGGTGATTGCAGTCATTGGCGTGTCCATCCTGCTGTCCGCGGTGCTGCTGCGCCCGCGGATCAAGGGCAGGGCGGGGCACCGCCGACTGCAGCCGCTCGTCGCCGCCCGCTACGCCGTGCTCTCGCTGGCCGCATCGCGGGCGGGAGCGCTCTTCGTGGGCGTCTACGGCGGCTTCCTGGCCATCGCGCTGACTGACCTGACGATCGACTACCGGCGACACGTTGCCCTGGTCTCGGGGGTGTGCGTCGTGGCGAGCTGCCTGCTGGTCGCTGGTGGCCTGGTCCTGGAGCGAACCTGCCGGCTGCCCCCGGCGGACCCCGCGGAGAGTCACAGGCTGGGCGATGAGCACGTAACGTAGCGTGTCGGACACTGTCAGCGACTGATCCTGGCGCGCCACGCCAAACAGACCCATTCGCGGCCTTTGCAGCATTACGCTCCGCGCATGAGCCGTGGCCGCCACTCCAAACCCCATGCCACCGGCGGGGGGCTAGCGACGCTTCTCGCCCTCGCTGTCGCCGGAGGGGCGGTTGCCCTTGCGGGTAGCCAGCCGACCTCCACCGTCCTTCGGTACTCCATCGTGGGACTGGCGCTGTTGAGCTCGTGCCAGCTGGTGATGCTGGCCAGGACCCAGCGCAGCTCGTCCAGGGCGATGGCCCGGGCCGAGGAGCGGTTGAGAACCCTCGAACAGCGAAACCGCGACGAGGGTGACCAGCTTCACCGCCGCGTCCTGGACGGCGTCGCGCGCGAGGGCGACCTGCGCCGCTCGGTCGAGGTCCTGGTCGCCGAGATCTCCCGGCTGCGGGCATCGTTGGAGTCGTTCGTCCCGGTGGTCGGGCCGACTACGGCGCCCGCCGCCGCCCCCGTGACGGCCGCAGCACCGGAGCCGCTCGACGTTGCGGGTCTTCCGGCAGAGACCGTCACGACCGTCCACATCCCGTTGATCCAACGGGTCCTGGCCGCCCAGGAAGAGCCGGTGGCGGCTTCTCATCTCAGCGCGCCCGATACCGCCTACGCTGTGCCTGACCCCGCCGCCGAGGCCGCCGAGGCCGCCGAGGCCGCCGAGCCCGCGGATGGTGTCGATGCGCTGGGTGCCGCCGCCGGGTACGGCTTCTCGGGGCCGCGCTGGCCGGTGGTGAGTCCTGCGGCGCAGGCCCCAGCGCCTCCGGCCGGGGACTTGTGGCGGGCCCCGAGCCGCCCGGACAATGTTGCCGCCCCTTCGACGGACAGTGCAGGAACGTCGTGGGTGGTTCGCGAGATCCAGCTGGACAGCGAGTCCGGGGCGGCGCTGTCCATGCGGATTCTGGATCTGACCACGCCCGCGGAGTCCGATGAGGACCGCGAGCCGGGTCAGGACGAGCCGCTGGGCAGCTGGTCGCGCTTCGCCCGTCCGGCCTGACGGGCGTCGGTAGCGCGTGGAGGATCTGAGCGCGGCCGCCGACTACACCGAGGCCACCGGCGTCGATACCACGTGGGTCGAACACCTGCGAGTGCCCGCGATGTCCCTGGGGACGTACTGCATCAGGGCCGGTGGGACGGACGACCAGGAGCCTCACGAGCAGGATGAGGTCTACGTGGTGATCTGCGGCCGGGCCGGCTTCGAGTCCGGCGGGCGGCGGGTCGATGTCGGCCCGGGGAGCACCCTGTTCGTTCCTGCCCTGGAGGTTCACCGGTTCCTGGACGTCACCGAGGACCTGACTCTTGTCGTGGTGTTCGCCCCCGAGGAAACCCCGGGACCTTAGCTGCTGGTCGGTGTCGCCGCGAGCGACTCGCCTGGCAGGTCGGCAGCCCACCGGGCGCTCCGCTGCGGGGGGGGGCAGAGGGGGTGCAGGCTCGCTCAGTGCGCGGTCCCCCGGCCTTGGCGGGACCCGCGTGCGAACAGCGACAGTGTGGCGCCGACCCCGCGTGCTTCGTTCCGGACATCGGCCATCTCGATGCGACCTGATCCGCAGCATGGTGTCGATCGGCATCCGTCCCGGAGCCGGCCTGCGCAGGCACCGGGACAGGAGGCCAGGTGAGCCACCGCGAGACTGTCGGGCTGGGCGGCGTGGCCCCCGCCCCCGCAGTGACCCGGACGTTGGGCACGGCACGCCAGGCGGCCTGCCCACTCTGTCCGGGACGAGGCAGAGTCCGGTGCGGAGCCGGATGCCCGAGCGCCGCGCTGCGGCCCGCAGCGTCGCGTCATAGCTACCGTCGGTCCCTCCCGGTTGTCTCAGCACTCCCGGTGGCCCGAGCGGCCCGAACTTGCGACCCAGGACTGACCGGCGCCAGATCAGTGCCCGGTGCCCGGTGCCCGGTGCTCGGTGCTGGCCAGGGCCGGCTAGGGCCGGCTAGGGCCGGCAGGGCTGCACCGGAGTGCGGCGAAGGCCTCGGATCCTGCCGAACAGCGACGGCGTTGCGCGCCTACTTGTCGATGTCTCCGACCACGAAGAACATCGAGGCCAGGATCAGCGCGAGGTCGTCCAGCCGTTGTCCCGGGAGCAGCTCGCGCAGGACCTGGACGTTGTTGAACGAGGCCGATCTCAGCTTCAGCCGCCACGGGGTCTTGTCCCCGCGCGAGACCAGGTAGTAGCCGTTGATGCCGAGCGGGCTCTCGGTCCAGGCGTAGGTCTGGCCTTCGGGTGCCTTAACCACCTTGGGCAGCTTCAGGTTGACCGGCCCGGGCGGCAGCTGGTCCATCACGTCCAGGCAGGCGCGGCACAGGTCGAGGCAGACTGCGACCTGTTCGGTCAGCACGCCGATGCGGGCGAGCACGTCGCCGGCGCTGCGTACCACGGGGCGCAGCACCCCGGCGGCGGCAAGCTCCCCGTATGCCAGGTAGGGCTCGTCCAGCCTCAGGTCCAGCCCGACCCCGGAGGCTCGAGCCACCGGGCCGCTGACCCCGTAGGCCAGAATCAGCTCGGGCCGGAGCACGCCCACGCCCTCGGCGGCAGCGGCGGTGATGGGGTCGTCGAGCAGGCTCGACCCGAGCTGCGGCATCGCGCGGCCCACCTGCTCGAGGGTGTCGCGGGCCTGGGCGGACCAACCGGCGGGGAAGTCCTCCTTCAGGCCGCCGACCCGGTTGAACATGTAGTGCATCCGGCCGCCGGAGACGTCCTCCATCAAAGACTGGACAGCCTCGCGCGCCCGCATCGCCACGGACATGGGCTCCTGAGCACCACCTCGGCGGGGAACAGCTCCGAGGAACATCAGGTGGGACAGGATCCGATTCAGCTCGGCCAGCAGGGTGCGGGCCCACACGGCACGCACCGGGATCTGCATGCCGAGCATCCGCTCGACCGCCAGGACCACGCCCAGCTCGTTGGCGAAGGCGGACAGCCAGTCGTGACGGTTGGCCAGCACGATGATCTGGCGGTAGTCGCGCACCTCGAACAGCTTCTCGGCGCCTCGGTGGAGGTATCCGACGAGCGGCTCTGCGGCAGTGATGACCTCGCCGTCCAGCGTCAGGGCCAGGCGCAGCGGGCCGTGTGTGGACGGGTGGCCCGAGCCGAGCCCGAGTACCAGGTCCGCCATTCCCAGGTCGCTGGTCGCCGCGGTCACCCGGGTCGTCACGCTCGATGATCCCACGTTGGCCGAGGTCGAGGCCGGAATGCGCGACTGGTTCCCGACAGCGAACTCGGACGGCCAGTGCAGGATCGCGTCGCTCGATCGGTGACCACTGCTGCGGTCTGACAGGGTGACAGTTGGCGTCAGCGGGTTGCCTGGCACCTGATGAGTCGCGACTAGACGCGCGTGACCCGGACTGGTCCGCTCATGCGCAGTGGTCCGGTTGCCTGGTGCGTTGGCGCTGACGGGGGGGCGGCCTGCACCGCCACCCCCCCGGGACCCATGAGTGGCCGGCTAGTTCTCGTGTCCGTCCTCGTCGTGCCCGTGGTGCTCATGGGCCTGATGGTGCTCGAGCGCAATCTCGTCCGATGACGACATTCCCTCCGGCAGGTCGATGGTCGTCTTCGGCCCGGTGAACCACTTCTTGGCGGACAGATGCCAGCCGATCCACAGCGCCAGGAGGCTGCCGAGGACGATGATCGGTGTGTAGTTGACGTACTTGAGGGCGAACCCGCTCACCCCGGGTATCGCCTGGGGTGAGCCGGGCAACATTGCGATGATCGACGTCACGATGATCTCGATCACCGCGATAGGGGCCATCCACTTGTATTTGTTGCCAAGAGTCCATTGCCCCGGAGTGAAGCTGTCCCCCGCCTTCCAGCGTAGGTAGATCGGGATGGCGAACGCCAGATACAGACCGACGACGCCGATGGTCACCACGGCATAGAAGGCGACGGGGACGGGTGCTCCACCGATGTCGACCTTGACCAGGGCCGGGGACGTGATGATCAGCGAGACGATCACGGTCAGGAAGACTCCGTTTACCGGTACCCGGGTTGGGCTGAGCTTGGACCACAACTGCGCCGCGGGCACGGCTCCGTCCCGGCTGAACGCGTACAGCATCCGGGTGCAGCTGGTCATGCACGCGATGGTGCAGAACAGTTGGCCGGCCGAGGAGATGAACAAGACCGTGCCAGCCCAGTGGGGGCTTAGGGCCTGGCTGAAGATGATCGATACTCCGCCGCCACCGGCTGTCACCTTGTCCACGTCCTGAACCGCGAACACGAACGCGAGCAGGAGGATCCAGCCACCGATCGCCGAGTAGAAGATCGACCGCCACATGCCCTTCGCCGCCGAGTTGGCCGCGGAGTGGGTCTCCTCGGAAAGATGTGCCGAGGCGTCATACCCGGTGATCGTGTACTGCGTCAGGATGAAGCTAAGGGGAAGGACGTAGAACAGGAAGCCGACGCCGCTGGTGTGCCCGCTGTTGAACCCGGTGTTGTTGACCCAGGTGGTGAACACCTTGGCGACAGACAGGTGCGAAGGTGGAACGACGATCAGGATGAGGACCACCGCGGCCGCGCCGAAAACGTGCCACCAGACCGAGACGTTGTTGACCACTGCAAGTAGGTGGCTGCTGAAGATGTTGATCGCACCGGCCAGCAGCAGGATGACGACGAAGAGAATGAACACCCTGGTCAGCGAGTACCCGTTGGCCCAGCTGGTGCTGAACGAGGACAGGGTCAGGTCGATGAACGTGGCGCAGCCGTACGCCACGGACGCCACGATTGCGAGCAGTCCGATCAGGTTGAGCCAGCCCGTGTAGTAACCGGCCTTGGGGCCGCCCAGCTTCGAGGCCCACCAGTAGATGCCTCCAGACGTCGGGTAGGCCGAAACGAGCTCAGACATGCAGAAGCCGATGATCAGGATGAACGCCGCGATCACTGGCCAGCCCCAGGCGATCGCGGCGGGTCCCCCGTTGTTCCAGCCGACGCCGAAGGTGGTGAAACACCCCGCGAGGATAGAGATGATGGAGAACGAGATGGCGAAGTTCGAGAACCCGGACCAGGAGCGGTTGAGCTCCTGCTTGTAGCCGAGCTCAGCGAGCCGCCGCTCGTCCGCGCTGAGACTGCTCGTATCAACCACGACTGTCCCTCCGACGGAACTGCGAGAGCGCTGAGAGCACAGGTGGACGGCGGACCCGTCACCCCTACGCCGAGGTATAGCGCACTCAATGGTTCGAATGTGTGACTTTCGTGTTCCCAGACCGAAACGGTTGTTCTGAAGCGAACCGACGGGCGGGGGTCGGCGGTGCTTCGCGTTAGCCAACTGTTGCTAGATGCTAACTATCTCCGACATCCTGGGAGTCGGAGGTTTCGTGAGTACCAGTCGCTTCGACGTCGACCACCCGCACTACAAATGGGTGGCCCTGTCCAACACCACGGTGGGCATCTTCCTGGTCACGATCAACGCCTCGATCGTCCTGATCTCGTTGCCGGCCATCTTCCGCGGGATCGGCCTGGACCCGCTGGCCCCTGGCAACGGGGCCTACCTGCTGTGGATGCTGATGGGGTTCTTGCTGGCCACGGCGGTCTTCGTGGTGACTTTCGGCCGCCTCGGCGACATCTACGGGCGAGTGAAGATCTACAACCTTGGCTTCGTGGTGTTCGCGGCGGCGTCGGTGGCACTGGCCCTGGACCCGCTGCACGGCGCTCAGGGCGCTTCCTGGCTGATCTGGTGGCGGGTGGTCCAGGGCATCGGTGGGGCGATGCTCATGGCCAACTCGACGGCGATCCTGACCGACGCGTTCCCGGCCACCCAGCGGGGACTGGCACTGGGGATCAACCAGGTCGCCGCCATCGCCGGCTCGTTCATCGGGCTGGTCCTGGGCGGGCTGGTGTCGCAGTGGAGCTGGCGGGCGGTGTTCTGGGTCAGCGTCCCGGTCGCCGCGGTGGGGACGCTGTGGTCCTACCGGTCCCTCAAGGAGATCGGCGAGCGGCACCGGGCCCGGGTCGACTGGGTCGGCAACGTGACCTTCGCGCTGGGCCTGAGCATCCTTCTCGCCGGGATCACCTACGGGATCGAGCCCTACGGGACCAGCTCGATGGGCTGGACCAACCCGATGGTCGGGGCGGCGCTGCTCGGCGGGGTGGGCCTGCTGGCACTGTTCTGCGTGGTCGAGAACACGGTCCGGGACCCGATGTTCGCCATGAGCCTGTTCGCCATCCGCCCGTTCAGTGCCGGGTCGCTGGCCGGACTGCTCGCATCGATGGGCCGC
>Ga0209068_10000124_pt1 | contig 47451 bp, 45 predicted proteins | sample ColStrG_CSR_2012_FD_187200 | JGI IMG/M metagenome (GOLD analysis project Ga0209068, IMG submission 187200) | Freshwater sediment microbial communities in response to fracking from Pennsylvania, USA - Cold Stream Run_MetaG_CSR_2012 (SPAdes)... | ecosystem: Environmental > Aquatic > Freshwater >...
GTGGTGGCCCTCACGGCGGGGCTTGCCCTGCTTACGTTCGTCAAAGCCTTCGGGATCGGGTTCTTGGCCAGGCCCCGCTCCGACACCGCGGCCGTCGCACGAGAGTCGCCGGCTCCCATGCGGGTGGCGATGCTCGGGGGGGCGGCTGTTGTGGTCGTCCTGGGGTTGGTGCCGGGTCCGCTCGGCGTGGCACTGGCCCGGTCTGTCGGAGTTCGCTCCGTGACCACGGTGGGGCTCGGCGGCCTGGACCTGCCCGTGGTGGGAGCCCTTCTGGACCCGGTGGCACTGTGTCTGGTGGCGGGCGTGGTCGCACTGCCGGTGCTGGTCGCTTCGCTGGCCTTGGCTCGGCGGCACCCGAGCAGGAGCACGGTGCTGGCCTGGGGCAACGGCGGTGCTCGGGTGAGCCCGCGCATGCAGTACACCGCCACCTCCTATGCCGAGCCGCTGATGCGGGTCTTCGATGACGCGCTGCAGCCGTCACGGGACGTGCAGGTCACCCACCTCGCAGAGTCGCGCTATCTCGTGGAGCGAGTCGAGTACCGCCAGCACCTCGGCGACGTGGTCGAGGAGCGCGTCTACCGGCCGGTGATCCGGCTCGCCGGTCGCGTCGGTATGGCGGCCCGTCATCTCCAGAACGGCAGCATCCACCGCTACCTGGCCTACTCCTTCCTGGCCTTGATCGCCGTGCTCGTGGCGGCGTCGCTGTGAGCGCCGCCGCCGCGGTGGTTGCCCTGGTCCAGCTCGTCGTCGTCACAGCCCTGGCCCCGCTCCTGGTCGGGCTGATGCGTCAGGTCCGCGCGCGGTCGGAAGGGCGGGTCGGAGCGGGCCTGATGCAGCCCTGGCGGGACCTGCGCAAGCTGCTCGCCAAGGACCCGGTGCGGGCCGAGGGGGCCAGCTGGATCCTCGTCGCGGCGCCGGTGGTGCTGCTCGCGTCGAGCCTGATCGTCGCCGCGCTGTTGCCCCTGGTGGCCGCGGTGCCACTGCCGCTCGTGCCGAACGACCTGTTCGTGGTGGTCTCCTTGCTGCTCCTGGGGACCGTGGCCGTGGCGCTGCTCGGGCTGGACTCGGGCACAGCCTTCGGCGGGATGGGCTCGAGCCGCCACATGACTGTGGCCGCGCTGGTAGAGCCGACCGTGCTGGTCGCGGTGTACGCGCTGTCGGTGCCAGTGGGCAGCTCCACACTCGCGCTCATCGTGCGTGCGCGTCTGCAGGCTCCGTCGCTCATCGCTGCCCCGGTTAGCCTGATCGCCGTCATCGCGCTGGCGATCGTGGTGATCGCCGAGACCGGCCGGCTCCCCGTCGACAACCCGGCCACTCACCTCGAGCTCACCATGATCCACGAGGCCATGGTGCTTGAGAGCTCTGCGCGAGACTTGGCGTGGCTCGAGCTGGGCTCGTGGATCCGGCTGGCCTCGCTTCTCGGCCTGATGGGGAACCTGCTGGCGCCGTGGGGGGTGTCCACGGGTGCCGCGCCGCTGTCCCTGGTGGTCGGCGTCGTCACCCTCACCGTCAAGCTCGCGGTTCTGGGCGCGGGGCTGAGCCTGGGTGAGGTCTTCATGGCCAAGCTGCGACTGTTCCGTGTGCCGGAGCTGCTGGCCGGGTCGTTCGTGCTCGCCTTTCTGGCCGTCACCGCCTCGTACCTGCTCGCCTAGACCCGAAGGAGACCCGCCACCGTGCAGACCACCGTCTACGTGCAGCTGGTAGGGCTGTGCGCTGGCCTGCTGCTGGTGACCGCGGTCCTGCTGGTGTGGCGGCGGTCGCTGCGCGCGTCAATCCGACTGCTGGCGGTTCAGGGTGTGGCGCTGGCGGTGCTGGTCGCCGTCATCGGTGTCTATCTCGGCGACGTCCAGCTGTTCGCGGTGGGCGTCCTCGTGCTCGGTCTCAAGGGCGCCTTGCTGCCGTGGGTCCTGAGCCGCAGCGAGCTGGCCGGGACCACCCGCGAGGACGCTCCGCTGCTGAACCCGACGGCCACGCTGATCATCGCCTCGTTGTTGACGACACTGGCCTACCTGGTGACCCCGCCCGTGGACGGTCCGGCTGGCAGCGCTGCGACACACGCGGTGCCCGTGGGGATCGCGCTCGTGCTCATCGGGTTCCTGCTGCTGGTCACGCGGCGGCGCGCGCTGTCCCAGCTGGTCGGGTTCCTCCTCATCGACAACGGGATCGCCGCGGTGGCCTTCCTCACCGCCGGTGGGGTGCCAGTGGTTGTCGAGCTGGGCGCGTCGCTTGACGTCCTGCTCGTGGTGCTGATCCTGCAGGTGCTCCGCGGTCGCATGCAGGTGAAGTTCGGCAGCACCGACCTCACTGAGCTGACCGAGCTGCACGACTGATGGGGCTGCTGCTGTGGTTGCCGCTGCTGGTGCCGACGTCGGCCGCGGCCGTGCTGGGGCTCACGCGCTCGCCGGCCCTGGCCCGGGTCGCCGGGGTCGCGGTGAGTGCGGTCGTCCTGGTCACGGGGCTTCTTCTCGTCGCCACCGTGCTGCACGGGAAAGTGGCCACCAGCGCGGCTGGCGCCCTGCGCGCTGACGCCCTGTCCGCGTACATGGTGACCGTGGTGGGGGCGGTCGCGCTGACCGCGACGTGGGGCGGCCAGCCACCAACAGGCCAGGTGGTCGACCCGCGCGCTGCCACCTACGCGGCACTGGTCTGCCTGTTCGTCGGGGCGATGTCCTTGGCCGTCCTGGCCGACAACCTCGGGCTGATGTGGGTCGCGGTCGAGGCCACGACCATCGCCACGGCGTTCCTTGTCGGTCATCACCGCACCAGGACCTCTCTGGAGGCCGCATGGAAGTATGTCGTCCTCGGCTCGGTGGGGGTCGCGGTCGCGTTCTTGGGGATTGTGCTGCTCTACGCGGCGGCCCGCGGGGCCGGTCAGCCGACGCTGTCCTGGTCGATCCTGGACGCTGCCCGGCCCGCGATGAGCCCGGCCCTGCTCAGGCTGGCCGCCGCCCTCGCCGTCCTCGGCTTCGCCACCAAGGCCGGCCTGGCGCCCATGCACAGCTGGCTGCCGGACGCGCACAGCCAGGCCCCGGCGCCGGTGTCCGGACTGATGTCGGGCGTGCTGTTGTCAGTGGCTTTCTACGCGATCCTGCGTATCCAGGCCATCGCCAACGCCGTGCTGGGCCCGGGTTCGATGCGCGGGCTGCTGAGCGTCGCCGGGCTGGCTTCGCTCGCGGTGGCTGCCCTGCTGCTGCTGCGCCAGCGCGACTACAAGCGGATGCTGGCCTACTCCAGCATCGAGCACATGGGGCTGCTCGCGATCGGCGCGGCGGCCGGCGGGGTCATCGGGCTGACAGCGGTGCTGCTGCACGTCCTGGGACACGGCCTGGCCAAGTCGAGCATGTTCGTTGTCTCCGGCCGGCTGCTCGCTGCCGAAGGCAGTACTGCCATCGCCGATGTCCGCGGACTCCTGGCTCGCCGGCCCGGACTGGCAATCCCCTGGCTGGCCGGGACCGCAGCCCTGCTCGGCCTCCCGCCGTTCAGCCTGTTCTTCTCGGAGGTCGGCATCGTCGTGGCAGGCTGGACGTCGGGCATGGCTGTCGTCACCTCAGTCGCGCTGGCGCTGCTGCTCGTGGTGTCCGCCGGGCTGTTCAGGCTCGCCGGGTCGATGACCTTGGGTGCCCGGACGTCGGGCGAGAGCGCGGACTACTCGACGCACGGTCCCCGGATGCCGCTGGTGCTGGCCCTGTCGGTCACTGCGGTGGTGGGCCTGGTGGCGGTCCCGGTCGGTGCGCTGCTGCTGCGGGCCGCTGCCGTCCTGGGAGGTCACGGGTGAGCCGGCTGGACGGTGCCCGGGTGCAGGAGGTGGGCCGCGATGACCTGGCCGACGCTGCTGCGGCGCTCCTGCGGGACGCCCACCGACTGGCGCTGGTCGCCTGTCACGAGGACGACGACGGATTCCGCGTGGTCTACGCGTTCACCCGACCCGGGTCGGTGGTCGAGCTCGTCTTGGCAGTGCCTCGCGCCGACGCGTGGATCCCGAGCCTGGCCGCCCTGTCGTACCCAGCCGGCCGGTTCGAGCGGGAGATACGGGACCTGTATGGCGTGCGGCCGGCCGGCCACCCGCTTGCACAGCGCCTGCTGCGGCACGGGCACTGGCCGCGAGGTTGGTACCCCATGCTGCGCGACGCCGACCCGTCCCCGGCATTCTCCCCCGATGTCGGGTCCTTCCCCTTCCTGGAGGTGCAGGGCCCGGGTGTCTACGAGATCCCTGTCGGACCCGTTCACGCGGGGCTCATCGAGCCGGGGCACTTCCGGTTCTCCGTCGTCGGGGAGACGATCCTGCGGATGAAGGCCCGGCTCTGGTTCGTCCACCGCGGGATCGAGAAGCTCTTCGAGGGCCGACTCCCGGCCGACGGCATCGAGCTCGCCGAGCGCATCAGCGGCGACACCGCCGTCGGGCACACCCTGGCCTACGTGATGGCCGTCGAGGCCGCCACCGGAACCGTGGTGGGACCGACGCAGCTGATGGTGCGGGCACTCCTGCTCGAGATGGAACGACTCCACAACCACGTCGCCGATCTCGGCGCGCTCGCCAACGACGTGGGGTTCAGCATCGCGAACGCCCACGCCGGAAGAGTCCGTGAGTCGTTGCTGCGGCTGAACAAGACCGTGACTGGGCACCGGTTGCTGCGCGGGGCGATCACAATCGGCGGCGCGCACGTCCTGGCGCTGCCCGATCCGCGCGCGCTGCGTGACGTGGCGGCCGACGTTGCCGAGCTCGTCGAGCTGACCCTGCGGCACTCTGTCGTGGCCGACAGGTTCACCGGCACGGCAGTCCTGACCGGCGACCAGGCCTTTGAGCTCGGCACCCTCGGGTTTGTCGCCAGGTCGAGCGGACAGACCGGGGACGCTCGCGCCGACTTCCCGTTCGTCGACCTCGGACCCGCCTTCAGGACGGTGGTCGAGCATGGGGGAGACGTGCTCGCGCGGTACCGCGTGCGTGAGCAGGAGGTCGCGGTCTCGGCGGCGGTCAGCATCGACCTGTTGCGCTCGCTTGCCGGGCGGACGGGCTCGGCGGGTTCGGGGATGGCGGACGGACAGGGGGCCGGGATCGGTCAGGTCGAGGCCTGGCGAGGCACAGTGCTGCACAGGGTCGAGATCGGCCGCGAGGGGCGGTTGGGCCGGGTCAAGGTGGTCGACCCATCCTTCTTCAACTGGCCCGCGCTGCCGGTCGCTCTTGCCGACACGATCGTCCCGGACTTCCCACTGGCCAACAAGAGCTTCAACCAGTCCTACGCCGGCAACGACTTGTAGGCCGGCCGGGGCCGGGGGGAAGCGGCAACCCAAAACGGCCACTGGAGAGCGAGCGCGGCCGCCGCGCAGCAACATCGACCCTCGCCTGGCGACCCACACCGCTGCCCTCGACGTTCTGGTCGAGCCAGGCGTCCCCGTCCGCCGTGGCTCAACGGATCAGACGACCGTGATCAGTGAGTGGCTGCAGCCAGTGCCCGACTGGGGCAGCACAGCAAGTCACTGCGCGGATGGCCCCGCAGCGTCCCATGCCCGGGTGTCGGACCAGCGCCACCAGTCAGCCGGCTCGCACATGCGCTCGGTCCCGAGGTCGGGGTGCACCCATCCGACTGACGGTATGTCGTACAGAATGGCGGCAAGGCTCGAGCACACGACGTGGCCCGGTAGGAGGTTGTTCCCCGACCGCCAGCGCCACAGATGGTCGATCTGCGCCGAAAGGTCCTCGACGTGCAATGCGGCGGCAGCGTCCTCGGCGATACCGGCCCAGTCGTAGCCGATGCCCAGCGACTTGGCGGCGCTGGCGAGGAAGGTCGCAAGCTGCCCGTGGTCGTCGGGCTTGGGCTGGTCGTGGTTGGACCGCGTGCGCGAGTCCGACAGGTACGGGGTGCAGTCGACGACTCCGACACCGCCGGGCTGCCCTTGGATTCCTATCCAGCGCCCCAGCTGGTCGAGGTGGGTGATGACCACGACGTGGTTGGCCACCGCGGGCTTGCCCTGCAGGAGCTCGCCGAGACGGATCACGTCCTCCACGACGCCGTCGCCGGTCCAGACTGCGAGTACGTCGCCAGGCGACGCGGGAAGCGTGCTCATGAGGGTCTCCTTGAGGTCAGGGCGGATGCTCGCCGGAGCGGGCGTGCTGACGGTGGCGTCGACCAGGGGCGCCGCCTTGATCGGCGACACCTTGCCTTGGGCGACCAGCAGTTCGTGCTGCTGCCAGCCCTGGACCCACTTCCAGGCGGCACTGAGCGCGGTCGCGGACGCGGCCAGCATGAACGCCGTGACCTGCGCCGGCTCGAGGTGTGCGCCCGGCACGATCCTGGCCACGGCGCCGGCCAGCCAGCCGGCCGCGATCGCGAACACCGGGCTGAGCAGGGCGACGCCGCGGGCCAGCAGCGATCCCTCGGTCGTGGCCTGCGGACCGGGCACCGAAGCCGAGTCGCTCACGACCCGCTCCAGGGAGCTGCCAGCGAACCCGCGCCGATCAGGGCCAACCGCGTTCTGGTCATGACCTATGGATGCGGTTGGCCCCGTCCAGATACATCGGCGACGCTGGGCGGGAGGCTGGCCCGGCAGTCAGGTCCGGGTCGGCGGGGGTCCGGGGCCTGCACTGCCCCCTTCCGCCCTGCCCGCTTACCGCGGTTGCCCCCGGGGCCAGCTACGTCCAGCCCACGGGTCGTAGTCGACCTCGAGGGGCTCTTGCTCGGGTCGCTGGTGAGCCGGCACGTGTTGAAGGTTGATCCGCACCCGGTACCACAGCGAGCTGCTGCCACGCATGCCGTCCACGAGGACGTCGGACGGTTCCAGGGCGGGCGCCAGCATCGGATGGCGGTCCTTCCATCGCTCCAGCGCCTCCAGTGCCTCCGACTTGGTCCTCGTCCGGGCGACCTCGATCAGGGGCATGGTCGATTGGCGGCGCCCGGTGCCCTTGGGCGCTTTCTGCGCGGGTCCCATCGACTCGGCGAGCTCGAGCAGTGGGGCCAGGGACCCGCTGGCGGCGTCCATGCCCGTCCAGGGGTCCCCGAGGGCTTCCAGGCGCGCGGGCACTGTGGTCAGCGTGTGCTCGCTCGGCCGGCAGCTGCGGACTTCCTCCCATCTCAGGGGGGTGGAGACCCGGGCGTCGGGCAGCGCGCGCACTGAGTACGCGGAGGCGACGGTGCGGTCTTTGGCGTTCTGGTTGAAATCGACGAACACTCCTCGCCGCTCCTCCTTCCACCATCTGCTCGTGGCCAGGTCCGGGGCCCGCCGCTCGACCTCCCTGGCGAGGGTCTGCGCGGCCAGTCGCAGCTCGGGGAACGTCCACCGGGGCTCGATGCGGGCGTAGATGTGGAACCCGCGGGAGCCCGATGTCTTCGGCCACCCCACCAGAGCGTGGTCGTGCAGGACGTCGCGCACCACAAGGGCGACGTCGACTATCTGCTGCCAGGCGACGCCCGGCACCGGGTCCAAGTCGATCCTCAGCTCGTCGGGATGGTCCAGGTCCTGCGCTCGGACGGGGTGGGGGTTCAGGTCGACGCAGCCCAGGTTCGCGACCCAGGCCAACGTGGCGGCGTCGCGGACCACAACCTCCTGCGCCGAGGTCCCCGATGCGTAGCGGAGCTCAGCGACCTCGACCCAGTCCGGGCGGTTCGTGGGGGGTCGCTTCTGGAAGACGGCCTCCTGGCTGATCCCCTTGACGAACCGCTTGAGGATCATCGGGCGGCCGTAGACTCCCGGCAGGGCTCCGCCGGCCACTGCGAGGTAGTAGCGCACGATGTCGAGTTTGGTGTGACCGGCCTCGGGGAACACCACGCGGTCGGGGTTGGTGATCCGCACCTGCCGTCCCTCGACCAGGAGGTCCGCGAAAGCTGCCACTGCGCAAGGCTTGCACGAAACCTGCCAGTGGTCAGCCGGGCGGTCAGCAGAGTCTTCCGCTCGTCTGTGAGGCGTACGTCGAAAGGCTCGTCGCGAGCCGCGAACTTCGCGTTGCTCTCGAATGGGTTCGATGCCTTCCAGGCAGACTGCCGCGACGGGGCCGTCTGCTGTGCCGATGACGGTCACGACATCGACGTTTTGTCCCAGCGCCCGGCGGGACCGGGTCATCCCGCCTGGCCGAACGTCTCCTTCGCCCAGGGCCGACGCGGTCGCCAGACCGCGGCGCACGCTGGGTGACCGAGGAGACACCCATTCACGACTGTCTGCGCCGGAGGGACTTCCGGCGGCCGCGTGAGGTCGATCCCGTGCACCTCTTGACCGCGCCGATGAAGAAGCGGTCAAGATCCCGGAGCTGCTGGACACCTGCCCATGAGGTCCGGGGGGGCGCTGCGTCGTGCACGGTGATGCTCGCCCACGCGACGGCGCCGGCTCGGGCAGTCGCCAACTGGCTGCCGTCGACGCGTCGTCACCGCTGGCTCACCCGGTGCGGCGTGAGGTGTTCGAACCCAGCCAGGTCGCTTATGGCAGTGTGCGGGCTACGCGTGCGCCTGGCTCAGGCGTAGGTCGGGTCGCGGAGGTCGAGGAACGTCGGCTCGCCTTCCAGCACGCTGCTCCACTGCACAGTGCGGCTGTCGTCGGCCATCGTCCGCTCTCCGGCGCGCGCGTGCTCCTCGTCGGTGAAGTACATGACCTGGACGAACTCGTGGTCATCGCGCCAGCCCACCACTCCGCCGAGGATCTCCGGGCGGCTGTCTCGCATGATCTGCTCCATGGCGCGCCCTGCCTCGCGCATCGCCTCGCGGCCAGTGGCCCGGCACTCGATCAGCTGCACGAAGTGGGCGTCGTCAGTGCCGCCACCCATGACGACGTCGCAGTCGGGACAGTCGATGAAGCTGACCTCGCCGTCGAAGAGGGTCGAAGTCCGGTCCCACCAGGCCGACTGCTCTGGCCGCCGGCTGTTGCGGTGAGCTGCCTCCTCGCTCTCGAACCGGGCGACGAGGACGCCTGTCCCGTCCGGCGTGACCCCGGCCGTCGAGCCAAGGAAGCCCGTCGCGCCCGGTTGCAGCTCCACGCGCCACTGGTCGGCGGCCCGCCGCAGCTGTTCGGCGTCGCGAACGTGTCCTTGGATCACCTGCATGAACATGGCGCCCTCCCATCGGGAGCTCGCCCGGCCCGATGCCGGGCAACGGTCATCATGCTCCGGTTTCGCGTCGGCGACCAGATCCCTTCCCGGACCCGGTTCTGCAGGGTCCGCGCCGCGGCCGGGCCGGGTCTGCCGCGTAGTCGACGCGTCGGTCAGATGTTTCGGCGGTACTGCCCGCCGACGTCGAAGAACGCTTCGGTGATCTCGCCGAGCGAGCAGCAGCGCACGGCGTCCATGAGAACCTCGAAGAGGTTCTCGCCGTTGGTGGCGGCCGCCTTGAGCCGGGCGAGCTGCTCGTCGCGCTCGGTGGCGTGCGCGTCGTGGAAGGCGCGCAGGCGGGCGAGCTGGGACTGCTTCTCCTGGTCGGTGGCCCGGGCGAGCTCCAGGACCGGGTGCGGCGTCGGTCCGGCCGGGTTGACGAAGGTGTTCACCCCGATGATCGGCAGCGAGCCGTCGTGCTTGCGGTGCTCGTAGAGCATGGACTCGTCCTGGATGCGTCCGCGCTGGTAGCCGGTCTCCATGGCTCCCAGGACGCCGCCGCGTTCGCAGATGGCGTCGAACTCGGTCAGGACGGCCTGCTCGACGAGCTCGGTGAGCTCGCCGACGATGTATGAGCCCTGCAGCGGGTTCTCGTTCGCGGACAGGCCCCACTCCGCGTCGATGATCATCTGGATGGCCAGGGCCCGCCGGACCGACTCCGGCGACGGTGTGGTCACTGCCTCGTCGAAGGCGTTGGTGTGCAGGGAGTTGCAGTTGTCGTAGATCGCGCACAGGGCCTGCAACGTTGTGCGGATGTCGTTGAAGTCCATCTCCTGCGCGTGCAGCGACCGACCGGACGTCTGCACGTGGTACTTCAGCTTCTGGCTGCGCTCGCTCGCTCCGTACCGGTCCTTCATGGCGACCGCCCAGATCCGGCGCGCGACCCGGCCCAGCACGGTGTACTCCGCGTCCAGGCCGTTGGAGAAGAAGAAGGAGAAGTTCGGTGCGAAGTCGTCGATTGCCATCCCCCGCGCCAGGTAGGCCTCCACGTAGGTGAAGGCGTTGGCCAGGGTGAAGGCGAGCTGGCTGATCGGGTTCGCCCCGGCCTCGGCGATGTGGTACCCGGAGATCGACACCGAGTAGAAGTTGCGCACCTGGTTGGCGATGAACCACTCCTGGACGTCTGCCATGCAGCGCAGCGCGAAGTCCGTGGAGAAGATGCAGGTGTTCTGCCCCTGGTCCTCCTTGAGGATGTCGGCCTGCACCGTGCCGCGCACGGTGCTGAGCACCCGGGTCCGGACGGCGGCGACCTCGTCGGGCTCCAGGTCGCGGCCGGCGTGCTCGCGGGATGCGTCGAGCTGCTGGTCGATCGCGGTGACCAGGAACATCGCCAGGATCGTGGGTGCGGGTCCGTTGATGGTCATCGACACCGACGTGGCCGGGTCGCACAGGTCGAAACCGGAGTAGAGCACCTTCATGTCGTCGAGCGTGGCGACCGAGACCCCGGACGTGCCCACCTTGCCGTAGACGTCGGGCTGCACGTCGGGGTCGCGCCCGTACAGCGTCACCGAGTCGAACGCGGTGGACAGCCGGGTGGACTGCCCTCCGGCGCTGAGCAGGTGGAAACGCCGGTTCGTCCGGAAGGGGTCCCCCTCGCCGGCGAACATCCGGGTCGGCGGCTCGCCCTCGCGCTTGAATGCGAACACCCCGGCCGTGAACGGGAAACTCCCCGGCAGGTTCTCCTCGCGCAAGAAGGCCAGCAGCGCGCCGTCATCGCCCACCGGCGGCAGCGCCACCCGCGGGACCGACGTACCCGACAACGTGGTGCGGCGCAGCTGGGCGGGCTGCTGTCCGGTGCTGGCTGCGGCGAGCTCCTGACCCTGGTAGGCCGAGCGGACCGACGGCCACTGCTCGAGCAGGGCGCTGATCTCGGGCCGGATCTCGGCGTCCAGCGCGTCGGCCACGTCCGCCAGCGCGCCCACCTCGTGACCGCGGGCCGAGAGCAGATCTCGTGCGGTCTGCACGTGCTGGCGGTGTCGAACCGCGGCGACCTGCTCGACGGTACCGGTGTGGTAGGCACGGACCGTTTCGGCCACCTCGGACAGGTAGCGCACCCGGGCCGGGGGCACCATCGTGGTCAGCCCGGTCGAGGCCTTCACGCCGACCCGCGGGAGCCGCGGCTGGCCGATCACCATCCCGCGGGCCACGAGCAGCTCACGCAGGTACTGGTACAGGGCGGTGACGCCGTCGTCGTCGAACCGGGCCGCGGAGGTGCCGAAGACCGGCATGTCCTCCCACGAAGACCCGAAGGCCTCCCTGTTGCGGACCAGCTGGCGCCCCACGTCGCGCCGGGCGTCCTCGGCCCCGCGCCGCTCGTACTTGTTGATGGCCACGACGTCCGCGAAGTCGAGCATGTCGATCTTCTCCAGCTGGGAGGCCGCCCCGAACTCCGGGGTCATCACGTACAGCGAGGCGTCGACCAGCGGCACGATCCCCGCGTCGCCCTGCCCGATGCCCGGTGTCTCCACGATCACCAGGTCGAACCCAGCCGCGCGGCAGGCAGCGATCGCCTGCGCGAGGTGGTCGGGCAGCTCGGCCGCCCCCCGGGTCGCCAGGGATCGGAAGAACACCTCCCCGGCCGCGATCGAGTTCATCCGGATCCGGTCTCCCAGCAGTGCCCCACCGCCGCGGCGTCTGGTCGGGTCGGCGGCCAGCACGGCGACCCTCAGCCGCCCACCCTGGTCGATGCGAAGGCGGTGAACCAGCTCGTCGGTCAGGCTCGACTTGCCCGACCCTCCGGTGCCGGTGATCCCCAGCACCGGCGCGGTGCTGCGCGCCGCGGCGGCCAGGACCTGGTCGCGGAAGTCATCGTCTCGACCGCCCTCGAGGACGGTGATCGCCCGAGCCAGCGCCAGGTGGTCACCCGCACACACCTCGGACACCCTTGGCGGCCATGCGGCCAGGTCCACGTCGCACTGCTCGACCATCGACGCGATCATCGCGACGAGCCCGAGCCGCTGCCCATCCTCGGGGGAGAAGATCCGCACGCCCCGCGCGGCCAGCAGCGCTATCTCGTCGGCGACTATCACCCCGCCGCCGCCGCCGTAGACACGGATGTGCTCAGCGCCGCGCGCCTTCAGCAGGTCGACCAAGTAGCTGAAGTACTCCACGTGGCCGCCTTGGTAGGACGAGACGGCTATCCCCTGAACGTCTTCCTGGATGGCGGCCAGCACCACCGCCTCGACGCTGCGGTCGTGACCGAGGTGCACCACCTCGACACCCTGGGACTGCAGGATCCGGCGCATGATGTTGATCGCGGCGTCATGCCCGTCGAACAGGCTCGCGGCGGTGACGAACCTGACCGGGTGTCGCGTTCGCGCGGGCTGGCTGGTCGAGTGACTCACCGGGGGCTCCTGTCCCGCGACCCCGCTTCCGGCGGGTCAGGGCATATACTAGGACATCCAATAATAGGAAGTCAACGTGAGTGGCCGGAGGCTGGCTAGGCCGGCCCGCGCGGCGGGGGCTTTCGCTGGCTGCCTGCAGTGCACCACGGCGGCGCTCGCCTCGTCGACAGATGGACCGCGGGGCGGCAGGCTGTGCCCCTTCGCGTGACGGGGACGATCCGCCTTGGCTCGATCGAGGCGAGGTTACCGTCGGAGGGAGGGGTTGTGCGGATCGCGGTCGCCGGCGCGAGCGGTTGCGTCGGCAGGTTCGTCGTCCAGGCGGCGCTGGACGCGGGCCACACCCCGGTCGCGATCTCCCGCACCAGCGGCGTCGACATCGTGACCGGCGGCGGTCTGGACGCAGCTTTGGAGGGGGCGCTTGCTGTCATCGATGTCAGCAACGTGAAGACCTTCGCGCGCGCACGGTCAGCTGCCTTCTTCGAGGCTGGAACGGCCAACCTGCTGTCCGCCGGGCAGCGCGCGGGGGTCCGACACCATGTCGCCTTGTCCGTCGTGGGCATCGACCGCGTTGATCTCGGCTACTACGCGGGCAAGCGGCGTCAGGAGGCCCTCGTGCTGTCTGGTGCCTGGCCCTGCTCGGTGCTTCGGGCTACCCAGTTCTATGAGTTCGCCGCCCAGATGGTGGCGCTCAGCCGAGGCCCCGCGGTCCTCGTCCCGCGGATGAGGAGCCAGCCGGTGGCGGCGCGCGAGGTCGCACTCGCCCTGGTCGAGGCTGCGGTCGGCCACCCGCTGGGCCTGATGCCCGAGTGCGCGGGACCGGAGCCGGCCGAGATGACGGACCTGGTCCGTCGGCTGCTTGCCGCCCGCCGCGTCCGTCGCAGGGTGCAGGGGTTCCAGCTACCTGGTCGGGCCGGCACGGCGATGGCCGCCGGTGCGCTCCTGCCCACCGGCGGGGGGTTGCGCGGGCAGATCACCTTCACCCAGTGGCTGTCCGGACCGGACGGTGGCTACCTGTCCGCCCGGTCGCCGTCCTAGCCGAACCGATGGGACCTGCTCAGCCCCACCGCAGGGCGCCCGTTCGAGCGCCGCCAGGTCGCCGCCCCCCGGCCGGTGTGCGTGGACAGCCGCGCCCGCGGCCAGGACGATGACTGTCATGCCCGGATGCATCGCCTCCCGCATCGCCCGGCCGAGCCGGACCGACCCCGCAGCCCGCCGTGCGTGACGTCCTTCTCTTCGTCGGTGTCCTGCTGGCCTGCCTGGTCGAGGCGGTGGAGGCTCTGACGATCGTGCTGGCCGTCGGCTACACCCGGGGCTGGCGTCCGGCCTGGGAGGGAGTTGTGGCCGCTTCGGCGGTGCTGGCAGCCACGGTGGCCCTGCTGGGGCCGGCGCTGACCGTCATACCCATCGCGTCCCTGCGCCTGGTCGTCGGGGGGATGCTGCTGGTCTTCGGGTTGCAGTGGCTGCGCAAGGCGATCTTGCGGGCCGGCGGCGCCAAGGCACTGCACGACGAGGAGGCGGCGTTCGCCGAACAGACGGCGCGGGCGCGCGCCGCGGGCGAGCCCGCTGACCCGGCAAGAGACTGGTACGGCTTCACCGTCGCGTTCAAAAGTGTCCTCCTCGAGGGGCTTGAGGTTGCGTTCATCGTCGTAACCTTCGGCGCGAGCCAGGGGAGCCTCGCGCTGGCGGTGGCCGCGGCGCTGACCGCTGTCCTCGTCGTCGTCGTCGTGGGCTTCGCGGTCCGACACCCCCTGTCCCGGGTCCCGGAGAACACCCTGAAGTTCGCGGTCGGCCTGCTCCTGACGAGCTTCGGCACGTTCTGGGCGGCAGAGGGCGCCGGTGTCCACTGGCCCGGTGGCGACGCTGCCATCGTGGTGCTCCCGGCCGTCTATGCGGTGGTCGCAGTGATTCTGGTGGCGTGGCTGCGACGCGAGCAGGTTTCGCCGGTCCGGGTGGAAGGTGGCCACGCATGAGCTGGCTGAGGCGGTTCGGTGCCTTCTGGTACGACTTCCTCGTCGGTGACGACTGGCGCCTGCTGCTCGGTGCTGTCGTCGGGATCGTCGGCGTGGACGCGCTGGTGCGTGCCGGGCACGGCGCGGTGTGGTGGGTTCTCCCGTCGGTGGTCGTGGTGACCCTGGCGATCTCGATCCGGCGCGCGCGGCGCCCCTAGCGACCTGCTGGACGTCCGAAGCCGGCGCACCCCGGCGAGGTCGGTCTTCGGACACCGGGCCAAGAACATCTGCCCATCGGGACGCGATGGGGACCCGGCGGGCATCTGTGACGAAGATCCGTGGGTCAGCAGGCTGCGGCCGGGGTGGCCGGGGTGGCCGGGCTGGCCGGGCTCGCTGGGCACGACAGGCTGGACCACGATGGCGGACCGCCGATGCGGATCACCGTGGATGCCAGGCCTGACCGCCGGTGACTGACCCGCGTGCACCATGCCGGCCGGGGTGGACGGCAGACATCCATCCCGGCGCGGCCGAGGCTCAACGTCGCGCGTAGTCGGCGAAGCCCTGCCAGTCGATGACGACGCACGGCTGGTCCCCGACGATCCATGCGTCGTGCCCGGGGGCCATCACGGCGAAGTCGCCGGGGCCGTACTCCATCTGCTCGCCGTCGTCCATCACGACCACCATCCGCCCGGACACGAAGTAGCCGAGGTGGGCGGCCTGGCAGCTGTCGGTCTTGGCGATCGGCTTGACGTGCTGGGACCATCTCCACCCCGGCAGGAACGTCGCGCGGCCGACTGCTCCGGCGTCGAGGTTGACCAGGTCGAGGTGACCGGAGCCGCTCTCGAACGGGCGGGTCTCCTCGGGTGTGTTGAGGCTCTTGCGGACAAGTCCGGACATGGCTGACCTTCCTGTGGTTGGTGAACGCGATGGATGAGTGGGCCGAATGGGTGGGTCGATGCGTGGCCGACAAGTGGTCGATGGGTGTGGCAGCCGTTCGCTCAGGGCGCGACGACCGCCGCGGTGGGGATGCGTCCCCACTCGGCCCACGAGCCGTCGTACACGCGGACTTCGGGGTGTCCCAGCAGGTAGGTCAGCGCGAACCAGGCCGTGGCGGCGCGGCCGCCGATGGTGCAGTAGGTGATGAGCCGTCGCCCGTCACCGGGTGCCAGCGCGGCTAGGACGGCCGCCAGCTGCTCGGGCGGTCGGTAGGCCCCGTCCTCGTCCAGCAGATCGTCGATCAGCACGTGCACAGCCGTCGGGACGTGCCCGGCGCGCCCGCCCGGCTCCATGCCGCCGGACGGCCAGAACCGCTGACCGGTGAACTCGGCGTCGCTGCGCACGTCGACGATCACCCAGCCCGGGTCGCCGATCGCGGTCGCGACGTCGGCACGGCCTGCTCGCAGCCCCTCGCGGGCGGGCGGCAGCGGGTAGCTCGACGGGGGGACCGGCGCCGACGTCTGCGTCAACGTCCCACCCAGGCGCTGCCACTGCTCGCGTGAGGCGTTGAGGATCCGCACGTCGTGGTGGCCGAACAGCTTCATGAGCCACAGACCCAGGGCCGGGGCGTACCCGTAGAACACCACGGTGGAGCCCGGCGTTATCCCCGATCGTTCGAGCAGCTCCTCGAAAGCCGCGGGTCCGACGAACGCGTACTCGCTGGTCTTCAGGTCGGCGTACACATTCCACAGGACGGCGCCGTCGATGTGCCCGGACCTGAACAGCACCGGGCTCACGTCCACCTCGACGACGCGGACGCCCGGGTCGCGCAGGTGCGCCCTGAGCCAGTCCGGCTCGACCAGAGCGTCAGCCCGGACGCGGCCGGTGTCGATGGTGGTGGGTATCTGGTCGAGTGTCATGTCGGGCCTTTCGCAGGTGTCGGACTACTCCACCTGGATCCAGCCGAGCAGGTCCTCGCGCCCGACCGAGTCCAGCAGGGCTGGATGGTCGGTGGTCATGTGCGCCCGGATGGTGCCGATGACGTCGTCATCGGTGTCGCCGCGGGCCACGTATCCGCACTCGCACCGGATGATCCTGGCCATGTTGCCCTCCTGGGTGTGTCTACGCCGATGGTGTTGCCACAATGTTGGCGTGACCTTGGCGCCGCCGGTACCCGCGCGGGTGCAGCTGTGCGGGCCGGTGGTGGTGGAGTTCGACGGACGACGCTGGGAGTCGGCGCTGCGGGGGCGCCAGGGCCGGCTGCTGTTCGCGTACCTGGTACTGAACCGGCATCGCACCTGCGGGCGCCAGGAGCTGTCGCAGGCGCTGTGGGGCGAAGACTTGCCGCCGGCCGCAGAGGCGGGGCTGAACGCCGTGGTGTCAAAGCTGCGCAAGTCCCTGTGGCCCGGGGCGGTCCAGGGCCGGGCGAGCCTTCGAGTGCAGCTCGGCGATGAGTCGTGGGTGGACGTCGAGGCGGCCGAGCAGGCGGCGCACCGTGCGGAGTCGCGCGTCGCTCTGCAGGACTGGACCCATGCATGGGGGGCGGCGCTGGCCGCGCTGTTCATCTGCGAGCGGGAGCTCCTGCCACACGACGACGCCGAGTGGATCGACCAGCAGCGCGCCCGCCTGTGGGACATCCGCCTGCGCGCGCTGGAGGCGTACTCGCTGGCGGCCCTGGGTACCGCGGGCACGGAGCTGCCGGCGGCGGTGCGTGCGGGGCGCAAGCTGGTGCGGCTGGTGCCGCTGCGCGAGACGGGGTACCAGGTTCTGATGCGCGCGCTGGCGCTGCAGGGAAACGTGGCCGAGGCTCTGGCTGTGCACGCCGACCTGTGCCGGGTCCTTCGTGAGGAGCTGGGCGTCTCCCCGAGCCCGGCCACGCAGTCCGTGTACGAGGAGCTGCTTCACACCACCGGCTCGTAGACGCAGCCGTCCAGCTTTCGTGGGCCGATGAGGATCTGAGTCAGGTCAACAGATCCTCACGGGAAGGCCGCCGTTGTCGCGGACCCGTGGGCTGGCGTGAATTCCAGACCCATCGCGGTGGGACGACGCTGGGCGTGCCCGGTGGCGCACTGACCAGGACGTCGGCTCGGGGGATGGTTCCGGCGTGCTCCTGCGGGCAGGATGATCGTGTGGCAGATCCGTGGCTCGCGGTGCGTGGTCGTGTTCTTCCCAGCGGAGATCCGATCAGCTTGTTGGCTGTAGGCGGGATATGGGTGGAAGGGATAGCTGGTAAGGCCACACTCGATGTCGAGGGTTGGATCTTGCCGGGCCTTGTCGACGTGCACACGCATCCAGGCGCGCACGAACCTGGGGACGGTCTTGACGAGGACCTCCTGCGTGAGGAGATGGAGTGCGCCGCCGACCTGGGAGTTCTGGCTGTCCGTTCCCCCGGGCTGGCGGGGACACCACCGAGCTGGTTCGGGCAGGACCCGGACCTGCCCGCCGCGGTACATGCGGGTCCTTGGCTGGCTCGACCGGGCCACTTCGTCAACGGGTGGGGGCGGCGGGTCAGCGATGAGGAGTTCCCGCGGGTGGCCGCTGAGCAGGCAGGGCAGACCGGGTGGTGCAAGGTCATCGGGGACTGGGGTCCGCAGGACGAGCCGATCCCACAGGCGGTGATGGTGGCCATCACGTTGGCCGTGCACGCGGCGGGGGGCCGGGTGGCAGTGCACTCGCAGAACCCCGATGGCAGCCACGCTGCGGTGAAGGCCAAAGTGGACTCGATCGAGCACGGGGTCCGCCTGGACCGCGCCCTGCTGGACGAGATGCGGGTCAACAACACCGTGCTCGTTCCCACCCTTCGGGTCTTCGAGGACGCACTTGTCGCACTGCGAGAAGCGCCGCAGACTCCGCGGCGAGACTGGGGCATCGCGGGAGCGGCCGGCCACGCCGCCCTGGTCCGCGACGCGCGCGACGCAGGCGTGGGGATCCTCGCCGGGACTGACTCCCACGAGATCACGATCGTCGACGAAGTCCGCGCCCTGGCCACGGCTGGGCTGTCCAACCTCGAAGCGATCGGGGCCGCTTCATGGGCCGCCCGCGATTTCCTGGGACTGTCCGGCCTGGTACCCGGAAGCGTGGCCGACGCCACGATCTACGAGGTCGACCCAAGCGTCGACCTCGACGCCCTGGCCCACCCTCGCTGGGTGGTTCGCAGCGGCCGCATCCGTCGTCACGGAGCCGGGTAGGGAACACCCGCAGTCGCAGGCCCGCACGCCAGCTTTGCAATAAGGGCTGCGCCTAGGGCTGCACCGTGCGCGTCGGCCATGGCAGGGCGGCCTCGAGCTCGTAGGCGAGTGAGAGTAGGCGCGCTTCGTGGCCGTACGGCGCGGCGAACTGCACGCCTACCGGCAGGCCGCTGGCTGTTCGGCCCAGCGGAAGGGAGATTGCCGGGGATCCGGACACGTTCTGCACCGGGGTGAACGAGCTGTACCGGAGCAGTCGGAGCAGGTGGGTGCGAAAGTCGACGTCGGGGCCCAGGTAGCCGATCGGTGGCGGTCGGTGTCCCAGGACCGGCGAGACGAGCACGTCGAACCGGTCGAACACGGCTTCGTGCTCGCTGGCCAGGCGCCGCAGGCGACGTAGCGAGCCGGGCAGCTGTTCGGCCCGGCTCAGCAGGAATGCGCTCATCCCCTGGGTGAACTCTTCGGTTCGTGCGGCGTCGAAGCCCGGGCCGAACAGCCGTCGCCCGGCGACCTTCAGGGTGAAGGAGATCAAGGCCCAGTAGCGCAGGAAGTCGTGCCCGAACCCGTCACCGACGGGCGGTCCTGTCTCCTCCACGTGGTGACCCAGGTCAGCACACGCCTCGGCGGCGGCCCGGGCGGCCGCCACGACTTCGCTGCTGACTGGCAGTCCGGCGATGCTGGAGGCCACCAGGGCGACCCTGAGGCGACGCGGGTCCGGACCCTGGACCCATCCCATGGCCGGCAGGGCGGGGTTGCGCCAGTCCTTCTCGGCCTCGGCGAAGTAGCGCGCGGTGTCTCGAACGCTGCGGGTGAGCACCCCCTGGACGGCGATGTGGACCGGCAGGCGCTCGAGCTCGGCGATGTCGACGAGCCTGCCGCGGCTGGGTTTGAGGCCTACCAGGCCGCAGCAGGAGGCGGGGATGCGGATCGAGCCTCCACCGTCGTTGGCATGCGAGATCGGTACCGCTCCTGCAGCGACCAGAGCGGCCGACCCGCCGCTGGAGCCGCCGGTGGACCGGGCGGTGTCCCACGGGTTGCGAGTCGGTCCGAATCGTCGTGACTCGGTGCTGGCGGTCAGCCCGAACTCGGGCATGGTGGTTTTCGCCACCGCAACGACGCCCAGGCGCTGGAACTGGGCCACCCAGGGGGACGAGGCGGCGGCCGGCCGGTCCGGCACGGCCCACGAGCCCTGAGTAGTCGGGTAGCCGGCCAAGTCCTCATTGTCCTTGACCACGCTGGGAACCCCGGCCAGCCCCCCGTCGGACCGGATGGCGCGCCCGCCAGCCCCGGGCGGGTCGACCCAGGTGGTCACCGCGTTGAGCCGGTCGTTGACGAAGCGGATCCGGGCGGCGGCCGCCTCGCCCAGCTCAGCGGCGGACACCTCGCGCGCGGCCAGCCGCATGAGCAGCTCGGTGACGTCGCTGGCACCGAGCGCGTCGTCAGTGGTCGCGTCGACCGCAGTGGCGCCGTCCTGAGCAGACATCGCGCTCCCGTTCGCTCTGGTGTACCCGTACCGGTGCGGCGATGCTACGAGACGGCGCCAGGCACCGGCCCCGATTTGGGTCCCGGCTGTGCCGCGGTGTCGCCGGCCGGCGGCCCCGACCGGCTGCAAGCGGTCTGCAAGGAGCCGGTGACAGTGTCGGCACCGGTCCCGACCCGGGGCCGGGGTCGGGCCAGGAAGTGGAGGCGGGCATGGGTGAGTCTGCGGTCGATGAGTTCCTCGACGCCGTCGAGCACGGTGCGATGGCCTCGTGCTCGGTGTGGGCGCCAGACGCCGTGCTGGACGCGACGGTCCCTGGGTGGCGGTTCCGCAAGCAGGGCCGGGCCGCGATCCGCGCCGAGTACGCCACCTGGTTCGCCGACCCCGGCCGGCTCGAGGAGCTGTCCCGGATCGCCATCGACGCAGGCGAGGTGGTCCGCTATGTGCTGACCTGGGTGGAGAACGGGGTGCCGCACGCGGCCCATCACCTGCACGTGATCAGCGTCGCCGGCGGCCAGATCACCTCCGACACGGTGTTCTGCGGTGGCCGGTGGCCGGCCTCGCTGCTGGCGGACATGCAGGCCGAGCAGGCCGAGCAGGCCGAGCAGGCCCTGGGCAGCGATGTCCGCTTCTGACCCCGCGGCGGGCCCGGAGGTTCTGCGGATCGAGGACCTGCTCGGCACCGTGTCCGCGACGCAACCCATGACCGATGCCGTCGGCAAGTCGGGGGCCGACCTGGAATGGGCCTGGATCGACGGCGAGCGGTTCGTGCTGAAGTATCTGGACGCCAGCCAGGACTGGACATTGCGCGCGGCCGGCGTGGCCGGCGGCGCCTCGTTGGAGCTGTGGCGGCGCGGCGTGCTGGCCGAGCTTCCGGCCTGCTTCGAACAGCCGATCGTCGCGGTGGCCCGGGGCCCCCGGGACCCGGACGGAGCCGACGTCACTGTCCTGCTGATGGCGGACGTGAGCCACTGGCTCGTCCCCCCGGGGCCCGACGGCGTGCCGCTCGCCCACCACCTGCAGTTCCTGGACCACATGGCTGCATTGCACGCCCGGTTCTGGCAGGCCGGGCCAGTGATCGACATCGTGTCGGCGACCGCCCGCTACCTGGAGCTGTCCCCGGCCATGGCGGCCGCCGAGGCGGCCCTGGGCTCAGACCACCTGGTACCCAGGCTGGTCGGCCAGGGCTGGCCGCTGCTAGAACAGGTAGCCCCGGTCGCCGCCTCGGTCGTGGTCCCGCTGGCCCATGACCCCAGTCCGCTGGTGGACGCGCTGGCCGGCACCCCGCAGACCCTGCTGCACGCCAACTTCAAGCTGGACAACCTCGGCGTCACCGCGGATGGGCGGACGGTCATCCTCGACTGGGAGTGCTCCGGCCGTGGCGCCGCCACAGCCGACCTGGCCTGGTACCTGGCGATCAACTGCCGCCGGCTGCCCCAGACCAAGGAGGAGTCCATCGCCACCTACCGCGCCTGCCTGGAGGCTCGTGGGGTCGACACCGGTCCTTGGTGGGACCGCCAGGTCGCGCTGAGCCTGCTCGGCGCACTGGTCCAGTTCGGCTGGGAGAAGGCGTTCGGCGGGCTGGACGACGAGCTGGCCTGGTGGCAGGACAAGGCGGTGGCCGGCGCCAGGCTGCTGGGATGACCAGCCCCTCGGCGGACGGTGGCTTGCTCGGGCAGGTGCAGGCGGCCTACGACGCCTCCGCGACTGCCTGGGGGCAAGGCCCGGCCGCCACCTACGACGCGCTCGCCGACGAGCTCGTCGCTGCCTCGACGGCACCCCTGGCCGGTGCCCGGGTCCTTGATCTCGGCGCTGGGACCGGTGCCGGGTCCAGGGCCGCCCGCCGGGCCGGGGCGACCTGGGTGGTCGCCGCGGATGCCGCTGCGGCGATGCTGCGGGCCGGGTCGGGATGGAGCTGCGCGCTGGTCGCCGACGCCGCGGCCCTTCCGTTCCGGCCGGGCAGCCTCGACCTGGTCGTGGCGGCGTTCTGCCTGGGCCACCTGCCCGATCCTGGCGCGGCGCTGGCTCAGGCCAGGACGGTGGCCCCGGCGTTGCTGGCCAGCGCCTTCGAGGCGGGGTGGACGCACCCGGCCAAGGCTCTGGTCGACGAGGTCTTGTCCGGCTACGGGTTCGTCCGCCCGGCCTGGTACGAGTACGTCAAGGCTCACGGGGAGCCCGCAGTCCAAGACCCCGACCGGTTGCGGGCGCTGGCCGAGCAGGCCGGGTACCGGCGGGTGGAGGTCAGTCGGCATCGGGTCGACGTCGGGGTGCGCACCCCGGTCGAGCTGGCCGGCTGGCGACTGGGGATGGCACACGTCGCACCGTTCGTGGCGTCGCTGGACCTGCGCGGTCGTGAGCGCCTTCGCCACGACTGCGAGGCGACGCTGGTGGGCGCCCCCCCGCTGGTGGTCGCCATGCTCGTCCTGAGCGCGTCGACGGCGCCCTGAGGCCGGACTCACCGCTGCGCGGCGGTGCGCCAGGCGTCCAGGCGGGCGGCGGCCGCGGCCAGGAGTGCGCTGCGGCGTTCGGCGGAGTTCGCGGCCAGGTCGGCGACCTGCCGCGACGCTCGGTCCACCCACGCGGGGACGCGGTGCGCCGCGCCCGACTCGCCGGTCCACCACCAGGCTTCGACGGCCACCGCGGCGGCCACCTGGGCGAGGTCCGCCTCCACCTGCTCGAGGTCGACGCTGCGCCCTGCTGCAGCGTGGGCCCGGTGCGTGACCAGCCGCGCCACGCTGGCGTACCGCGGCACCCCCAGCGTCCCGGCCTCGGCTGCCAGCTGCTCCCCGAGGGTCGCCGCGGCTTCGGGCTGCTCGAGGGCGAGCGCTGTCCGGGCGTCGAGCAGCGCCAGGCGCAGGCGCAGCCGCCATCCGAAGACCAGGTCGCCGTGCAGCAAGGCTCGGGCCTGGTCCAGGTGGCGGACGGCGGAGTCTGGGTCGTCGGCCAGCAGCCGATGCTCGGCGAGGTCTTCCAGGGACGCGATCCGGGTCTCGGCCGTGCCGGCCCCGACAGCGCGCTCGAACACCTGCTGGTGCAGGTCCGCCGCCTCTGCGGCTGCCCCCAGGGAGCGCAGGACCCATCCTGCGAAGTTCGTCCCCCGGCCGGCGAACCTGGCCACGTCGCGACGTTCGACCTCGGCGTCGTAGCGGCGGAAGTGCTCCAGCGCAGCGGCTGGGCGCCCCGCGAGCGCGTGCGCGTGGCCGGTGAACAGCAGCGCGTGCAAGGTGGCTGACGTGTGCTCGGCGCGAAGCTCTGGTCGGGTGGCCGGGCGCATCAGCGACAGGGCGTCGGCAGTTCGGCTCTGGTGGGAGCGCAGCACTCCCAGCCAGGCGCTGGCGATCATCCGGTCCGCGCCGCTGGAGCCGGCTACGCCGCGTGCGAGCAGATCCTGGGCGGCGGCCAGGTCGCCGGCTGCATGCTCGGTCCGACCGGCCACAGTCAGGCAGCGTGAGCGCACGGCATCGTCCTCGGCCACGGCTGCGCCGTCCGCGGCGAACGCGGCGGCCTGCTCGAACCGCCGGTCGAAATAGGACGCCCAGGCCCCGACCTCCAGGGCGCTGGCCCCCACCGGTCGGGCCCGTTCGACGTCGCGGTAGGCGGCAGCGTAGTCGCCTCGCCGGGTCCGGATCCGGGCCCTGTCCAGCCAGCCGACCGGATCCGGGTGCAGGCCGAGGGCGTCGTCCAGCAGCGCCTCGGCGGTCGCGTGGTCGAACCGCTCGGCGGCCCGGGCGGCCGCGGCGCGCAGCGACGCGGCGGCCAGCGGGAGGTCGCCCCCACGGCGCGCGTGGTCGGCCACCTCGGCCGGGTCCGCGCTGCTACGACGGTCCAGCACGCGGGCGACCTGCCGGTGCAGCCAGGCCGAGCGGCTCGCGCCGGCCGTGGTCTGCAGCGCCTCGCGCACCAGGGAGTGCCGGAAGCGGAAAGAACCGTCGGCGTCGACCAGCAGGTGGTGCGCGACGGCGACCTCGGCGTCGTCCAGGATCTCGATGGCCGGCCGGTTCAGCACCGCGGCCAGCAGGTCGGGGTCGACCCGGTCTCCGACGACCGCCGCGGTCCGAAGCAGCTCCCCGGCCCGTCCCAGAGCGTCGCACCGGGTCGAGACCGCCTGGACCAGCGACACCGGAAGTCCCGCACCGTCAGGGGCCAGTGCCAGCTCGGTCAGCAGCAGGGGGTGACCACCGGACCGGTCGAACAGGGAGTCGGCGCGGTCGGCGCCGACCAGCTGCTCGGACTCGGCCCGGTCCAGGGGCCCGAGCGGCACGACCTCGCTCGCCGATGCCGGGCCTGGGTGGGGTGAGCGCACCGTGGCCAGCACCAGCAGGGGCACCGGGCGGGTCCGCACGAACTCCAGCCACTGCAGCAGCGCCGACCCGCAGCGGTGAGCGTCGTCAAGGACCACGATGGTCACGCCGGTGGAGGCCAGCCGCCCCAGCACCGAGGCGATCGCGGTGAACAGCAGCGTCGGTCCGACGACGCCGTCGGCGAGCAGCGGCGGGATCGAGCCGGCAGCGGCGAACCCCAGAAGTGGCGCCAGCAGCGCCGCCTCGGCGCCCAGGATGTCCGCGGCCTGCTGGTCTGGCAGCTCACGCAGGTGCGCCGCCAGCACGCTCAGCAGTGGCTCCAGCGGAGCGGACCGGCCGAGCTCGCCGCAGCTGCCGAACAGCACCAGGTCGCCGGTGTCTACTGAGGCGCTCCAGGACCGGACCAGGCTGGTCTTGCCGATGCCTGCCTCGCCTTCGACGACGACGATCTGCACGACGCCCTCGCGGGCCCGGCCGGCCGCCGCATCGAGCCGGGCCAGCTCGACCTGGCGCCCGACGATCGTCGTCGAGGCGTCCACCGCGCGGCCACGGGTGGAGCTCGCGTCCGTGAGCTGGCCACGCAGGATGGCCGCGTGCAGCTGCTCGGTCTCGGCCGAAGGGTCCGTTCCGAGCTCCTCGGCCAGCACGTCGCGGGCCGCGGCGTAGGCGGCCAGGGCCATCCCGGTGCGACCGCCGGCCACGTTTGCGCGCATCAACAGCCTCAGCGCCTGCTCGTCGAACCCGTCGGCTGAAAGGGCCGAGGCGGCGACGTCGGCGGCCTCGAGCCAGGCCCCGGAGGACAGCAGCGCGCCGGCCGCGACGTGGCGGGCCCGGGCCACCAGGTGCCCCAGGGCGTCAAGCCGGCCGGCGGCCCAGGAGCTGTCCACGTCTGGCCCGCTCGGCTGCGCCCGCAGCAAGGACACCGCCACCCGGGCGGCGGCTGCCGCGCCGGAGTGGTTGGCGGTCGCCAGCCGGCGCTCAACCTCGCCGGTGAGTGCGTCGATCTCGTCCACGTCGAGCCAGTCGTAGCGCAGCCGGTACCCGGCATCGCCATGCGTGAGGCGCTCGCGCCCCAGCACCCCGCGTAGCCGGCTGACCAGCACCGCGACCTGGTCGCCCGGGTGAGCCGGTGGAGTCTGCGCCCACAGAGCCTGCACGATCACGTCCACCGACACCGGGGATCCGCGTGCCACCGCGAGCAGCCACAGCAGGGACCGGGCCTTGCGGCTTCCGAGCAGGCCGGGCTCGAGCCCGTCGACGTCTACGTGGCCCGCGCCAGCAAGGAGCCTGATCGCCAGCGTCGCCACGTACGCCATTGAAGTCCGTTCTGGCCTGCGGCGCCACGGCCGGCGTGCGCAGCGATGGCACGGTCAGCACAGGGGGCCGACGGTCGTCGACGTCGCCTGCGTCCAGGGCGGCGACGTTGGTTGCAGCGGGTGCCCCGGCCGGCGCAAGCCCGCTGCAAGTGCGCTGGACGACGATGGCCGGCAAGGCCTCCAGGTGCCGACCGGCACACCCACCGGGACCGACCGGTTCGGCCTTTCTACGAAGGGACAGTGGAGATGACCACCCGCGAAGACCAGTCCAGCCTTTCGACCCCGTCCGGCCTGTCGACCCAGGCCACCCAGGCCACACAGGCCACCCAGGCCAACCAGGACCCTGGCACCCCCGTGGCCGAGCTCAAGAGCTTCGCTGCACCGGACGAGACCAGAACGTTCGAACGCGGCCGGGTCGACCTGCTCGCGATCGGGGGTGCCGAGATCGGGCGCCTGACGCTGCAGCCCGGCTGGCGCTGGTCGGCGCACGTGCGTCCGATCGCGGGCACCGAGCTGTGCCAGGCACCACATTTCCAGTACCACGTCAGCGGCACGCTGCGGATCGAGATGGTCGACGGCGCGGTGTTCGACGCCCGGCCCGGGGACGTCACGGCGCTGCCCCAGGGCCACGACGCGTGGGTCGTCGGTGACGAGCCGGTCGTCGTCGTCGACTGGTGGGGTGCCAGCACCTACGCCCAGGCGTGAGCTTTTGTGCCTCGCCGCGCGGCGAGGGCCGCCGCTGGCGTGAGAACTGCTGTGCGGTCACCTGAGGGCATCCCCCGGGATCGGGGGCCGCGGCTGACTGGAGTGCGCCGGGAATCACCCGACCCGGTCCGGGCCGGGGCCCGTTGGCTGGTGCCGGGCCCGGTCACCGGCCAGCGGGCCAGCGTGCTTGGCTCATCGCGGCCGGGGCCGTCTCACGCAGGTCGATGACTCGTTCGCTGCCCCCGACCGTGGCGGTCCAGGGCCGCTGGCACGCGGAGCAGATCGTGCGTGCCCGCGACAGCACCGGACCGTGCTGCCCGCAGACCGGACAGGGTGTGTGCTTCGCGCGCAGCACCGCCAGATGGGTGTCGCGGTCCGGCTCGAGCGCGGCCCGTAGACGGCGCTGAAGCCGGTGAGCCTGGTACCGCTGACGTTTCCACTCCTGGCTGGGCCGCCACACGTACGGCAGGGTCACCAGGGCGCCGACCAGCCACCCGCCCAGCGCGATCGTGAGCACAGCAGGAACCTGGACGTGTGCGTAGGCGGCCTCGCGGGCGATCCGGGCCGCGAGCATCGCGCCCAGGCACAGCGTCGCCGCAGTCAGGGCCACTCTGGTGGCCAGTGAGGGAGTCTGCGCTCCCTTGCCGAACTTTCGGGCCGGTCGGGTCATCTGGTCAGCCTCGCAGCGACCTGACGGACCTGCGCGGGGTTCTGGGCAGCCGAACGGCTCGTCCAGCGTGGTCGAACGGGCCACTGTGGTCGAACGGGCCACTGTGGTTGCCGGGCCGGTGTGGTCGCCGGGCCAGTGTGGTCGCCGGGCGCTGACTCGTTGGCGACCGCGACGTGACGCCGCTCCGCTACGATCGCCGCCTCAGGAGGTGTACACGGTGGCCAACGAAGACGTCGCGGTCATGCTGGGCTCGGTGGACCTGTTCAAGGGGGTCGCCCCGAAGGTGCTCAAGCGGATTGCCGGGGCCGGTCGGGTCGTGACGTTCGACCCGGGGTTCGAGGTGACCACGGACGGGAGCAGCGGTATCGCCTTCCACCTGATCATGGAGGGTTCCGCACAGGTCCTGGTCCACGGTGAGTCGCGCGGCACGCTGGCGGCGCGGGACAGCTTCGGTGAGATCTCATTGTTGGACGGCCTGCCCCGTAGCGCGACAGTCCGCGCCGGTGAGCAGGGCCTGCGAACCTTTGCCCTGACCTCCTGGGAGTTCCTTCCGATCCTGGACGAGAACCCGTCCGTTGCGCGCGGGCTGCTGAAGGTGCTGTGCGCGCGCATCCGGGCTATCGACGTGGCGGCCAGGCCCAGCGACTGACCGGGATCGAGTGCCGCCTGGCGGCGCGCGAGCTGGGTGTGCAGGCGTCGGCGTCCGGCTGGCGCTCGCTGCTCGCCACGGCCGGCCGGCGAGCGCCCTGGGGACTGTCAGCGGGCCAGCCGCCCGAGTGCGCGCGTGAAGCCGGCCGCGCCCGCGCCGAGACCCGCGAAGAAGTCCTGGTCGCACTGCTCGACCGCCACCACCGCGCGGTTCGCCAACGCCCGGCCCTGGCCGGTGACGCTCAGGCACAGCGCGCGCCGGTCCCGGGGATGGGCGGCGCGCACCACCAGGCCCTGGGCGGCGAGCACGCGTAGGACCTGGGAGGTCATCATCGGGTCGGTGGCGGCGTGGTCGGCGAGCTGACGCTGGGTCAGGGGGCCCTCGGCGTCCAGCCAGGTCAGTGACGCAAGGAGCACGAACTGCACGTGGGTGAGCCCGTACGGCTTGAGCGCGGCTCGCTGGGCGGCCTGCCAGCGGTTGGTCACCCGCCACAGCAGGAAGCCGGGGCTCTGCTGGTCGGACTCGAACCGGGTGGCCAGCGTGCCGGGCCCACTCATCGGGCGGGCCGGCCTCGCTCGGCCACCGCCGCCAGCTGCTCCAGGTCGGTCTGGGCCCTGGCCCGAAACCCCTTGCCCAGCAAGGCGTTCCAGACCATGGCCAGGGGTCCGTTCATGCTCACCTCGACCCTGACCTGGCAGCCCTGCCCGACGACAGGGGTGATGGTGTGGGCGAACACCAGCCGGGCGCCCGGCAGCAGTGAGGTGTCCACGAACTCGTGGTCGGGGACCACCGAGGTCAGGACGAACCGGACCGGTGGGCCGCCCTTGGGCTTCAGCCGTCCTCGTGAGCCGGTGACGAACGGCCCGTCCAGCCGAGCCCACGCGGTGTCGGTGTTCCACTCGGGCCACGTGTCCATGTCGGCCCAGCGCTCGAAGAAGGCCGAGGGCGGGGCGGCAGAGGTGATGGACGCGGACGCGACAGAGATCATGCAATAAAGTATGCGCGCTTACTAACGGAGGGTCAAGACCGTGTCGCGACGGGCTTGGTGTCGGCCCGGGATTAGGGTGGGGCGCACGCTCGGCTAGGCGCAGATCTGGGGACGGGAGCAGGGCATGCGTACCCGACGGCTCGGCCGGTCCGGCCTGACGGTGTCGGTGGTGGGCCTGGGGTGCAACAACTTCGGCGCGCGCATCGGGCGGGAGCAGACCGCCGCAGTCGTGCACTCCGCGTTGGACTGCGGGGTCACCTTGTTCGACACCGCTGACATCTACGGCAGCCCGCACGGGACCTCGGAGCTGCTGTTGGGCCAGGCCCTGGGCGGACGGCGCGAGGAGGTGGTCCTGGCCACCAAGGTCGGCAAGGACATGGAGGGGGTAGCCGGGCCCGACTGGGGAGCGCGCGGCTCGCGCCGGTATATCCGCTCGGCGGTCGAGGCCTGCCTGCGCAGGCTGGGAACCGACCGGATCGACCTGCTCCAGCTGCACGAGCCCGACCCCGTCACCCCCATCGACGAGACGCTGTCCGCCCTGGACGACCTGGTGCGCGCGGGCAAGGTCTGCTACCTCGGCAGCTCGCAGTTCGCCGGGTGGCAGGTGACCGAGGCTGCCTGGGCCGCCCGGGCTGGCGCGGCCACGCCGTTGGTGGGGACGCAGGCCAAGTACAGCGTGATCGACCGGCAGGCCGAGAAGGAGCTGATCCCGGCGTGCCTGGCCGCCGGCGTCGGCCTGCTGCCCTTCTTCCCGCTCGAGTCCGGCCTGCTCACCGGCAAGTACCGACGGGGCCAGGTCGCCCCTGCGGGGAGCAGGCTGGCCAGCCCCGGGTTCGCCGCGTTCCTGGACCGGGCCCCCTGGGACGTCGTGGAGGCCGTGGAGGCCTTCGCGCAGGAGCGGGGCCGTTCGCTGCTCGACGTCGCGGTCGGTGCTCTGGCGGCCAAGCCGGCGGTCAGCTCAGTGATTGCCGGGGCGACCACACCCGAGCAGGTCCGGGCCAACGTCGCGGCCGGGCTATGGGAGCCCAGCACCGCCGACGCCGAACAGCTGGATCTGATCACCGGCGGCCCGGCTCACGAGCGCCGGTAGACCAGGTCGACGACCTGGTGGCCCTTGGCCAGCCCAGCTCGCTCGTATCTGGTGACCGGTCGGTTCCAGGGCCGTTGCACCTGCGCCGTGGCCTGCCCGTCGAACTCCTTCGACAGCGCCGGCTCACCGGCCAGCACCTCGCGCATCACCTGGGCGTAGGGCAGCCAGTCGGTGGCCAGGTGCATCGTGCCTCCCGAGCGCAGCCGGGACGCCGCCAGTGCGGCGAACTCCGTGCGGACCAGGCGGCGCTTGTGGTGGCCGGTCTTGGGCCAGGGGTCTGGGAAGTAGATCCGGATCCCTGCCAGCGACCCCGGCGCGAGCATGTCGCGCAGCAGCTCGACCGCGTCGCCGCTGACAACCCGCACATGAGTCAGGCCCAGCGCGCCGACGCGCCCGAGCAGCTGGCCGAACCCCGGGGTGTGCACGTCGGCCGCCAGCAGGTTGGTGGCTGGGTCGGCGGCGGCCATCTCGGCGGTCGCCTCACCCGAGCCGAAGCCGATCTCCAGCACGACCGGGCGGTCGTTGTCGAACACTGCGGCCAGGTCGAGTCTGCGCGAGACGACGTCGATGCCGTAGACCGGCCACAGCCGCTCGATCGCGTCCCGCTGGCTCGCGGTCACCCGGCCCCGGCGTGGGTGGAAGCTGCGGATGTGCGGCGCGGGGATGGACACCGGGCCACGCTAGCGGCGCCCGGGGGACGATCCGCCGTCGGCGTTCGTCACACTTGCTGACAGGCCGGCGCGGGGCAGGCACGACCTGGCAGAGGGCAAGCCCCGCGCCACCGACGGGACGGAGACGCGATGAGCGCCAGGCGTGGTGCGCCGCGCCTGGACCGCCGCGGGTTCCTCGGCGGCCTGGCCGTCGCCGGCGCGGCCGCGGTGGCCGGCTGCACCTCCAGCTCGTCTCGCCCGGCCTCGAGCCCGCCGGGCGCCACCGCCACCTCCGCTGCGGCCGCGACCCCTGCGACCCCCGGGCCCACCGGCCCCCCTTCGGGCGGCCCCAGCGCCACGTCGAGCGCGCCCCGGGCCGTGCTGCCTGCCACCTCTTCATGGCAGCCGAGCCGCAGTGAGATCTCCCCGGCGGTGAAGGTACGTGCCGTGCGGCTGCTGGAAGCACTGGGCACCTGGTCCTCGGGGGCCACCGAGCCGGCCGGCGGCCCGGGGCTGCCCGCCGCGCGCGCCCGCATCGCCCGCCTGGGCTACGACCCGGCGCTCGCCGCCGCCGCGGCGGTGCTGCTGGGGACCACCGGATCGGCGGCGGTCCAGGTCGTCGACGCCCAGTACGGCGGAATCCTGTCGAGCGCGGCGAGCGTCCTGGTCGTCCTGCGGCAGTGGCGCACGGGACCGGCAGGCACCGCGGTGCTGGCCGGCGGCACCACCGTCGACGTCCGGCTGGTGGCCGCCAGCCCGCACTGGCGGGTGACCGCCGTGTACCCGGCCGCCCCGGCGGCCCGGGCTGCCCGGCCGGGTGCGGCCGTCGACGCCCTCCTGGCCAACCCCCGGCTGCACCTGCCGGTGGCCGCCGGCGCCGACCTGCGGTCCGGGACGATCTCCGCCGGGGTCGTCAGCGCCCTGACCGCGCTGGCCGCCCGGCACGTCGTCGACGTGAGCGTGGTCAAGTCCGGGCACCCGCTGTACGTGTTCGGGACCAGCCGGCTCAGCGACCACCCGCGAGGCCACGCGGTGGACGTCTGGGCCGTCGACGGCCACCCCGTGGTGGACCCGGCGAACCTGGCGCTGGTGGAGTCGACGATGCGGATGGGGATCGCCCTGGGGGCCTACCAGGTGGGCGGCCCGGTGGACCTGGACGGCGCAGGCACTCAGTACTTCAGTGACAACACCCATCACGACCACATCCACATGGGCTTCCACGGCTAGCGCTCGGCTGGCCGTGTCGGACGGTCCTGGGCGGCGCAGACGCAGAACTCGTTGCCCTCGGGGTCTGTCATCCGGACCCAGCTGGTGCCGGCCTCCACGACCGGCCGGGCGTCCAGGCGGGCAGCGCCCAGACCCTCCAGGCGGCTGACCTGGCCGTCCACATCGTCGGTGTGCACGTCCAGGTGGACACCGTTCTTGCCGGCCGCGTGTTCGCCGACCTGCTGGATGATCACCTTCGGCCCCATGTGGTCCGGGTCCACCAGCGACCGGTACTGGCCGGCCGCACCGTGCGCCCGGTACCCCAGAGCGGCCGCCCAGAAACCGGCCAGGGCGTCGGCGTCGGTCGCGTCGATCACGATCTCCACATGTGCTGCCATCTGTGCTCCTGTCTGGGATCAGGCAGTGAGGGCGACTCGGCGCCCGTTCTGGGGAGCAGGCACGGTCCAGGCCTGGCCGGTCTGCAGTCCCTGTTCGGCGCTGGCCCGCAGTCGCCCCGCCGTCACCGGTGGGTCGTCGGGGCGACGTCGCGCAGGTTCCGGCAGTTGACGGGGGACCGAACCGTGCTAGGGTTCCCGCGGTTGCAGTTGCAGTTCCTCGTACGTTCTTGGACGCCCGCGGCTTCTGGCAGCGGGCGTTTTTCCGTTTCCGTGGCTTCCCGGGAGTGGGACGAAGGCAGCAGCCGCAGGCCCGCGAGGTGCGGGTCTGGTCAGAAGTCCCCCGAAGGAGAAAAGCACATGGCACAGGGCACCGTGAAGTGGTTCAACGCCGAGAAGGGCTTCGGTTTCATCGCGCAGGACGGCGGAGGCGCTGACGTCTTCGTCCACTTCTCCGCGATCGTGGCCGACGGCTACCGCTCGCTCGACGAGAACCAGCGCGTGGAGTTCGAGATCACCCAGGGCCCGAAGGGTCCCCAGGCCGAGCAGGTTCGCCCCGTCTAGTCCGGGCGCTCACCCTGCGCTGAAGGCCCCGACGCGAGTCGGGGCCTTCAGCATGTCCAGGTCGGGACGGACCTGGGAGCGCGTACACCATTTTCCATGTTCGCTGTCAAGTAGCACCGGGATGCGGCCGAAGACTCCCAAAGGTCGGGGGACCTGTCAGTCATTCGCGCAACTCGGAGGGACCTACCATGGACCAGCACGACCAGATCAAGAACAAGCGTCGGCGCCGCGCGCTGCGCGCAGCTGCCCCGGTGGCAGGCCTGCTCGCTGCCGGCCTGCTCGTGTGGCAGGGCAGCTACGCCGCGTTCTCCGCGACCACGCAGAGCAACAGCGACGCCTGGAGCTCGGGTTCCCTGGTGCTCACCAACAACGGCGGCACCGCCGTCTACGCGGGCACCACGACAGCAACGTTCAACGAGCTAGCCATCAAGCCGGGAAGCACCGGCACCAAGTGCATCACGGTTAAGAGTGCCGGCACCGCCGCGGGCTCGCTGGCCATGTACGAGAGCGCACTGGCCGACTCGGCGCCATCCCTCGGCGCGCAGATCAAGGTGACCATCGACGCTGCGCCCGTGCTCAGCGACGTCCTGGTCGGCTGTGGCGGGTTCCCGGCAGTCGGTACGACCAACGTGGCCACCAATATCGCGTTGACCGCACTTCCGGTCAGCTACGCGACTGCAGTGGGCCCGGTGGCAGTGGCGGCCGGCGCTCAGCTCGTCGCCTACCGCATCGCGTGGAATTTCGTCAGCACCGGTTCGAACGTGACTGACAACGGGCTGCAGGGCAAGACCGTCACCGCCGGTTTCACCTGGGAGATCCAGTAGTCCCCAGGAACTGCCGACTGCAGTGAAGAACTGACAACAACCGCCGGCCCCGGCGCCCCCAGCTGATCAGGGGCCGGGGCCGGCGGTTCGTTCGCGGCGGCACCGCAAGCGCTCCCGATGAGCGCCGTCCGCGGCCAGCCTGCCAGTGGGCGCCGGGCACGACCACGATGACCACGACCACGATGACCACCGACCACCGACGAGACCAGGACTGACGAACCTAGGACCGCACAGCGCGTCGAGACTCCCGACAGGAGGATTCATGTCCGCCGAACCTGCGCAGCGCCCCGAGCCCGCGCAGCAGCCCGTAGCGACCACCGGAGTCGGCGCAGCCGACTCCCAGACCCCGTACGGCAGGACACGGCTGTGGGCCGGGCTCCTGGGCCGCGGCTGGCTCTGGTTCGTCGTGGGGTGCCTGGCGGTGACGCTGGTCCCGATGCTGTTCGGCTGGCGCCCGTACGTGGTGGAGAGCGGCTCGATGCAGCCGCGGATCAACATCGGCGACGTGGTCCTGGCGGCGCCGGTGAGTGACCCCGCCCAGGTCCTGGGCAGGGTCATCGTCTTCAACTCGCCGAGCAAGCCAGGCGAGATCGTCACCCACCGGGTCATCCGCACCAGCGGGACCCAGCTCGTCACCAAGGGTGACGCCAACCGCATCCCCGACACCGGCCGCATCACCATGTCCGACGTCCGCGGCCTGGGTCGGCTCCTGGTCCGCTGGGTGGGGCTGCCGCTGATCTGGATGCAGACCAGGCAGTGGCTGCTCTTGCTGCTCTTCGCCGCGAGCCTGTGGCTCGCCGGCCTCGCTGTCGTGGCCGACCACGAGGACGATGACGACCTCGCTGATGAACCCGGGGGCAGCGCCGACCCGCCGGACGGGACCGGCCCAGCGGTGGCTTCGGACCGCCCGACCCGGACCTCGGTCACGTTGGCCGCGGCCCGCCCGTTCCGTTTCCCCGGGAAGACCACCGGCCCGCCTCGCGCGCAGTCGCGACATGCCAGGGTCGCTGCCGGACACCGCTACCCGTCACCGGCACCGCGCTGGCGCCTTCTGCTGCTTCGCTCGATGCTCGTGGCGTCAGGCAGCCTGGTCCTGCTGCTGCCTTCGACGGTGGCGTCATTCGCCGGGACCACCCTGAGCACCGGAAACAACTGGGTCGCCGGTGCGTGGGACTACGCCGGCCAGGTCAACGCCCTCGGGCCATACCTGTACTGGAAGTTCGACGAGAGCGGCAATGCCGCGACGGCCGCGGACTCCTCCGGCAACGCGCGCACCGGCACCTACAACACCAACGGAACCGCCACGTACTTCACCCGGCTGGCCGGCGGGGGCGCCCTGGTGTCGAGCCTTCCCAACAACGCGGTCACCCTGACCAACGCCAACTCGTGCGTCAACACCACGTCCGTGACCGCGATCAACGGTCCGCAGATCATGTCGGAGATCATCTGGTTCAAGGCGCCGAACACCTACACGACCGGAGGAAAGCTCATCGGCTTCGAGACCCCGCGGACCGGCGTCGCCGTGGCCGGCGGCGGTGGCACCTACGACCGGCACCTGTACATGGACGGCAACGGCCGGATCTGGTTCGGGGTCTACAACGGAGCGGCGGTGACCATCAGCTCCGCAGCCGGCCTGAACAACGGGGCCTGGCACATGGCGGTGGCGACCCTCGGCGCGGCCGGCATGCACCTGTACATCGACGGCGCCCAGGTCGCGACCAACGCCAACACCGTTGCCGAGGCGACGACCGGTTGGTTCCGGGTCGGCTGCGGCAACCTCGCGGGCTGGGGCGCTCCCAGCTGGACCGGACCCAACTCACCGGGCGCTTCGTCGCCGGCCCAGAACTTCCCGTTCCTGGGGTCGGTGGACGAGGCGACGGTGTTCATGAGCCAGCTGACCGCAGCGCAGGTGTCCGCCCTGTACTCGGCGCGGTAGTCCTGGTTGGCGGGGGCGGCGACCGTGCGCCCCGACCGGCAGGAACGTGCCCGGCCAGCAGGCGATGCGCGCGTGCCCAGCTCAGGATCAGCGGGAGCGTGCTCCGAGCCGGTAGATCGACCGGTCGGGATCGATGGCGAAGAAATGCGCGCCGGGCAGCGCGAGGGACCCGTCGCCCGCAGCCATGCTCATGGCGGGGGCACCAGGCTGCGCGGGCACCCCGTGCACAGCCTCGCCCACGGTCTGGCTGCAGACCGGCCTCGAAGGCTACCTGCCCGTTGTCGCGCTGCTCCTCGCCGCTGGATCCACGGCGCACCCCTGCCGCGCCGGTACAGGTTGATCGTGGCGCGAGCGTGCTGTTGCGAGCCTCAACGGACCGGTAGCCATGAGCTCCCGGCACCGACCGCCGGGACGGGTCTGAGCCGGACCCCTGCCGGCAGTCCCAGACTCACCCGGAGCGCGAACGGATCGCAGGGCGGTCAGACCCGACCTCCCGTAGACAGCGGCCACAGCGGCCACAGCGCTCACAGCGCCGTGGCGGCGCCGCCCTGACGCCAGGCCGAGCGCGGTGGACAAGCCTCGCCGTCGTGTGGTCAGGCGTCCAGGTGTGCTGCGGCCCGCTCGCCTATGTCGGGGACCGTGAGCTCGTCGGCAGCGGTCCGCGCCACGACATACACCGAGTCCTCCAGGAAGCGGACCGAGAAGTAGCCGGACCCGGGCTTGTACGAGCCGGCGTCGCCGGGGCCCATGACGTGCCCGTCGATGTCGAGACGTCCGGAGACCACATAGGTGACCGAACCGTGGGTGTACCCGTGGGCCGGCACCAGGTCGCCGGTCTTCCCGTGCACCACCGTCAGCACGGCTCCGTTCGTGAACAGGCGGGTGACCTCGGCGCCAAGGACGTTCTTCGTCCAGGTCATGGACTCGGCGGGCAGCGGTTTGAAGCCCGGCATCGTTACTCCTTTTGAGGGATTCGTACGCGGCTTTCCGATCTTATGTGACGCACGTCACATCAGATCGACTTGGTCGAGGATTGGTGAACGTGGCACGGTTACCGACCAGTTGTACGTTCTCACATCTTCATACAGTCAGCCCGGACGCCGAATCCTGCCCACCGGACTGGCCCCTTCCAAACACGCCGGGCAGGAGCGGGGGACCCAACCGTCCCTTGTGGACCGGCCGCTGTGCAGCACGACCGCGCACCGGCCTTGGGGTGAAGTCGCCGACTGCCTCGCAGAACGCGACCGGGCACCTTCCCGCCCGAACCCGACAGCTGACCTCGCAGGCGTCCGGAAGGGTTTCGCATGCCTGCACGTCTGCGCGCTCCCCTGCGAAGGGTCGCGGTCACGGCCTCGTTGCCGGTGGCCTGCGCCCTCGCGGGAACCCTGCTCGCGGTTAGCCCCGTGCAGGCGTCGGTGGTCGCTCTGACTCCCGGCCGATCCGCCTCGGGCCTGGTCGCCGTGCCGGTGTCGGCTGGCTCGGGGGCACCGGGGGCACCGACGGCACCGACGGCACCGACGGCACCGACGGCACCGCGGCCTCGTGCCGGGCTGACGCTCAACGGTGACCGGCCGCGGCCGGCTGACCTGCTCGCGACCCCGCGCCGGGCGGTCGCACCCGTGGTCGTCACCTCGGCCAGCCGGGTGCTGGGACTTGCGGCGGCCCTGCGGGGGCGCCCCTACGTCTACGGCGCCAGCGGTCCGTACGCGTTCGACTGCTCGGGGTTCACCCGGTTCGTGTTCGGCCACGCGGTGGGGCTTTCCCTGGTCCACAACGCCGCAGCCCAGTACGCGCACAGCGTCAAGATCGCCAGGTCGGCGGTCCGACCCGGCGACCTGGTCTTCTACACCTGGGGGGCCTACGCCTACCACGTCGGCATCTACGCCGGTGGCGGGCTGATCTGGGACGCGCCGTACCCGGGGCAGAGCGTTCGGCTGGAAGCAATCGCCACAAGCAGCTGGGTCGCCGGTCGGGTCCTCTGACCCGCCCCGGTCCGACCGCGACCGGCATCCCAGCCCGCCACGGCGGCGTTCGGTGGCCTCCCCCCGCTACCGAACGCCGCCTTGGCATGTGGTGAGTCCGGCAGGACGGCGACTGTGCGGTGATGCGCGGTTCGGTCCACGCTGCCGAACATGTGTGCAGTTCCTCACAAACTGGCGTGTAAGCGCTTGAAAAGGTCTGTGGGGATGGAGGAACCCGGCAAGTTAGGGCACCCTGACCAGGACAGCGCACGGCTGCCCAGGCAACTGGGGTCCAACAGGTCCTTCGGAAGAGGGTTGACGCGATGACGGTCTCAGGGCTCGACGAAACGCCTCGTGACGACCTCCCCGGCCCTCACACGACGCACCGTGGGCTGCTGGCCTGGGTCAACGAGGTCGCAGAGCTGACCCAGCCCGATCGGGTCGAGTGGTGTGACGGCTCGCAGGAGGAGTGGGACCGGCTCACGGCCCTGCTCGTGGAGTCGGGGACCTTCATCCGCCTCAACCCGCAGATCCGTCCCAACTCCTTCCTTGCCCGCTCCGACCCCAGCGACGTCGCCCGCGTGGAGGACCGCACGTTCATCTGCTCGACCCGGGAGGAGGACGCCGGCCCGACGAACAACTGGCGCGAGCCGGCCCAGATGCGGGCCGAGCTGACCAGCCTGTTCGCCGGCTCCATGCGAGGTCGGACCATGTACGTGGTGCCGTTCTCGATGGGTCCGCTGGGGTCGCCGATCTCTCAGCTCGGGGTGGAGATCACCGACTCCCCGTACGTCGTGGTGAACATGAAGATCATGACCCGGATGGGGCGGGCGGCCCTGGACCTCATCGAGTCCCAGGGCGACTACGTTCCCGCCCTGCACTCGGTGGGTGCGCCGCTGGTCGACGGGGCCGCCGACGCGACCTGGCCGTGCAGCGCGACCAAGTACATCGTTCAGTTCCCCGAGACCCGCGAGATCTGGTCGTTCGGCTCCGGGTACGGCGGCAACGCACTGCTCGGCAAGAAGTGCTTCGCCCTGCGCATCGCCAGCGTGATGGGCCGCGACGAGGGCTGGCTGGCCGAGCACATGCTGATCCTGAAGCTGACCTCTCCCGAGGGCGACGTCAAGCACCTGTCGGCGGCGTTCCCCAGCGCGTGCGGCAAGACCAACCTGGCGATGCTCGAGCCGACGCTGCCCGGATGGAAGGTCGAGACGATCGGCGACGACATCACCTGGATGCGCTTCGCCGCCGACGGCCGGCTGCACGCGATCAACCCCGAGGCTGGATTCTTCGGGGTGGCACCGGGCACCGGAATGAAGACCAACGCCAACGCCATCAAGACCCTGTACGCGAACTGCATCTTCACCAACGTCGCCCTGACCGACGACGGCGACGTGTGGTGGGAGGGCCTGACCGAGCTTGCGCCCGCCCATGCCATCGACTGGAAGGGACGGGACTGGACGCCGGCGTCCGCCGAGCCCTCGTCGCACCCCAACAGCCGGTTCACCGCACCCGCCGAGCAGTGCCCGTCCATCGCCGACACCTGGCAGGACCCCGCCGGGGTGCCCATCGACGCGATCTTGTTCGGCGGCCGCCGGGCCACCAACGTCCCGCTGGTGAACGAGTCCTTCGACTGGCAGCACGGGGTGTTCATCGGTGCGACGGTGTCCTCGGAGCAGACCGCCGCCGCCGAGGGCACCGTGGGCGCACTGCGCCGCGACCCGTTCGGGATGCTCCCCTTCTGCGGCTACAACATGGCCGACTACTGGGCGCACTGGCTCGAGGTGGGCAAGGCCACGTCGCCGGACAAGCTGCCGCGGATCTTCCAGGTCAACTGGTTCCGCAAGGATGCTGACGGGACGTTCCTGTGGCCGGGCTTCGGCGAGAACAGCAGGGTGCTGGAGTGGGTGATCCGACGGGTCGAGGGCAAGGCCGACGCGGTGAAGACCGCGTTGGGTCTGGCTCCGGCCCCCGGTGCGCTGGTGCTGGACGGGCTCGACATCTCCGACGAGCAGCTGATCGAGCTCTTCGCGATCAACCCGGCAACGTGGGAGGCCGAGGCCGACCTGACGCAGGAGTACTTCGCCAAGTTCGGCGACCACCTGCCACCGGCGCTGTTCGACGAGCTGGCCCAGCTGCGCGCCCGCCTGGCCGACGCCTAGCGCGCCGGCGGCGCGGCTCGCCGCTGGCTCAGCTCGATGGGCAGCTCAGCCCGCCACGGTGGCCACCATGACGGCCTTGATGGTGTGCAGTCTGTTCTCGGCCTGGTCGAACACGATCGACGCGTCGGACTCGAACACCTCGTCAGTGACCTCCAGACCGGCGAGCCCGGTCCGCTCGAAGACCTCGCGTCCGAGCACCGTGTCGGTGTCGTGGTAGGCCGGCAGGCAGTGCATGAACTTGACGTCGGGGTTCTGGCTGGCCGCCAACAGAGCGGAGTTGACCTGGTAGGGCAGCAGCAGCGCGATCCGCTCGTCCCACACCTGCTTCGGCTCGCCCATCGAGACCCACACGTCGGTGTGCACGAAGTCGGCCCCACGAACCGCCTCGACGGGGTCTGAGGTCACGGTGATCTTGGCGCCGGTGCGGGCCGCGATCTCGCGCGCCGCAGCCAGCACCGCCTCGTCGTTGGCCAGCGGGGCAGGCGCCGCGATACGCACGTCCATGCCCATCATCGCCCCGCTGACCAGCAGCGAGCTGCCCATGTTGTGGCGCGCGTCGCCGACGTAGGCGAAGGCGATGTCGCGGTCGGCCTTGGCGGTGTGCTCGCGCATGGTGAGCAGGTCGCAGAGCATCTGGGTGGGGTGCCACTGGTCGGTCAGCCCGTTCCAGACCGGCACCCCGGCGAAGCGGGCGAGCACCTCCACGTTCTCCTGGGCGGACCCTCGGTACTCGATCCCGTCGTAGAAGCGACCCAGGACGCGGGCGGTGTCCTTGATGGACTCCTTGTGGCCCATCTGGGATCCCGAGGGATCCAGGTAGGTGACTTGGGCTCCCTGGTCGTAGGCGGCGACCTCGAACGCGCACCGGGTCCTGGTCGAGGTCTTCTCGAAGATCAAGGCGAAGTTCCGCCCGGCCAGGCGCTGGCTCTCTGTTCCGGACCGTTTGGCCGACTTCAGCTCGGCTGCGAGGTCGAGCAGTGAGCCGAACTCCTGCGGGGTGAAGTCCAGCTCCTTGACGAAGCAACGACCTTTGAGCGACACGGGGCACCCTTTCTCGTCGGGACGGGTCAACGGCTGACTCGGTGCGGGTCGGTGGGTGTGCGTGCGTCAGGGCGGTCCGGCGAGGGCGGCACGCGCCCGTCAGGCTGGGTCGCGCTCGATCGGGCAGCTCATGCATCGCGGCCCACCGCGACCGCGACCGAGCTCGCTGCCGGCGACGGTCACGATCTCGATCCCGTTCTTGCGCAGGTAGGTGTTGGTGGTCGTGTTCCGCTCGTACCCGAAGATCACCCCGGGCGCGACGGCGAGGAAGTTGTTGCCGTCGTCCCACTGCTCCCGCTCGGCCGAGCGGACGTCCTGGGCGGCGGACAGCACCCGGATGTGGTCAAGGTCCAGAGCCCGGGCCACCGACTTCCACAGATCGTCGCTGTGCTCGACCCGCAGCCCGTCCGCGCCGGTGTCGGGGGTGATCGTGAATGCCCGCAGCCGGGTCGGCAGGTAGGGGTAGGTGACGAACGCGTCGTGGTCGACCATGGTCATCGCCGTGTCCAGGTGCATGAAGGCCCTGGTCTTGGGAAGCTCCACGGCGATCACCGTCGTGACCGCTGTCCCGGTGTCGGCGCTGCGGGTGAACCAGCTCGTGGCCAGCGCCTCGATGCCCTGGGGGGTGGTCCGCTCACCCAGGCCGACCATCACCGCGCCATTGCCGATGACCAGGATGTCCCCGCCCTCCACGGTGGCCGGCTCGTGCGGGGCGTCGTCGTTGCCGTAGTAGAACGTGAAGGAGTCCGCCGCCTGCGCGAACATCGGGTGGTAGGTGTAGATCGCCCGGGAGTGGACGGTCTCGCGCTTGCGGGCAGCCATGGTCATCGGGTTGACCGAGACCCCCCCGTACACCCAGGCCGAGTTGTCGCGCTGGAACAGGTGGTTGGGCAGTGGCGTCAGGATGAAGTCCTCGTCGTCGAGGTGCTGCCACAGCAGGCTGGACTGCCGGGGCAGCTGCAGGTCCCTCTTGAGGATGCCGCCGATCAGGAACGACGCCAGCGTCGCGGCGTCCAGCGAGTGGGCCATCTCGCGCAGCGGCGCGACCAGGGTTGCGCCACAGGTCTGCGCGTTGACCACCCGCTCGAGGACGAAGTCGCGCGCCTCGTCGATGGCCAGGGTCTGGGCCAGCAGCTCCGCGAAGTGGTGGACCTGGACTCCCTTGTCCTGAAGCTTGCACACGAACGCGTCGTGCTCTTCCCGGGCGCGCTGCGCCCAGAGCACGTCGTCGAAGAGAAGGTCCTCCACGTTGGACGGGGTCAGCCTGGACAGCTCCAGTCCGGGTCGGTGCACGATGACCTGGCGAAGCCGGCCGACCTCGGAGTCGACGTGAAAGGCCATGGCGGGCTCCTTCTCGCGCTAGGTGATGGAAGGGGCCAGCGCAAACAGGGCACCGGACAGGAAGCTCTCGACGATCACGTCGGCGCGCTTGCGCGCCTCGTCCTGGCGCTGGTCAGACTCGGTGACGAAGTCCACCGGGTCGACCCCGGCCATGGCCAGCTCCGCCAGTCCTGACACGCACCATCGGCGTACCACCTCCGCCGTCGCCTCGGGGTGGAACTGCAGCCCTACCGCGGCTCCCCGCACGAACGCCTGGGGCCCGGCTGCGTTGCGGGCGAGCTCACGGGCTCCGGGCGGCACCTCGAACTGGTCGCTGTGCCACTGGACGTACGGTCCGGCCGGCAGCAGGTCCGCCGCGTCCGACTCGACAAGGTGCCAGCCGAGCTCGGGAGCATCGGCCCGGCGTACCGAGCCGCCGAGCGCGGCGGCCAGGATCTGGCCGCCGAAGCACACCCCCAGCACCGGCTTGCCGGCCGCGACCGCCTGCCGCAGCAGCGCAACCTCGCGGCCCACCTCGGGCGCCACCTGCTCGGCGTAGACCGACCACTCCGAGCCCAGCGACACCACCATGTCGTAGCGGTCCAGCGCCGGGACCGTCCACTGGTCCTCGCGCAGCAGGAACTCCAGGCGGGCCGACCGGGACTCCAGCGCCTCCCCGACGAACCCGGTATCGGCCTCGTTGCGGTTGGCCACCATCAGGACGCGCACGGAGCCCACCCTAGGCTGTCGTGCGCACCCGTGGCCGTGATCAGATCGCGCGGACCTGCTCGGCCTGCGGGCCCTTCTGGCCCTGGACGACCTCGAACTCGACGTGCTGGCCCTCTTCGAGCGAGCGGTACCCGTCGGCCACGATCGCGGAGAAGTGCACGAAGACGTCGGCCCCGCCGCCGTCGACCGCGATGAAGCCGAAACCCTTCTCGGCGTTGAACCACTTCACAGTGCCCTGCTGGGCCATAACTGCTCCTACTGAGACGTCCGCCAGGACTACGACCGGAAAAGGCTAGCAGGGCAGATCACGCGCTGGCAGGGGATCACAGGAGGCGATTGGGTCCTGCGTCATACACTCGACGCCATGACCTCCATGCCTGATCCGCAGTCCCCGCCGACCACCGGCGGCGGGACGATCGTCGAGGAGCGGACCGTCCCGGTCCCCACCGACGCCGGGGACCACGAGCGCTTCGCCCACTACGTGCGCAAGGAGAAGATCCTCGAGAGCGCCGTGACCGGCACCCCGGTCGTGGCGCTGTGCGGCAAGGTGTGGCAGCCCAACCGCGACCCGGGCCGTTTCCCGGTCTGCCCGGAGTGCAAGGAGATCTTCGAGACCCTTCCCCCTGGCGGTGGGGACTCCGGCTCGGAGCAGTGAGCCGAGCGGGACCGCCCGCTTCCCCCGCCGGCGGGTCCGGCGCGCTGTTCGGTCCGGGCCGGCGCGGGCTGCTGCTGGGGATCGTCGCGGTGATCTCGCTGGTCGCGTTCGAGGCGATGGCCGTCGCGACGGCGATGCCGCGCGCGGTTGCGGACCTGCACGGTCTGGCGTTCTACGCCTGGGCGTTCAGCGGGTATGCGGTTGCCGGGCTGTTCGCGATGGTGGTGGCCGGGGAGATGTGCGACCGCCGCGGGCCACGGATGCCGTTGCTCGGTGGGGTTGCGGTGTTCACCGTGGGGCTCCTGGTGGCCGGGACCGCCGCCGACATGGCTGCTTTCGTGGCGGCCCGGGCGCTGCAGGGACTGGGCGGGGGCGCGGTGGTCGTCGCGATCTACGTCGTGGTGGCCCGTGCCTACGACGAAAGCCTTCGGCCCCGGGTGTTCGCGGTGATGTCCAGCGCCTGGGTGCTGCCGGCGATCATCGGCCCGGCCGTGGCCGGGCTGGTGACCGACCGTTGGTCGTGGCGCTGGGTCTTCCTGGCCGATGCCGCCCTGGTCGTCCCGGCGGTCCTGGCCATGTGGCGCGCCCTGCCGGCGTCGAACGCGGTCCGTGCGGACCGGCGGCCCGGACGCAAGCGTGCGGCCGCCATGGTGGCGTCCGGGGCGGCCTGCCTGCAGTACGCGGGTCAGCGCCTGGACCTTGCGGGCGCCGCCTTCGCTGCGGCGGGGCTGGCGCTGGTGGCGACCGGCCTGCCGCTCCTGCTGCCCCGCGGAACCATGCGCTTCGACAGGGGCCTGCCGACCGTGATCGCCATGCGCGGGGTTCTGGCTGGCTCGTTCTTCGGGGCTGAGGCATTCGTCCCCCTGATGCTGGTCAGCCAGCGCAACCTGTCCACGACGGCGGCGGGGCTGTGCCTGACCGGCGGGGCCGCCGGCTGGGCCGGGGGTTCGGCGTTCCAGGGCCGGCCCGGGAACACCTGGCCCCGCTACCGGCTCGTCCGCCTTGGCTGCCTGCTCGTCGTCGTGGCCATCACCGGGGTGGCCCTGGCCGCGTCCGCGGCAGTCCCGCCGCAGCTCGCGCTGGTCTCCTGGACGGTGGGAGGCGCCGGGATGGGCATGGCGATGGCCTCGATAGCCGTGCTGATGCTGGATCTTTCGCCGCTGGCGGACCAGGGCGCGAACTCCGCGGCGATCCAGATCGCCGACGGGCTCTTCTCGGTGGTCTGTATCGGGATCGGCGGGGTTGTCTTCGCCGCAGCCGCCCGCAGCGGCACGGTCGGCGTGTGGGCGTTCGTGCTGATCGACGCCCTCATGGCCTCGCTGGCCCTGCTCGGCGTCGTCGTGGCAGGCCGCGTGCGCCCACCGCCGACACTGCGCAGACCGGCCCCCTGGCCGCCACGTGCCCAGCGAGGCCCGTAGGGTCGGGCACTCATGACAAGCTCCGCGCTCTCGCACCTGTCTCCGGCCTTTCCCGGCCGCGCCCCCTGGGGGACCGCCGGCGCGCTGCGCGCCTGGCAGGAGCAGGCGCTGGCCGCCTACCGGGCGAGCGACCCGCGGGACTTCCTCGCCGTGGCGACGCCGGGCGCGGGCAAGACCACGTTCGCCTTGCGGGTCGCCGCCGAGCTGCTCGCCCGGCGCCAGGTCCAGGCGGTGACGGTGGTGGCCCCGACCGAGCATCTGAAGCGTCAGTGGGCGCAGGCGGCCCACCAGGTCGGGCTCGCGCTGGACCCTGAGTTCCGCAACGCACAGGGCGCCGCGGGGCGTGACTTCACCGGGGTTGCGGTCACCTATGCCCAGGTCGCGGCCAGCCCGGCCTTGCACCGGGCCAGGACCGCGCACCGGCGCACCCTGGTGGTCCTGGACGAGATCCACCATGCCGGGGACTCGCGCTCCTGGGGCGAGGCCACGAGGGACGCCTTCGCCTCGGCCACCCGCCGGCTGTGCCTGACCGGGACTCCCTTCCGCTCGGACGTCAACCCCATTCCCTTCGTGACGTACGCGCCGGACGCCCAGGGCGGGCTGCGCAGCGTCGCTGACCACAGCTACGGGTACGCCCAGGCCCTGCGCGACGGCGTCGTGCGCCCGGTGATCTTCCTGTCCTACACCGGTTCGATGCGGTGGCGGACCCGGGCCGGAGACGAGGTCGAGGCCAGACTCGGCGAGCCCGCGACGCGGGACGTGACCGCGCAGGCCTGGCGGACCGCGCTGGATCCGGCGGGGGAGTGGATCCCGGCGGTGCTGGATGCCGCGGACCGGCGCCTGACCGAGGTGCGCCGGGGAGTGCCGGACGCCGCCGGGCTGGTGATCGCGACCGACCATGCCACGGCCCGCGCCTACGCCGGGATCCTGGCCGCTGTGTCGGGGGAGCGTCCCGCGCTGGTCCTGTCCGACGATCCGGGGGCGAGCGCGAGGATCGCCGAGTTCGCCGGCTCCCGGGAGCGCTGGATGGTTGCGGTGCGGATGGTGTCGGAGGGCGTGGACATCCCCCGGCTCTCGGTCGGGGTCTACGCGACGTCGACGTCGACGCCGCTGTTCTTCGCCCAGGCGGTCGGTCGGATGGTCCGGGCCCGGCGCCGTGGCGAGACGGCCTCGGTGTTCGTGCCGTCCGTTCCGGCCCTCCTGGTGCACGCGGCTGAGCTGGAGGTCCAGCGCGACCACGTGCTTGGCGCACCGGTGCACGGGCCCGACGGGGACCTATGGGCCCCCGAGCAGGCCCTGCTGGCCGCGGCCGGAGCCGACCCGACCTCGAGCGAGGTGCTGCCGGGCTTCGAGGCGCTGGACTCCCGGGCGACGTTCGACCGGGTGCTCTTCGACGGCGGGGAGTTCGGCACGCCGGCCGAGCCGGGGTCAGCGGAGGAGCAGGACTTCCTGGGCCTGCCGGGGCTGCTGGAGCCGCACCAGGTGAGTGAGCTGCTGGCGCGGCGCCAGGCGGACCAGGTCTCAGGCCGGCGCGGCTCGACCGGCCGGACCCTGGCCCCGCCGCATCAGGCGCCGGCGACCCACCTCGCGCTGGCGGCCCTGCGCAAGGAGCTCAACGCGCTGGTGGCGGCCTGGCACCACCGCAGCGGGCAGCCGCACGGCGTCATCCACGCCGAGCTGCGCCGGCGCTGCGGCGGACCCCCCACGCCGGTCGCGCAGGGTCACCAGCTCCAGGAGCGGATCGACGTCCTTCGGCAGTGGGCGGTCGGGCGAGCCTAGCCCGCCAGGGCGGGCCGCCGGGGCTGGTGCGGGAGCGCAGGGACCTGGGCGCTGGGTGCCAGGGCCGGCGACGTCAGCGACCGCCCGCGCCATGCCTGCCGGCCGCGATGTGCGCGGCAGCGCCACCGTTGTCGGCCTACGCTTCGTGCATGCCGGCGGAGACCTCCCAGACTCTTGACCGGGGGCTGCGCATCCTGGACCTGCTGGCAGCGGCACCCGCCGGGCGCACCGTCGCCGAGCTGGCCGCCGACCTGGGTGTCGGCCGCACCGTCGTCTACCGGCTGCTGGCCACGTTGGAGGCCCACCAGCTGGTCCGGCGCCACCCCGGTGGTCGCGTCGACCTCGGCACAGGCTCCCTGCGGCTGGCCAGCCGGGTCGTGCCGCTGCTTCGCGACGCGGCCCTGCCGGCGCTGAGGCGCCTGGCCGAGGACGTCGGCGCCACGGCGCACCTGACGGTCGCCGACGGCGGGGAGGCCTTGGCCGTGGCTGTGGTCGAGCCGAGCTGGACCGACTTCCATGTCGCCTACCGGGTCGGGTCACGGCACGCCCTGGACAAGGGTGCCGCAGGCCATGCGCTGCTTCGCGGTCGGTCCGGCGACGTCGGCTACGTGGTGTCCGCCGGTGAGCTGCAGCCGGGCGCAACCGGCGTGGCGGCGGCCGTGGTGGGCGTGCCCGAGGTGCAGGCAAGTGTGGGTGTCGTGGCTCTTGGCGACCTGGACACCGCCGCGGTGGGCCCGCGCGTCGAGCAGGCCGCGTTGGAGGTGGCCGCCGGGCTGGCGTGAGACCGTGTCGTCCCCGCGTGGCAGGTGTCAGGCCGGCCCGCCCGGGGCCCGCCCGGTCGTTGCCCGGCTGGCCGCGCGGTGGTCGCGCCGTCGCAGGGGATCCGGGGCCGCGCCTGACAGGATCGGGGCATGGCCATGGCCCCGGGGTGGTATCTCGACCCGTTCTCCAGCGGGTATCTGCGCTGGTGGGACGGGGTGCGCTGGACACCGCAGACGGTCCTGGCTGTTCCGGCGGCCGCCGAGCAGACCGCCCCGGCGCCACCGCACGGCGCTGACGCCGGACCGGCCGGGCCGTGGGCGCCGGTGCCCGGGCCGGCCACCCCCAGCTACCCGGCCCACCCGCCGGACC
>Ga0209068_10000127_pt1 | contig 46982 bp, 37 predicted proteins | sample ColStrG_CSR_2012_FD_187200 | JGI IMG/M metagenome (GOLD analysis project Ga0209068, IMG submission 187200) | Freshwater sediment microbial communities in response to fracking from Pennsylvania, USA - Cold Stream Run_MetaG_CSR_2012 (SPAdes)... | ecosystem: Environmental > Aquatic > Freshwater >...
CCTCGGTGGGATCGACACCCACCACCCGAGCACCGCGCTCGGCCAGGAGCCGAGCCAGCTGGCCCTCGCCCGTGCCCACGTCGAGCACCCGCGTGCGCCCCGCCAGCCACTCCTCGGCCAACGGCAGGATCTGCTCGGCGTACTCCGGGTCGGCACCCTCGGTGAACTCGCGTTGCCACCATTCGGCGTGGGCCTCCCACAGATCGGGATCTCGAGCGTCGAGTCGATCGTCAGGGGGGGCCACCTGCGCACCCTACCGACCGACCAGGACCCAGAGCTCAGCCGCCGGGGCCGTGGATCTTGGCGTGGACGGCCTCGGCTACGGCGTCGGGCAACCACGAGAGGCCCTTGAGCTCGTCGAGGCGGGCCTGCTTGACCGCGCCGACGCCGCCTAGCTCCTTCACCAGGCGCTGCTTGCGGGTCGGGCCCAGCCCGCTCACGCCGTCGAGCACCGAGGTGGTCATGCGCTTGTTGCGCAGTTGGCGGTGGTAGGTGATAGCGAAGCGGTGGGCCTCGTCCCGGATGCGTTGCAGGAGGAACAACGCTTCGCTCTGGCGCGGGATGCGAACGGGATCTCGCTGGCCGGGCAAATAGACCTCCTCGAACCGCTTGGCCAGAGACGCGATCGGGATCTCGTCGGTGAGCCCGAGCGCGTCGAGCACCCGCTCGGCCACGCTGAGCTGGCCCTTCCCGCCGTCGACCAACAACAGCTGCGGGGGGTAGGCGAACCGACCGCGGCGTTCGCTCACCGGCTGCTTCCGCTGCTCCAGATAGTTGGTCAGGCGCCGGGTCAGCACCTCCTCCATGGCCGCGAAGTCGTCATTGCCGTCCACCTCACGAATCTTGAACCGCCGGTACTCGCTCTTCTTGGGGAGCCCGTCTTCGAGCACAACCATCGAGCCCACGTAGTCGCTGCCCTGGATGTGGCTCATGTCGTAGCACTCGATGCGCAGCGGAGCCGCCGGTAGGGCCAGGGCCTCCTGCAACTCGTTGAGGGCTCGGGCCCGGCTGTTGTGATCGGTGGCACGACGGAGCCGATGCCGATTCAGTTCCTCGGCGGCGTTGCTCTCCACCGTCTCCATCAGCGTCCGCTTGTCACCCCGTTGCGGCACGCGGATGATGACCTTGGCCTCGCGTTGTTCTCCGAGCCACCGTTCGTAGAGATCGGGGTCGGCCGATTCGACGGGGACGAGTACCTGCTGAGGCACCCCCAGCGGTGGAGGGTCGTAGTACAGGCCCTCGAGGATCGAATCGACGAGTTCGCCGGGGAGAAGATCCTCAACCTTGTCGACCACGAAGCCCTTGCGCCCGACGACTCGGCCGCGGCGCACGAAGAACACCTGCACCGCAGCCTCCAGGTCGTCTTCGGCGATGCCGATCACGTCCAGGTCCTCGGAACTGTCCACCACCATCTGCTGCTTGGCGATGGCTTTGCGTACCGAATCGAGGCGATCTCGCAGCCGCGCCGCCAACTCGAACTCGAGGCCGTCGGCTGCTTCGCGCATGCGGACGTCGAGTCGGGCCACGATGGCATCGGTGTCACCGTCGAGGAAATCAACCAGCTCCCGCACCAGCTCGCCGTAGGCGACGTCGTCTATCTCGCCGACGCACGGCCCCGAGCACTTCTCGATGTGGAACAACAGGCACGGCCGCCCCAACTTCTGATGGCGTGCCAACTTGTTGTCTGAACAGGTTCGAATGGGGAAGGTGCGCAACAGCAGGTCCAACGTTTCGCGGATGGCATAGGCGTGGGCGTAGGGCCCGAAGTAGCGCACCCCCTTGCGCTTGGAGCCGCGCATCACCATGGCCCGGGGCCACTCGTCGTCGAGCGTGACCGCCAGGAAGGGATAGGTCTTGTCGTCCCGCAGGCGAATATTGAAGCGGGGCTGGTGCTGCTTGATGAGGCTGTACTCGAGCATCAGCGCTTCGACGTCATTGCGGACCTGGATCCACTCCACCGTCTCGGCCGTCGCCACCATCTGCGCGGTTCGCGGCTGCAGATTTCTCGGATTCTGGAAGTAGTTCGACAGCCGGGAACGGAGGCTCTTGGCCTTGCCGACGTAGATGACGCGACCCTCGCCGTCCTTGAACTGGTAGCTGCCAGGGGCATCGGGAATGGTGCCGGCCGGCGGTCGTTGGATCACCTGCCCATCTTGGCGGATCGGAACCCCGATCGTGCACGTCGTCGCCAGTAGGGTGCCGCCCATGAACACCCGGGCGACCCGCTCCCGAGGCGAGATCGTCGCGCTGGTGGTGGTGGCGCTCACCGCCGCCGCGTTCCTGGCCCTGGCCTCCGGTCGCATCAACGCCCGCTTCGGCGACTCCGACGACGGCATCAACGCGGCGGTGTGGTCGGCCAACGCCCGGGCGCTGCGAGACCTCGGGCCCCTCGAGTCCCACCTCGGCGGTCGCCGTGAGGACGGCACCCGCTACGCCACCCACCCGCCCACGATCGTCGTCGCCACCGCGGTGGCCCAAGCCGTGGCCGGCGATCACCCGTGGTCGAGCCGCGCCCCCGCCTGGGTCGCCACCGTGGTGGCCCTAGCCCTGCTCTACGGCCTCGGTCGCCGGGCCGGCTTCGGACCAGCCGCCGCCGCGGGGGCCGTGGCCGCCGTCGGGCTCAGCCCGATGGTGTTGAACTACGGGCCGATGCTGGACACGCCGGTGATCTGCCTCCCGTTCGGTCTGGTGGTGGCCGGGCTCTGGTACCGATCGTGGCGCGACGACCAGCCGGTGGCCGCCGGATGGATCGTTGGCGCCGGGGTGCTCGCCGGGCTCACCGGCTGGCAGGCCGCCGTGCTCACCGCCCTGTGCGCCATCAGCCTGGCGGCGAGCGGGCTGCGGCACCGCTCGACCCCCGAGGGCCGACGGGCCCTGATCGCGGCGGTCCCGTTCCTGGTGGGTGGGGCCATCGGTGTGGGCCTGTCGCTGTCGTGGTCGTGGTGGGTCTACGGCGACTTCCACACCTTGGCCACCAAGTTCGGCGCGCGCTCGGGCTCCTCGGGTGGGGTGGGAGTGGGCGACATGGTCTCGTTCCAGGTGCCATGGCTGTTCAACCTGCTCGGGCTGTCCAGCATCGGCCTGGTGGGCTGTGTCGTCGCCCTGCGCGACCGGCGGGTCCGACCCCTGGCTGCCATGGCCCTCACCTCGGTGGGGCTCTACGCGGTGATCTTCCGCCAGGCCGCCGCCGGCCATCAGTACTGGAACTACTGGGCCGTGTTCCCCGCCGCCATCGGCTGGGGGTACCTCCTCCAACTCCTGCTCGTCGCGCTGCGCCAGCCAGGGGAGACGGGAGCATCCCGCGGGGCCGTCGCCGCCGTCTCGGTGGTGGTCGCCGCCGTGTGCCTGTTCAACGTCGTCCGACCCAACCAGGCCGCCGGGTACATCACCGACGGCCAGCGTGCAGCAGATCTCGTGGGGGCAGCCACCTTCCCGTCCGATCAGACGTCGGTTCCCTACATCGGCCAGCCCTACCGACCCGATGCGTGGATTGCCTACAACACCCACCGCACCCCGGTGGCGGTGACTTCGGAGGATCAGCTCCGGGCACTAGCCGCCAACAGCCCGGACGTCCTGGTTCTTGTGCTCGGCTCGTGTGACGCCACTGACCCGTCCTACGCGTTCTGCGCGTCGATTGTGACCCCCGGCGACCCCCAGGGCGCCACCGACAACCACCCACCCCAACTGCTGCCTGCCTCGGAGCTCGTCTACCGGATCGAGCGCGGCGCAAACTGACACCCGCGGAATCACGGCGGAACGGAATCATTCTGCTCTAGACTCAGCAATACCGCCGGCCTGGTTTCCGGCGACATATCGGCTCCGAGACCGACATCCCCGTGGCGCGGCGACCAGGCTGTCCCCACCGGTCAACATCGGAGCCTCCTCACTGGAGGTCCACCCACATCATGCTGCGGCTCCAAGCTCCGCTCCCCGAGCGATACACCGACGCATCCATCGACGAGCTCCATCGCTGGATCGGCGATGCCCGCTCCACCCTTGGCGACTCGGTGTTCATTCTCGGTCACCACTACCAACGCGACGAAGTCATGCGCTGGGCCGATGCCCGGGGTGACTCGTTCCGCCTCTCGGTCCTCGCCCAGGAACATCCCGAGGCCACCTCGATCGTGTTCTGCGGGGTCCACTTCATGGCGGAGTCCGCCGACATCCTCACCGGCGACCACCAACGGGTGCTGCTCCCCGACCTCAACGCCGGCTGCTCCATGGCGGACATGGCCGACATCGGTCAGGTGGAAGATGCCTGGGAGGAGCTCGGCCGGGTCACCGACCTCGAACTGCTCGTCCCCATCACCTACATGAACTCGTCGGCCGCGCTCAAGGCCTTCGTGGGCGAGCACGGGGGGGCCGTATGCACCTCGACCAACGCCCGCGCCGTGCTCGAGTGGGCGTTTCGAGCGGGTGATGAAGGCGGCGCCGGCGGCCGTCAGGTGTTGTTTTTCCCCGACCAGCACCTCGGCCGCAATACCGGCCATGCCATGGGCTACACCGAGGCCGACATGGCGGTCTGGAATCCCCGGCTCGATCTGGGTGGTCTCACCGATGTCGAGGCCAAGGACACCACCTTTCTGCTGTGGAAAGGTCACTGCTCTGTGCACCAGCGGTTCCTGCCCAGCCACGTCGAGGCCTTCCGGGCCGAGCATCCCGACGGCATCGTCATCGCCCATCCCGAGTGCAGCCACGAGTTGTGCATGGTGGCCGACCAGGTGGGCTCCACTGACTTCATCATCCGAGCCGTGGAAGCCGCCCCGCCCGGGGCCACGATTGCCATCGCTACCGAGATCCACCTCGTGCAACGACTGGCGGCCGAAACACCGGACAAGACCATCGTCTCGCTCGACCCGCTCATCTGCCCCTGTTCCACCATGTTCCGCATCGACGCCGCTCATCTGGCCTGGGTACTCGAGGAACTCGTCGCCGGCCGGACGGTCAACCAAATCACGGTGGACCCCGAGGTGACGGTATGGGCCAAGGTGGCCCTCGACCGGATGCTCGCCATCACTTGAGCGACGCCTCCGCCAGTCCTGCCGAGGGACACCCCGACGAGTCTCATGGCGGGTTCGCCCGCCTGATCCGGACCTCAGCCGTCTTCGCCCTCGGGTCGGTGACAGGCAAAGTGGTTGGCCTCGTCCTTCTCCCGTTTCTGACCCGCTGGCTCTCCCCGGAGGGGTTCGGCCAACTCGACGTCCTCTCGACGCTGGCCACCACCATCACCTCGATCGCGGTTCTGGGTCTCGACCTCGCCGCCACCCGTCTCTTCGCCGAGTTGCCCCTGGAGGGGCAGCGACGCCTGTTCGGGAGCTGGATGGTGATCGCCGCGGTGGTGCTGGTTCCCATCGTGGCCGTGCTCGGGCTTGGGGCGAGCACCATCAGCCAGGCGCTGTTCGGCACCACCGGCCTATCGCTCGGTGTGGCCATGGTGGCGCTGTACGCCGCCGGCAACCTGTACCAAGTGGTGGGCCTGACCGCCCTACGCAATCAAGGGCGGGCCGTCACCTACGCGTTGGTCAGCACCGCGGCGTTCATCGCCAACGGTGTCGTCGTGCTCGTCCTTGTCCATCGTCAGCCCACCGCTGATGCCGCCATGACGGGGATGGCTATCGGGGTGGCCGTCGGGGGTCTGGGCGCCATCGTCATGTCCCATTCCCTGGTGATGCACCGCCCCTCTGTGGCCATGTCCCGCTCGTTGCTTCGGCTCGGGCTTCCCCTCGTCCCGGCGCTGGCGACCACCTGGGTCGGCGAGTTCGCCAACCGGGCCATCCTCCTCGGAACGGGTGGGTCCTCCGAGGTCGGCTTCTTGTCCGTGGCCGTGCGCTTCGGGTCCGTGGGCGTCTTGGTGGTCACCGGGTTTCAGTTGGCCTGGCTACCCCAGGCCTTCGCCCAGGGACGAACCCCCGCAGGCCTGGCCCGCATCGCCAGCGATGCCAAACGCATCGTGGTGGCCGTCTGCGTGGCCCTGGTCCCCATGGCTGTACTCGCGCCCGAGCTGCTGCGCTTGGTGGCCGGCCCCGCGTATCGCGACGCGCTCCCCGCCATCGGTTTCAGTCTCGTGACCACCATCGGGCTCGCCCTGTTCGTGGTGGCCGGCATGCCCAGCTCATTGTCGCGAGCCATGGGCGACCTGGGACTGGCCGGCACCGTCGGGGCGCTCGCCGGTGTCGCCGCCAACATCGGCTTCTCCCGCTGGTGGGGAGCGACGGGTACCTCGGCGGCGCTGGCGACCGGGCAGTTCGTGGGGGTCGCCATCCTGCTGGTCATCGGACGAAGGCGTGCCGCCGTGCCTCTACAGTGGGGACTCATCGCTCTTACCGCGGGGGCCGGCGTAGCCGTGGCGCTGGTGTGCACGCTCATCCACGATCTGCCGCTCCTGGCCCGGATCGGGGTCGGGGCATTGTTCGCGGCTGTGCTGGTAGTGGACGGCTCGGCCCGTGACCTGGCCGCCTTCGTGCGCGAGTGGCAGGCCTCCCGAGCGGGGGATTCTCCTCAGGACCCTGTCGACCCGAGCTCCGAAACCAGTTCCCGCACTCCGTCTACATAGCGCCCGCGGACGCGGCCGGGGCTGTGGTGGTCCACCACCCACGTCCGCCCTCGGGTCCCGAGGTCCCTGCGCCGTTGCCCGTCGAGCGCGAGGGCTACCAGGGCCTCGGCCACCTCCGACTCGGTACGAGCCGACACGATCGGGTGACCATCGGGGTAGAGCCGGGCCATCACGGCCGCGTCGACATAGGAGACCACCGGGCGGCCTACGGCGAGGGCCTCGAGGGTGACGTATCCATACCAGCCCACCCCGAACTCGTCGGCCACCACATCACTCGCCAAATAGAGGTCGACCATGGCCTGACGGGGAAAACCGTCCGCCGCCGGGGGAGGTGCCCACAACACCTGTTCACCGATCCCGAGGTCATCGACGAGGGCCTTCACCTCGTCGAGGTCGCGAGACAGCGTGCTGTCGGGCATGACCAGCAGGGGGCGCTCCACACGGCCGGAGGCCACCAGGCGAGCGAACCCCCGCACCAACACGTCATTGCCCTTCCACTGACCGGTACGACGAAGCCGCGGTTCGTCGTGGATCACGAGGCGCGAGGGATGGAACACCGTGAAGTCGGCGTCGAGCATTCGGCGCAAGACGGGATCGTCGGGCGACGACACCTCCCGATCCGGACGAAATAGATCGGTGTCGACGACCAGCGGGGGGAACCGGTCGCTGAGCGCGGATGACGGCACCCGCAGCCGCCGGGCCGCGTCGATCATGGGCGCGAACGGCTGAATCCACATGCGATCAACCCGCCGCGCTGCGCGCCGCTGCCACATGCCCCCGACCAACTCCCCGGCCCGATGGCCCCACGTCGAGTACCACGAGCGGAACGTGATCGGGAACGGCTTGACGGTCAGGTCAGCCCCAGTGACGTACCAACACCATGGGCGACGAGCCCACTGGGCGAAGATTGGCCCCGGCCCGCTCACCAAGACGAGGTCATAGGTGTGTAGCTCGCGCGTGATGGCCGCCCGCCACGGCGCCACCACCGTCGCCGCCGTGATCCAGTTGCCGTCGTGCACCCAGGCCGGGAGGTGGCCCTGCAGTTCGGGATCAACGTTCTCGGGCCGCGAGGCCGGCGCATCCTGGGTACTGACGTAGAGGTGGGCGTCGATGTCGGGTACGGCTTGCAACGCCAGTCCCAGCTCGTAGAGGGCGTTGGCGACGTTGCCGAACAAGGCAATCCGCAGGGGTTTCGAACCAAGCGACCCCACCACTGCGTCCGACGCATCCCGCACTACGGGGCGGTCTCCGTCGGATCCCATCCCTCAGCTGATCGGCAGGGGCTTGCAGAACTTCACGTAGAAGCTCTTGGGCACACGATCCAGCTTGTACATCGCCCAGAAGAAGGGGCGCAGACGCTCGAACGTCGCCTTCGACGTGGGGTAGTCGCGAAAGGTGTGGTGAGGCGATTCCATCACCCGGGTGAACTCCTCGTCGGTGAACTCCAGGCGCTTCTTGACCAGCGCGATGATCTCCGGATCGCTGGCGGGCGGTTCGGCCAGGAACTCGACGCCCTCGGCTCGGGTCATCTGCCCGGAGCGGGCAAGTGCGGAGTACCCCAGCACACGCATGTCGATGCCGAAGCGCTGGGGCAAGAAGTAGGAGTGGTAGAACGCGGTGAACCGGTTCTCCAGATGGTGGCCGCCGTACCACTCCCACCCGAACCGCTCTGCCAGGAACTTCTTGGTGGGCTCCTTTTGGTAGTCCATGTAATAGAGCGGGCGGATGCGCTTGATGCCGCTGAAGGCCGCCCACTTGACGAATTTGCCGAACGGCATGTTCGGGTAGGTCGCCATGGGAAGGCGGCCGAACTGCTCGTGGACTCCCCGGATGTAGCGACCGTCCATGTAGAGCCACCCCAGTGGGGACACGCCTTCGGTCCGGAATGAATGACCCTCGATGATGTAGCGGATGTCGTGCTTCTCGGCGGAGCGGTAGAGCACGCCCATGAAGCCGATGTCCGTCGGAGCCTCGATATCACGTACCCCGGAAAGCATGAAGGAGCGGTAGATGTCGTCGTATTCCTTGTTGTCGACGACATAGGTCTCCAGATCGACGTCCAGCTCATCGAGGACGGCATAGATGTTGCTAGTGGCAATCGGCGAGTTCCACGTGTTGTCGAAATGCACGGCCAATGGGCGCAAGCCGTACTCGACCATCTTGTGCACCAGGAACGACGAATCGCAGCCCCCGCTGACGCCGACGATGCAGTCGTATTTCTTGCCCTTGCCCGCCGCCTTGATCTCCTCGACGATGCGCGCCAGCTCACGATCTCCGGCGTCGCCCGTCGGGTATTGACCCTCCATGTCGTCGTGGAGCTGGCAATAGCTACACATGCCGGTGTCATCGAAGCTGATGTTGGGAATCCGCGAGTCGTACAGGCAGCGCCGACAGGCCTGGATGGTCGCGATCGGGGACGCGACCGAGGGGTCGATGGCGGGGAGGGTGGGGTCGTGCTCGCTCACGTGGTGGGATCCGATGCGATCAGGCGGACGATCTGGGGACGGGCCGGATAGTTGATCAGCACCGCTCGTTGGGTGCCCTGGAAGACGAAGAGGCTACCCGCTGCCACCGCGGACGCTCCCGACTGGTGCAGGGGCAGCGCCAGCTGCGAGCGCTTCCCGGCCCCGCCATGGGCGATGACGGGGACGGACACCGCCGCAGTGACCGCGCCGATGAGGTCGAGATCAAACCCCGACATGGTGCCCTCGCGGTCGACGGCGGTGAGCAACACCTCACCGACACCCAACCGCTCGGCTTTGCGGGCCCACGAGACGGGGTCCTCGCCCACGTCGTGGGACGCCCCGCGCACGAAGACCGATGCCATCGAGCCGTCACCCCGCACGTCGATCGAGGCCACCACGGCCTGGCTGCCGAACCGAGTGACTGCGTCGCGCACCACGCCGGGATCATCGAAGAGCAGCGTGTTCAACACCACCTTCTCGAAGCCGATCTTAAGGATCCTGCCGATCTGCTCGACGGTGGTCAGACCACCCCCGTAGGCGAGGGGGATGAAGCACTCCTCGGCCAGATGCGCCAGCAAGGCGTCCGGGGCCGGGCTGCGGCGATGGGCGGCGGTGATGTCGAGCAGGACGATCTCGTCGACCTCGAACGAGTTGAAGATGCTCAGGACGTTGACGGGATCGCCCACATACACCGGGTCGGCGAATTGGGTCGTCTTGACCAAGGCCTCCCCGTCGAGCAGCAGGCAAGGGATGATCCGGGGGTTGAGTTGCATCACAGCCCGGCGAAATCGGCGAGCAGAGCTAAGCCGTGACGGTGGCTCTTCTCCGGATGGAACTGCACGCCCACGACGTTGTCGCGCTCCACCGCCGACGTGAACGGACATCCGTACGAGCTCTCCCCCAGCACGTCATTCGGGTCGTCACAGCCGAAGGCGTAGCTGTGCACGAAGTAATACCGGGCCTCCCCCGTCCCCAGCGCCGGCAGTCGCGATGCCGGCTTGGCGGCCGCAACGGTGCTCCAGCCCATGTGAGGAATACGAACCGGACCGTCGGGGCCTTCCGTCGGCAGCCGCGCCACGCGACCAGGGATCCAGTCGAGCCCCGCGCTGGTGCCTTCCTCGCTCGAAGTGGCCAGGAGCTGCATGCCGAGACAGATGCCGAGGAGCGGTACCCCCCGATCGCGCACCTGGCGTTCCAGCGGCTCGATCAGGCCACTGGCCCGCAGCGTGTCCATGGCCACGTCGAAGGCGCCGACACCGGGCAACACGAGCGACTCGGCGGTGGCGATCCGGTCCGGGTCGCCGCTCACCTCTGAGTGGGCGCCGATCTTGCGCAGCATGTTGGCAATCGACCCCAGGTTGCCCATGCCGTAGTCCACGATCACGATCGTCATGGGATCTCAGGATCGCCGGCCAGGAGGGACCCCGCGGCCTCGGGGCCTACCTCCAAGGCGATGTCGTCACCGTCGCCGACGACCCGCCCCACCACCCGGGCTGGCGAGCCGACCACGATGGCCCGATCAGGAACGTCGGCGTTGACAAAGCTGTTCGCTCCGACCACACATCGAGCGCCGATGGAGACCCCGAGAACGATGACGGATTGGGCTCCCAGGTGGCAGCCGTCACCGACCGACACGGGGCCCGCCGCGCGGGGTGCTGCACCCATCGAGAGCGACCGTCGAACCGTGTCGTGGGTGTACAGATGCACGCCGGCCGACACCGAACACCAGGCACCGATGCGCAACAAGCCACCCGAGCCATCGAGCAGCGTGTTGGGGCCGATCCAGGTGTGGGCGCCAACTTCGACCTCGCCTAGCACCAGCGCACTGTCATAGATACTGGCGCCCTCCCCGAAGCCGAGGCGAGCGGCGCGCTCCCAGCGGTCGGTGAGGAGCTCGGGAAGGGGGAGACTGCGATGCCACTGAGCCCGCAACTCAGCCTCGCGTTCGAGATGCAGCGTGCGGAGGGCGGCGCCCAGTGCGGCCGGATCCATCTCAGTCACGAGACCCACTCCGGGGACAGGAGGCGACGGCCACCCGCAGCCCCTCGACGACGCGGTCTACGTCACCGGGGGCCATGGCCGGCAACAGCGGCAAGGTCAGCGATTGACGCTGCGCTCGCCAGGAGTGCGGAAGGTCGCCCGGGGCGTAGCCGAACCGGGCGAAAGCGGGGTGGGCGTGCATGGCATAGGTGCCCAACGTGGTCTCGATGCCAGCCGTGCGCAGGACGGCCACCACCTCATCGCGGTCCACGGCGTCGTCGATCATCACCACGAACGACTGGTACGACCACACCTCGTCGGGCCCGGGCAGGCGCAGGTGCACGCCCTCCACGCCGAGCAGGGCCCGCTCGTAGCGATGCGCCGTCGCTCGCCGGTCATCGACAATGGCGTCCAGCCGGCCCAATTGGTCGAGCCCGAGGGCCGACGGGATCTCCGACAACCGATAGTTGAACCCGTTGTCGACGAAGCGCAATCCGACCGTGTCTCGCACCCCACCGTGGCTGCGCAGGAGCGCCAGGCGCTCGGCCAGGACGGGATCATCCGTGGTCACCGCACCGCCCTCGCCCGTGGTCACCACCTTGCGGGGATGGAACGAGAAGCAGGTCGGCCACGGGCGACCCCCACTGGCGACGCCCGACCGGGACGAACCGAGGGCGCACGCCGCGTCCTCGACGACGGCCAGGCCATGATCATCGGCCAGTCGAGCGAGCGCGTCGTAGTCGGGGGGCTGGCCGAACGGGTCGACCGGGAGCAGGGCGCGGGTCCGGGAGGTCACCTTGGCGGCGGCGTCATCGGGGTCCATGGCGAAGGCGTCCGGCAATGAATCCACCATGACCGGCGTCGCCCCCAACTGGACCACGACGTTCCCGGTGGCCGGGAAGGTGAAGTCCGACACCAACACCTCGTCGCCCGGCCCGATGCCCAGAGCGGCCAGGCTCAGATGGAGCGCGGTGGTGGCCGAGGTGGTGGCCACGGCGTGGGCGGCGCCCACCCGTCGGGCCAGTTCGGCTTCGAGCCGCGCCACGTATGGACCACCGGTGAGGACCCCCGAGTCGAGTATCGCCTCGAGGTCCCCCGCCACCGACGCGAACCCCACGTCGGGTCGGATGATGGGGAGCGTCATCGGGCCGCCTGGGCGAGATACCACTCGACGGTGGTGCGAAGCCCGTCATCGAGCGCAGTACGGGCGATGGGTCCGATCAGCGCCTCGGCCCGCTCCACGGAGGCGCAATGGCGGCGAACGTCGGCGGCCCGAGCCGGAAGGTACTCGAACGGACCGTCATAGCCGGCGAGTTCCGCCACCCGTCCGATCAGCGCCCCAATGCCGGTTTCGACACCGGATCCCAGATTGAGCACCACGCCCGCGGTGCCCTCGAGGTCGGCAACACGCAGGATGGCATCGACCGTATCGGCGACGTAGATGAAGTCCCGGGTCTGCTGGCCGTCACCCTCGATCACTGGCGTCAAGCCGTCGAGCACCCGTCGAACCGTGAGCGGGATCACGCCGGCGAACGCCCCCTCGTTTTGGCGCGGCCCGAAATTGTTGAACGGGCGGACGGTCACTGCGTCTACCCCGAACATCCTGCCGTAGGACGCCACAGTCAGATCGGCAGCGGCCTTCCCCGCCGCGTAGGTCGTCTCGGCCAGGAGCGGGTGGTCCTCGTCCATGGGCACCTGCTGCGCGGTGCCGTAGACCTCTGAGCTCGACAGGTGGATGAGCCGGCCGTAGGCCCCTCCCCGCAGGAGCTCACACAAGGTGAGGGCAATGTCGAGGTTGACCCGGCAGGCCCCCGCCGGATTGAAGAACGAGTACAACAACGCCTTGGTGGCCAAGTTGAACACGACGTCGGGCTGTTCTCGTTCGCACACCGCGGCCATCGCCCCGGCATCAGCGGCATCCTCCCGGTAGATGGTGCAACGATCGCTGGTGGCCGCATCCACCAGGTTGGTGTCTTTGCCCAGGAAGAACGTGTCGACGATCGCTACCGATGCGGCGCCCTGGTCCAGCAGGGCGTCGACAAGATGGCTGCCGATGAATCCGGCGCCTCCAGTCACCACCACGCGGGCTCCGACCATGCCCGCCATCACGAACCCCGCTCGTGGACCTGGCGACGGATCTCCCACACCAAACGCAGGGCAGCCAGAGCGGCCTCCCCGGTTACCAGTGGGGGTTCGTCGCCCCGGGCCACCGATAGGAAGTGTTGAAGTTCGGCCACCAGCGGTTCAATGCGACGCACGAACACACGCTCGGTGCCCACGTCCAGCACGTAGCGACTGGCATCGGCGGGTCCATCGTCGATACCGCCGACCCGGCCCTGCCGATAGATGAGCAACTCCTGATTGGAGTAGTCGGCCGTGAAGAAACGCTGGTCAGTGGTGACTTGAAGCTGGCGGATCTGGTTCTGTGTCACCCGGCTGGCCGTGAGGATGGCCAGTGTGCCCGAGGCGAAGGTGAGCAGCGCGGTCACGAAGTCGTCACCCGGTGCACCCCCCTGCATCACACCGCGCGCGGTGACGTCGATCACGTCCTCCCCCACCAGATCGAGCACGATGTCGAGGTCGTGCACCATGAGATCGGTGACCACGTCGATGTCGGTCACTCGCCCGCTGACGGCGCTCATCCGTCGGGCCTCGACGGCCAACAACCGATGGCCGGATCCGACGATCTCGCGCAGCTGAGCCACCGCCGGATTGAAGCGTTCGATGTGACCCACCAACAACGGCGCCCCACTCCGGGCCGACGCTTCTACGAGGGCCGCCGCCTCCACCTCCGTCGGCGCCAAGGGCTTCTCGATGAGACAGGCAATGCCCTGGTCCAAGAGCGCGCAACCGACCTCGGCGTGCGCCGCCGACGCCACCGCCACGCTGACGGCGTCCACTGTGCCGGCGAGCTCCCCCACGTTTGCGAGCGACAGGCAGCCGTAGAGTTGCGCAACCTCATCGGCTCGGGCCCGGTCGGCGTCCACCACCGCCACCAGCTCGGCGCCCTTGAGCCCGGAATACACCCGCGCGTGGTTGGCGCCCATGGCCCCGACGCCAACGACCGCCACGCGAACAGGCTCGGCCCGGCGCCGTCGCGGCGCCTCAGGGATGAGGGAGGTCGACATTGGTCTGGGTGGGCCCGTCAGGTCCGACGCCGAGCCGGGTCCCTTCGAGCGCCACGTAGTCGATGATCCGGGCCGGGTTTCCGACGACGAGCGCATGGGGCGGCACGTCCCTCACGACAACCGCTCCGGCTCCCACCATGCATGCGGTACCCAGATGCACCCCACACACAATGGTGGCGTTGGCGCCGACGCTGGCATGGTCGCCGACAACGGTGGGGACCACCTTCCAGTCAGCCCCAGAGTCCGCCCGCGGGACGAGGTCGTTGGTGAACGTGGCGTTCGGCCCGACGAAGACATGATCCCCGAGGGACACCCCGTGGTAAACGGACACGCCGTTCTGGATCTTGCACCCATCGCCCACCACCACATCATGGTCGATGTACACGCCCTGGCCGAGTTGACAATCGGATCCGATACGCGCACCTTCACGAACCTTCGTCCAGTCCCAGATAGAGGTACCGGAGCCGATGGACGCGTCCTGGCTCACGTTGGCGGTGGGGTGGATGAATGCCCCGCTCACAACCGCCCCCCGACCGCGACCTTAAGGGCCTCGACCACGCGATCCTGATCAGCCGCCTCGAGATAGGGATGCATGGGCAGGCTCAACACCTCGCCGGAAAGGGCGTCGGACACCACCAGGCCCGCCCGGGACACTGGGAACCCGGAGTAGGCCTGCTGCTGGTGGAGCGGCCGCGGGTAATACACGGCGGTCGGAATTCCCGCCGCCTTCAGCTCGGCGGCGACCCGGTCACGATCAGCGACCCGGACGGTGTACTGCGCCCAGGCCGAGCGATATCCCTCGGCGACGACCGGGGTCGAGATGTCGCCGCTCACGGGGGCGAAGGCGGAGCGGTAGCGGTCGGCTACCCGTTGGCGGGCCACCAGTTCATCACCGAACACGTCGAGCTTGGACAGCAGGATGGCGGCCTGCACCGTGTCGAGCCGACCGTTCACACCGATGCGCACGTTGTCGTATTTGTCCTCGCCCTGGCCGTGGACCCGAATCGAGCGCAGAAGGGCCGCCAACTCCGGATCATCGGTGAAAATGGCGCCGCCGTCGCCGTAACACCCCAGAGGCTTGGCCGGGAAGAAGCTCGTCGTGGCCATCCGTCCGAACGCGCCGGCACGCGTCCCACTGATCTCACCGCCAAAGGCCTGGGCGGCATCGGCCAGGACCCAGAGTCCGAGCTCGTCGGCCGCGGCCGCGATCGCGCCGTAGTCAGCGAGCTGTCCGAACAGGTCGACGGCGATGACGGCGACGGGCCGCAGGCCTTCGTCACGGGCCAAGGCGGCAGCTGCGGGCAACAAATCGGCATCGAGGTTGAACGAATCCTGCCGGCAGTCGACAAAGACGGGGACCGCGCCGGCCAGCGCCACCACCTCGGCCGTCGCCGCGAACGTGAACGACGGCACCAACACAGCGTCACCGGGGCCGACACCGCCGGCCATCAGGGCCATGAGCAGCGCGTCGGTGCCGCTGGCGCAGCTGATGACTTCGGCCGCACCAGTGAACTCGGCCAAGGCGGCCTCGAGTTCAGCGACTTCGGGTCCCATGATGTAGCGGCCGTGGTCGAGGACCGCCGCCAGTCGGCGGTCGACCTCAGGGCGGATGCGCGCCTGCTGAGCGGCCAGATCGATGAACGCCAGGCTGGGGGCCATCAGCTGAGCGCCTCGAGGGTGCCCGATTCGGTCTCGCGATAAACCTGGCCGCTCCGGGGACACGTCAGGTCGTCGCTTAGGATCTCGCCGTCGTGCGACACCCAGCCCACCCGGCGGGCCGGCACGCCGACCATGAGTGCGTGATCGGGTACATCACTAGTGACTACCGCTCCCGCTCCGATCATCGACCATGCCCCCACCCGGTTGCCACACACGATGGTGGCATTGGCCCCGATGGTCGCTCCCCGGCCGACCGGGGTCAGCCGGAACTCGTCCTTGCGTTCGACCTCAGCACGCGGATTCAGCACGTTGGTGAAGACACTGCTTGGTCCGCAGAACACGCCGTCGGCGAGGCTTACCCCGTCGTAGAGACTCACGTTGTTCTGGATCTTGCATCGGTCGCCGACCGTGACGTTGGGCCCGATCATGACGTTCTGGCCGATGGAACAGTCCCGGCCCACCCGGCTCCCGGCCAGGATGTGACTGAAGTGCCACACTTTGGTGCCCTCGCCGAGTTCGACCTCGTCATCCACGACACTCGACTCGTGCACGTAGTAGCCGGTCGCTTCCGGCGGCGCCGGCCCCGAGGTCGGAGCGGCGGCGGGCCCGTCGACGGCCATGGCCTCGGCCGCTCGGTCAAGGACCCGGAGCACGCGCAGGCCTTCCCACCCATCGGTGCGCGGTGTGGCCCCGGTGCGTACGCACTCCAGGAAATGCGCGCATTCGAGCCGCAGCGGCTCGGCCGGCGCCAACGGCACCGGTTCGGCTTCGGCTCGCACGGGCTCGGGGAGACCGTCGTGCCAGTCGATGTGGTGGCGGTACACGGTGACCTTCGATGCCCACGGCTGTCCGTCGTCGAACACCGCCATGCCTCGGTCCCCGACGACGACCAGCTTCTGCTCCTTGAAGGGGTGCAGCCACGACACGAACACGTGCGCGCGTTGGCCACCGGGGAAGGAGAGGTGGGTGGTGGTGACGTCGGCGATGCTCTTGTGCAGGTAGCGGGCGCCCACGGCCGAGACGGCGTCGGGCTCGCTGCGCATGAGCGACAGGATCATGGAGATGTCGTGGGGAGCAAAGCTCCAGAGAATGTCCTCCTCGCGGCGGATGCGACCCAGGTTCAGCCGGTTGGAATAGGCGTACTGGACGCGCCCCAGCTCCCCCTCGTCGGCCATGCGCTTCACTTCGAGAAAGGCGGGGTGGTACTGCAGGAGGTGGCCGACCATGAGGACCCGACCGGCGCTGTCCGCCCGACGACACAGGTCGTGGGCATCGTCGACATCGAGCGACAAGGGCTTCTCGACAAACACGTGCTTGCCCGCATCCAGCGCGAGGCGCGCCACCTCGTAGTGGTGCACGGCCGGCACGGCAATGGCCACCGCCTCGATCGATGCATCGGCCATGATCTCGTCCACGGAGAGGGCGGCGACGCCGTGCTCCTCCGCATGTTGCGCGGCCACCGCCGGATTGGCATCGGCAACGGCGACCAGATGATTGAGCTCAGCGAAGTTGCGGACCAGGTTTCGGCCCCAATACCCACCCCCGATGACGGCGACGTTCGGCGTCGGCTCCATCTCGTTGGTCACCATCACCTCAGGCTCCGTGGGTTGTGTACGTTCGCTCGGCCGCGACGAAAACCGAGGACCGGCGTGCAGTCTGACATAGCTCAGCCGGACCGACGCGCACTGGCTGGACGCGGTTCCGGGCGCCGAACAACCCGTGCGGTGTCTTCCAGAAGTGAGGCCAGGAAGCCTGCCCCCCACGACACGTGCATCACCGGAAAGCACGCCGCCAGCACCGCTGGATCGGCATCATGGTCATGAGGATGCGCCTTCGTAACGCCCAAGGCGACGACGGCCAAATACCCCAGGCCGGCGACCGCGAGGACCGCTCGACCGGGGCGGCTCCACACCAGAAGCGGGCTGAGGACGGCACCAGCCACCGCGGTAGGAGCCACGAGATGCCGCGGCCGAAGAGACCCGGGGTGCCGACGAATCACCCGTTGCTTCCATCGCCCGTACCACCAGAACTGTTTGGCCAGCGCCGTCAACGAGCCACGGGGCCGGTAGGTCGTGACGATCGAAGGTTCGAACAGCAGCGTTTGCCCCGATTCCCGCAGGCGCCAGTTCAGCTCGTAGTCGGAGTTGCGTTCGAGCGTTTCGTCGAATCCGCCGATCTCCACGAGCGCCGCCCGCCAGTACGCCGGATGGCCAATGGTGTCCACCTCGCGTCGGTTGGTGGCGTAGCGAAAGGGTGAGGCCATCCCCACGGGGGACACCATGGCCAGCCCCACCGCGTTGCCGGCGGAGTCCAGGCCCGCGTGTTCGAGCCGACCCCCGACGCCGACGGCGGCGGAATCCCTGAGGGCCCGGACGGAGTGGGCGATGAACTGCGGGTCCGCCTCGCCGTGGGCCGAAAAGAGGCACAAGATCTCGCCCCGCGCCGCCTCCAGGCCGCGGTTGAACGCCGCCGCCGCCCGGCGATCGGGGTTCTCGATCACCCGAAGCCACGGCGCCGAGCCGCTGGCCTCAAGTTGGTGGATTCGTTCGTCGACGTAGGGGCGAGACCCGTCTGCTGATCCGCCGTCCACCACGATGACGTCCAGACGATCCAGCGGATAGGTCTGGGCCGCGAAACCGTCCAGACAGGTCCCGATGAAGTCGATCTCGTTGAGCATCGGCACCACGACCGACACCACGGGGAGCGGACCCGTCCTCGATTCATCGGTCATCGGCCGGCCCGACCCAGCACGCTGCGGATGGTCCGGCCCACGATGCGCACGTCGAGCCCGAGCGACTGGTGGCGAAGGTAATAGAACTCGTACTGCAGCTTCTCCAGCGCATCGCTCTCGTCACCGGCGTAGCCGTACTTGACCTGGGCCCATCCGGTCAGGCCCGGGCGCACCAGGTGACGCACGTCGTAGAAAGGCAGCTTCTGACGCAACTCCTCGACGTAGTGGGGCTGTTCCGGCCGAGGACCCACAACGGCGAGGTCACCCTTGAGGATGTTGATCACCTGGGGCAACTCGTCGAGATGCGAGATCCGTAGCACCCGGCCGAACCCGGTGATCCGCGGGTCGTCCTCAGCCGTCCATTCCGTGGCGGCATCGGCAGGGGCGTCACGCATGGTTCGGAACTTGTAGATGCGGAACTGTTCGTTGTTCTTCCCCACTCGCATCTGCGAATACATCAACGATCCGCGGTTGCCCATCAGATTGCCGATGGTCACCACCACAAGGGTCATCGCCAGGAAAGGCAACGCCACCACCGCTAGGACAAGGTCCACTACCCGCTTCACCCGGCCGTACCGACCCCGGTGCAACTCCCCGATGTCGAACAACAACGACACCCGCTCAAGTTCAGAGACGGGCAACATGCCCAACCATTCCTCGTAGAAAAGCGAGAGGGTGCGCACCCGCATCCCGTCGGAGTGCAGCGCCGCCGCCTGACTGACCAACATGGTGTCGGCCTGGGCCTCGCGATCAAGCACGAGCACCGTGACGTGGTCTTCGCGGGCGCGGACCACCAACGGCAATTCGCCCGGCACCGACGGTGACGCGTCGACTACCGGCACCACAGCCACCAAACGAGCTGGTCGCTCCGAACTGCGCGAAATCTCCTGACGTAGCACCGACGCGCTCGCCGAGTCGCTCACCACCAACACCCGGTCGCGACCGGCCGCCCGGGTACCTCCATCGGTGGAGAAACCCACGCAGAACAAGAACCAGGGGATCAACAAAATGGCGGCACCGAAAACAACAAAACGGGGCAGAAGGGCGTCGCCCGCGACCAGTTGCACGAGCGAGATGGCGACCGCGCCGGTGGCAGCGGCGGCGATCGAGCTCAGCAGGGCCTGGCGCGTCGTGCGGGGAAGGTCGGGGAGGCCAACCCCGTAGGCGGCCAGCGCCAACAGCACGATGTAGGCGATCGCCCACGCGAATCGACTTGATCCGTGGAAGCTGTACGGCGGATCAGCGATGTAGCGAGCGTGGATCTTGCTCAGCCCCAGGACCACCCCCGCGATGCCGAGATAGAGGAGGGGTCGAGCGGCACGACGCATGGATCAGCTGACGTCGAGCAGGGGCGCGAGGAAGCGGCCGGTGTGACTTTCCGGCGTCTTGGCCACCAGTTCGGGCGTGCCTTCCACAACCACGGTGCCGCCTCCATTGCCCCCCTCGGGGCCCAGGTCGATGATCCAGTCCGCAGTCTTGATCACATCGAGGTTGTGTTCGATGACCAAAACCGTATTCCCCTGATCGACAAGTCGACTGAGGACTGTGAGGAGTTTGCGGATGTCCTCGAAGTGCAGGCCGGTGGTGGGCTCGTCCAAGATGTACATGGTGTGACCCGTCGAACGCTTCGCCAGTTCGCTGGCCAGCTTGACCCGCTGAGCCTCGCCACCGGACAGCGTGGGGGCGGGCTGGCCCAGGCGCACATAGCCCAAACCGACGTCGACGATGGTCTGCATGTGGCGGGCGATGGCGGGCTGATTGCCGAAGAACTCGAGCGCGTCGGCGCAGGAGAGGTCGAGCACATCCGAGACGTTCTTGTCCTTGAACGTGATGTCCAACGTGTCGCGGTTGTAACGGGCGCCCTTGCACACCTCGCAGGGCACGTACACGTCAGGTAGGAAGTGCATCTCGATCTTGATGGTTCCGTCACCAGCGCAGGCATCACAGCGACCACCGGCCACGTTGAAAGAGAAGCGCCCGGGCAGGTACCCACGCACCTTGGCCTCCTGGGTCTGGGCGAAGAGCTTGCGCACGTGGTCAAAGACGCCCGTGTAGGTGGCCGGATTCGAACGCGGGGTGCGACCGATGGGCGATTGGTCGATGTTGATGACCTTGTCGATGCCCTCAAGGCCCTCCACCGTCTTGTGGAGCCCCGGGGGGACCTTCGAGCCGTAGATGCGCTGCATGAGTGCACGCATGAGGATGTCGTTGACCAACGTCGACTTGCCCGAGCCCGACACCCCGGTGACCGCCACGAAGCAGCCCAGGGGGAACTCAACGTCGATGCCCTGGAGATTGTTCTGCCGAGCTCCGCGGACCACCAATGACTCGGCCGCCGGTTTGCGCCGCATCTCGGGCACCGGGATCTTGCGCCGGCCCGAGAGGTACTGGCCGGTTACCGAAGCCTTGGACCGCAACAGGCCCTTGACCGGCCCCGCGTAGACGATGTCACCCCCATGCTCACCGGCCCCGGGGCCGATGTCCACGACGTGGTCTGCCACCCGAATGGTGTCCTCGTCGTGTTCGACCACGAGAACGGTGTTTCCCAGCCCCCGCAGCCGCTCCAACGTCTCGATGAGCCGCCGGTTGTCTCGCTGATGCAGACCGATCGACGGCTCGTCGAGCACGTAGAGGACACCGACCAGCCCGCTACCGATTTGCGAGGCCAGCCGGATCCGTTGGGCCTCGCCGCCGGCCAGCGTCGCCGCCGAACGCGACAGGTTCAAGTAGTCGAGCCCGACGTCGAGCAGGAAGCCCATCCGGGCGTTGATCTCCTTCACCACGCGGTCGGCGATGAGATGATCCCGCTCGCTAAGCGTGAGTCCTTCGAGCACCGCGGCGGCCTCGCGGATCGACATCAGGGAGATGTCGGCGATGCTGTTGCCGTCGATGGTCACGGCCAGAGACAGCGGCTTGAGACGGGCGCCGCCGCACTCGGGACACGGCACCTCGCGCATGTAGCCCTCGACCTGTTCGCGCTGGGCGTCGCTCTCGGCCTCGGAATGACGTCGCTGCAGGTAGGGCACCACCCCTTCGAACCGAGCCTCGTAGCTCCGGCTGCGGCCGTACCGGTTCTTGTATTGCACCTTGACCCGCCCAGGGACACCGAAGAGCAGCAGCTTCTGCTTCGGTTTGGTCAACTTGGACCAGGCCACATCGGGGCGAATCCCGTGAGCCTCACACACCGACTCGAGGAGACGGGAGAAGTACTGGCTGCGCCCACCAGCCCACGGGGCAATCGCCCCCTGGCCCACGGTCAGGTCCGGGTTGGGCACGATGAGTTCGGGGTCGACCTCGAAACGCGTGCCGAGTCCGTCGCAATGCTCACAGGCGCCGTACGGCGAGTTGAAGGAAAAGGCCCGAGGCGCCAGCTCATCGAACGAGCGCCCACACGTCGGGCACGCCAGATGCTGACTGAAGGTGAGCATCTCCGCCTCGCCATCACCTGCGCTCGGGACGAGGTGCACCTCGGCCACACCGTCAGCGAGGCGGAGGGCCGTCTCGAGCGAGTCCGTGAGCCGACGCTCGATACCGTCACGCCGCACGAGGCGGTCGACCACGACCTCGATGGTGTGCATCTCGTAGCGAGCCAGCTCGACGGTGTCGGTCAGTTCGTGCACCTCACCATCGACCCGGGCCCGAGAGAACCCCTGCGAGGCCAAGTCGCTCAGCAACGTGTCGTAGGTCCCCTTGCGACCGCGCACCACGGGCGCCAGCACCTCAAAACGGGTGCCCTCGGGTAGCTCCAGGATGCGATCGACGATCTGCTGGGGAGTCTGGCGTTTGATGGTCGTGCCATCGAAGGGACAGTGCGGCACCCCGATCCGGGCGTACAACAAGCGCAGGTAGTCATAGACCTCGGTGATGGTGCCCACCGTCGAACGGGGGTTACGCGACGCGCTCTTCTGATCGATGGAGATCGCCGGCGACAACCCTTCGATGAAGTCGACGTCGGGCTTGTCCATCTGGCCGAGGAACTGGCGGGCGTAGGCCGACAGCGACTCGACGTAGCGCCGTTGACCTTCGGCATAGATCGTGTCGAATGCCAGTGAAGACTTGCCCGAGCCCGAGAGCCCGGTGAAGACGATGAGCTTGTCGCGAGGCAACTCAAGCGAGATGTTGCGCAGATTGTGCTCGCGGGCGCCCCGGATCGTGATGGTGTCAGCCACCGACGCAGCCTATCGAAGTCCGTCCCCCCAAAGACAAACACACGTTCGAATCACTCGGCCGGCGCCGAGCGTTCATACGTCACGACCCGCAGGTCGACACCGTCGAAGAACGTGACCGTGTCGATGTTCGTCGATGTCCAGCCGTCGAACTGGGGCGTCGCCATCCCATCCGAACGGAGTTGCACCAGACCGAATTCGTCCACTCCCGCCTTCGCCGCCACGTCGGCCGCGAACTGCTGGTCATCGTGGCCCTGCGCCGTTAACCAACGGTGCAGCTCCGAGTAGGAGCCCCCCTCTCGCACTAGGTGGGCGACCCCGGAGATCAACACCGGTTCGGGTCGGGCCGCCAGCACCCGTTGGGTCGAGGCCATCTGATGGGTACGAACGGACATCCACGCCAACCCGAAGAGGGTCACCCCGATGGCCAGGCCGATGAAGAAACGCCGAGTCCAGCGTTGCAGAGTGGGCAGGTAGGCCACCCCCACACTCATGAGGAGCATCCCGGACGTCAGGATGTAACGCCCCGCCCACTGCGGTGGCACCCCACCGAGGGAATGGAACGCCCACACGAGCGGCAATGAAACAAGGGCGATCACCACGATGATGCGCGGGCTCACCCTCCTCCAGCCGAGGGCGAGACCCACCGCGGCAATGGGCGTGGCCGCCATCAAGCCGGGCACGAAGCCGAGGCCGCCGACCGCTCGGACCAGATAGATGACCCCGACGGCCACGGCCGCCAGCTTGGCGGGGCCGAGGTCGCCTCCGGACCGGCTGCGCACGGCGATGAAGACCAGCAACACGACGAGGCAGGCCCCGATGATCATGGCGGAGGCGTCGAGACTGGGAAACGGCGAAGCGAACATCACCAAGGCCTCCCGCGGGCGTTCCGAGAGCCCCAACCCGGGGGCACTGGCGGTGACCCCAGCCCGATCGGCCCGCATGACCGCCCCCAACGCCCAACGCTCGAGGGCCACGTTCGCCACAATCGGTACCAGGGCTCCGCCGACGGCGGCGGCACCGGCGAGGAGCGGAGGACCGAAGCCTCGCCGGCGCAGCAGCACGATGCAGGGCACGGCCGTTCCGACCAAGGCGTAGACGAACGCCTCGGTCCGCATGGTGGTGGCCGCCCCAAAAGCCAAACCGGCCAGTGCCGAAAACCCCATGATGCGCCCGAGCCGGAGCAGGGCGTCATCGGCCGTGCCATCCAACATGTTCATCATGGCGACAACCGCCCACGACAGACACGCCACTCCCAACGTGTGTTCCCAGAAGTCGAGCGAGTAGATGACGATCGGAGAGGCCAGGCCAACCAGCCAGAACGCCGCCCAGCCATCACAACCGCGGCGAGCTCGGCGGGCGATCGACCGGGCGGCAAAGGCCGTGGCAACTCCCCCCAGCATGGGCAGGAGCAGTGCCAGGTGGTAACCCCCCAGGTTGTACAGCGGCACCGCGGCATAGGTGACCGGCAGCGTGCTCAGCTCGACCCACTGATTCCCCCACCGCGAGGCGTACCACAGGGGGTGGACCCGGCCTTGGGGATCCCACTGCTCGGCCCAGTACCCCACGTCGGGATGCAAGCTGTCGTTGGCCCGCATCGCGTCGAGCGTGGCAATCTTGCCGCCGGTGTCCGTCCCCAGATACGCCGATGAATCGTTGAGGAACGACAGGCCCACGTAGACGGCCAACAGCAAGATCCCCGCCAGGATGGGCGTGCGGACGATCTTGGCTAGCGAGGCCGACACCCCTGCCCGCGCCACCGGCGCCCGTGCGTCCGGGTCCTCGATGTCGATCGTCACTGCCGCGAAACTAGCCCGCCACCTCGCGCAGCTCGCGCTTCAGATCCTTGATCTCGTCGCGGAGTCGGGCGGCGTACTCGAAGCGCAGGTCACCCGATGCCTCATGCATCTCTTCTTCAAGCGTCTGGATCAGCCGAACCAACTCGTCGTGGGGCAACTCGGCCAGATCGACCCGCGGGGTGTCCCGCCGGGTGGAGCGTTTGTCCGAGCCCGGCATCGGTGCCTTTTCGGACGGGCGGAGGTAGGCGAGGATGTCGGTGACGGCCTTGCGGATGGTCTGGGGGTTGATGCCGTGCTCGGTGTTGTAGGCCTCCTGGAGGCCGCGGCGCCGATTCGTCTCGGAGATGGCTCGCTGCATCGAATCGGTGACCTTGTCCGCGTACATGATCACCTGGCCATCGACGTTGCGGGCGGCCCGACCAATGGTCTGAATGAGTGACGTCTCGCTGCGCAGGAAGCCCTCTTTGTCGGCATCGAGGATGGCCACCAGTGACACCTCGGGCAGATCGAGACCCTCTCGCAGCAGGTTGATGCCGACCAACACATCGAACTCACCGAGCCGCAGATCCCGGAGGATCTCGATGCGCTCGATGGTGTCCACCTCGCTGTGCAAGTAGCGCACCCGCACCCCGAGCTCCAACAAATAGTCGGTGAGATCCTCCGACATCTTCTTGGTGAGGGTCGTGACCAACACCCGGTCGCCGGCCGCCACCCGTTGGTTGATCTGCTCGATGAGATCGTCGATCTGGCCCTTCGTGGGCTTGACGACCACCTCGGGATCAACCAGACCCGTCGGACGTACCACTTGCTCGACGATCTGGTGGGACTGAGCCAACTCGAAGGGCCCCGGAGTCGCCGAGAGGAACACGACCTGACCCACGCGCTCCATGAACTCCTCGAAGCGGAGCGGGCGATTGTCCGCGGCCGAGGGCAGCCTGAACCCGTACTCGATCAGGTTCTCCTTGCGGCTGTGGTCACCCTCGTACTGGCCGTGGAGCTGGGGTACCGACTGGTGCGACTCGTCGAGCACCACCAAGAAGTCGTCGGGGAAGAAGTCGATCAGCGTGCCCGGAGGCGTGCCCGCCGATCGGCCCTCGATGGGAGCGCTGTAGTTCTCGATGCCGTTGCAATAGCCGACCTCCTGCATCATCTCGAGGTCGTATTGGGTGCGCATCCGGAGGCGCTGCGCCTCGAGCAGCTTGCCCTCGGCCTCGAAATGAGCGAGCCGTTCCTGTAGCTCGGCCTCGATGCGGACGATGGCCTTGGCCATGCGCTCCTCGTCGGCGACGTAGTGGGTGGCGGGGAGCACCACCAGCTCGTCGAGATCGGCCACCTTCTCGCCCGTGAGCGGGTCAACCACGCTGATGGCCTCGACCTCGTCGCCGAAGAGCTCGATGCGCACGGCGGTCTCGTCGTAGGCCGGGTGCACCTCGATGGTGTCACCCCGGACCCGGAACTTGCCGCGCACCAGGTTCATGTCGTTGCGCTCGTAGCGCATGTCGACCAGGGCGCGCAGGATCGACCGCTGGTCGTGCTCCTCGCCGCGACGGACGCCGAGCATCTGGGCCCGGTACTGCTCGGGTGAGCCCAACCCGTAGATGCACGACACCGATGCCACCACGATGGTGTCGCGCCGGGTCAAGAGGGCCGAGGTCGCCGAGTGACGCAACCGGTCGATCTCGTCGTTGACCGAGCTGTCCTTTTCGATATAGGTGTCGCTGGCGGCCATGTAGGCCTCGGGCTGGTAGTAGTCGTAGTACGAGACGAAGTATTCGACCCGGTTGTCAGGGAAGAACTCACGGAACTCGTTGGCCAGCTGGGCGGCGAGCGACTTGTTGGGGGCGATAACCAGGGTGGGCCGCTGGACCTGCTCGATCGTCCAGGCGATGGTGGCGCTCTTGCCGCTGCCGGTGATGCCCAGGAGCGTCTGGAACCGGTCGCCCCGCTCGAGGCCTTCGGTCAACTCGGCGATGGCGGTGGGCTGATCGCCCGAGGGATCGAAATCAGACACCATGCGGAACGGCCTGGACGAGACCCCGCCAGGCAGGGCCAGCGCATCGGACGAGGCCAAGGGAACAGATGGGTCAGGAATCGTCACCTCGGTCATAGCGATCAGCCTACCGACGGGGTATGACACCCGACCCGGCCTCGACCGTGGTGTCCGGCCGCAACTGGGAGACCGTGCGCATGTCGAAGCGATCACCCGGCGGATATTGGGCGAACTGCGTGTCGCTGAACGTCAGCCCCGCTCGTACGGATTCCGAGTCGTAAGCAAGGGCCAGCGCACCCTGGATGTTGGACTGGTCCAGGAACGCGGCGATGTTCTGCTGTTGAATCGGGGCGGGCCCCACCACCACGGTGCCGGACGGCTTGGGTATGGCAGCCACCACCCCCTGCTGGATGGCCACCGCATCATGGCCGGCCCGATGCCACAGGAGCGATCGGTAACCGCGGGTGGCCAGTCCCGCTCCGACCACGATGACGGCCGCGACCACGAGCAGTTCGCGCCGCCAGGCTCCGACCATGGCCAGCAGCCCGGCCCACACCAGCGCGCCGCCGATCGAGGACACGAAGTTGAACCGGTCACCCGCGCCCAGTGGGGCATAGAGGTATTTGGCGAAGGGAATCGCCCCCAAGAAGATGACCGCGCAGCCGACCCCGACGGCGGCCTCGGCCCGGCCGGCGTGATGGCGCAGCGAAGGCAGGGCGAGACGGGCGGCGGCGACGGCCACCCCGATGACACCACCGATCATGATGATCGAGGCAACCGGCCCCTCGGGGGCGATCCCCCAACCGAAGTGGGCACCGAGGGCCTGGCTGAGGTCGGCCACGCCGCTCGAGACGTGCTTGTCGGGATGCCAGTGGACCACGATCCAGATCGCCACCGCCCCGAGGGCGCCGGCACCAGCGGCGGTCAAGGCCCAATCGGGACGGCCCCGGCGATACCAGGGAACGACGACGATCAGCACCGCGGCCAGCGGGATAACGGCCTCGTAACAGAGGGCCGCTCCGGCGAACAGCACCAGCGCCCCCGCCTGACGACGACGGCTGGTGGAGTCGAGCAGGGCAGTGGCCCCGGTGGCCATCAGGACGCACAGCGCGATGTTGGTGGCGGACGCCCACACCTCGAGCGAGGTGTGGTTGGGGAACACGACCCACAACAACCCGGTCCCCAGCGCCAGCCCGGGCCCGAAGAACCGGCGAACGACCACGACGAGCAGCGCGGCGGTGGCCGCCCCCACGACCGCCAGGATGGCCAGCGTCACCATCGGGTGCTGGCCAACCAGACCGAACACGACGGCGTAGACCAACGCGGCGCCCGGTCTGGCGGTCTGTTGCGCACTGCCGCCCGCCGCCCACGCACCACCGAAGCGGGCGTGACTCAGCGTGAACCAGTCGTCGAGCACATACCCCGGGCCCAACACGGCGTACACCATCGAGGCCGCCAAACTGGCCGTGGCGGCCACCGCCGGGGCGAGCCAAGCTCGGGCATCGAGGCGGTCGGTAACGCTGGGGGACGGAGCACGCGTCGCAGTGGCCCGACCCATCTCGGTCACCTTAGGGCGCCACGCCGGGGCCTCGGAGTCACCGACGGCCCATGGTCGGGCGCTAAGGTCACGTGCCCTACCTTCGAGCCCCTCATTGGAGCCCACGCATGCAGGACGCCCTCGGATCGCCCCAGTCGGTCCTTGTACTCGGCGGCGCCTCGGAGATCGCCCTGGCCACCGTCAAGCGGCTCCTCCAGGGGCGATGCCGGACCGTCGTACTCGGCGTGCGAGACCCCGCCGCCGTGGCTGATGTCGCGGAGGAGCTACGCACGCGGGGCGCCGAGGTGGACGTCGTGGCATTCGACGCATTGGACACCGCTTCGCATCCGAGCGTGATCGGTGAAGTGTTCGATCGTCACGCCGACCTCGACCTGGTGCTCCTGGCCTTCGGCGTCTTGGGCGACCAGGCCGATTTCGACGCGCACCCCGAGGCCGCCGCCGACGCCGTGCGGATCAACTTCGTCGGTGCCGTGTCCTCGTCTCTGGTGGTAGCTGACAAGTTCCGGGCCCAGGGCCACGGAACCCTGGTCGTCCTGTCGTCGGTGGCGGCGGAGCGGGCCCGCAAGTCGAACTACGTCTACGGCTCCACCAAGGCCGGCCTGGACGCGTTCTCCCAGGGTCTCGGTGACGCGTTGGTCGGCACCGGGGCCCGCGTGATGGTGGTCCGACCGGGATTCGTCCACACGCGCATGACGGCAGGCATGGACAGCCAACCGTTCGCTACCACCGCCGACGCGGTGGCCGAGCAGATCGTCCGCGGCCTCGAGCGCGGCTCGCACACGGTATGGGCACCACCGATGGTGCGATGGGTGTTCGCCGTGTTGCGCCATCTCCCGCGTCGACTCTGGCGGATCGTGTCCGCCCGCTGATCATGGCCGCGACCGACTCCACCCCTGACGCCGCGGCGCGGACCCGCGGGCTTATCCGCGCCCTTCGCCCGCGACAGTGGGCCAAGAACGTGCTGGTCTTTGCGGCCCCGGTGGCTGCGGGCGCCATCGACACGCGTTCGACGATCACCAAGGCGACGCTGGCGTTCGTCGCGTTCTGTGTGGCGGCCAGCGGGACCTACCTCCTGAACGACGCCCGCGACGTCGAATCCGACCGGAAGCACCCCGTCAAATGCAACCGCCCCATCGCCGCCGGACTGCTCGGCATCACCACCGCCTACGTCATCGGCGGGGTGCTCATCGTCACCGCGTTGGCCATCGGCTTCGCCACCACCCGCGATCTGGGCATCACCCTCGTTGCCTACCTCGCCCTCACGACCGCCTACTCCTTCGGTCTCAAGCGCATCCCCATCCTCGACATCGTGGCCGTGGCCGCCGGATTCGTCCTGCGGGCCATCGCCGGCGCGGCGGCCACCGGCGTGCCCATCTCCGAATGGTTCTTCATCGTCACCAGCTTCGGCGCCCTGCTGGTCGTGGTGGGCAAACGGGAGGGGGAGCTGAGCCAACTGGGCGAACGGGCCGGGATGGTCCGGGCCACCCTCGCCGTCTACACCACCGACTTCCTGCGGTACCTGCGGTCGGTGGCCACCGGGGTCGTGCTGATCGCCTATTGCCTCTGGGCCTTCGATTCCGCGTCCACGACCGGGTCAGGCTCGGTGTGGTTCCAGTTGTCCATCGTTCCCTTCGCCATTGCCATCTTCCAGTACGCGCTCATCTTGGAACAAGGCGGTGGTGAGAACCCCGAGCAGGTGCTGACCTCGAACCGCGCCATCCTGGCTTCGGGCGCAATCTGGGCGATCATCTATGCCTATGCCGTCTACCGCACCTGACCCGGCCCTGCGCCGCCGGTTGCTAGCCGGCTGGGCGGGCGCCGCCCCCAGCGCCGCGCTCGTCACCCGCCCAACCTCGGCGCTCGACCTGGCCACCGCGCTCGATGACGCCCACCGCCAGAGCGAGCACCGGGGAACGATCGCCCGCGGGCTCGGTCGTTCCTACGGTGACGCGGCCCAAAACGCCGGTGGGCTGGTCATCGACACCACTGGGGTGAGCGACTTTCACCTCGACTCGGTGACGGGCGTGGTTCGGGCCTCGGCCGGGGCCAGCCTCGACGCCATCATGCGGGACATCGTCCCGCGCGGCTATTTCGTCCCGGTCACGCCGGGTACCCGATATGTGACGGTCGGCGGAGCCATCGCCGCGGACATCCATGGGAAGAACCATCACCACGCCGGCTCATGGTGCAATCACGTCCAGACGATCACCCTGGCGCTGCCCGACGGAACCACGGCGGTGGTGTCACCTACCGACAATCCCGAGCTCTTCTGGGCCACCGCCGGGGGCATGGGCCTCACCGGTGTCATCACCGAGGCCACCTTCCGGTGTGTACCGATCCAGACCAGTCGCCTGTTGGTGGATACCGACCGGGCGGCTGACCTCGACGAGGTCATGGCCCTGATGGAGGCGGGCGACGCCGACTACGACTACTCGGTGGCGTGGACCGATCTCGTGACCCGGGGCCGAGCCATGGGCCGCTCTGTGCTGACGCGGGGGCGCTTCGCCCGGGCCGACGAGATGGCCGGTACCGAATCCGAACGGCGGGCCTATGACCCCGGTGTCATCGTCACGGTTCCTCCCATCGCCCCTTCGGGCCTGCTCACCCGGCTCACGGCCAGGGCCTTCAACGAGGCCTGGTTCCGCAAGGCGCCCGCCCGACGACGCGACGAGTTGCAATCGATCGCCACCTTCTTCCATCCCCTCGACATGTTGGGTGAGTGGCATCGGGGCTACGGCCCTCGGGGGTTCCTGCAATGGCAGTACGCGGTTCCGCTGGATGCCGAGGAGACGGTCCGCCGCACGGTGGAGCGCCTCAGTTCGAGTCAGTTCCCGTCGGTCGTCGTAGTTCTCAAGCGTTTCGGTCTCGGGAACGCCGGCCCGATCTCGTTCCCGATTCCCGGCTGGACGCTGGCCATTGATCTGCCCATCGGCGGTGCCGGGCTGGGTCCTCTCCTGGACGAGCTCGACGAGCTGGTGGTGGCCGCCGGCGGTCGCATCTACCTGGCCAAGGACAGTCGCATGCGCCCCGAGCTCTTGTCGATGATGTACCCCCGGCTCGATGAGTGGCGCGAGATCCGCGAGAAGGTGGACCCCGACCGGCGACTCCGGAGCGATCTGGCCCGTCGTCTCGGCCTCTGAGCCCCGGTCAGCTCAGGGTTTGGATCCAGCTCCAGCAGGCATCGATCTGGTCGACCAGATCCTCCCGGTCACCGTGGTTGTGGATCACGAAGTCGGCCCGCTCCAGCCGTTGGTCACGCGACGCCTGACGAGCGATGCGAGCCCGGGCGTCGGCCTCGGAGAACCCGCGTTGGTCGACCAGCCGAGCGATGGCCACCTCCGGATCGAGATCGACCACGATCAGGCCGGCGAGGTCATCCCGGCCCGATTCGACGAGGAGCGGCACGTCGAGGATGACCACGCCGTCTCCCCCCGACGCCGCCTCCAAGCGATGGGCGATCTCGACGCCCACCGCGGGGTGCACGATGGCATTGAGCGCCTTCAACGCCTCATCATCACCGAACACCCGGTCAGCCACCGCCTGGCGGTCCAGGCCACCGTCGGGCGCCACGATGTCGGGCCCGAACTCGTCGACCATGGCCTCGAACACCGGCATGCCCGGTTCTTGCAGCGCCCGCACGATGCCATCGGCATCGATGACCTCGGCCCCTCGCTGGGCCAGCGAGGCCGACACCGTCGACTTGCCTGATCCGATCCCTCCGGTGAGTCCCACGAGCCGCACGGCGGGCGACGGTAGCATCGCGACGGCCATCCGGCCTCAACTCCCGTGCCCGATCGACCGACAGGCTCATAGTGGACGAGTCCCCGACTCCGGCGCGCCCGGGCCCGCTGCCATCTGGCATCCGGTCCGATCCACCGCGGGCCTGGCTCGAACGCCTGACCCGATTCGCCGAGACGACAGACGGGACATCCGCTCACGACGGCCTAGGCACCGTCGAGCCGGTAGACCGGGTGGCGGCCTTTGGGCCCGCCATTCTGGCCATCCGCTGGGCCACGACCATCGTGTCGCTCGGCCTGGCCATCCAGCGCACCGATGGCGGGGCCGAGATCGTCGCCTGGTGCGTCATCTTGGTGCTCTACACCGTGCTGCGCACGGTTCAGCCCATCCGGTACCTGGGCACGAACCGCAGCCTCATCGAGGTGTTGGGCGAGGTCGCCCTCGGCGTGGCCGCGGTCTGCACCACCGGCGGGTGGGATTCGCCCTTCATCTTTTCGCTGATGACCGCCGTTATCGTCGCCGGTTTCAGCCGGGGCTTCGGCTTTGCCCTGCGAGTGGCCATCGTTTCGGCCTTCACCGTGACCTTCACCTACCTCCTGTCCGACGCATCCGACGCCCGGATCCAGATATCAGCGCAGTGGAGCCTCGTCGTCATCCTGGTCGCCGTCGTGGCCGGGTACGCCCGCCGCATCTCGGGTGAGGCCGACCGGCAACACTCCCTCGCGCTCGACCGGCTGGGCCGTCTGGCCGATGCCAATGCCCTGCTCTTCAGCCTGCACCGGGTGACGCAGACCCTCCCGGCGTCACTGGACATGGACGATGTGCTCGAGACGACGATCGGCCGTCTGCGGGGACTCTTCGACTTCGACTCGGCCGCCATCTTGACGCTGGACGACACCGATGCCACCTGGCAGGTGCTGCGCCGCGAGAACGTGCGCCTTCCCGCCAAGTTGAGTCGGAAGGACCTCCCCCCTCCCCTGCGGGCCGCCGTGGCCGGCGAGACGGTGATCGGGATGCCCGATCTCATCACCTCTGGCGGGCCGGGGCTCAGCCCCAAAGCGGCGTCGGGCCTCTACGCAGTGCTGGCCGCCCGCGGTTCAGTCATTGGGCTGCTGGCGGTGGAACATCCCGCCGCCCACCACTTCACGGCCCGCGACCTCGAGCTGTTGAAGGGCTTCGTCGAGCCGGTGGCGCTGGCCATCGACAACGCTCGCTGGTTCGGTCGGCTTCGCACTGTGGGCGCCGACGAGGAGCGCACCCGCATCGCCCGGGACCTCCACGATCGCATCGGTCAGTCGCTGGCCTATCTGGCCTTCGAACTCGACCGGATCGTGGCCCGCGACGCCAAGGGCGAGGCCGTGGGAACGGCGTTGGATCAGCTCCGTGACGACGTCCGCTCGGTCATCCGCGAGGTGCGCGACACGTTGTACGACCTGCGCACCGATGTGTCCGACACCCAAGACATGGCCAACACGCTCGAGGCCTACGTGACCCGAGTTCAAGACCGCAGCGGCCTGACCATCGAACTGTTCTGCGACCGGGGTCAGCGCCTACCCATCCTGCAGGAGCGGGAGATGTGGCGAATCGCCCAGGAGGCTCTCACCAACGTCGAGCGTCACGCTCGAGCCACGCGAGCTCGGGTGCTGTGGCGGTGCAACGGAACGTCGGCCGCGCTGGAGATCACCGACAACGGCCAGGGATTCCCCATCGGCAAGGCGGGACGCCTCGACTCCTACGGGATCCTGGGCATGCGCGAACGAGCCTCGAGCATCGGCGCCACCCTCGAACTGTCCAGCCAGGTGAGCAAGGGCACCCGGGTCCGGGTCAGTCTCATCCAATCGGTAGAAGGCGAGCGGTCCGGATCCGGTTCGCCAGCCATGACTGGGGCATGAACGTGGCGCACCGATGGTCACCCAACCAGGCCCGGGCCAGTAGGGTGATGTGCTTACGGGGCATCCTCAGCCCGATCGCCCGACTCTCGAGGGGGACTGTGTGAGCATCCGCCTACTGCTGGCCGACGACCATCGCATGCTCCGCGAGGGGCTGCGCCGTTCCATGATCGACCAGGGATTCGACGTGGTCGGTGAGGCGCGTGATGGAGACGAGGCCATTCGCCTGGCGGAGGAACTGCGGCCCGAGGTGATCCTCATGGACGTCACGATGCCCGAGGTCGACGGCGTGGAGGCCACCCGCCAGATCCGGGCCAGCTTCCCCGAGATCAAGATCGTCATGCTCACCATGCACGCCGACCAGGAAGTCCTCACCTCGGCGATCCGGGCCGGGGCCAGCGGCTACCTGGTCAAGGACTGCTCCACCGAGGAGATCGCCTCCGCCGTACGGATGGCGTTCAGCGGCGAGACCGCCCTGTCGCCGCAGCTGGCGGCCAGCATGCTCGATGAGGTCCGACGGCTCGACTCGCCCAACCGCGACGAAGACCGCATCGTGACCCGCCGCGAAGAAGAAGTGCTCCAGCTCATCGCTGACGGTTGCTCCACGCCGGAAGTGGCCGAAAAGCTGTACATCAGCCAGAAGACCGTGAAGAACCACCTGGCGTCGATCTACCAGAAGCTGGACGCCCGGGACCGCACGCAGGCAGTCCTCCAAGCCGTGCGCATGGGCATCGTCAGCCTCGACTGACACCTGACGGGCCCCGGCTTGTCTTGAATCTGTCACGACCCTTGCCCTGGCAGGGATCGCGCCGTGCCTGTGGGCCTCCCCGAGCCCCTATCGGCACCGGAAATAGGCCATCCGCCCTATTAAGGTCCGGCGCTCAGGGCGACGATACTTCTACGGACAGGAAGCCGCCCCGGGCTCATCGGGGTAACCGTTAGCACCAGAAAAAGGGAGACTTACCCAAATGCTTACCTCATATGAGTTTGCCAGCGCCTGGCTCCAGGCCCGTTGCAAGACCGACCGTGGTGCCTCGCTCGTGGAGTACGCCCTCCTCGTGGCGCTGATCGCCGTGGTGTGCATCGTCGCCGTGACCTTCCTTGGTCAGAAGGCTTCGAGCAAGTTCTCGTCGGTCGGCTCGGCTGTCGCCGGCTGATCTAGCTGCACCAGTACGGTTCACGGGGCGGACCGCAAGGTCCGCCCCGTGTCCGTTCTGCCCAGCTCGAGAGAAAGGAACTTCTATGAGTTCCCACCGCTCATCAAGCCGGGGCCAGCAGCGGATCACAGGCGACGAGGGGGCGAGTCTGGTGGAGTACGCACTGCTCCTCGCCCTGCTTGCCGTGGTGTGCATTTCGGCGCTCACCTATTTCCAGAAAGAGACGAGTCAGAGCCTTTCCAGATCCGCCTCGACAATTGCTGGGTAGGGACGATCCGCTACTGCATCTCCCCGACAGGACGATGACAGAGAACGAACGATTGAGGGGATGGGCTGCGGTCCGTCCCCTCGGTCGCGTCCGGGTCAGCGCATCCGATACGACAGCGGGAGATGCTTGACGCCGCTCACGAAGTGACTCAGGGCCCACTCGGGTTTGCCAGCCAACTCGACATGGGTGAGCTCCCGACTGAGCCGGTCAACCATCGTGCGCAGCTCGCGGCGGGCGAACGAGGCGCCCAAGCAGAAGTGGGCACCCACGCCGAAGCTCAAGAGCTTGTCGGCGTCGGGCCGGCGTACGTCGAAGGTCATGGGATCCACGAACACCACCTCATCTCGGTTGGCCGACGGGTAGCTGAGCAGGACACGACCACCGGAGGGGATGTCGACGCCGCCGACCGACAGGTCCTCGGTGGCGTAGCGCATGAAGTGACGCACCGGCGACGTCCAGCGGATGACCTCCTCGGCGGCATTGGTGATGGCGTCGGTGTCACCGGCCAGACCGAGGAGCTGCTCGGGGTCCCGGGCGAATTGTTCCATCCCTCCGGACAGCGCGAACGAGGTGGTGTCGTGACCCGCCGTGGCCACGATGATGTAGTACCAGAGCCGCTCGATATCGCCCATCGGACACCCATCGATCTGGCCGTTGGCGATGACGCTGGCCAGATCATCAGCCGGGGAGGCCTGCCGGTCGGCTGTCAGGTCGTTGAAGTACTGGATGAACTCCATGACCGACGCGATCACCCGCTGGCCCGCATCGTCGGCATCGCCCAGGAACTCGGGATCAGCGGCGCCGAAGATCCCCTGGGTAAGGCCCATCATCAGGGCCTCGTCCGCCTCGGGGACGCCGTAGATGTCCATGATCACCCGCAGGGTGTAGGGCTGGGCGATGTCCTTGGCGAAGTCGCAGGTCCCGCCCAAATCGCGCATCTTCTGCACGTAGAGGTCAGCCAACTCCTCGATCCTCGGTTGGCGGTGTTTCACCGACGCGGGCTTGAACCAGTCGTTGGTGACGGCTCGGTGGTCTCGATGGGCGGTGCCGTCGAGGTGCACCAGCGTGGCCGGTTCGGGCATCCCGCTGGCCAACATCTGCTGCCAGTCGTCGTCTCGACCGAGTACCGACTGCGAGGTGTTCAGCCAATGGGTGTGGTCCCGGCTGACGGCGAAGACGTCGGCGTGGCGGGTCAAGACCCAGAACGGCGTGAAGCCCTCTTCGTCGACGTAGAGCACCGGGGCGGTGCGGCGGATCTCCGCGACCTCGGCGTGCCAGCGATCCATGTCGGCCCAGTCGGTGGCCTGGTAGAAGAGCGCACCGCGTTGGGTAGCCGTCATGTCGGTCATGGGCCTTACGTTTCCAGGCCCGAGCGGCCGGCACAACCCGAGGCGCGGCCCGCTCCGCCCGAGCTGGGAGGCCGGCGCGGAGTCGCCCCAGCCTCCTCGTCGGGGTCAGGACCGGGGCGACCAGGCGGCGGTGCGCAGCAGCCGCGACTCCCACTGGTCGCGGTAGCGCAGGGCCTCGGCCATGTAGCGACCGGCGGCGCGCTGGCTCGGGGGGACCTCGGTGCTGAGCAGCTGGGTGAGTCGCTCCAGGTTGTGGACCCGTTGCCACAGGATCGCCTCGGGCCGGCGCCCGGTTCCGATGGCGGGCACCCAGCAGGCCTGGATCTCGAGCAGCCGCTGCTCGATGGGCAGGCGGTGCAGCATGGGCAGGTAGTCGCGCTCCCAGAAAGTGAGGTAATCGTCGAGCGGCACGTGGGGCCAGCCCGTGTCCTCCATGAACATCGTCGGCTCGTGATCGGCAGGCTCGACGGGCACGGTGGCCAGATCGACGCCGTGCAGGGGCGACCAGGGGACAGCCAACAGCACCTTGGCGTGCACCTCGTGGCGACAGGCGTCGACTCGCTCGAGCCACGGGTGCAGCTCGCCGAACTGCAGGCTCGTGGCCAACCGCTCCCAGGCGGCGCCGTCGGCGACGGCGGTGACGGTGACGACCCGGTAGGCCGGACCGGTGCCGTGGGCCTGGTGGGCGAAGTAGAGGAGGCGGGCGTCGTCGCCCCGGCCCAATACGTCCATCCATCCCCCGGGGTCACGGTAGGCCGACTCGAAGTCGTCCTCCGCGGCGCCGGTCACGTGGTGGACCTCGTGCAGGTAGATGGTCACGACGGGCACCCCTCGATCTCGGTCGGGACGGGCTGGACCTCAGGCTGCAGTCTGCTCTAACAGGTGGTGCCGGTGTCGCCCAATGGCGTGCCCCGCCGGCAGGCCACCGACCACGACGCGTCCTCGTAGAGAATGCGCCAATCATGCGACTCCGCCATGAGGCTCGTGAGTGACCCGCTCCGACCCCACAGCACCAGATCGACCGCACGCCGGTCGAGGACCTCCCGCCAACCCGGATCACCGTGCAGGAGCGTGAGGTAATCGTCGACGACGTCGGGCGGGTACATGTCGACCCGGTCGTCCACGAAGGCGCCGGCATCAGTGCCGTACAGCAACTCCAGGTAGTTTCCGACCGTGTCCCCGCTGGCCATGTGGAGGTCATCGCGGTGCAGGCCATTGGCATCCATCCAGGCCACGGCATCGACCGGGAACGTCTCCAACTGCCAGGCCGGCTTGTCCAGCGAGGAGCTCGTCAGCACCAACCCCATCACCAGGAGCACGGCCAGCGCCAGCGCCGCGACGGGGGTGCGCTTGTCGCCATTGATGCTGCCGATGCCCGTCAGCCCCCGAGCCATGCCCGGGATCAGCACCATGCTCGCCACCGCGACGTTGCGGGAACCCAGCAGGGCCGCCGCCGTGAACAAGACGAGGGGGATGGCAGCCCGATAGCGAGGGCGCCGCACCAGCACCACGATGGCCACCACGACCTGGACGAGGAACAGCCGGGCCCAATTCTGAGCAAAAGAGGGCGACTGCCACTCGATGACCTGGCGCAGGACATCCATCCGTCCCAGTAGCCGGACGGGGAAGATCAACAACACGGGCCCGAGGGGATTGATCGCCCCCAGACCGATGCCCAGGACCGCCCACAGGCCGCAGCGCCACTCACGGGTGGCGGGTTTGCCATCGAGGCGCGTTCCCAACCAGAACGCGCCAATCATCACGAGGCCCAAGGGGAAGGAGCCGTGCACGTTGACCCAGAGCCAGAAGATCGGCACCAGCCAACGCGGGTCGAGGCCGCCTTCGACCGCGAGCAAGGCCAACGAGAGCAGCAGGAGCCCCATGAGCAGCGGCCGGGGGGCCCAGACAGACGACGCCACGCCGAGCACGAACCCCGAAATGAGAATCCGACCCACCAACGTCTTGGCGGGACGGGTCAGGCGCCACACCATGGCCCCCAGGGTGGCCGTGAGCAGGCCCATGAGGACCCGAAGGCCGTTGACCCCCCACCAGGAGTCGACCAGGCCGTACAGCCACGAGGCCAGCCAGCTCTGCACCACCCATGGTTCACCGTGCGCGGTGAACGAGTAGGGGTCGTGGCGGGGAATGCCGTGATCGAGAATCAGCCGGCCGGTGGCCAGGTGGGTGAACAGGCTGTTGTCCGAGAGGCGATCGATCCCGATTGACAGGCCCCACAGCGCGAACGCGGCGCCGAGGGCGAAGGCGATCGTCGGAGGCCAACGCCGCGGCCGGGGCACGGTGGTGACCGACGCCCTCGCGGGGTCGGTCGTCAACTCCGACACCGCCGGGCTAGAAGCTCGCGCGGATGTTGATGATGGCTGGACCAATGACGACCACGAACAGCGCCGGGAAGATGCAGAACACCATCGGGATCAGCATCTTGACCGGGGCTTTCTGCGCCCGCTCCTGGGCCTCCTGGCGACGCTTGATACGCATCTCTTCGGCTTGGGCCCGCAGCACCCGGCCGATCGACACACCGAAGGTGTCGGCCTGCAAGATGGCGAGCACGAAGGAGCGCACCTCGGGGACGTTGGTGCGCTGGTCGAGGGCGCGCATGGCGTCTGCCCGGCTGGCGCCGGCCCGGACTTCACCCAGCATGCGGGCGAACTCGTCCGACAACGCACCGGGCACCGCCGAGATGGTGCGATCGAGCGCCTGTTCGAAGCCCAGGCCCGCCTCGACGCTGATGGTCAGGAGATCCAAGATGTCGGGCAGCTTGATGCGGAGGTCGTGCTGACGCTCCTCGACCCGGCGGCCCACGATGGCGTCAGGAGCGAACAGGAGTACCGCTCCAAGGATCAGGAACACGATCCACAGCGTCATCCCCGTGAAGTTCAGGGGGTTGAGGACGATCCAGAAGAAGAACCACGGGATGATCAGTGCCGCCATCATCACCTTGATGGCCAAGAAGCGGTCGACGGCATCCACCGAGCCGTTTCCGGCCGAGATCATCTTCTTGCGAACGTTGTCCGTGTACCCGACCGGGGTGAAGCGACGGCCGAGCTTGGTCATCCCACCCATCACCGGCTTGAGCGTGCGGTCGGTGATGGGGACCAGCAGCTCCTGATCGCGGACGTTCTCGACCTCGTAGCCGTCGAGCTGTCGCAGTGACTGGCGCACAACTGACTTCTCGTTCAGCTGAGAACTCACGGCGTAGATGACGAGCCCAACCGCCCCCCCGATCAGGAGGAGGCCGATGAGCAGCTGCATGTTGTCCATTCCGGCTCCTGATCCTTCAAATCTCGATGTCGATGATCTTCTTCATCCAGAGGCCCCCGACGACCATCATGATGAAAGACGCACCGAGCAGAATGTTGCCGAGCGTGGTGTTGATCAACTTGTTCGTGTACTCGGGGTTGATCACGAACATGGCCGCCCCCAGACCGATGGGCAGCAGCACCAAGACGATGGCGCTCATGCGACCTTCAGCAGTCAGCGCCTTCACGTCGCGGCGGAGGCGTTCACGCTGGGTCATCGTGTCGGCCACCGTGAGGAGGAGTTCGGAGAGGTTTCCACCCACCTCACGCTGGATCCGAATGGCCATGACGGCCCAGGAGAAATCGGCACTGTCCATGCGCTCGGCGACGCCCTCGAGCGATTCTTCCAACGGCCGACCCAACCGGGATTCGGTCACCACCCGGCGGAGCTCGTGACCCATGGGGTCCTCGACCTCCTGGGACACCGCCTCGACACCCTGCATCAGCGAGTAGCCGGCGCGCAGCGTGCCCGAGAGCAACTGGAGGGTGTCGGGCAACTGACCCAGGAACTTCTTGCGGCGGCGACCACCCAAGAAGCTCACGACGGCCATGGGAACGATGGCGGCGAACCCTCCGAGGACGAGGGCCATGAAGAGCCCGCCGATGGCCAGGCCCAGGATCGTGGCGATGATGACCGCCGACACGTAGAAGAACAGGGCTTCGCCGGCCCGCAGGGGCAGGTGGGCTCGTTCGAGGGAAGCCTCGGCCCGAGCGAGATAGCCCTGGCTCTCGGCGAACTGCTCGGTGACGGCGACCGCTCGCTGGATGATGGCGGTCTTGGCGAACGATCCGTCATCTTCGTCGTCGGTATCCCCCTGGGGGCCGTAGCCCTCGGAGTAGGGCTGCAAGACGTTGGTCAGATGGCTTTCTCGGGTCACCAACAACACGATGGCGTAGGTGGCGAGGGCCACGGCGATCAGCACCAGCAAGACGGCGAGAGCGAGGCCGAGGCCGCCCTGGAGGGCACCGATCCCCTCGTTGGATGACGTTCGCACGTCGGGGTTGAGGTTCTGGTAGCCGGACGCTGATGAACCCTCCGCATAGCTTGCCAACAGGGTGGTGGTGCCGACGTTGATCGAAAGCGACGCCAGCTCATTTTGCTGCACCGTGGACTTGTACGTAGCCACGAACTGCTGACGCTCGATGGTGTTGCTCACCGAGGCCACCGCGGCACCGATCTGCGTGCCCTCGGGTTCTTTGAGCGTGCGCCCGCCGTAGGTATTGCTCAGGGACTGGATCTGGTCACCGCTGTAGCCGCTACCGGTGTAGGCCACCCCGAAGACGGTGGCCCGGGAGCTGGCGATCTCGCCGGTGGCGGCGGCCTTCTGCGGTCCGGCGGCGTTGTCGTTCTGACCCAACATGAGCACCAGGTTGGGCTGGAAATCGCTCTTGGCGGTAAGTGCCGCGCCGGCCTGGCGGACTGCGGACCACAACGCCGTCTTCTTGCGACCATCCTCGGTCGAAGGAGGTCCGACGCGGTCAATGGCGGCCAGCAGGCGGTTGGTGTCGGCGGTGAAGTCCTGGATCAGCACGCCCTCGTCATTGGCCGCGTAAATAGCGAACTGCTCAGTGAACGTTCTGTCGTTGGATCGGGACTTTATCCAGGTACGGGCCGCTTCCTTGGCCGAGGCCAGCGCCCCCGAGGCGTCCATGTTGGCCGAGGTGTCAAACACCAGAGCGTTGGCCAACAGACGCTTACTCGACAGCGGGTCGACCGTGGCCGGCGTCGCGGTGCCGTTGATGGAGACCGTCGCGCTCGTGGCATCGCCAGGCGCCCCGGTGTAAATGAACGTGGCGCTGTTGGCCGCCGGATCCAGGGCGTCAACGGCGCGGATCTGAGCGAACGTGTCGGTGCTGGTTTGGGCAGCCACCGCGGAGGATAAACCGACCAGCAGGAGGCCGACGACCCCAGCGGCGAGGCAACGGAGGGCGCGGGTGTTCATTACTTGCTGACCGCCTTGCGACTGAAGCCTTCGGGCTGGAAGACCTCCTGACCGAGGCGGATGCCCAGGTCGGCGAGCTTCTCAGCGAACTTGGGCCGCACGCCGGTGGCCTTGAGGTGGCCCTTGAACCGGCCGTGCTCGTCAACGCCCATGCCGTAGTCGAACAGGAAGATGTCCTGAAGGGTGATGACGTCGCCCTCCATGCCCTGCACCTCGGAGATGTGGGTGATGCGGCGGCTGCCATCTCGCAGGCGGGTGAGCTGTACTACGAGGTCGATGGCCGACGACATCTGCTCGCGGATCGCTCGGATGGGCAGGTCGAAGCCAGCCATGAGCACCAGCGTCTCAAGCCGGGCCAGCGTGTCACGAGGGCTGTTGGCGTGCACGGTGGTGAGCGAGCCGTCATGGCCGGTGTTCATGGCCTGGAGCATGTCCAGCGCCTCACCGGAGCGGCACTCCCCCACCACGATGCGATCGGGTCGCATACGGAGGCAGTTCTTGACCAGGTCACGGATGGTGACTTCGCCTCGGCCTTCGATGTTGGGTGGACGGGCCTCGAGCGACAGGACGTGGTCCTGATGCATCTGGAGTTCCTTGGCGTCCTCCACGGTCACGATGCGCTCGTCGGAAGGGATGAACGAGGACAACACGTTGAGCGTGGTCGTCTTTCCGGTTCCGGTACCACCCGACACGATGATGTTGAGCCGACCGACCACGCACGCTTGCAAGAAGCGGGCCGAGTGGGCGTTCAGGGTGCCGAAGCGGATGAGATCGTCGACCTGCAGCTTCTCCTTGGAGAACTTCCGGATCGTCAGGAACGGGCCGCCGATTGCCAGCGGGTGGATCACGGCGTTGACGCGGGACCCATCCGGGAGTCGGGCATCACACAACGGGTTGGACTCGTCGATACGGCGACCGATCTCGCTGACGATCTTGTCGATGATGCGGCGGAGGTGAGTCTCGTCCACGAACGTGGCGGTCGACTTCTCCAGCCGGCCACCGCGCTCGACGTAGACGGCATCGGGCCCGTTGCACATGACCTCGGTGATCTCCTCGTCGTGGAGGAGCCGGTCGATCGGTCCGTAGCCGAGGATGTCATCGGAGACGTCCTGGATCAGCTGAGCCTTGTCGGCGGCCGAAAGCGGGGCGCGCTCCTGAGCGAGGGCGGCGTGGAGTTGGTCGTTGACTCGACGGCGAAGGTCGTCTTCCGACAGTCGCTTGTCATAGAGGATCGGCCCCAGCTCATCGATGAGATGGTGGTGGATCTTCTGGCGGAGCTCGTCCAGCACCGGGTCACGCCTCTTGGCCCCGGTCGCCGGCGCAGCCTGCACATCGTGAAGGCGTTTATAGAGCGACACTGCTTCTCCTCGTTACTCGTGTACCCCGGACTCGAACGTACCTAGCCGACACTTACCGTCGTCTGCGCTTGTCCGCAGTCTGAGGCAAGAACAGATCTGCCAGTTGATTCATCGACTGCGTGACCCCTGATTTCGGCGCGCTCAGCACGACGGGCTCGCCCTTGTTGACCGCCTGAGGGACGACGACATCGCTGGGAATCAATGCCTCGGCTTTGATGCCCAGCGTCCGCTCGACCTCGCCGACGTCGAGCTTCACCTTCGAATTGGCTCGATTGAGCACCAGGCGCAACTTCTCCATCGGTGTGTTGAGCAACCGGAGGGTCTGGAGCCCGATCTTCACGTTCTTGATGTTGGGGATGTCCATCCCCGCGACCAGCAACACGTCGTCACTCACTTCGATCAGCCCCAGCACCACGTCGTTGAAGTAGGCCGGGGTGTCGATGATCACGAACGAGCAGAACTGGCGCAGCATCTCGACGATGCGCACCATGTCGGGCGCACCGATCTGATCGGCGAACGCCGGCTCGAGCGGCGCGGGCAGGACCTTCACGCCCGACGGCTGGTGCTCGATGAGCAGGCTTTGCAGGAGGGGAAGGTCGAGCTTGTCCAGCGCCCCGACGGCATCTACCACCGTGTGCTGCGGCGAAAGCTTGAGCATGACGGCGATATCACCGAATTGGAGGTCAGCGTCGACCAAGGCCACCGGACGGCTCGCCCGACCGGCAAGGACCACGGCCAGATTGGTAGCGACCACCGACTTGCCCGCGCCACCCTTGGTGGAAAACACCGTGATGACACGACCCAGCTCGCCGTCGGCTTCAATCGCCGCCGACACCGGGGTGTTGGGGGCGACCATCACCAGGCCGGCCGCCACTCGGGCGACCGCCTCGGCGAGTTGGGTGGTCTCCACCGGGGCGGCAAGCACGTCTTTGACGCCGGCCCGCAGCGCCCGCTGCAGCATGTCCGTGGTCAACTCGCTCGTCACCATGATGGCGCCCACGTCGCGGCGGGCCGCCAACAGCTGCTCGACGGCGGCGAGTTCTGGGCTGGCCCCGAATGAAGGGCCCAGCACGACCACGACCGGGATACTCCCCAGCCGCGAGGCCAGGTCGTTGATGGAAGGAAACGGTGTCGCCCCCTGGCCCAACTGCATAGCCAGGCGACTCCGGGCGGCCTGATCGGAATCGACGACGGCGACCGCGACCTGCCCACCCCCGCCACCGGCGGGAGCGCCCAACCCCGGTTGGGGCATGTACTCGCCTGGTTGGCCGGAGAACGGACTGGTCACTGGTCGGTGTTTCCGCTCGGGCCGTAGGGGGTCAGTGCACCCGGATCCTCACCAGGCAGGGTCTTCGAGAACGCCGGGGTCGGCGGCATGGCGTGAGGCACGTAGTCCTTGCCCACCAGGGACAGATACATGGGTCCCTGCTGCTGAGCCTGAGCGATCCACAAGGCGGCCTCCGGCGGCACGTTCAGCGTCAGGATCCCGCTGTTTTGAGTCTGTGCGGAGGCGGGATCGACCGTCTCGCCCGGGGCGAGCACCGTGCTCGTGCCCACGGCCAGCAGCTGCACCTTCTGGTAGAGGTAGCGGGCTAGCTGCTTCTGGACGTAGTCGCTCGGCGCGGCGCCGGCCTTCATCTGGTCGCTAACGTCCTGAAATACCATGATGTTCACTTCGTCGCCCGGCACCAGGAAGCCACCCACGCCATGTACGGCGTCGGTCATGATGCTGAGGGCCACGTGGGTGGGGTTCTTCAGCCGCTCGCGGAACGTGATCTGGCTGCTGGCCGGATCGACGAACATGCCCTCCACAATCACGCTGTTGGCCGGAATGTCGAACAAAGCGACCTTCTTGGCCAGCTGATCGGTGGTGGTGATGGCCGTGGCCGGCCGGAACTGCTGGGGGATCTGCGCCTTGTCGATCTGCTTGCTGCTCGAGGCCTGTTCACCGGGGGTTCCCCGCTTGATATCGCTCTTGGCCACGTAGACATCGGCGAGCTTCGCGTTGTTGTTGGCGCGGTCTTCGATGCCCTGGACGTAGTTGTAGATAAGCAGCGCGGCGATCACGCCGACGACGATGGCGCCTACCAGGATCAACGTTCTCCGAGAACTCACTCCCCGACCTCATTCCCTCGCTGTTTGGGCGGCGATGCCCAACCAGGGCATTGCACACGTTGCTACGGCTACCGCTCGCCCCCCGGTGGAACCGAGGTTTTGGGCGTCCTACCTCATTCGGTCGGCACCCCCTCCGGGTTTACCGAAAAACGAGGAAAATCTGCCGCAAGGCACGTTAGCCCGTGGAGATCCCAAACTGAGCGACCCACCCGGTGGTCACCGGATGGGCCGCTCACATAGCATCTCTTAGCCTTTCAATCCCCCCGGACAGGGCGGGATCGGGCGAAGGTTCAGTCGACCTCGGGAGTCGGTGCTTCCGACTCCTCCGCCTCGGGAGCGACGTCCTCAGCTACCGCGGCCTCGACGACCGTTTCCTCAGTGGCTGCTTCCTCAACGGCCGCTTCGACGGCCACCTCGGCGACAGGTGCCGGCTCGGTCACGATTTCCGGCTCAACGCCCTCGACGGGATCGCCGGTGGCCTCGGCCGGCTCGGCCGCCACCGGAGCCTCGACATCGCCATACAGCTCGGCCCAGGCTTCTTGGGCCTCGGTCGTGTCGGTGCCGATGTAGTTGCCCTCATCGTCGTAGGCGTGCTCACCGAAGTGCTCTTGGTATTCAGCGGCCACCACGCCACCCTCGGCCGCCTGCTTGATGGAGAGGCTGATCCGGCGCCGTTGCAGGTCGAGATCGATGATCTTGACCCACAGCTCCTCGCCCGGGGTGACGACCTGCTCCGGGAGATCGACGTGGTGGGCCGACATCTCCGAGATGTGAACCAGGCCCTCGATGCCGTCGCCCACCTGCACGAATGCACCAAAAGGCACGAGCTTCGTGACCCGGCCGTATACCAGCTCACCCACACGGTGATTGGTGGCGAACTCCTGCCAAGGATCCTGCTGCGTGGCCTTGAGCGAGAGGCTGATGCGCTCGCGGTCGAGGTCGACCTCGAGCACCTGCACCTCGATCTCGTCGCCCACCTGCACCACCGAACCGGGGTGGTCCACGTGCTTCCATGAGAGCTCCGAGACGTGAACCAGGCCGTCCATCCCACCGAGGTCCACGAAGGCACCAAAGTTCACGACGGACGACACAACACCCTTACGGACCTCACCAGGCTTGAGATTGGCCAGGAAGTCCTCACGCTGTTCCTTCTGCGTCTCTTCCAGCCATGCCCGACGGGACAGCACCACGTTGTTGCGGTTCTTGTCGAGCTCGATGATCTTGGCCTCGAGGCTCCGCCCCACATAGGGCTGGAGGTCACGGACCCGCCGCAGCTCGACCAAGGAGGCGGGGAGGAAGCCACGGAGGCCGATGTCGATGATGAGGCCGCCCTTGACGACCTCGATGACGGGGCCGCTGACGACCCCTTCCTCTTCCTTGATCTTTTCGATCGTGCCCCACGCCCGCTCGTACTGGGCCCGCTTCTTGGAGAGGACCAGCCGGCCCTCCTTGTCTTCCTTTTGGAGGACAAGGGCCTCGATGGCGTCGCCCAGCGACACGATCTCGCTCGGGTCGACATCGTTGCGGATCGACAGCTCCCGAGCCGGGATCACGCCCTCAGACTTGTAGCCGATGTCGAGCAGAACCTCGTCGCGGTCGACCTTGACCACGGTGCCCTCGACGATCTGGCCGTCTTCGACCTCCACCATGGTGGCCGTGTAGGCCTCGTCCATGGACATCCCACCCAAGTCGTCCTCGGTCACTTGCCGGGGGACGTAGCTGCCGTCGTCGGCGAAGGTGCCCATGCCAACCGGGGACGCCGCCGTGGGGGCGGGGTCAACGGGTTCCGGGGTCGGATCGACCGCTTCCGGGTTGGCTT
>Ga0209068_10000129_pt1 | contig 46048 bp, 33 predicted proteins | sample ColStrG_CSR_2012_FD_187200 | JGI IMG/M metagenome (GOLD analysis project Ga0209068, IMG submission 187200) | Freshwater sediment microbial communities in response to fracking from Pennsylvania, USA - Cold Stream Run_MetaG_CSR_2012 (SPAdes)... | ecosystem: Environmental > Aquatic > Freshwater >...
GCCCTGTCCCGCCCTGTCCGGTCCTGTCCGGTCCTGTCCGGTCCTGTCCGGTCCTGTCCCGGCCGGGTCCCGCCAAGGCCGTCTCCAGATTCTGACTGGCTGTTCAGGAAATTGCGGTAGCGTGCCGACGTGGGCATCCGCCGGGTCGGGGTCGTCGGCGCCGGGTTCGCCGGCCTGAGGGCGGCGCACCTGCTGGCCTGCGCTGGGCTCGAGGTGACGGTCCTGGAAGCTCGTGACCGGGTCGGCGGGCGGGTCTGGTCGTCCTTCCCGTTCGGGCCGCAGGCCAGGATCGAGCGCGGCGCCGAGTTCGTGCTGCCGGGCAACACCACGGTGGACCGGGTGGCCGGCGAGCTGGGGCTGGCCCTGGTGGGGATGGGTATCAGCTACGGCGTGCGTCACTACCGCGGGGCGGCCCCGACGTCGAGCGCCGCGGTCCGGGCGGCTGCGTTGACGGTCGTGGCCCTGCTGGACGGCGACCCGTCCCTGGCCGGGTCGTGGACGGCAGCCGCCGTGCTCGACCGGGCCGCTGCGGCGGGCGCTGACCCCGCTGCCCTGGCCGCCCTGGGTGCTCGCGTCGAGGTGACCAACGGGGTGGGCCTGGCCGAGCAGCCGGCAGGAGTGCTGGCCGACCTGGACGAGGCCACCGCGGACGTGGAGAGCCGCAGGGTCGCCGGCGGCAACCAGCAGATCGCCCTGGCGATGGCCCGGGAGCTCGACGCCCGGGTGCGGCTCGGTCATGCGGTCCAGCGGCTGGAGCAGGCGGCGGGGCCCGTGGGCCGCGCGGGCCAGGTGCTGGTCTCTGGCCTGGACGGCGGCGGAGCGCGTTTCGAGCTCGCGGTCGACGCCTGCGTCCTGGCCGTTCCCCAGGCGCACGCGACGGGGCTGCTCGCCGGCCTGACCGGAAGCGGCGGCGCCCTGGACCTGCTGGGCCGACTGGGGCAAGGTCACGCCGCGAAGCTGCACGTCCCGCTGCTGGGGCCGGCCGCCGCCGCAGCGGTCTTCGACGTGCCTGGGCGGTGGTGGAGCTGGACCGCCCGCGACGGCGCCGGTGACGGCGCCGATGACCCCGGCCAGGGCCGGCCGGTCGCGCCCGTGGTGCACTGCTTCGCGGGCTCGGCCCGCGTCCTTGACGCACTCGACGTCGGCTCCGGGCCGCAGGTCTGGGCGCAACGGCTGGCCGAGGGCCGCCCGGACCTGCCGCTGGAGCCTGGTCGGGCACTGGTCACCGACTGGGGCGCGGACCCGTGGGCGCTGGGCGCCTACGGCTACCCGGTCGCCGGTGCCTGGGCGGGCGGTGCGCCCCTGGAGCCCGGGCGCCGCACGCGCCTGGTCGGCTCGGTGGTGCTGGCCGGTGAGTGGACGGCGGGGCCGTGGTCGGGCTTCATGGAGGGCGCCCTGCGCAGCGGCGAGCGCGCCGCTGCGGACGTGCTGGCCTTGCCGGCGGGGCCGGCGGGGCCGGCAGACAGCTGACCGAAATATTCAGCGACCGTCTGCGCGTGCTCCACGAGCAGGTCGGCGAATCGTTCCGGGTCCTGCCGGTGCGGCTCATGGCCGGCGCCGGGGAAGACCACGAGCCGGCCGTTGGGCAGCAGGTCCACCGCTGCCCGGCCGTGCGCGAGGGGGATGATCGGGTCGCGGTCGCCCCAGACCAGCAAGGTGGGTAGGTGGCTGGCGGTCGGCAGCTTCGCCACCGCCGAGACTCGCTGCCCCCGCGCGTCGACCACGCTGCGCAGGGTGGCCAGGAACGCACCGCGGGTCGCCGGGTCACCCAGCTCGCGCAGCGTGCTCAAGGACTCCTCGTCCAACAGCGGTCCCGTGCCGCGCAAGAACCCCAGCACGCGGCCGGAGCCGGCCAGGGCCTGCAGGGTCCTGGGGTGGCTGACCAGGGGCAGCACCAGCTCGGATCCGGGCAGGGTCGCCGCGCGCAGGAACGGTGAGGCCTCGCGCCCGAGCCCGCCGCTGGCGACCAGCACCAGGCCGGCCGTCCGCTCGGGGAACTGGTAGGCGAACTGCATCGCGATGCCGCCGCCGAGGGAGTGGCCCACCAGGATGGCCTGGGCGTGTCCGAGATGGTCGAGCAGGTCCCGGATGGTGCTGGCGTGGGCCCCCAGGGAGTAGTCGCCTCGCTCCTTGGCCGACGCTCCGTGGCCGGCCAGGTCCATGGTGACGGCGCCCACCCCGGCGCCGTCCAGCCGGTGCACCACCTGTTCCCAGGTCGCCTGGGTCGACCCGACCCCGTGCACCAGGACCAGCGGTGGCCGGCCCGCGCCCGAGCCCGGGTATGCGGCGTAGGCGATCTCCACCCCGTGCAGCCGCACCGTGTCGCCGGTCGCGTGGATCATTGCACCTACCCTTCAGTAACCTACGGTAGCGTAAGTTAGCGCAGGTCGGCAGAGTCTGCAGCATCCCGCAGTGGCTGCATCTTCACGACGACCCCGGGGATCTCAGCTCCGGTGGGACCGGTGCGGCAGAGCTGCGCGCACACCGGTCAGCCCGAGCCGGAACCCAGGTTCATCAGAAGGCAGGTCGAGGTGGCATGGGCGAGCAGGCGCCCCTGTCCGTCGAGCACCCGGGCCTCGGCCAGTGCGGTGCGCCGTCCTGCGGACATGACACTGCCCTCGCCTCGGATCCGCCCGGTGGAGACGGTCACCGGCCGCAGGAACTTCACCGACAGGTCGACGGTGGTGTATCCCCATCCGGCCTCCAGGGTCGAGTGCACAGCGCACGCGGCGCAGGTGTCCAGCAGCGTTGCCAGGACGCCGCCGTGCACCGTGCCGAGCGGGTTGAGATGCCACTCGCAGGGATCCAGGGCGAAGACGACCCGGCCCGGCTCGGCCTCGAGGGGGACGATCGCCAGCGTCTTCATGATCGGCGGGTGTGCCAGGGCGCCGGAGCTGATCGCGCGCAGCAGGTCCAAGCCTGAGCTGGCTGCGAGCGTGCCCAGGGTCGGTGCGGGGTCGCCCCAGGTGTAGGTGCGCTCGCGGCTGGCGGTGGACGTCCCTGACCGGTTCGCAGACTCATGCACCCGTCGAGCGTGGCGTGCCTGGCTGAGTCTGTCAACAAGACTTAGGATGGATGCGTGACGAGCTTCCCCGCCCTGCAGTGGTCCGCGCAGAACTGTTCGGTGGCCCGGACGCTGGACGTCGTCGGCGAGAAGTGGACCCTGCTGGTCCTGCGCGAGGCGTTCTTCGGGATCCGCAGGTTCGAGGACATGCGCGCGCGCACCGCGATCCCGCGTCAGGTCCTCAGTGTCCGGCTGGCCCGTCTGGTCGCCGAGGGCATCTTGTGCCGGGAGTCTTACCAGGAGCAGGGGCAGCGCCAGCGCCACGAGTACCGCCTGACGTCCAAGGGGGTCGACCTGTACCCGGTCCTGCTGGCTCTGAAGTCCTTTGGCGACAGGTATCTGGCAGATCCGGAAGGCCCCTCGGTTGAGCTGTCCCACCGCGGCTGCGGGGCACCGGTCGAGCAGGAGCTGCGATGCCTCGCCGGTCACGACCACCTGCACGCCCGGGACGTCCGACCCGGGCCGGGACCGGCGGCCCGTCGTCGTTCTGCCTGACGGCGGCCCGGCGGTAGCCTGACCCGGTCATGTCCGCCGCGCCGTCAGCATCAGCCGAAACCCTGCCCGCGGACCCGCCGCAGCTCGACGTCATGATCCCCGCGTACGGGGACGGGCCCCTGCTGCGTGAGGCGGTGGCAAGCGTCCGCGCCCAGAGCGATCCGCGGTGGACGTTGACCGTTGTCGACGACGGGCCCGAGGACCCGGCCCTGGCGCAGTGGTGCGCCGGCCTGGGTGACCCTCGCATCCGGTACCTGCACAACCCGACGAACCTGGGGATCAACCGCAACTTCCAGCGCTGCGTCGACCTGGCCACCAGCGACCTGGTCGTGCTCATCGGCGCGGACGACCGGATGCTGCCCGGCTACGTCGAGGCGGTGGGCGCCGCCGCCGCGGTCTTCCCCCAGGCGTCGATGGTCCAGCCGGGGGTGCGGGTGATCGACGAGTCCGGGCGGCTGGTGCGACCGGCCGGCGACCGGCTGAAGTCGCTGCTGGCGATGCGCGTGGCCGGCAGCCGGCTGGTCGGCGGGGAGGAGCTGGCCAGCTCGCTGCTGCGCGGCAACTGGATGTACTTCCCGTCGGTCACCTTCCGCCGCAGCACTGTCCAGCGGTACGGCTTCCGAGTCGGGTACGACGTCGTGCAGGACCTCGACCTGTACCTGCGGATGCTCCTGGACGGTGCCAGCCTCGTCCTGGTCGAGCGGGTGTGCTTTGAGTACCGGCGGCACGCGGCCAGCCTGTCTTCGACCGAGGCGGCCAGCGGTGAGCGCTTCCGTGAGGAGCTGGCCTTCTTCTCCGAGGCACGCTCCCTCGCCTTGCACAACGGGTGGCGCCGCGCGGCGCGGGCCGCCGACGCCCACCTGACGTCCCGGCTGCACACGGCCGTCCGCTCGGGCTCAGCTGCGCGCTCCGGGGACTTCGCGACCGCCCGCGCGCTGGCCGCCGTCGCCCTCGACGTGCGCGGCCGCAGCCTGTGCCGCGACCGGGCCGTGACATGAGCGACCCCGGGAGCGATGCTTTCCGGGAGCCGGAGTCGGTGCAGCGCGGCGCTGTGATCGTGGGCTCCGGCCTCGTCGTGGTCGGCATCACCTCCTACGCCTTCCTCACGGTCACCGCGCGCCATCTTGCTCCCGCGGACTTCGCGGCCGTCGCTGCGCTGTGGTTCTTCATGTACGCGCTGGCGGGTGGGTTCTTCCTGCCACTGGAGCAGGAGACCACCCGCGCCGTGGCCCAGCGGGTGCAGCGCGGCGAGCGCGTGGGCCCCGTGGTGGGCCGGGTCAGCGCGCTCGGAGCCGGGCTGCTGGTGGTGATGATCGCCACCTTGGCCCTGCTGCGCGGCGCGCTCGCCACGCACCTGCTCGGCGGGCGCCCCAGCCTGCTGGTACCGCTGTGCATGGCCCTGGTCGGCATGGCCGGCCTCTACATCACCCGCGGACTGCTGGCAGGCACCTCTGCGTTCTTCCGGTACGCCGGGCAGCTGGCCGGCGAGGGCACCCTTCGCCTGGTGCTCACAGTCGTGGCCATCGTGGCGACCACCGCGTCGGTCAGCTCGATCGGGCTGGCGCTCGGGCTCGCCCCGTTGATCACGCTGGCCGTGACCCTCGTCGTTCTCCCGCGCCCCGGCGGCGTCCGGGTCCCGGGGCGCTGGCCCGAGGTGACCCAGAACCTCGGCTGGCTGCTGGTCGCGTCGGTCTGCGCGCAGGGGATGGCCAACGCCGGTCCGATCGTGCTGGGCCTGCTCGGCGTCGACCGCGCGACCGTGGGCGCCTTCTCGGCTGGCTTCTACCTGGTGCGCCTGCCCTTGTTCTTCACGGGCGCGCTGCAGGCCTCGCTGCTCCCGCGGCTGGTGCAGGCGGCCGAGCTCGGTGACCGCAGCGGCTTCGAACGCAACCTGCGCCAGCTCCTGGTGGCGGTGGCCGGGCTGGGGGTGCTGGCGGTCACCGGCGCGGCCCTGGTCGGACCGGCCCTGGTGCGCCTGCTGTTCGGCTCCAGCTACGTGATCGGCCGGGCCGACCTTACGGTGCTGACCTTGTCGAGCGTGCTGCTCCTGCTGGCCGCGCTGCTGCAGTCCGCGGTGCTGGCCACCAGCGGGCATCGCACCGTCGCCGCAGCGTGGTCCACATCGGGCCTGACCTTCGTCATCGGATGCCTACTTCCGTTGCAGCCCATCGTCCGCGTCGACCTGGCCTACCTGATGGCCAGCAGCGTGGTCCTGGTGCTGCTCGGAGCCGCCCTGCGCAAGGCGGCACGTGCCTGGGACGCCAGCGCTCAGGACGCGGCCACCCGGTAGCGGTAGACCAGGACGGCGCCGCGCCTGATTGTTCCGGCCGGGCGCAGGCAGGTGAACGCCGACAGGTCGCTGTCCGCGACGACCCAGTCGATGCCCAGGGCCAGGGTCTGCGGCGCACAGGGGTTGATCCGCAGGACGCGGACCGTGGTGCCCGAGGACACGATCCGGGCCGGGCTGGCGGTCGCGTCGGCGACCCAGAGGTACTTGTTGTAGTTGTTCCACTCGGACTCCTGGTCCGGCGCAAGGGTGGCCCACACTGTCGCGTCCGGGTAGACGGTCAGACCCGACACGGTGACGACGCCACTGCTCTGGACGAGGGCGTTGAGGGTCAGGTTCCCGAAGACGGCGACGCGGGCCGGGCTGGGGCCGGCGGCCAGCGGCTCCATCGCCTTGACGACCGGGTCGTTGGTCAGGGGTCCCAGCCCGCGGTAGAGGGGGTTGACCATCACCCAGGTGCCGACACTGCCCACCACCAGGATCGCCAGTGCCACGCGCAGGCCGCGTCCGCAGGCCACGAGCGTGAACGCCACGGCGAACACGGCGGTGAGCAGGGCCAGGCGCTTCAGGTGCGGTGCGCCCGCCGGCCCCCACGGCAAGGCGTTGGCCGCCCACACCATCAGCCAGATGGTGGCCACCACGGCGCCTGACCAGGCAGCCAGCCACCGCTGTGGCAGCGGCGCGCCACGCAAGGTCGAGCTGGCGATGGCCAGCAGCAGGACCGCGACCAGGCCCAGCGCCAGGGATGTCCGCTGCCCAGGGACCCGGTTGAGCAGGGTCAGCTGACCGAACCAGTCCGGCAGGGGCAGCAGGGCCCACGCGACCAACAAGGTGCCGGCGGCAGCCACTCCGACCGTGGTCCACAACAGCCGAGGCTTGCGCGGTTCGCCGTCGCCGCTGGTGGTCCCGGTGCGGGCACCGCCGTGGGCGACCGGGTCGGCAACCGGGTCGGCAACCGGGTCGGCAACCGGGGCCAGCGGCGACGGGAGCGCGTCAGCGACCGGTGCGGCGTCCGTCTCGGCGACGGTGCCGGTGACCGTGCCGGCGGCCGTGCGGGCGGAAAGGATGTCGACGCCGGGCGAGGGTCGGCGCGCGAGCACCACGACGACGGCGACCAGAGCCACCAGGACCACTGGCAGCGGGAGCCAGGCAGACGCAATCTCGGACTGGTTGGCCAGCACGACCTTCCCGTTCGCCATCACGCTGCGCCCACGCAGCGCCAGCGGCGAGGCGACCGCGGCGAACGGGCTGGACATCTGGTCGAAGAGCCAGGCGACGTTGCCCTGCCCCGCGCCGGCGAGGCGCTGGCCCGGGTAGATCGTGTTCGTGGTCGCGACCAGCGCGGCGTGGCTCTGGGCGAACCACACCGCCACCGGGACCGCGACGGAACCGGCCACGGTGACCACGACGGCGACGATCCGTCGCCGGGGCACGCGTGCGTCGACCGCAGCACCGATGAGCAGGCCGAGCAGCACCCAGGCCAAGGTCACCTGCCACGGCGGGTACAGCAGCAGGAAGGTCGCCATGCCCAGGTAGGCGGCCACCAGGGAAAGGGCGACGGCCCGGCGCGTGGTGTCCGCGCGCAGAGCAGCGAGCGTCGCGGCAGTGGCACCGGTGCTGAACCCGAGAACAAGGCCGGGCGTCAGCGACCACCAGGCCACGTACGGCGACATCGCCGCCACGACCGCAAGGGCCGCCGACGTCCACCTGCGCCTGGTCACGGTGAAGAGCAGGGCGAAGACGCCGAGCATGCCCACAGCCATCTGCGACCACCAGTGCCAGGAGAACCCCCTGGACACCCCGAGGGCGAACACTCCCCAGTCCTGCGGCTTGAACAGCTCGGTCCAGCTGTCGGAGGGCACTCCGATCGAGGTGGCGGGCAGGAAAGTCGGAGTGAGGCCGACCCACGGGGTCGTGGGCAGGCCTCGCCTGACGTTACCGACCAGGTACGGGGTGCTCAGAGCCGCCTCGTCGGACCGGATGCTGCGTGGCAGGCCGTTCAGCAGGTTGGGGTCGTGCCGGTACCCCACGCCGAGCAGGCCCACCGAGGACCCGTTCAGGTTGAACATGACAAGCATCGCCATGGCGGCGAGCACCAGGGCCGGGAAGATCACCAGTGGGCCGCGCAGCCGCCCTCGAAGTCCCTCGACGGTCGGGGCCGTCATACCGGGGCCGCGGGACTGGCGACGGCGACCTCGCCCGGTCCGTGGACGGGCGCCGGCCACGACGTGACGGGGGACATGTCGCGGAAGGCTACCCTTCGGCCGGTCAGCTGCGCGCAGGCCCGCTACCGGCGGGGCAGCGGACCGCGGACCCCCGCCGCCATGCGTCCGGCTCGCGTGTCCGGCTCGGATGTCCGGCTCGGATGTCCGGCTCGGATGTCCGGCTCGGATGTCCGGCTCGGATGTCCGGCTCGGATGTCCGGCTCGGATGTCGGATGTCGCGTGCAGGCGAGCATCGCGGCCGCCACCGGTGGCGCGAACTACACTCCCGCACATGACGACGCCAGCGACCTCGTGCGCCGACGGGGTCCGGTGGGCCGGCGACAGGCCCCGCCTGGCGGCCCAGCGCCCGATGGCGACCGCCTCGGACGGGTCCAGGTGCTAGACCCTGCCGACCACCTCCGGCCGGCGGATCCAGCGGCCCAGGCCGACCTGACGGCCGCTGCCGGCGCCGGGGCGGCGGCGTCGGCGGCGCCTGCTAACGACGTGTGTGTGGTCATCCCCATGTTCAACGAGGCGGCGGTGATCGGCGGGGTCGTCGCGGGGCTGCTCGTGGAGTTCCCGATGGTTGTCTGCGTGGACGACGGGAGCTCCGATGACTGCGCGGACGTGGCCCGCGCCGCCGGTGCCCGGGTCGTCACCCACCCGGTCAACCTGGGGCAGGGGGCAGCCCTGCAGACCGGGCTGGAGCACGGCCTGCGGCTGCGGCCGCGGCGGGAGTACTTCCTCACCTTCGACGCCGACGGCCAGCATCGGGTCGCCGACGCGGTCACGATGGTCCAGGCGGCGCGCCGCGGAGAGGCGGAGGTGATCCTCGGGTCGCGGTTCCTCGACACCGGCACCACGATGACGGGCAGCCGGCGGCTGCTGCTCAAGGGCGCCGTCGCGTTCACCCGGCTCACCACCGGGCTCAGACTGACCGACGCGCACAACGGGCTGAGGGTCTTCACCCGCCCGGTCGCCGAGATGATCGACATCAGGCTGCACGGGATGGCGCACGCCAGCGAGCTGCTGGGGCTGATCGCGCGCTCCGGGGCCACCTGGAAGGAGGTCCCGGTGACGATCGACTACACCGAGTACTCCACGGCCAAGGGACAGTCCGGGGTCAATGCCGTCAACATCGTCCTGGACCTGCTGCAGGGCCGGCTAGCGAGAGGTCGTCGCTGATGTGGATCAAGATCCTCCTCGCGCTCGGCCTTGCCGCCTTCGCGGTGGTCGGGCTGGTCGGGCGGCAGCGAGCTGGCCGCAAGGCGCTGCGTCGCCTGGCCATCTTCGTGTTCGGGGCCGGAGCGGTCATCGCGGTGCTGGACCCGGCCGCGATCACCTGGGTCGCCAACCGGGTGGGAGTCGGCCGCGGGACCGACCTGGTGCTGTACGTCCTGGTCATCGCGTTCCTGTTCACCATCGTCGGGTTCTCGGCGCGGTTCTCCGACATCGAGGACCGGCTGGTCCAGCTCGCCCGCAGCGTCGCCCTCTCCCAGGCCGCCGGCGAGTACGGAGCCGACCTGCGCGACCAGCCGCCGGCCCCCCAAGGGGGACCGGTCAGCTAGGGTCCGGTCGCCCCGCGACCACGACGAACTCGTTGTAGGCAAAGGCCTTCCCGGCCGCGCGAGGGAACGGGAAGGAGAAGGAGCGTTCCGGCACGAAACCGAGCCTTCGCCCGGTGGCCCGCAGCGCGTCCAGGTCGAGGAAGCGCACGTGGGTGGGATCGGTGCGGTAGCCGCGCTCCTGGGGACAGATGAGGATGAGCCGGCCGGCCGGCCGCAGGTAGGGCAGGTAGGACGTGATCACGGCGTCGCCGGTCCCCTCGTCCAGGTGCTCCAGGACGTGGGCGAGCAGGATGGTGTCGAACGACTCCGGCACGGCGTCCGGGCAGGTGGGCCACTGTTCGCTCGTCCAGGCACGCAGGCCGCGCTCGCGGGCCACCTCAATCGAGGTGGGGTTGTGGTCCACGCCGACCGCGTCGTCCAGGTGTGCCAGGTTCCGCCCGATGCCGCAGCCGACGTCCAGAGTGCGCCCGGGACCGAGCCGGCGGATGTTCCAGCGGTACGGGGCCTGGACGCTGAGGACCTGTTTCCAGCGCGCGTCCGCCAGACCCGCCAGGCGGTCGGTGTACTCCTGGCCGCTGGTGTTCTCCATCGGCCCAGAGTAGTCGAGGTCGGGAGTTAACCTTGTCCAGGTAGACTCGGCCCACACGCCGTCAGCCATCCCCAGGGCGTTTGCGGGTCACAGTTCGCGGGTCACAGTAAGGGTCGCCGTGCTGCTCCGGATCCGCCGGGTTCTCGCCAGGGTGATCGTCGGAGAGCGGGCTGCCCGCCTCGGCCGGGCGATGAGCACCTGGATACTGCTGACCCGCCGCGGCTTCGACACTGACTGGTACTGCCTGGTCAGCGCCACCAGCCTGAGCCGGCGCCGGGCGATCGAGCACTACCTCACCGTGGGCGCCAGCAACGGATACACCGCCCACCCGCTGTTCGACCCCGAGCACTACCTGGCCAGCGGCGGCCGGCGCCGCGGGCACGTCGACGTGTACGCCGCATACCTGCGCGACAAGCGCAACCGCAAGTTCTCCACGCATCCGCTGTTCGACCTGCCCGGCTATCTGGAGCAGGCACCCCAGGCCGGCACCCACCGCACGGGTCCGCTGGAGCATTACCGCACCGTCGGCGCCCCGACTGGCCTGCGGCCGAACGACTGGTTCACCCCGGACCCGGCCGACCCCGCGGGGCTGATCGGCTGGCTGCGTGCCAGGGCCGCGGAGTGGTCGGCCCGCAGGGTGCTGGTGCGAGCCGAACGGCGAAGCCCTGACTACGACCGGACCGCCGAGACGCATCTGCTGCGCTCCTTCGAGGGCGTGCATCCGGTCCGCTCAGCCGCGTTCGAGGTGCTGGTGACGGTGGTCATGCCGGTGTGGAACCGCGCCGACGAGATCGCCGGCGCGATCGACTCCGTGCTCGCCCAGACCCTGGCCGACTGGGAGCTGATCGTCGTGGACGACGGCTCGACCGACGACCTGGCCGCGGTGCTCGCGCGGTACGCCGGCGACCCGCGGATCTCGGCGGTCTCGGTCGAGCACGGCGGGGTCGGCAAGGCCCGCAACGCCGGGATCGGCAGGGCCCGCGGGCAGTACCTGGCCTGGCTGGACAGTGACGACCGGTTCACCCCGGACCACCTTCGCGTCCTGGTGGCCTTCCTGCAGCACAACGGGCTGCGGGCCGGCTACGACATCCTGGAGCTGCGTGCCCCGGGTGAGCCGTCCCAGTACCGCACCCTGGACGGCGGCCGGGACTACCTCGAGCTGGCCAACCACATCGGCCAGACCGTGCTCGTGCACGAGAAGTCGCTGGTGGACGAGGTCGGTGGCTACGCCGAGGACCTGCCTCGCACTGTCGACTACGACGTCATCCTGCGCATCGCCAAGCACACCCCGATCGCGTTGGCGCCGTTCATCGGCTGCATCGTCAACCACGATCCGGCCGACACCACCCGGATCACCAGGACCCTTCCGGACAGCTGGACGGACGTCGTCATCGGTCGCAACATCGTGGACTGGCCTGCACTGGACGCGGCGGCCGCCACCGCGCGCCCCCCCGGGTCGGTCTCGGTGGTGATCCCCACCCCGAACGAGTTCGCGATGACCACCGATGCCGTTCGCAGCGTCGCGGCCGCCGCGCAGGTCAGCGACCTGGACGTGCAGATCCTGGTAGTGGACAACGGCACCGGCCTGGTCGTGTCGTCCGTCCTGGCTTCGCTGCCCCATCGCTTCCCCGCCGTCACCGTGGTGCTCAGCCCGCGAAACCGTGGCTTCGCGCTCGGCAACAACATTGCCCTGCCGCACGCCGACGGCGCGACGGTCGTGCACCTGAACAACGACACCGTGGTCAACGTCGGGTGGCTGGAGCCGCTCGTGGCCGCGCTGCGCGAGCCGCAGATCCTGGGTGCGCAGTCCCTGCTCGCCTACCCGAGCGGGAGCATCCAGTCGGCCGGAGTGGTGTTCCCGTCCTGCGGGGGAATCCCGCACGTGCTGTTGCAGGGCTTCCCGATGGAAGACGCCGAGGGCATGGCTGACCAGCCGCTGCGTGCCCTGACCGGCGCGGCACTGGCGCTGCGCTTCGCCGACGTCGTCGCGCTGCGCGGGTTCGACCCCATCTACCGCAACGGCATGGAGGACATCGACCTGTGCCTGCGGCTGGCGCAGCTGCGACCCGGCTCGTTCCGCGTCCTGCCGGCCTCGGTGGTCGAGCACTACGAGTCGCGCAGCCCCGGCCGCGGAACCTTCTACCTCGACAACCGGCAGATCCTGCTGGAGCGCTGGGGGGCCAGCCTGCCCCGGGACGACGTCGCCCAGTGGCGCCGGCGCGGGTTCGACGTGCTCGGGTACGAGGTGAAGCACCGGGCTGCCTCCCGCAGCCACCTGTCCGTCCCGACGCCGGTGCTGCGCCCGATCCGCAGACCCGTCACGGTCCACGAAGCACTGCCCCGCCTTCGGTGGGCCATCAAGAACCCAGCGCCGGCCCACGTCGCCGGAAAGCTGTGGGGGGACACGCACTTCGCCGAGGGCGTCGCCCAGGCGCTGCGTGACCTCGGCCAGCAGGTGGCGGTGGACGCCAACCAGGAGTTCCAGCGGGTGACCGGGCATCACGACGACGTCGTGCTGGTCCTGCGGGGCCTGACCGAGTACCACCCGGTGCCAGGCCAGGTCAACTTGCTGTGGGTCATCTCGCACCCCGAGATGGTCACCCTCGCGGAGGTCCTCGGATACCACCACGTGTTCGCGGCCAGCGTCGCCTGGGCGCGGCAGGTGAGCCAGGAGTGGGGCGTGCAGGTCGACCCCCTGCTGCAGGCCACCGACCCCAGCCTTTTCAACCCCGAGGCAGGCGTGCCGGACACCGGTCCGGAGGTGCTCTTCGTCGGCAACTCCCGTCGCGTGCTGCGGCCCCTGGTGCGCGACGCCCTGGCCGCGGGCCTTCCGCTGACCGTGTACGGGGCGGACTGGGGGGGCCTGGTACCCGACGACGTCGTCGCCGGGATCTTCATACCGAACGAGGAGCTGGCCGCCAGCTACCGCTCGGCCCGGGTGGTGCTCAACGACCACTGGGACGCGATGCGGGTCAGCGGCTTCCTGTCCAACCGGCTGTTCGACGCTGTCGCCAGCGGCGCCCGGGTGGTCTCCGACGACGTCGCCGGGCTCGCCGAGGTGTTCGGTGACACGGTCAAGGTCGCCCGCAACCCCGCAGAGCTTCGAGCCCTGGTGACCGGTGACCTCGACCAGACCTTCGCCAGTGCGCAGGAGCGGCTCAAGGCCGCCGACCAGGTCGCCGCGCACCATTCCTTCAAGGCCCGCGCGGTCGAGCTGATCGACGTGGCCCTGCAGGTGCGGTCCCGGTGGCCGGACTGGCCGGACCGGCCGGACCGGGCCGACCTCGGCGTGCCGAGCTCCTGATGGTCCGGCGGCTGCGCGCCCGCGTCATCGGTGAGCTGGGGCGTCGGCGCAGCAGCTCGAGCCTACGCAGGCACCCAGGCTTCGACCAGGCCTGGTACAACGTCCTGTCGGGCACCGAGCGCGGGCGCGGCGCGGCCGTCGAGAACTACCTGAGGGTGGGGCGAGGGCTCGGCTGGTCGCCGCACCCGCTGTTCGATCCCGCCTACTACGTCAGACGTGGTGGACCGCACCGCATGCTGCTCGAGGCGTTCGCCGGATACCTCAGGGACCGGCGGAGGTGGAGCCTGGCGACCCACCCGCTGCTGGACATCGACGCCTACCTGGCCGCCCAGCCCCAGGCGCTGAGCTATCCCGGCGGCCCGATCGAGCACTACCTGCAGGTTGGCGACCCCGAGCTGCGTGGTCTCCTCATGCAGCATGCCCGCGGCTGGGCCGAGCGGGCACGCCTGGCCAGGGCGAGCAGGCTGTCCGGCCATCTCGACCGGGCCGCGGCCCAGCAGTTCCTCGCCCGGTACGCAGGAGTGGTGCCCGAGGCCGGAGCGTCGGCGGTGACCGTCAGCGTCGTCCTGCCAGTCTGGAACCGGGCAGCGCAGGTGGGCCAGGCGATCGACTCCGTGCGCGCGCAGACCCTGGCCGACTGGGAGCTTCTCGTCGTCGACGACGGCTCCACCGACGACCTCGACCCGGTCGCCGCCCGCTACGGCGCGGACTCCAGGATCCGGTTCATCCGTCGCCCCCACGAGGGCGTCGGCGCGGCGCGCAACGCCGGTCTGGCGCAGGCCCGGGGCCGCTACGTCGCCTGGCTTGACAGCGACGACACCTGGACCCCGGAGCACCTGCGTGTGACCGTCGCATTCATGCAGGACCAGGGCCACCGGGCCGCGTACGACATCCTCGAGCTGCGCCGACCGGGTCGTCCGCCCGGGTTCCGGACTCTGGCCGGCGGGCGGGAGTTCCTGGTCAACGGCAACCACATCGGGCAGCCCGTGCTCATCCACGAACGCTCGCTGGTGGCAGAGGTCGGCGGCTACGACGAGCAGCTGCCTCGCACTGTCGACTTCGACTTCATCCTGCGGATGTCAGCGGCCACCGACTTCGGTTTCGCGCCCTTCGTCGGCTGCATCGTCAACCACGACCCGGCAGACCTGAGCAGGATCACCCGCAGCCACCCCGCCACATGGATTGACGTCGTCCTCAACCGCGACACCCTCGACTGGGCCAGTGCTGCCGGTGCTGCCGGTGCTGCCGGTGCTGCCCGTGCTGCCCGTGGTCGCGAGGGCGGCTGCGTGGTCGTCATCGCTCCTGAGGACCCCGTCGACATCCGGGCCGCCGTCGACCGGCTCGTCCCGGCGGCCCGGGAGGCCGGCGCCTGGCTCCTGGTGGTGGACAACGGCCTGGACCTGTCGGCATCGCAGGTCCTGTCCGACCTCGCGCGGCGGTGCCCGCAGTTGCTGGTCGTGCCCGCGCCCAGCGACCGGGGCTGGGCGGTGGCGCTGAACCTGGGCCTGCTGGCCGCGCCCACCGAGCGCGTCGTGCTTGCGGACCCGCTGGTTGAGCCGGTCGAAGGCTGGCTGGGGCCGCTGCTGGCGGCGCTGGACGACCCGCAGATCCTCGGTGCCCAGTCCGCCGGGGTCAGCGAGGAGAGCCACGGCCCGGTCCAGACGCTGTCGTGGGGGTCGTGCGCCCTGCGGGTGGGCGACCTCGTGCCGCTGTTCGGGCTCGACCCGCTGATGCGGCCCGAGCTGTCCATGGCGGACCTGTCACTGCGCCTGGCGGCGGTCCGCGACGGCGCCTTCACCGTGGTGGCGGCCTCCCAGGTCAGGCTTCCGGTCCACGGGCTGCGTCCCCGCGCCCGCCATCCCGAGCTGGACGACGAAGCGGCCGACGCCGAGGGCCGGGAGATGTTCGCGGCACGATGGGGGTCCCTGCCGGCCCTACCACCCCTACCGGCCTAGCCGGCCGCCCGGTGGACCGGTGGACTGGTGAACCCGCCACGCCTGACCTGTGGTGCAGGTCCTCCGGAACGGAGGTCACGGTCGCCACTGGCCGCTGACGGTGCGCAGGATGGTCCGCTTCACGGTCCGTACCACCTTGGCCTGGGCTCGGCGGGCGACGCGGGCGGCCCGCAGGACGCCGTCGCGACGGCGGACCCCCGCGGGGAGCTCGATCCGCACGCTGCCGAGATCGTCCGGCCAGGGGTAGCGCTCCAGGAGAACCGGCCAGCGCTGCCAGGCCGTGGGGGCGCCGGCAACAACCGGGTTGGCGCGCGGCGCGTCGCTACGGCGCGCCAGTGATGCCAGTGCGCCTGACAGGACCTCGACCATGCGGTGGGCCTGCACGTCCGGCCCGAACTGGTCCAGCGCCGACTCCCGGGCGGCCACCCCCATCGACTCCCGCAGGTCGGCGTCGGCCGCGAGCAGGTCCAGCGCCGCCGTCCACTGCTGCGGGGTGCTCGCCAGGATCCCGGTGCGGCCGTGCTCGACCGCCACCTCGAACGGTCCGGTCGCGGCGGCGACGGTCGGGGTCTGAACCAGGGCCGCCTCGAGCCACTTGATGGCGCTCTTGGCGCCGGTGAACGCCGCAAGGTCCAGCGGGGCGAGGTTGACGTCGACGGTTCGCAACAGGGCAGGCAGCTGGCGCCAGGGGACCGCGTCCAACGTCTGGACCTGGCGTCCCAGCCGGAACGCAGCCGCGGAGGCGGTCACCTGGCCGACCAGGACCAGCTGTGCGCCGGGGTTGCGGTGCAGGAAGTCCAGGACCACCGCCTCGATGCTCAACCAGTCCGCGTCGTGGGTGGCCGAGCCGCTGAAGTAGCCCACGCGCAGCGGTCCGGCCTGGCGCGGTGCGGCGAGGGCGGCCTCGGCCAGCCGGGCGCCCACGATGCCCACCCCGTTGGGCAGCAAGGCTGTGGGTGCGGCGCTGCCGGCGGACATCTCGGCCAGCACCTCGCGCGTGCTCGCGGTGAGCAAGTCGGCCTGTCCGAGCATGGCGCCGCGCAGCGCCACGTCGCGGGCGAACCGGGACCGGTCGGCCGCGGAGAAGGAGTCCAGGAACGACATGCTGGCCAGGTGCTCGGTGCGGAACACCAGGTCGTCCACGTCGTAGGTGACCAGCGGGGGGCGTGGCCGCCCGCGCACAGTCGCCAGCAGCTCGACCAGGTCCGCCGCCGCAGGGACCCGGTAGAGCACCACGACGTCGACCTGGTCGGCCAGCCGCGCGACCGCCGGGTCGGTGTAGTGCACCGCCCTGGTCGCGATCCCCCGCGAGCGCAGCGCCTCCTCGGGCAGGCGAACCCGGTAGCGCAGCGTCGCCGACGCCGCGCTGCCGGACACGAACAGCACTCGGCGAAGGGGCGCGCCGGCGGTCCGGCCGGGCTCGGTGCTCACAGTCGGGTCGCGGAGCCTGACTCCAGCGCGCCCCGGGTGTCCAGCATGCGGCGGGCCGCGGCCGCCATCGCCGGTAGGTCGTACTCGCTGTGGGCCTGCAGCAGGACGCTGACGTCGGCCTCGGCGAGAGCGGCCTGCAGGTCCGACGCCCTGGGCACCAGCGCGCCCTGGACGGTCCAGGTCGCCACGTACGGGTCGTGGTAGAGCACCCGCGCCCCCAGGTCGGCGAGCTGGGCTGCCAGCGGCTTGGCCGGTGACTCGCGCTGGTCGGCGATGTCGCGCTTGTACGTCACGCCGAGCAGCAGGACTGTCGAGCCCCTCACCGCCTTGGCGTCGTCGTTGAGCATGCGCTGCACGCGGTGAACCACGTAGGCGGGCATGGCCGCGTTGATCTCCTGCGCCAGCTCGACGAAGCGGAAAGGGTAGCCGAGGTCCGCACGCACCTTGTAGGACAGGTAGTTGGGGTCGATGGGGATGCAGTGCCCGCCTACACCCGGCCCGGGGTAGAAGGCCTGGAACCCGAAAGGCTTGGTGGCAGCGCAGGCGATCGCGTCCCACAGGTCGATGCCCAGCTCGTGGCAGAAGCGGGCCATCTCGTTGACCAGGGCGATGTTCACGTGCCGGTAGGTGTTCTCCAGGAGCTTGGCCATCTCGGCCTCGCGGGTCCCCCGGGCGGCCACGACGGTGTCGACGAACTGGCCGTAGAAAGCAACGGCAGCGGCGGTGCAGGCCGGCGTCTGGCCGCCCACGACCTTCGGGGTGTTCTTCATGCCGTATCGGGCGTTTCCGGGGTCGATCCGTTCCGGGCTGAACGCGAGGTGGAAGTCGGCGCCGGCCCGCAGGCCGCCAGCCTCGAGGATCGGGCGCACCACCTCGTCGGTGGTGCCCGGGTACGTGGTGGACTCCAGCACCACCAGCTGCCCGGGGCGCAGGTGCGCGGCCGCCGCCGACACAGCGGAGGTGACCGAAGCCAGGTCCGGCCCGCCGTCCTCGGCCAACGGCGTGGGCACGCACACCACGACCACGTCGGCCTCGGAGAGAACCGCCGGGTCGGTCGAGGCGGTGAACCCGGCGGCGCGCATCTGCGCGATGTCGTCGTCGGACAGGTCGTCGACGTGCGAACGTGCGGCGTTCAGCGTGGCGACCACCGCCGCGGACAGGTCCAGGCCGGTTACCCGCAGGCCGGCCCGGGTGGCGCCCTGGGCCAGCGGCAGCCCGACGTACCCCAGCCCGACGATGACCACGTGCTGGACCACGTCAGCTCCTCCCGCTCCAGCCCGCAGGTGCGGGCCCGGACTCGGCGGTCATTGTGCCACTGCGGCGCGGAGGTCCTCGGCCTCGCGGGCCCGGCCGGCGGCTGCGTTTGGCGTCGGCCGACGAGTCGGCGATGCCCGCGGGGCGACCGACGCGCCTTCGGGGCGTCGCCGGCCCCGGCGCCTATAGTGGCGCGGTGATTTCGGGACCGGGCAGGTGACGCCGCACCGGCGCAGGCGCCTGCTGCTGCTCGGGTCGGGGCTTGTCGGGGCGGGGGTCGCCGGGGCCCTGACCGCGTCGCTGCACGTGGCCGGCTGGGCCGTCGTGCTGGGTGCGGCGACGGGAGCGGCGCTGGCAGGCGCCCAGACCTGGATGGTCCTGGCCCAGCGGGCGGAGCGGCGCAGCCAGCGAAAGCAGATCCAGGACGGTTTCGCCACCCTCGCCCGCACCGTCGCGGCCGGCGCAGCCAGCAAGCGTGACGTGGAGACCCTCGAGCGACGCCTGCGGGCCGCGACCGCCGAGGACGAGGCCCAGATGGAGGCCTACAGCCAGCTCATGGCCCTGCTGCCGCCGCGCATGCCGCTGCCCCGCACCCGCGGCTGGGCCGCGTCGCCGGACTTCCTGCTCACCGTGGTCGACCTGGTCATGCAGCACCGCCCTGCCCTGGTGGTGGACGTCGGCAGCGGCCTGTCAACAGTGTTCGAGGCGCTCGCCTGCCAGTCGCAGGGCCGCGGGCGGGTCGTCGCGGTGGACCACGACGAGCAGTTCGGTGCCGCGACCAGCTCGCTGGTCGACCGGCAGGGCCTCGCCGACCGTGCGCAGGTCCGGTTCGCCGCACTCACCTCTCAGCACACGGCCGACCGGGACGTGAGCTGGTACGACCCGAAGGCCTTCGAGGACCTCGACCAGATCGACCTCGTGGTGGTCGACGGACCGCCCGGGACCACCGGCCCGATGGCCCGGTTCCCGGTCGTGCCGATCTTGTGGGACAGGCTCGCGCCCGACGCCGTGATCATCCTGGACGACGCGGACCGTGACGACGAGCGGGCGGTCGTCGAACAGTGGATCGCGCTCTACCCGGAGCTGTCCGCCGAGCGGCTGCCCCATGAGAAAGGTGCGGTGGTTCTCCGCCGCGGCAGCAACGCTCGGTAGACTGCCGGTTCGGCGGTCCCGTCGGGACCCGGCCGAGTTTGGCCCGGCCTTCGGGTCCTGGTGCTGGAACCTCCCCAGGCGTTCGGGCGTCGTACGGGTGGAGCACGCGGCCTTTGCGGTGTTCGGGCGACGCGAACAAGGAGAGGTACGTGATGAGCGAGCCCGGTGACGGCGGGGCGCAGATGGGCCGGCGACGGTTCATCCAGGCCACCGCTGCGCTCGCCTCCGGGCTCGCGATCTCCTCGATCGGCCGCTACTCACCGCCCCCGTCGGTGGCGCGGGCAGCGGCTGCGGCGACGCGGGCGACCGGGGCCGACCTGACCCGTCCGCAGGTCCCCGGGGCGTTCGGCTCCCTGGACCCTGCGCTGGCAACGGTCCTGCGCCGCGGGTACGCCCTGCCCGCCTCCGACAGCGGCCAGCTGCTCGTGCTGAACTACCACAAGGTGTTCGGCGAGCCCGCCCCGTCACCGGTCGGGAACGCGATCAGCGTGACGGTCAGCCAGCTGGCGCAGCACCTGCAGATGCTGCGCGCCGCCGGGTTCCGGCCGGTTCGCCTGGCGGATGTGTACCGCGCCCGACTCCTCGACGCGCCCATGCCCCCCAGATCGGTCCTGATCACTTTCGACGACGGGACGGCCGGGCAGTGGATCCACGCCGACGCCGTCCTGCGCCAGGCTGGGTTCACGGCCGTGGCATTCCTGATCACCAGCTTCGTGGGCAAGGCCGCGGCGTTCGTCAGCTGGCCCGAGGTGAGGTCCATGGTCGCCTCTGGCCGCTGGGAGATCGGTGACCACACGCACAACGATCATCACACGGTCCCGTCCGGACCGTCGATGCCCATGGAGTCGGCCCTGATCACCCGGGCCTGGAACCCCCGGACCAACACTCTGGAGACCCTGGCCGCGGCGGAGACCAGGGTCCGATCCGACTTCGACCTGTCGTTGAGCACGCTGCAGCGTGAGCGGCTGGGGCGACCACTGGCGTTCGCCTACCCGTTCTCTCGCGTCGACGGTCCATCCAACGACCCGGTGCTGCCCGATTTCGTCAAGGACACCTCGTCGAAGCTCTTCCCGCTGCGCTTCACCAACTTCAGCCCCGGTCGCCTCGTCGCGCCGGCCGACATGGCCGTCGGGCTGCTGCCCCGCTTCGAGGTGCACCGGCTGGTGACCGCGTTGGACCTGTACGAGCAGATCCGCGAGGCGAACTACTCGCGAACCACGGTGGCCGGTCAGCCCGTCCCGTCGTCAGGACCGGTGCTGGGGCTGGAGCGCGGCGCAGCCCCCACGCTGGCGCACGGCGCCGACCACAGCCACCCTGGCCTTTGACCCAGATCTCGACCGGTCGGCCACCCGCGCCGTCGGCCGGGCTGCCGTCGGCGAGGTTGCCGTCGCCGGGGCCGGGTCAGTGCATGAAGTACCCGACGACATCGACGAGCACGTCGGTGGGCATGAGGCTTCCGTTGGTGACCGTGACAGTGCCGCTGGCGCTGAGCTGGGCCACGACGAGGTTCGCCACGGTCTGCCCGCTGGTGAAGTTCAGGTTCGACGTGGCGGCGGACGCGGCGGGCCCGACGGACAGGAACCCGACGTCGGACGGGGTCACCGCGGTCACGCTGAGCACCACCGCGGAGGCGCCGGCGGGCACGGCCGACCCGGTGGCCCCGGCGATGGCCAGCGTCTGGCTGGCCTTGGCCGGCAGCGGACCCGAGCCGTGCCGGGTGTCCAACGCCCGCATCGGGCCGACCGGGTCGTACATCGCCCCGGTCGTCCCGGCCAGGACGTAGCCCTGCACGTCGACGAGCACGTCGACGGCGGTGCCGGCGCCGTTGGTCAAGGTCAGGGCCCCGGTCGGGCTGAGCTGGGCGACGACCAGGTTGGCGATGGTCTGCCCGACCCCGAAGTTCAGCATCGACGTGCTGGTCGACAGCCCCGGCCCGGCGGACAGGAAGCCGGCCTGGGCGGGGGCCACCGCAGTCAGGTTGACCACGACGGCCGTGGCGCCCGTGGGCACCCCGGCCGCCCCGCCCGTCCCGGTGACCTGGACCGAGGCGCCGCCTCCGGCGGGCAGCGCGGCCGCGATCCCGACCGCGTACCGGGTGTCGACCAGCCTGGTCGGGCTCAACGGCACGAAGGTCCCGCCGGTGGTGTCCCCGGTGAAGTAGCCCTCGACGTCGACGACGACCTGGACCCCTGAGGGGCTGCCGTTGCTGACCGCCACCGTCCCGGAAGGGCTGAGCTGGGCCATCACCGAGGTGGCGACGCTCTGGCCGGCGGCGAAGTTGAGGTTCGAGGTGGCAAAGCTCGCCGCCGGCCCGACGGACAGGTACCCCGGGGACGCCGGCTGGGTCGCGGTGACGTTGAGCAGGACGGCGGTCGCCAGCGGCGGGACGAGTGACCCAAGCGAGGCCACGGCCAGCGTGACCGAGGCGTGACCGGCCAGCGGGCCCTGGAAGCCCTGCCCCACCCGCGAGTCGACCAGCCGGGCGGGCTGGACCGGGTGGTAGGTCCCGCTCAGCGGCACCGTTGCCGTGGCGGTGACCGGCGCCGAGCTGTGGCCGGCGTTGTCCCAGGCCACCACCGACAGCGAGTAGGTCGTGCCGGGGACGCCCACCAGGGTCATCCCGGTGGAGGCCGTCCGGCCGGTGAAGTCGACCACGGTCCCGTGCGTGATGGTCACCGCGTAGGGGGCAAGGCCCGAGCTGGGGGCCGGGTCCGTGGCCGACCACCGAAAGCTCGCCCCGGGTCCGGCCCACGCCTGCGCCACCGGAGGGGCGACGTCGGTGTTGAGCCAGGCGAAGGTCATGGAAGGCGACAAGGTGCCCAGCATGGCGGCCATCTGGGCGCCGGTGTAGGTGGCCGAGACCGGCGTCGACCCGGACATGCCGGCGACATGGACTCCAGTGAGGCGGGCTGCGGTCCCCGGTGCCCCGACGGTCACAGAGGACACCGCGGTCAGCCCGAGCGCCGAGGCCAGGCCCGCGGCGGAGAAGCCCTTGGTCCACGAGCGGTTCGGGTTGTCCGAGGCCAGGTCCCACACGCTGTCGTCGACCGGCAGCAGGTAGGAGTCGCCGGCCCCGCCCCACACATACCGGACGTCCTCGCTGCGACCGCCGTGGCTGGAGGTGTAGACAGAGTCGACCATGGCGCCGGCGGCGTCCAGGACCACCTGGCCCGATGTGGCGTTGACCGCGGCGAACCAGTTCGCGTACGTCGCGTCCAGCTGCTTGGCGTAGCCGGTGTAGTTCTGGCTCGACGACGTGGTCCCGATCAGGTAGGCCCCCGACGTCGCGCTCCAGTACCCGTAGGCCAGGTACGTGCGCGAGGCGATGGCCTGGGCCTGCAGCGCCGCCGACGGCCAGCTCGAGGGGACCTCGGCGACCCCCCACAGGTACTTGTCGACGCCGCTGTAGCCGCCGCTGGGGATGATGACCTGCCAGATCTTCATCCCGGCCGCCCCGGACACGAACTTGGTGTAGTCCCACTTGAGCTGCAGGTCGGCAGCCAGGCTCGTCCCGCCAGATCCGCCGAACGTGCGTACCCGTGCCACGTTGTTGGCCGTGCCCGCCTGCGCGGCCTCCAGCGCCCGCAGCTCGCCCGGGGCGGACAGGACGACCTTGCCCGTGCTGTCCTTCACCGACTCCCCGACCGCGGCACGCACGACCGTCCAGGTGGTCAGGGCAGGCTGGACGACGGTGACGTTCGGCGTGACCGAGGTCGAGACCCACACGACGGTGCCGGCCTGCGCGGTGACCGTCGCGTTGCCGTTGACGTCGGTGTTGAGCAGGACCAGCTCGACGGTCGAGGCCAGCGCCGCGGCGCCCACGTGGGTGCCGGCGTAGTAGGTGCCCAGGATCTGGGCTGCGGTGCAGCCGAGCCTGGCCGCGCCTTCGGCCCCGTACTGGCTCATCCCGAGGTTGTGGCCGTAGCCACGGCCGTAGGCGGCGAACGCGGATCCGGCCGGGGCGGGCGCATCTGCGATGGTGGCGCCGCCGGGCGCCGGGCAGGTGCTCGCCTGGGCCGCCTGGGCGCCCAGCCCGACACCGCCGACCACGGCGACCAGCAGGGCGGCCAGCATGCGCCGCGCCCTGAGCCGGCCGGCCGGCTGCGGGCAGCGCCGGTGCCTCGGGCGCGCCCTCATCGGTAGTACCCGACGACGTCGACCAGGACGTTGGTCGACCCTGTCGCGTTGTGCACGTTGATCTGCCCGTTCAGCCCGACCGGTACCCAGACCAGGTTGGCGCGCACCTCGCCGGCGTTGACGCGCAGCAGCCCACCGGGTGCCACCGTCGCAGTCCCGTCCGCCGCCCAGGCCATCAGGTACGTCGCCGACGTCGGGGCCACGGCCGTCAGCGACACCAGAACCGCCGCCGCGTCAGCGGGCACCGCGGTCGCGCCGCCGGCCACCGTGACCGCCCGCGTGGTCCCGGCGCCCAGCGGTCCGCCGGCCAACCGGCTGTCGAGCGCGCGGAACGCGCTGACGGCGCTCAGGCGGGCGCCGGCGAGCACGAAGTGGCGGGTGAACACCCCCAGGACGTCCACCGCCGCGTCGATCGGGGGACCGCCGTTGCGGATCACCATGGCGCCGGCTGACACCGGGACGATCACCGTGGTGTCGGTGGTGACCCCGGCGGGGTAGTTCAGGCTGGACGTGCCCGGCCACGGCGTGCCGCCGGGATACGCGGCCAGCCAGCCAGGCGACGGTGCCGCCACGGCGATCAGGTTGACCGCCACTGCCGTGATCGACGAGGCGGGTACTCCGGCAAGAGTGGGCAGGGCGACGGTGCGGGCTTCTCCGGTCTTGAGCTGTCCCAGCGGGGAGGTGGCGGTGTAGAAGACGCGGGTCGGCGGCACCGCGGTGAGCTCGGCCCCGCCGGTGGCGGCGCCGTACCCGACCACGTCGGCGATGACCTGGGTGGTGCCACCGGCGTTGTAGAGGCTGACCGTGCCGTCGGTGCCCACCTGCGCGGCGACCAGAACCGAGCGGGTCTGGCCGGCCAGGAAGTTCTCGTTGGACGTGGTCGGCCGGGTGGTGCCGCCGGCGAACGCCGTGACGAAGCTCGGCGCGGACGCGCAGGTCACCGTGAGGGTCAAGAAGACCGACGTCACGCCGGTCGCCGGGATCCCCGCCTTGCCCAGCACCTTCAGGTCCACCCGGCCGGCCGGGCCGGTCGCGAAGACACCGGTGCGGGTGTCCAGCAGCCGGTACGGCGTGACCGGCACGTAGCCGCCGTCACCGCCGATCGCCGCCCCGGGGGTCGGGGCCTGCGGCGGCGGTGCGTTGACCAGGTAGCTGCTGGAGAAGGGCAGAGCTGTCCCCCGGGCGCTGGCGCTGGTCAGCGTGAGCGTGTACGGGCCGGGCGGAGCCCAGGTCCGCCCCGACGTCTGGCCGTTCCAGGACGTGACGATGGGGGCGGCCCGGGTTGCGCTGCCGGTGGGCAGCGACGCGACGGTCCCGCCGCGGCAGGCGTCGGCGACCGACCCGCCCCAGGTCTGGTCGGTCAGCACCCCCGCGGTCAGGCCAGGCCCGGCCGCGGCGTAGCTCCCTGCGGAGCCGGACAGCGCAGGGTTGACCAGGCCCGCGGCCAGGAAGGCGGCCGCCTGGACCCGGATGCTGGGCAGCAGCGGGTACAGCAGGTTGCCTGGGCAGGCGGTCGCGTTGACGTCGCGGTGCCCGGAGATGGTCGGCGTCGTGACCGCCTGGCCGGCCGGGTGGTAGATGTTCGACGCGCCCAGCCCGCTGGAGATCAGCGTCCCGGTGCCGGTCGGGTCGCGGTAGAACAGGCCCAGCTTCCAGGCCATCACGCGGGCGATCGAGGTCACCATCGCCGCGGGTGGTCGCAACCCACCGCCGGTGCACGTCGTGTCGAAGCAGCCCAGGGCGCCCACCGCGAAGCTCTCCAGGTTGAACCCGGCGGTGTGGGCGCCGATGACCGCCAGGGTGACCCCGCCGGCCCGGCCCTCGTAGATGGTGCCGAACTTGTCGACCATGAAGTTGTACGCGATGTCGGACCAGCCCAGACCGTTGGTGTCATAGGCGTAGATGGCGCGGATCTGCGCCGCGGCCCCGGCGACGTCGGAGTAGGAGTTGGACGACGCCGAGTGGTGGACGAAGCCGACCTTGATGGTGTCGGTGTAGCCGGCGAACCCGTTGCGCAGTGACTCGTCCGCCCCCCACTGGGCCCGGCTGATGATCGTCGGCTGGCTCATTGCCGCCGCGGCGGACGACGGCGGCCCGGAGGCGCCGATGTTCGCGTCGGCGGGCGAGGTTCCCGGGTCGATCAGCTCCAGGCGGGCGCCCATGGGGACCTGACCACTTGCCGTGTCGATGCGCACCTGGATGCCGTCGCTGGGCCCGGTGACCAGCGGCTCGGTCCCGATCCGGCCCCGGCGGGCCTCCGGGCTGCCCGGGTCGGGGCCGACGTCGATGACCGACAAGGGCTCCCATCCTCCCCACCCGTGGCCGGCCGCCCTGATCCGGACGCTGGCCGCCAGCCCGGCGGTCGAGCTCGCGGGGGAGGCACTGTCCCAGGTGATGCCGACGAGCTGGAACGCAGCGGTGGACATCGCCGGGGTCAGGACCGCGGTGGCCGCCGTCGCCGGCCCAGCGACGGGACCGGCGGCCGAGGAGGGTCCGCCCAGGGCCCTCAGCGTCCTCAGGGCCGCGGCGTCCACACCCCCCAGCGGCTCGGACGCGATGTGCGGGGCGACCGGGTGCGCACTGGGGCGCGGCGCGGTGACCACCGGCAGCACGATCAGCGCCGGAACCAGGGTCAGGACCAGCAGTGCCGGAACGGTCTTGCGCATCTGACCTGTCTCTCTGGAGGGAAGGCCGGGCGGCCACAGAGCGAGGGATCAATCCCGAGCGAACGTAACAGAATGGACACGAGTGACTTGTGCCGCAGTTGTGTGCATCGGCTGGTCGGGCCGGGAAGTGAACCCGCCTCGGGTAGCGTGACGGCTCGGCACCGACTTCGGCGACCGCCGCCGGCACGTCCCGCGCCCGCCACCAGGCTCCGCGTGCGGCCCTGCCGGGTCCCAGCGGCGACCGCCGTCGCCGGGGCCGCGGCAACGACCGAGGGGTCCAGGGCGAGGAGCACGCGGGACGTGAACGGTGCAGCGCCCGGGCAGCCACCGGTCGTGGTGGTGATGACCAGCAATGGCGCCGGGATGGGGCATCTGGCCCGCCAGGCGGCGGTGGCGGCCGCCGCCGACGCCAGCGGCGCCTTCCTCCCCGTGCTCTGGTCGATGTCCGCCGCCCTTCCCGTGGTCGCCGGCGCCGTCCCCGGGGCGGGAGCGGCCGAGTACTGCCCGGGTCCGACCCGCGGCTGGGTGCGCCCGGACCGGTGGCACCGCTACCTGGAGCGCCGGCTCGTCGCGCTGGTCGGCGAGGTGGGCGCCACGGCACTGGTGTTCGACGGGACCTCTCCCTACCCCGGCCTGCTCGCCGCCCGCCGGTCCCTGCCGCACCTGCACATGATCTGGTCCAGGCGGGGCCTGTGGCGGGCCGACGCCAGCCGGGTGCCGCTTCGTGCGGCGGGCTACTTCGACCAGGTCGTCGAGCCCGGCGACCTGGCCGCGGCGGCCGACCGCGGGCCGACCGCCGGGGACAGCGGCGTCACCCGGATCTCCCCCGTGACCCTTCTGGAGACGGTGCTCGCCGGCTGGGGGGCGGGGCGTGAGCCGGCGCTGTCGCGCGAGCAGGCCCGTCACCGACTCGGCCTGGACCCGGACCGGCCGGCGGTGCTCGTCACCTTGGGCGCGGGCAGCCTCGACGACCCGACCTCGGCCATCGCTGCCGCGGTCGGCGCCGCCCTGGACGCCCCGCACTGGCAGGTCGCGCTGACCAGGGCCCCGATCTCCTGGCGCGAGCTGCCGTCGCAGCTGCGCGGACGGGCCACCGTGCTCGACGGGGTCTTCCCGCTGGTCCGCTACCTGGCCGCCTTCGACGCCGCCGTCAGCGCGGCCGGCTACAACGCCGTGCACGAGCTCGTGCTCGCGGGGCTGCCGACCCTGCTCGTCCCCAACACGGCTACGTCGGCGGACGACCAGGTCGCCCGGGCCGGGTACCTGGCGCGCCGGGGGTGGGCGCTGGTCGCGGCCCAGGACGACCCGGCCGCCATCGCCGGTCGCGTCCGGGACCTGCTGGACGCGTCGGTCCGCGCCGACCTGCGCGCGGCGACGTCGGCGCTGCCGCGGCCCACCGGGGCCTCCAGCCTGGCGGCCCTGCTTGCCCGGGCCGCCGCCGACCCGGCCCCGCGGGCACTGCCGCGGGACTGGTACCGCCCAGTGCGCGACGCCTCCATCCAGCTGCGTCGCCTGACCGGGGAGGCGGTCTGGGAACGGGCCCGAAGGCTGGCCGGCGGCCGGGCCCGTCCCCCCGGTGACGCTGCGGCGCCCGTCCTGGAGACCGGCGGCCCGCTGCCCCCCGGCACCCGGCGCCTGCTGGTGAGCGACGACCTCGCCGACGTCGCCCGCGGCGGTGACGTGGTGGTCGAGCACGTCCTGGCCGGGTCGTCCGCCGCCTACCTGCGGACCCGCCGGTCGATCATCGAGGCCAGCTACGACGCGGGTCGGCCGGTGACCGGAGCATGAGCTGCGGGGCCGGCGCCGACGCTGGGATGCGGGTCCTGGTCGTGACCGTGGTCCACAACCCGGCCGACGCCCGGATCTGGCACCGCCAGATCGCTGCTCTGCGCACGGCAGGCCACCAGGTCACCTACGCCGCACCGTTCACGGCGTTCGGCCAGCAGCGGCCGGCCGGCGTGGCCACCCGCGACCTGCCCCGCGCCAGCGGCCGGCACCGGCTCGCCGCGGTGGCGGCCGCGGCCGGGCTGCTGCGCCGGGAAGGCCCAGCGCACGATGTGGTGCTGCTGCACGACCCGGAGCTGCTGGCCGCGGCCTGGGGGGTCCCGGCCCGGCCCGTGGGCGCGGCGGGTGGTCCGGGCGGGCCGCCGGTGGTGGTGTGGGACGTCCACGAGGACACCGCGGCCGCGATGTCCATGAAGCAGTGGATCCCGCGGCCGCTGCGCGACCCGGCCGCTGCGGTCTTCGGGCGGGTCGAGCGGTCCGCCGGCGGCCACTTCCGGCTCCTGCTCGCCGAGCACCGCTACGGCGAACGGTTCGGTGCCGCGCACCCGGTTGTCCCGAACAGCACGTGGATCCCCGAGACGGTCGCCGCGCCGGGGGATGACCGGGTTGTGTACCTGGGCACGCTGACCCGGGCCCGCGGGGCCTTCGAGCTGGTCGAGCTGGGCAGGGCGCTGCGCGGAACCGGCCTGAGCCTGCACCTGGTCGGCCCCGCGGCGCAGGCCGATGTCGCCGCGGCGCTGACCGAGGCCGACCGGGCGGGGGAGGTGACCTGGCATGGCTTCGTCCCCAACGACCGGGCGCTGGACCTGCTCTCCGGGGCGATGGCGGGTCTGTCTCTGCTGCGCGACGAGGCGAACTACCGGCACTCCCAGCCGACCAAGGTGATTGAGTACATGGCCCGCGGGCTGGCCGTGGTCACCACGCCGACCTCGCTGGCTGCCGCGGTGGTCCAGGACGCGGACTGCGGCGTCGTGGTCCCCTACCAGGACCCGGCCGCGGCCGCGGCGGTGCTGCTCCAGCTGACCGGGGACCCGGTACGGGTGGCCCAGATGGCAGCCAACGGCCGGGCCGCCGCCCGGCGCGACTTCAACTGGGACCTGGACGGCCCGGCCTTCGTGCGGGTTCTCCAGGGCTGGGTGCGCGGGTCAGCGTGACGCCGTCGGCGTCGGGGCAGCCCCTCGATCGGCCAGCACGGCGCCCACCGCCGCCAGCAGCCGGCCCGCCCGCGCGTCGAAGGAGTGCTCGGCCCGGACCCGGGCCGAGATCTCGAGCAGCTCGGCAGGGTCGGCGAAGACCAGGTCGCGGTCCGGCCCGGTCCATCGGGCCAGGTCGGCGGGGGTCCGGTACTGAACGACCGCCCCGCCGAACAGCTCCGCCAGCCCCTCCACCGGGTCGCTGATCACCCGGCCCCCCGAGGCGACCACGTCGAAGACCCGGTTGGAGACGAAGCCTTGCGCCGCCATGTCCGGCCAGTGGTCGTTCAGGACCACCCCGGCGCCGCGGTAGGCGGCTCCCACCGTCTCGTTGGGCAGGTAGGGGCCCCGAACGAATGCCGGGTCGATGAAGTCCGACCACCTCGTCCCGTACACGGCCAGGTCGGCCCCGGCCGCCACCGCGTCACGCACGATCGGGCGCAGTACGCCGCGAGAGTTGCCGACGAACAGCACGGCCGGCCCGGATCCGGGCTCGGCCAGGCCCGGGTGGAACCGGGCAGGGTCGGTGGCCTGCAGCAACGCCTCGACAGCCACCCCGGACCGGGCCGTCATGGTCGCCGACCAGGACGTGCTGGCGGCGAACCGCAGGTCGTAGCGGCGCAGCTCCTCGGCGCTGACCTGGTCAGGGTGGCTGATCACCCAGACGACGTTGACCTGCTCGGGGTGAAGGTGTGGGGTCGCCAGGCCGCGCAGGTTGAGCACCACGTCGTCCAGGCCTGCGGTGGAGCGCTCATGGGCCGGTCGCCGGTCGACGCCGACATGCTGGCCGAGGCGGCGCAGCGCGGCCGCGAGGTCAGCGGCGAAGTGCACGTCGCCCCAGCGGTCCCCCTGCTCGCTGGACGGTGCGGCGATCTTGATCGCCCAACGAAGGGCCGGCCGGGCGCCCGCCGCGCCGCCCGCGCCGGCGCGGGCCCGAACAAGGATCGGTGAGGCCAGCACGCCGGTCGGGTCCGGGCGTACGCCCGAGACTGCCAGCCCGGTCCGTGCCCAGGTAGCGTCCTCGTCCCACTGCGGCCCGGCCGGCCGCTGCGGTCCGGCCGGGTCCGCGGCCCATCGTTGACCCAGGAGCGAGGCGTCGGCCGCGGTCGGTCCGGCCGGGACCGGGTCGTCGCCGGTGAGCACCAGGCGTGCCGAGGGCAGGACCAGCAAACCTGGCCCGCGACTGGCACCGGCGGCCCTGCGGGCCAGCCGTCGGGAAAGGTCGGCGCCCCACAGGCCGTCGCTGAATGCGAGGTCGACCCCTTCGGCCGCCACCAGGTCTGCGACCCGGGCCGCCAGCACCTCGTCCCCCAGCGCCGGCACCGGGAGTGCTCCGGCGGCGACCAGCTCGTCGGCGGCCTCGTCGGCGAACAGCCGGTAGAAGGTGGCGCCACCGGCGTGCTCGGCCGGCGCGGGGGCCGGTGCGGAGGCCAGGACGAGGGCGTGGGTGGGGGAACGGACGCCGAGGCCGGCACTGGCGACCGTCCCGGTCGGGCCCAGCAGCAGGGGCGCGACCGCGGCGACCGCGGGGTCGTCGAGGGCCTCGCGCAGGACCTCCCACCAGGACCGGGCGTGCTCCTGGCCGGCCCGGCCCGCCGCGCCGGGCCGCACTGTGCACCGTGCCCGGGCCAGGATGGCGACGTCGCCGCTGCCGGCGGCCAGGCCGGCGTTCCAGGCCTGCGCCAACGACAGCTCGTTGCCCCATGCCAGCCAGCGCACGCGAGGGTCGCCGCCGTAGGCGCCCAGCAGGATCCGCCGCACCGCCGCCCTGGGCTGCCTGGCGACCAGGACGACCTCGGCCGGGCGGGACCTGGCCTGGCCGAGCACGGAGTCGACCAGGGCCAGCGCGGCGGACCACTGGTCGTCCACGGCCAGGACCAGCGTTGTCAGCCCCGCGGTGCGCTGCGGCAGCCCGGTCAGCTGGCCCGCCCAGTCCACGACGGGCACAGCGGCGGGCAGCGGGGTGTCCAGCCACGAGCGCAGGCTCGACACGGTGACCGCCGGGCGCCCCTGCGGCACCGGCAGCGGCGCGCCCGGCCGGTGACGAAGGAAATGCCCCAACGGACCGCCGAGGTCGTGCGCCGATCCACCGTCGACGGCGAGGTAGGTCGCGTCGTCGAACGCTGGCCCCGGGCCGCCGCGCTGCGAGCGGCCCGCCAGGTACAGCTGCGCAGGGTCGAGCCGGCTGGTCCGCCAGGCCGGCCCGACGATCCACTCCGGCTCCAGCACAGGATGCAGCGACCACCCCGCCCGCCGTCCCGTGCGCAGGTAGTGACCGGCGGCGGCGCTGTCGCTGTCCCAGCGACGCCCGCTCTGGGCGGCATACCAGTCCCGGTCGACCAGGCCGGCGCGCGCCAGGCGCCGAGCCACCATCGGCCGGGGGCCCTGTCTGGCCAGGGTGGCCGCGGCCCGCCCCCGGCGCAGCACTCGACGCGGCAGCGAGGGCACCGCGTCACGCTACCTCAGTAGGCTTCGCCGGATGCTGCGCAGCGCAGCGCTGACCGGAAGACCGTCGGTAAGCCGTGTGCGGGAAGACCGCACGCACGGATTGAAAGGGGAAAGGGAAACAGGCCGCTACCGCGGTACTGCGCCCCGGACTACCAATGGAGATCAGAGCGCTCGCGGTCCCGGACGCCTACGAGCTCACCCCGCGGGTCTTCGGCGACGAGCGCGGGGTGTTCCTGGAGTGGTACCGGTTCGAGGACCTGGCGCAGACCGTGGGGCACCCGCTGAGTCTGGCCCAGGCGAACCTGTCGGTGTCCCGGGCCGGAACTGTGCGTGGACTGCACTTCGCCCAGACCCCGCCGGGGCAGGCCAAGTACGTCACGTGCGTGCGCGGGGCTGTGCTGGACGTGATCGTCGACATCCGGGTGGGGTCGCCGGCGTTCGGGGTGTGGGACAGCGTCCGGCTCGACGACGTCGACCGCCGGGCCGTCTACCTGGCTGAGGGCCTGGGGCACGCGTTCGTCGCCCTGTCCGACGATGCGGCGGTGACCTACCTGTGCTCGCAGGTGTACAACCCCACCGGGGAGCACGGCATCAACCCCCTTGACCCGGCGGTGGGCATCCGGTGGCCGGCCGACCTGGACCTCGTGCTGTCTGCGAAGGATGCCCAGGCACCCTCGCTCGAGCAGGCCCGGGCCGCGGGGCTCCTGCCGGACTACGCGACCTGCCAGGCCTTCACTGACTCACTGCGCACGGGCTGAGCCCGCACAGCCCGCACAGCCCGCACAGCCCGCTCAGCCGGCACGGTCGACTGGAAGCGGCCCGCCGAGCGCCGGCCAGGCAGCCCGAAGGGCCTGGTCCCACCCTCGCATCGGCCGCACGCCGGTGGCTGCCCAGGCCTGGTGCCCCAGGACGGACCAGGCCGGTCGCGGTGCGGGCCGCGGGAACGCCGCGGTGGTGGTGGCCAGCACCCGGTCGGGGTCGGCGCCGGCCAGCTCGAACACCAGACGGGCCAGGCCGTACCAGGTGGTCGCACCGCCGTTGGTTGCGTGGTAGGTCCCTGGTGGTGCTCCCGCGTCCACCATCGCGAGGACCTGGGCGGCCAGGTCGGCGGTCCAGGTCGGTTGGCCGACTTGGTCGTCGACCACGGCGACGGTGTCGCGCTGCGCTTCGAGCCGGCGCATCGTGGCGACGAAGTTGGGCCCGCCGGCTCCGTACAGCCACGCGGTCCGCACGATCCAGGACCGGTCCGGAAGCATCGCCCGGACCGCCCACTCCCCGGCGAGCTTCGTGCGCCCGTAGGCGCTGCGGGGACCGGTCACCGCGTCCTCGGCGTACGGCTGCGCCGCGTCCCCGCTGAAGACGTAGTCGGTGGAGATCTGGACCAGCCGGGCACCGGTCGCGGCGCAGGCCCGGGCCAGGGCCGCCGGTCCCGAGGCGTTGACGGCGAAGGCCTCGGGCTCGTGGGCCTCGGCGTCGTCCACGGCGGTCCAGGCGGCCGCGTTGACCACCACGTCGTGGCCGCGGACGGCAGCCAGCACCGTGTCGGCGTCGGTGACGTCCAGGTCCGATCGGGTCAGCGCACTGACGTCACGCCCGCCGAGGGCCGCCACGAGGTCGGTGCCGAGCATGCCCCCGGCCCCGGTGACCAGCCACCTCACGAGTTCAGGGCCGCCCGTGCCTGCAGCGGCTCCCACCAGGACCGGTTGTCCCGGTACCAGGCGACGGCGTCGGCCAGCCCGGAGGTGAACGGCACCTGCGGGCGGTAGCCCAGCTCGGTGGAGATCTTGGTGATGTCGACCGAGTAGCGGCGGTCGTGCCCCTTGCGGTCGACCACGTGGTCGACGCGGTCCCAGCCGGCCCCGCACGCCTGGAGCAGCATGGTGGTCAGCTCCTTGTTGGACAGCTCGGTGCCGCCGCCGATGTTGTACACCTCACCGGCCCGGCCGCCGTGCAGCACCAGCGAGATCCCCCGCACGTGGTCGTCCACGTGCAGCCAGTCCCGGACGTTGAGGCCGTCCCCATACAGCGGGACGCGCCCGCCGTCGATCAGGCGGGTGACGAACAAAGGGATGATCTTCTCGGGGAACTGGTAGGGGCCGTAGTTGTTCGAGCACCGCGTCACTGTGACGTCCAGGCCGTGCGTGCGCGCGTAGGCCAGCGCGATCAGGTCGCTACCGGCCTTCGAGGCCGAGTACGGCGAGTTGGGTTCCAGGGGGTGCGTCTCGGGCCACGAGCCGACGTCGACAGACCCGTAGACCTCGTCGGTGGACACGTGCAGGAAGCGGCCGAGCCGGTGGCGCAGCGCGGCGTCCAGCAGGGTCTGGGTTCCCACGACGTTGGTGACGACGAAGTCGGTGGCGCCGGTGATCGACCGGTCCACATGGGACTCTGCGGCGAAGTGGACGATGGCGTCGGCCTGTCCCACCAGACTGTCGACCAGGTCGGCGTCCAGGATGTCACCTTCGACGAAGGTCAGCCGCGGGTCGTCCAGGGCGGGGCCGAGGTTGGCCTTGTTGCCCGCGTACGTCAGCTTGTCCAAGACCGTTACCGCCAGGTCGGCGCCGCCCGGGGTGCCAGGCAGCTGCCCGGCCAGCGCCCGCCGAACGAAGCATGAACCGATGAACCCGGCAGCGCCGGTGACCAGAAGTCGCATGCCCGTATCCTGCCTCACTATGCGCGGAATCATTCTCGCCGGCGGCTCGGGGACCCGGCTCCACCCGATCACCAGGGCCCTGAGCAAGCAGCTGGTCCCGGTGTATGACAAGCCGATGATCTACTACCCCTTGTCGACGCTGATGATGGCCGGGATCCGCGAGGTGCTGATCATCACCACCCCGGCCGACCAGGCCCAGTTCCGCCAGCTCCTCGGCGACGGGTCCGAGCTCGGGATGCGGCTGGAGTACGCCGCCCAGCCCAAGCCGGAGGGCCTTGCCCAGGCGTTCTTGATCGGGGCCGACTTCGTCGCCGACCGCAGCGTCGCCCTGGTGCTCGGCGACAACATCTTCTACGGGGTGGGCCTGGGCACCGCGCTGAAGGCTCATGCGGGGATCGTCGGCGGCCACGTCTTCGCCTACCACGTGAGCAACCCGCGCGAGTACGGGGTGGTCGAGTTTGACGCGGCCGGCCGGGCGATCTCCATCGAGGAGAAGCCCACCCGCCCGCGCAGCAGCTTCGCCGTCCCCGGGCTGTACTTCTACGACAACGACGTCCTGGACATCGCGCAGGGCATCGTTCCCAGCGCCCGCGGCGAGCTGGAGATCAGCTCGGTCAACGAGGAGTACCTGCGCCGCGGGACGCTGTCGGTCACGGTCCTGGACCGGGGCACCGCGTGGCTGGACACCGGCACGGTCGACTCTTTGATGTCTGCCTCGGAGTTCGTCCGGGTGGTGGAGCACCGGCAGGGGCTGAAGATCGGCTGCGTGGAGGAGATCGCCTGGCGGGAGGGATTCATCGACGACGCGCAGCTGCGCGCGCTCGCTGGACCTTTGCTCAAGAGCGGTTACGGCGACTATCTGACCGCACTGCTCGATGCGCCACGCTGAGCACGCTCTGCTCGCAGCGCGTGGGCCCACCCGTAGACCGCGATCCCCGGCGTGGCCCCACCTGGGGTGGCCATGTTCGGCCTGCAGGTGGCTCCAGGCAAGGTCGAGCCAGACGCAGCACCGTCGTGACCGTGCCCGCAGATGTCGCGCGCCATCTTCAGATGTGGGCCCCGGCGTTGAGTTGTCGCAGCGATCGCCTCGCGGGCCCGTCGAGGCCCGAACCCCACCCCCAGTCCCACCGCGGGCGGGTGGCGCCCCGCCACCGGCCAGCAGCTCACCAGCCAGCTCGAGCGTGCACTGCGCCAGGTCGGCGAGGTCGGTGTCGCGCAGAGTGGCGACGTCAACAGAGCGGTTTCAGCCACCGCGGTCCGCACGCCGTCCATCCCGGGGTCGGACCGGGAAAGGAGGTCAAAGTACTGGACAGCCCAAGATCGGTCTTGCCGCCGTAGTCGGTGACGACGACGGCACCGCCATCCTGGGTGATCTCCGGGGCGAGATGCCCTGCACGGAGCATGTGCGCGTACCTGGTGGCGATGCCCAGGCCCTCTCGCTCGGCAAGCCCAAGGGTGGGCAGTGCATGGGCGAGAGCCGGGTTTCGGCTCACCGAGGGGGCGATGATCCGGCGGTGGGGTTGACTCCGGGGACGAAGTCGCCGGGCAACCTGACCGTGAAGCTCTCGGGGGTTGCGTGGACAACTGTCGGCTGGGCGGGCAGGCGGTAGTGGCGGTGGGCGATGGCGTTCACGACAGCCTCGCGCAGCACCGCATCCGGGATAGCGCGAAGCAGCCGGCGCCGAGCCCCCCCAAGCATTGACGTCGCCGGGTGGGCGTCCCACGGCGCCTCACCAGTTTCGTTCGTCGCGGACCCAGTGCGGTGGGCGGATCGTCGGCCCGTCAGTCGGTCTTGGCGAGGTTGTGCAGGCGCACCTGTCCGCGCGCCACCAGTCGCTGCTCACTGTCACGGATCTCGACCTGCCACAGCTGTTGGGAGCGCCCACGATGCACCGGTGTCCCCACTGCCACCAGCTCTCCGGCGCTAACTGCCCGCAAGAAGTCGGTCTGGTTGGCGACGCCCACCACCGTGCCGCGGTCTGCGTACCAGGCCGCGCCGCCCAGGCTCGCCGCGGTCTCGACGACCGCGCAGTGCACCCCCCCGTGCATCAGGCCTTGGGGCTGGGCGAGCCGCGGGGTCATAGTCCAGCTGATTGTCACGCGGTCCGCGGTCACCTCGTCGATCCGAAGCCCCAGCAGTGCGACCAGGCCGGTGTCGAAGTCGGGGATGGTCACGCGGGCCTCCAGCGGTGATCTGTCGGTTGCCTTCGCGCGGCTGCCCAGCCGCGCCTGGTTCGAACCGTACCTGGGTGACGTGGCCGCAGTACCAGGCGCCGGCGGCGCTGACCCGTGCACCGGGCCCGACCACGACAGGGCGCCGTCGCCCGGACGTAGTTACAGGTCCACGTGGCCGCAGATGTGAGTCGGCGACGTTCACCAGGGCAGCGCAGCCGCTGCCGCACCGCCCACCCGGTCGGGGCCTGCTCACCCGCCGGCCGTCGCCGCCAAGCCCGGTTCGGTCGCCGTCGTCCCGTCGCCGCGGGATCGCCCTGACCGCGACAGGCAACCAGACCCGCACCACGGCGAGCAGCCAGGCCACAACGGCGACGGTCAGAGCCGGGTTGATCGGCATCCAAGGTCGTGGTCGAGGCGTGTGTCGAGAAATCCGGTGCGCCACGACCACACCCAGCCAGGCCGGATCAGTCGAAACGGACCGAAGCATCAAGGCCCGCATCATCATCACCACCTGCCTCGGGCGACGGTTGTCCCGTGGATGTGGGCGGACGGCCAGACTTGACCGTCCGCCAGCCTCCGGCTCGGTTGTTGGCGACGATCTGGCGGAGCATGGCCAACAAGGCGGTCGGGTTGACCGACCCGCCCTCCCGAAAGGCGATCGTGCGTGCGGTGGTGTTGTCGTGGCCCCCGGTGATGATCGCCTCGGGGTCGGCGACGATCGCGCCGTCGTAGAGGAACAGGTTGACGTGGTCCTTGGCGGCCAGCAGCGCGCAGACGTTGCCGTCCAGGACGAAGTACGGGCGGTCCGTGCGCTTGATGGTCTCTACGATCTCCTCGTCCGCGACGTGGATCAGGTCGCGGAGCTCGCGGCATATCGCCTGCTGCCAGTGCGGCAGGGCGTTGATGTAGAGGTCCACCCGCGGATCGCTTCGGTAAGCCATGGCCGATCAAACCGCGGCGTCACCGGATGCGCCAGGTCGAGCCAGGCGCCCCACCACAGGTTCAGACTCGAACTCGCTCGTGCCGCGACCGCAGTCTTCGGTCCTGGCTCGCCGCTCCCGTCAACGGCCCTCGGGTCAACGGACCTCGGATAGTGCCGCCAGGGCCACGTCGTCCAGGCCGGCCCCGCCCGAGGCGACGTACTCCAGCAGCGCCGCGCGCATTGACGGTGCCCAGAACGAGTTGAGGTGGCTGGCAGTCTGGCTTGCCGCCACCTCGGGTGAGCCGGGGCTGACGTTACGGGCGATCTGGTTGACCATGCGGACCAGGGCGTCGGTGCCGGCCCCGTGGCTCACGTGGCCAGCTCCGGCGACGCCTCGGCGAAGGCGACGGTGTCCGGCGCCCGGGTCAGCAGGCCGACCTGGACGGCCGTGACTTTGTACTCGGGGCAGTTGGTGGCCCAGTCCGAGATGTCCGTGGTGACGATGTTGGCGCCGCTGGCCGGGAAGTGGAATGTCGTGTAGACGACGCCCTGAGGCATCCGCTCGGAGACCTTGGCGTGCAGCGCGGTCTCGCCGACCCGGCTCGCGATCGACACCAGAGCCCCGTCGGTGATGCCACGCTCCTCCGCGTCGTGCGGGTGGATCTCCAGGACGTCCTGGTCGTGCCAGCGCACGTTCTCGGTACGGCGGGTCTGCGCGCCGACGTTGTACTGCGTCAGGATTCGCCCGGTGGTCAGGATGAGGGGGAACTGGCGACTGGTCCGCTCGTCGGTCGGAACGAACGGTGTGGGGACGAAGCGGCCCAGGCCGCGCACGAAGTGGTCGACGTGCATGATCGTGGTGCCCTCGGGGGCGTCGGAGTTGCAGGGCCACTGGATGCTGCCCAGCTCGTCCAGGCGGGCGAACGAGACACCGGCGAAGGTGGGGGTGGTCGCGGCGATCTCGTCCATGATCTGCGAGGAGCGCTCGTAGGACATCGGGTAGCCCATCGCCGTGGCGATCTCGCAGGCCACCTGCCACTCCTGCTTGCCGCACTTGGCGCCCATCACCGGCCGGACCCGGTTGATCCGGCGCTCGGCGTTGGTGAAGGTGCCGTCCTTCTCCAGGAACGAGGTGCCGGGCAAGAACACGTGGGCGAAGGCGGCGGTCTCGTTGAGGAACAGGTCCTGGACGACCAGCAGGTCCAGGGCTGCCAGGGCAGCCTTGACGTGCTTGACGTTCGGGTCGGACTGGGCGATGTCCTCGCCCTGGACGAACATGCCCCGGTACGTCCCGGCGAGCGCGCCGTCGAACATGTTCGGGATCCGCAGCCCCGGCTCGGCCTCGATGCGGCGCCCCCACAGCTGCTCGAACACCTGGCGGGCGCTGTCGTCCGAGACGTGCCGGTATCCGGGCAGCTCGTGCGGGAACGAGCCCATGTCGCAGGAGCCCTGCACGTTGTTCTGCCCGCGCAGGGGGTTGACGCCGACGCCTTCTCGGCCGACGTTGCCCGTGGCCATGGCCAGGTTGGCCATGCCCATCACCATGGTCGAGCCCTGGCTGTGCTCGGTGACCCCGAGCCCGTAGTAGATCGCCGCGTTCGGAGCCGCCGCATACAGCCGCGCGGCGCGTCGAAGCATCGCGGCGGGCACCCCGGTGACTGCCTCGGTGGACTCCGGGCTGTTCGCCGGGTCGGCGATGAACGCCTCCCACCCGGCGAACTCGGTCGGCTCGCAGCGCTGCGCCACGTAGGCCCGGTCGAGCAGGTTCTCGGTGACGATGACGTGGGCCAGGGAGTTCACGACGGCGACATTGGTGCCGGGGCGCAGCTGCAGGTGGTAGGCGGCCTCGACGTGGGGCGAGCGGACCAGGTCGATCCGGCGCGGGTCGATGACGATCAGCTGGGCGCCGTGACGCAGGCGCTGCTTCATCCGCGAGGCGAAGACCGGGTGGCCGTCGGTCGGGTTGGCGCCGATCACGACGATGACGTCCGCCTTGTCCACCGAGGCGAAGTCCTGGGTCCCCGCGGACGTGCCGAACGTCTGCTTGAGCCCGTAGCCGGTGGGGGAGTGACACACCCGCGCGCAGGTGTCCACGTTGTTGTTGCCGAAGCCGGCCCGGATCATCTTCTGGACGGCGAAGACCTCCTCGTTCGTGCACCGCGAGGAGGTGATCCCGCCGATCGCGTGCACGCCGTGCTCGGCCTGGATCGCGGTGAACCGGGAGGCGGTGAAGGCGATGGCCTCGTCCCAGCTGACCTCGTGCCACGGGTCGGCCGGCGACTGGCGGAGCATCGGCGAGAGCTGGCGGTCGCGGTGCGTCGCGTAGCCCCAGGCGAACCTGCCCTTGACGCACGAGTGGCCCTCGTTCGCTCCGCCGTCCTTGGCCGGAACCATGCGCACCACCACGTCGTCGCGCATCTCCGCGCGGAACGAGCAGCCCACGCCGCAGTAGGCACAGGTGGTCAGGACCGACCTGTCGGGCATCCCGAGGTCGACGACCGACTTCTCCTGCAGGGCAGTTGTGGGGCAGGCCTGAACGCAGGCGCCGCACGACACGCACTCTGAGGCCATGAACGGGCTGCCCGCGCTGGCCGCGACGGCGGAGGAGAAGCCGCGCCCGGCGATGGTCAGGGCGAAGGTGCCCTGGATCTCGTCGCACGCGCGGACGCAGCGCGAGCACGCGATGCAGGCGGACTGGTCGAAGGTGAAGTACGGGTTGGAGGTGTCCTTGGCCGCACCCTGGTCACCTTGGTGGCTGAGGCCTTCGCCGTAGCGGACCTGGGTCAGGCCCACGGCGGCAGCCATGTCGTGCAGCTCGCAGTCGGCGCCGCCCGGAGAGGACGCGCAGTCGGCCGGGTGGTCGGACAGGTACAGCTCCATCACCGCGCGCCGCAGCCGGGTCAACCGTGCGGTGTCCGTGCTTACCTTCATCCCTGGCGCGACCGGCGTCGTGCACGAGGCGGGCGTGCCCTTGCGCCCGTCGATCTCCACCAGGCACATCCGGCAGGAGCCGAACGCGGCCAGGGTGTCTGTGGCGCACAGCTTGGGCACGTCGACTCCGGCCTGCGCGGCGGCTCGCAGCACTGACGTCCCCGCGGGGACCGTGACGGTGCGCCCGTCCACGTCCACCTCGACAGTGGCCGGGCCGGCCACTGCCGGGGTTCCGTAGTCCTGCTCAGCGAGGGTGCTCATGGCCGACCTTCCTGCCTACCGTCCAGGTCCTGCGGGAAATGCTTGAGAACGCTGAGGACCGGCATGGGGGTGAGCCCGCCCATCGCGCACAGCGACCCGTCCGTCATCAGCTCGCACAGGTCCTGGAGCAGCACGACGCCTGCCGCGGTGTCTGTGTGAGCTGGGGTGCCGGCTGCTGGGGCATCGTGGCGGCGCAGGAGGATGTTCTCGATCACCTCGACGCCGCGGACGGCGCCGACCCGGCACGGGGTGCACTTGCCGCAGGACTCCTCGGCGCAGAACTCCATCGCGAACTTGGCCTGCACTCCCATGTCGACGGTCTCGTCGAAGACAACGACGCCCCCGTGACCGACCATCGCCCCTGCTTCAGCGAAAGCCTCGTAGTCCATGGGGAGCCCGAACTGCGAGACCGGCAGGTAGGCGCCGAGCGGGCCGCCGACCTGTGCGGCCCGGACTGGGCGTCCGGTGGCCGTGCCACCGCCGAAGTCGTCGACGAGCTGGCCGAGGGTGACACCGAAGCCGGTCTCCACGATGCCGCCGCGGGCGATGTTCCCGGCCAGCTGGAAGACCTGGGTCCCACGGGAGCGGCCCATGCCGTAGCTGGCGTAGAAGGCGGCGCCACGAGCGAGCACCGTGGGGACCGCGGCCAGGGACAGGACGTTGTTGACGATGGTGGGCTGGCCGAACAGGCCTTCGATGGCCGGCAGCGGGGGTTTGGCACGCACCATGCCGCGCTTGCCCTCCAGGCTCTCCAGCATCGCGGTCTCCTCACCGCAGATGTAGGCGCCGGCCCCGACGCGCACCTCCAGGTCGAACCGGTGCCGGCTGCCCAGGACGCTGTCCCCCAGCCAGCCGGTGCCGTAGGCGAGGTCGATGGCGGCGCGCAGCGTGGCGATCGCGTCGGGGTACTCCGAGCGGACGTAGACCAGGCCCGCGGTGGCGCCGACCGCGACGGCGGCGATCGTCATGCCCTCGATCAGCGCGAACGGGTCGCCCTCGATCAGCATCCGGTCCGCGAACGTCCCGGAGTCGCCCTCGTCGGCGTTGCAGCAGACGAACTTCTGCTCCGCCGGTGCGTCCAGGACGGTCTTCCACTTCACCCCGGTGGGGAACCCGGCCCCGCCGCGGCCGCGCAGGCCGGAGTCGGTGACCTCCGCGACGATCTCGGCAGGGGTCATCGCCAGGGCCCGGCGCAGTCCTGCCAGCCCACCGGACTGCTCGAAGTCCGCGATCGACAACGGGTCGCTCACGCCGACCCGCGCGAAGGTGAGCCGGTCCTGACGGGCCAGCCAGCTGATCTGCTCGGTCAGCCCCAGCGCCAGCGGGTGGGCCCGGGCCGACGGGCTGGCCGGCGACTGTAGCCCCGCGTCCAGCAGCGACGGCACGGCCGCCACGGTGACCGGGCCGAACGCGTAGCGACCGTCCGTTCCGGCGACCTCGACCAGCGGCTCCAGCCACAGCAGCCCGCGGGAGCCGTTGCGCACCAGCTCGACGTCGACGCCCCGCCCGACGGCCTCGGCGACCAGGGCGTCAGCGACCTCGTCTGCCCCGACCGAGCGTGCGGCCGCGTCGCGCGGCACGAAGACCCGCACCCTCACGCCGGCTCCGCCCCGCGGGTCGGGGCATCTGGGGCACCCTCGGCACCCGCAGCAGAGATGCCACCCATGGCACCGCTGAGCAGCTCGTCGAAGCGGGCCGGGCTGACCCGGCCGAAGAGTCGTCCTTGCACGGTCACTGATGGGCCCAGCGCACAGTTGCCCAGGCAGAAGACCTGGTCCAACGTCGCCGACCCGTCCGACGTCGTCTCCCCGAAGTCGATCCCCAGGCGCGACTTGGCGTGCTCGGCGAGCTCGTGGCCGCCAACGGCCTGGCAGGCCTCCGCACGGCAGAGGCCTACCGCGACCGCTCCCGGCCGCTGGCTGCGGAAGTCGCGGTAGAAGGTGACGACCCCGTAGACGTCGGCCCGTGACAGGTTCAGCCGTCGTGCCACCAGGGGGATGGCCTGCGCGTCGACGTAGCCGAAGCGGTCCTGCAACGCGTGCAGCACAGGCATCAGGGGTCCGCGAAGGTCGGCGTGCTCGTCGATGACCGCCTCGGCGTCGGCTTGCGACCACTCGACCAACGGGGTGCGCGGCGACGTCGCCACCGTGACTGCCTCCTTCGGCTGACTCACCACTCAGCATAGGTCGGCCGAGCCACCATTGGCAGACTTTGCCGGCCGACCCCGCCGTCAATCTCCTGGCAGCTGCGTGGCGGTCACGCGGAGCGCCTGCGGTGGTCAAGTTCGTGCGCGGACGGCCCGACGTTAGAAAGATGCCTGCCCCCGGGCTCCGCGATGATCCCGTTATCGCCGCGCCACCCCTCGAGCCGCGCGGCGCGCGTCACCGTGACAGGGCCCTCGCCTGGGCCCTGTGGGTGCTGCTCGGTGTCTGCTTGGCGGCCTTCGCAGTGGGAGTTCCCTACCGGGCCGCTCATCCCGGTGACAACGCCCTGCTCGACGTCTTTGCCTACAACGGGGTCTTCCTGGCCGCGGCCGGGCTCTGCCTGCTCAACCGCGCCGCCGACCGACGGGTCCGCTGGGCCTGGCGGCTGCTCGCCCTGGGCCTGGTGCTGGAGGTGGCCGGCCAGACGTACTCCACGTTGGTCCTGGTCAAGATGGCCAGCCCGCCGTACCCGTCGGCCACCGACGCGATGTACCTGGCCTTCTACCTGCTCGCGTACGCCTGCGTGCTGCTGCTGACCAGGGCCCGGATGCCACGGTCGCAGTCCACGATGTGGCTGGACGGACTTGTCGGTGGAACCGGAGCGGGCGCGATCGGGGTGGTTTTCGTGCTGGGCCCGCTCCTGGCCACCACCGGGACTCGGCCGGCGGAGGTGGTCACCAACCTCGCCTACCCGGTCGCGGACCTGCTGCTGCTGTGCATGCTGGTCGGCTCGGGCGCTGCCCTGGGGCTGACCGGGGACCGTTCGATGGTTCTGCTGGCAGCGGGGATGGGGTGCTGGTTCGTCGGAGACTCGATCTACCTGCTGGCATCCGCCGACGGCACATACACCCCCGGTGGAGTGCTGGACCTGACCTGGCCGGCGGGTGCCGCCCTGATGGCCCTGGCGGCAGCTGTCGCCTGCCCGCCTGAGGTGGGCCGGCTGGACGCGAACGCGTCCGGCCGCTTCCAGCGGCGCAGCCTTGCCCTGCCGGCCGTCTTCAGCGTGACCAGCCTGGCCCTGCTCGAGTACGGCCAGAGCGGACGGCTGTCTCCCGTCGCCGGTGCCCTCGCCGCCCTCTGCCTGCTCGCGGCCATGGTCCGCGGCCTGCTGACCTTCCGACAGGTGCGCACCCTGTCCGAGCTCGTGCGTCGCCAGGCCTGGACCGATGAGCTGACCGAGCTGCCCAACCGCCGCGCGCTCTATCGGTGCTGCGACAACGCCCTGGACAGCCTCGGCCCGCAGCAGTGGCTGTCCTTGCTGCTGCTCGACCTGGACGGGTTCAAGGAGATCAACGACTCTCTCGGCCACGCCGCCGGGGACCAGCTGCTGCGTGAGATCGGCCCTCGACTGGTGCCGCTGCTGCCAGACGGCGCACTGCTGGCGCGCCTGGGCGGCGACGAGTTCGCCGTCACCTTGCCAGACCGGGCGCCGCTGGACGCGCTCGCGGACGCCCGCGCGCTCAGGCGGGCGGTGGGGCAGCCGTTCGTTATCGACACGGTGAGACTGCGAATCGACGTGAGCATCGGCCTGTCCGCCGCGCACGGCCCGGGGCACGGCCGCAGCGAGCTGCTGCGTCGAGCTGACATCGCCATGTACGAGGCGAAGGCGGCCAAGAGCGGCGTGGCGGAGTTCACGGCTGCGGCGGGCGCGACCGCCGACGAGCGGCTTCGCACGCTGGAGGAGCTGCGGGTGGCCCTGGACAGCGGCCAGCTCGTCGTCCACCTGCAGCCGAAAACGTCCCTGGCCACGGGCGCGGTGGTGGGAGTGGAAGCACTGGTGCGCTGGCAGCACCCCGATCGCGGCCTGCTGCCCCCGGACGCGTTCTTGCCCATCGCGGACCGGGCCGGCCTCCAGTGCCAGCTCGCCGACGTGGTGATCGGGTTGGCACTGGACGCGTGTGCCCTGTGGTGGCGCGTCGACCAGGATGTACCGGTCGCGGTGAACCTGGCCGCGGCCAACGTCCACGACGTCGAGCTACCCGCCAAGATCGCCGCCGCGCTGACCGCCCGGGGGCTGCCCGCCGCAGCGCTCACGGTGGAGCTGACCGAGAGTTCGGTGATGACGGACCCGGCCCGGGCCCGGGAGACCCTGGACCGGCTGCGCGAGATGGGCGTCGACGTGGCCATCGATGACTACGGCACCGGCTACTCCTCGCTGGCCTATCTGCGCCAGCTTGCCGTCGACGAGCTGAAGCTGGACCGCACGTTCACCGCCGGGCTGGGCACGGACCCGCAGGCCTGCGCGATCGCCCGGCACACCGTGGACCTCGCGCACGCCCTGGGCTTGCGGCTGGTCGCCGAGGGCATCGAGACCACTGACGCCGAGCAGATGCTGGTGGGGCTGGGCTGCGACGTCGGGCAGGGCTTTCACATCGCCCGTCCGATGACCACCGTCGACTTCCTGGGTTGGCTGCGCGCGCACCAGAGCGCCCGTCAGGTGCACTGACCCGGCGCCGGCGCCGGCGCCCGGCGACCCGCCCGTGTCCGATGTGGCGTTCGTCGGGCGGTTGCGCTCAGGCCCGCTGGGTGCCAGCGCCCTCAAAGCTCATCGCGCGCTGCAGCGCCGCTGCCCGCATCTCGGGTTCGATCTCCACCGGGCCGCCGGCGGCGGCGGCGTTGATCCCGGCCATGGCGGCCTCCTCGACGAGGCCGCCGACCTGGACTGCGAGCTCGGGGGAGCGGTGGAACACCAGGACCCCGTGGTTGGCCAGCAGGACGGCAGGGACGCCGGGGCGTACCGCCGCGGCGATGTTGGCGACGGCCTGGGCCGATCCTCTCGGCCCGTAGCCGGCCACCGGGACCCCGTCGGGCAGCCCGAACATGGCCAGCGCCTCCACCCAGCACCCGATGGGACGTCTGGCCACGGCGTAGGCGGTGGCGAACGGTGAGTGGGTGTGCAGGACGCACCCCGTGTCGGGCCAGCGCGCATACAGGGCCACGTGCATCGCGACCACCGCGGCCTGGATGGGCGGCAGGGTGCCCTCGAGCAGTGACCCGTCCATCCCCAGGCGCACCACCGCTGAACGGGGATGGTCGCGCAGTGACGGGCCCGCCGTGTAGTACAGCTCCTGCGCACCAGGCACCTTGATGCTCACGTTGCCGTGGCCGTTCGCCGATATCGCGCCACTGGCCACGACGAGTGAGGTGACGTCGATGATCTGGTCGACCAAGCCCTTGTCCACCGTCAGCTCCTTGCGTCATCGGTCGGGTCAGCGCACACCCGGGCCCGGACCGGGTTAGCCCCAATACCGTTCAGTTAGGCTTACAACGGTGTAGTTTGGCGGCATGCCTCGTGCTGGGTGGGTGAAGCCGGTCTCGGATCGTCGCTTGTCGGACTTGGTGTCGGTGGGGGTGCTGACGCGGGTGTTCC